>Ga0070737_10004200_pt1 | contig 14722 bp, 9 predicted proteins | sample Coa_R1_10_FD_66438 | JGI IMG/M metagenome (GOLD analysis project Ga0070737, IMG submission 66438) | Surface soil microbial communities from Centralia Pennsylvania, which are recovering from an underground coalmine fire - Coalmine... | ecosystem: Environmental > Terrestrial > Soil > Unclassified ...
GAACCCGCCATCCCATGGAGCTCAGCCGGCCCAAGGTCCCCTTGGGGGTGCATTCAGCCGGCTTGCCGTCGACTTCCAGATACTCCCAGCCGTCGGCGCCGACCCGGATACGAATCGCGCGCTCGCGATATTTTGCCTCCAGGTAGCGCTCCCACAGGTCGGGCGGCTCGATAATATGCCCGTCGGCGTCGATCACCAATTCCCGCTGCTTGCTGTCGCTCATCGCTGCTCTCTCCGAAGTTGGAAGCGTCTGGCCCGCCGCAGTCGAGCCGACGGCGTTGGAACGTTCGTTCAGACACGAGGCTAGAGCCGCGGCGGGCCGCAGTCAAGCGCCGCGCTATAAATGGATCTGTTCAGTACAGCTGATCGAACTGAAGTACAGTGCCGTCGGGGTCGTTGAACAGAAAGGTGCGAATCCGCCGTTCTTTGGGCAGCCCGTAATACTGACCGTCCTGCTCGACGATGCCGCCCAGCGTCTGGACGCCAGCAGCGGTAAGCTGACGGTAACGCTCGTCGATATTGTCCACCCAGAACGAGATGTGGGTCAGACCGTTGTCGCCGTTCTTAAGCGGTTTGTTGGCGGGCAACGGACCGTCGCGCCGCGCAATTGAAATAAAGCTGGGGCTGTCGTCCCAGCGCAGATAGGCGACGCGCCGCGTGAACATCACCTCGCCCTTGTCGTTTTCCAGGGTTTCGATGCGGTCGAGCGAGACCTTGAAGCCCAGGATGTCGCGGTAAAAGCGCAGCGACGCGTCGACGTCGGAGACCTGGATGCAGGCGTGCGAAAATGGGCCGAGCATCACGTTATCCTCATGCATCAAAACGGCGGACCGCTAATCCCAGCGGCCCGCCGCGCCTTTTCGCTCTCAGGCCTGTTTCTTCTGAAACGGCCGGTCGCGCTCGGTCAGTGCGGCTTTCAAACCGCGGGTGCGCTGGGCTTTGAGGAATTCCTTGACTGCTTCGGTCTGATGGGCAATCACGTCGAGGTCGGCCGAGGACTGTTCGGCGGCGCGGAATCCCATTACCTCCAGGTAGCGGTTGACGGCGGCCTTGTGCAGCGCCAGCAGTTCCACCGACACCAGCGCGACGCGGCGCGCGTAAGCCAGCGTCTCCTCCTCCAGCTTGTCCTTGGGATAGACGCGATTGATGAGATGCCAGTCCAGCGCTTCCGCGGCCGTGATCGTGTCGCCGGTGAAGAACAGTTCCTTGGACTTGCGCGGACCCATCAGCACCGGCCACAGCGACAGCGTCGGCAGCACGCCCAGGTTGCGGCCGGCGGGATGGCCGAAGGTGGCGTCCTCGCTGGCGAAGACGATATCGCAATGGCCGACAAACTCGGTGGCGCCGGCCAGACAGAAGCCATGGACCTGCGCAATAACCGGCTTGATGCACGACCATAGCCGCTGCCATCGCAGAACATTGCGCTGCATGTTGACCCGGTCGTTGGAGATGGTGAATTTCTGGCCCGGCACGGCGGGCTCGTTGAGGTCGTAGCCGGCGGAAAATGCGCGGCCCGCGCCGCGGATAATCAGCACGCTGGCGTCGGGGTCCTCTTCGAAGACGTCCAGCACCTGCATCAACTCGTTGAGCAGCTTGGGAGAAAGCGCGTTGAGCTTTTCGGGACGGTTAAGGGTGAGGCGGCGAATTTTGTCTTCGACCGTTTCGTAAATTACGGTTTCGTAATTTGCCATGGCTTCTCTGCTCCGTTTCGGTTATCGGCAGTTGCCCAGCGTTGCACCGCAGCGCGCGTTTGACAAGGGCGCCGCGGCCATCTCAGCAGGCCCTGGGCGCGCCACAGCCGCCTGACGCGCCGAATGGAACAGCGGGAGGATGCCGAGCGCGAATACCGGTCAGGCGTGCGCGATGGATGGCAGCACTCGCAAAGCCGCACGACCTGCTCAAATCCGGCGGCGCCCCGCGCTTGGCCCTTCGCGCGCAAAGTTGCCCCGGATGCGTCACCGCGCAATCAGCAGGCCCGTCGGAGTGGCCTCATCTCATAATCTGACTCAGTCCCGCAGGCGTGGCCCAGCGGCTGTAGTCGCGATATTCGGCCGGCACGTCGCCGGCAAACCACGACCGGATCCAGGTAACCGATTCGTGCTCGTCCTGGAAGTCGACCATGTTGTAAATCCCGGCCGTGGTGCCCGAGCCGAACGCCCACTCCCCGGTTTCAGGAATGCGGGTAACCTTGTAGAAGTTCTCATAGAATTTCCAGAACTTCAGGTCCCGATCGTACAGGTCAAGCCACACCGGGCCCATCTGTTCCTTGTCCAGATAGATCACCCGGTCGCCGTAGCAATATCCCTGGTTGAGTGATGGCACCCGCCGATTTTCAAATACATACATTTCGCGCACTTGCCATTTGGCCGCTGCCGGCTTGGGGGTCATCGTCGGCAGCCAGACGTTTTTGGGGTCCAGATACTTGTCGTCAGTGAAGACCGCTGCCAGAAACTTTCTGGTCCCGAAAAATTGCGACCGAAAAAGCGGCGGCTGCAGGTTCATCCCGTTGCGGAAATCGTCGTTGGTAAAGTCGCCGCCCGCAAACGGTGCGCAGCGCGCCGCCGCCGACAGCCGCAGCGATCGGCGCAGCGACGGCACAAATACATAGTTCTCCGCCACGCGCGCCGGATCGTCGTAAAACACCTGCAGCGCGGTTGTATACTTGGATTGCTCCGGCGACATCACTTCACAGTTTTCCGTAAGGTATATATCTTCGAATCCCGGAATTACCATCGGCTTGCCGGGATCGCTGATGTGAGTGGTTTTGAAGTGCACGCACGTGGTTGAGTTCTGGGTCTGACTGAGGAAACGGTCGTAATAAAGGGCCGTGACGTTAATGGCGCTCGTGTATGGTTGGTAATTGTAATAGTTGTCGTACAGAAGCTCGGTTCCCGCAAGTTCGCCGCCCGGATCGGGAAACGGCAGGCCCGCCTGATAGCCTTTGAGCGTGTAGCCGCCGCTCGGAAGTTTTACCAACTGCACCTGCCGGCTGTATTTCTCGGTATCTTCGCGATACTTTTTCGGCAGCGGATAAGACGTCGTCGGGCCGACGACAATCTCGAAGTCCGCGGGCACTTTGAACGGCGACTTGCCCTCCAGCAGTTGCTGCATGCCAAGCGGCATGAATTTTCGGTAAGTCCGCCAGTTCTGCAGTGTGATGCGCGTGCCCGGCGGTATGGTATCATCGGCGCCGCCGCCCGCGCTGCGGTAGAAGCTTTCGTCAAAATGCGGCATTTCGCCTTGCGCGAATGCCGCGCCCCCCAGCATCATCGCCGCCACGCCGACCGCTACAATCACTCTCGCCAGCCTCGACATGTCTATAAACCCCCGATCGCGATTGTTGCATCCCGTCACGGCCCGCTCGGCTACTCTGGCCCGGCCACATGCGGGAGGCCCGCACTCGACCTGCATCGTAGCCCCTGACCGCGCCAATTCTGCCTTGCGGCGAAAAGCGTAACGGTTGTTCAACCACGGCGCTTATCAGTTTGTCAAGAAAAATGTACCTCAGGCTGCGCGGGTTCTCTCAGCATTGCGCCCGGAGGGCAGGCCGGGCGGGCTCTGCTTGCCATATCTCGCGCGGCGGACCGGGCAGAAAAGGCAAGGGGCCGCACGGTAAGGATGGCGCCGCGCCGGTACCGGGACCGGCTATTGTTTCCCTGCCGCCGCCTATGAGACAAGCGGGCAGCGCAATTACGCTGGGAAACTGATACCGCCGGGGAGGGTTCGTAGATGACGCAGCACGACCGTCAGGGTTGGGTGATAGTTGGCAGCGTCGCGGCTACCAATTTCATCGTGATGGGCCCAAGCATCGGCACCATCGGCATCTTCTTCACTCCGCTCATCAGGCAATTCGGCTGGAGCCGGGAGCAGGTCTCCGTGATGGCGACCGCTTTTCTGATTGCCATGGGGGTGGTCAATCCGTTCGTGGGCTGGCTGCTGGACCGCATCGCGGCCCGGGTTCCGATGAGCATCGGGGCTGCGTTGGCAGGCGCCGCCTTCTTGCTGGCCAGCCGCATGAACTCGCTGGCCGCGCTGGTCTTCTGCTACGCGCTGGCCGGTGTGGGGGTGGGCGCCTCCACCATCCTGCCCGGCACGATTGTGGCCGCCAACTGGTTTAGCGAGCAGCGCGCCTTGGCGATCGGGATCACCATCGCGGGCGCCGGGCTGGGTGGATGCGTGCTGCCGCCGCTGGTCTCTCATCTGATAGCGACCCACGGATGGCGCGCGACGATGGTATGTATCGGCGTGCCGATGTTCGTGGCGGCGCTGCCGCTTATCCTGCTGATCATTCGCACCCGGCCGCAAGGCGAAACCGCCGAGGAGAAGAACACCGCGCTCAGCGGGCTGCAGTTGGGTCCGGCATTACGTTCAACCCCGTTCTGGATGCTGGTTGGGATGCATTTGGGGTTCACCATCGCATTTACCGGCGCGTATTTCCACATGGTGCCGTTTCTGATTGGAGTGGGCTACACCGCGCAGTCGGCGGCCTACATATTCGGCGCCACGGCGGCAGTTTCCCTGCCTGGCTACCTGTTGCTGGGCTCGCTGGCCGATCGATTTGGTGCCAAGCCGGTCCTGATCGGCGCACTGATTACGCAAGCGGTCGGCATGCTTTTATTGCTGAGCATCGGCGGCCATCGCTTTACTGCGGCGCTGCTGGCGATCTTCGTCGTCAGTTATGGCTTGACGGTAGGTTCCGGCACCGCACTGGGCGCGGCACTGGTGGCCCAATCGCTGGGGCTTCGCAGTTACGGTTCGCTGCAGGGGATAATCGGGCTGATTGCCACGGTCGGCTCCGGCATCGGTCCGATCATCGCCGGGCACATCTACGATTCCACCGCCAGTTATACTGCGGCTTTCGAGTTGTGTGCCGCTCTGATGTTGACGGGGGCCGTGTTCGCCTCCCTGGTCTATCCGGCCCAGGGACTGGGCACTACTTCCCCGGTGGCAGTACATGCGCCACATTAACAGCTTCGACGTCACCCGCTTCGAGATGATCTGACTTTGAGTGCGACCGGTCCTTCAGCACAGAGTTTCCCCTCCCGCGACGCGCCTGGGCACCGCGGTGGATGGCGCCGTTGGCTCGGCGTGTACGGCGAGCGGCGCGTACTGTTGATTCTGCCGCTGGGCTTTGCCAGCGGTCTGCCCTTGCTGCTCACCTTCTCCACGCTGTCGGCATGGCTGGCGACCGCGGGCGTGACGCGCAGCGCGATCGGAGCCCTGGCCCTGGCCGGCACGCCTTACGCCCTGAAATTCCTGTGGTCGCCATTGATCGATCGTCTGCCGCCGCCGCTGCCGATCGGACGGCGGCGCGGCTGGGGCGTAGCGATTCAACTCGCCCTGATCGTCGCGACTTTGGCCTTGGGCTCGTGCAACCCCAAGCGCCATCTGGCGCCCCTGGCGATGCTCGCGCTGAGCGTGGCCTTCCTTTCCGCCAGCCAGGACATCGTGATCGACGCCTATCGCGTCGAGCTCCTGACCGAGGAACAACAGGGTCCCGGCGCCGGAATGATTCAGACCGGATATCGACTGGCGATGCTGGTTTCGGGCGCAGGCGCCCTGATAATTGCGGCGCATGCCGGATGGTTCGCGGCCTACGCCACGATGGCGGCGCTGCTGGGCGTCGGCATGCTGGTGTTCGTGTTCGGCCCCGAACCGGCAGGGGATGAAAACACCGCGTCAACAGCACCAACCGCCGGATGGGACGCGATGCGCCAATGGTTCGTCACGGCGGTGACAGGGCCGTTCGCCGATTTCATGCTGCGCTCGCAATGGCCGCTGATTTTGCTCTTCATCGTAGGCTACAAGCTGGGCGAGGCGATGGCGGGTGTGATGGCGATGCCGCTGTACGTGTCGCTGGGCTTTTCGCTGGACGAAATTGCCGCGGTCTCCAAGCTGTTCGGCTTCGTGGCCACCGTCGTCGGTGCGCTGGCGGGCGGAGTGGTCACGGCGCGGCTGGGCACGATGCGAGCGCTGTTGCTGTGCGGCCTGCTGCAGTCGGCCGGCAATCTCTTCTATGCTCTGCAGGCGGTCGGCGGCCATCGGCTCGACTACCTGGCTCTGTGCGTGGTGGCCGAGAATCTGACCGGCGCGATGGCAGGGGCGGCGCTGGTCGCCTATCTCTCCGGGCTGTGCTCGCCCGCTTTCACCGCCACGCAGTATGCCCTGCTCTCCTCGCTGGCCGCGGTAGGGCGGACATTGGTGGCGTCGTCGGGCGGAGTGCTGGCCGACAAGCTGGGCTGGGTGACGTTTTTCCTGCTTACCACCGTCGTCACGCTGCCGGCGCTGGCGCTGCTGATCTGGATCGCGCGCCGCGATCAGCCGCAATCCGGTCTGGCGCGGGGCGGCGCGAGGGTGCGGCAATAACTCGCAACCCCCGCTTGCCTCGCGGAAGGCATACGGCACGCCGTTTGCTGCGCGTCTTCATCGGGGTCATCAACATGTGGCTGAAGGTTCGTGTGTGTCGGATCGCACTGCTGGCGGCGGGGTGGTCTCTGGCAGCTTGTGCAGCCGCGGCGGCGCCCATGGAAGCGCCCGGCATGGACTTGACCGGGCTTTGGCAGGGAGAGTTGCGCGTGATTCCCTGCTTTGCAGGCACGCCGCGTGAGATCGGCCGCTGCAACGCCGTCAATCGTATCAGTTTTGACCTGCGCCAACGCGACTCCACCTTGACCGGCGATTACCGCTGCGCGATCGGCACGATGGTCTGCCGCGACGCCAACACCACCGATCGCGGCACGGTTGTCAGCGGCACGGTGAGCGGACGTGATCTAACGATGCGCGTAATGCTTCCTGGCGACTTATCCTCCTGCCTGTATCACGGGTCGCAATACACGGCAGGCGAACTGCGCGGCGGCTACCGCTGCTACCAGGGCGGAGGATTGGCGGAGGTCGGGGTATGGCAGGTAAGCCGCGCCGCCGGCCGGATTCCGCCGCGCTCCTCGCCGAGAGAGTAGCCCACGGCAAATCGGCCGCCGTCGGCGCTTTGCTTTTCGCCGCGCGTGCGCTTAACAATCCCTCTATGGCAAAGAGGCTGGACGCGGCCGAAGTTAAAGCTCTGTTCCACCGGCTGAGCAACTGGGGCCGCTGGGGCAGGGAGGATCAGCGCGGCGCGCTCAATTTTATCACCGCGCAAAAGCGTTTGGCGGCAAGCCGCCTGATGCTGACCGGACAGGCGGTCTCGCTGGCGCTGCCCCTGCCGACCGCACCCGCCGCCGACAATCCCAACCCGGTCACTCATCTGACCTTTCAGATGGGAACCGAGCCAAAAGCCGCCTACCATCAATCGATGGATTACTTCGCGATCGCCCCTCACGGCATGGCCACCACGCATCTGGACGCGCTGTGCCATGTCTTTTGGCAAAACAAAATGTACAACGGCTTCGACGCCGCCGAAGTCCGCGCCGACGGGGCCCATCGATGCGGCGTCGAGGCGGTGCGCGACGGGGTGTTGACGCGCGGCGTGCTGCTCGACATCCCGGCGCTGCGCGGCGTGCGATGGCTGGAGCCGGGCGACGCGATCTTTCCCGAAGAACTGGAGGCCGCCCAGCAACTCCATCGCGTGGACGTCAGCGAAGGCGACGTGCTGTTCGTACGCACCGGGCGCACCCTCAAGCGCCGCACCGATGGGGCGTGGGACGTCATGCGCCACGGGATGGCGGGACTCGACGCTTCGTGCCTGCCCTGGCTGTTCGAGCGGCGCATCGCGATGCTCGGCTCCGACGCAATCAGCGACGTCGCCCCCAGCGGCTACAAGGAAACCCCGTTCCCAATCCATGCGATCGCGATCGTCGCGATGGGTGTACACCTGATCGACAACGCCGACCTCGAAGCATTGGCACAAGCTTGCGCCACGCACGGTCGCCACGACTTTCTCTTCGTCCTGGCGCCGCTGGTGCTCGAGCGCGGCACCTCCTCACCGGTCAATCCGCTGGCCTTCCTGTAGCAACCTGCTGCAGCAGTCGAGTTCGGCTTCGCAACGCCATATCGCCCGCTGCGATGTGCGGCTGCGCTGGCATGCTCTGCGGCCCCTGCTGTGCTGGTGCAGGCAAATTCCGAGTTCCACTCCGGAGTTCTGTTCTGTTTTGCTTGAAAGTAATGCAATCCTATGGAAAATCTGTTTACAAAGTATTAGTTGGACTAACCAGGTTAGATAGATAAAATGACACGTTTAAAATGCTTAAAAAGGAATCCATCTGGTCCTAACGTGAAAGGACGTGCCGAAGCTTCCCCTTTGCTTGCATTGCAATTTGTGGACTTACTTTACGTTTTGCGCCATCAACGATGGAGATTTGGACTTTCTGGGTAAACTGCAATTGAACCAGTCCGTTGTGCTTTTCCAGCCGCGACACACCAGCACTTCATCGGCCGCAAGCGCCGCACCGGACGGTGGCGATTTCGGCGCTTTTTTTTACCCCAGTGTTTAGGTCGCGTCGCCGCCACCCCAACCCCGCCCCTTTTTCAGGAGCTCCTGAGAGTCAGAGCGGCAGGGATGGCGGCTGAGCCGGCGGCAAGCGCGCACAGACCCAAGTGAAACGGGTGATGGTGGTTTGCCATGAATTCCACGGTACCCATCGCGGATCACATTCCGTCACAAAGAGGTGCGGCCACTGGGACCATAAAACTCGGCTTTCTAACCGCTGTCGCGCTGGTTCTGGCCTGTTCGGCCTCGGGCATGCGTCGTGACGCGGCATTCGCGCAAGCACCCCGGACACTACCGCTGCAGCCGGAATGCAAGGCGCCGCTGGCGACCGGCGCCGGGCAGTTCGATTCCGGGGTTTGCGGCCGCATCCACGGCGGAGGAGGCGCACCTCCCGGTAAGAGTTTCTCCGCTCACGGGCGATGCGTGACCATCACCGGTGTGGCGCGAAATCCAATTGCTGGCGACTGCGATTCGCATGGGAACTTCAGGGTCGCATTGCCGCCCGGCGTCTATACCGTGAGCGCAGGCGGCCAAACTCGCACGCTGGAAGTCAAACCACATCAGTGGGTAACCACTAATTTTTTCCTGCCCGTACCGGCAGCCAATACGCCGCCCGGGGGCCGGGCAGTGAGCCGATAGCAGACCACAGTAAGCAAGAAAGGAGCACAAGAGTGGGCTTGGAGAGGGTGCTGAAGCGGTGGGCCAACAATCAGAGAAGGTTAGCGCGGTTCTGGATGGGGATTGCCGCCCTTGCAGCGGGAGTGCTGGGGCTTGCAGGGGTGGGGAGCGGTTCACCGGCGGCACCGGCACTCGCGATGAAACCGAGCCGTCATGCGGTCAAGCTTCTGAACGCCAATCAGCGCCTCGCGCGCGCCCGCTACTGGAATTCGCGCCTGGGCTTGCAATTCGGCATGCCGCCCGGAGCCACAGCCCGAGCGGTAAGCGCGATGCGCCAAATGCAGGCGGCGACGGCACTCAGCACTACTGCAGCCAGCGGCTTTTCCTGGCAATTTATCGGGCCGCAGCCGATGAACAATGCGCTGCCCAATTTCGGTGGTCCGATAAGCGGCGCCACCTTCGACGCCAACGGACGAGTGGTCGCAATCGCGCCCGACCCGACCACTGGCGGGCGGCTTTTTATCGGCGCATCCGGCGGCGGGGTGTGGATGAGCACCGATGGCGGCAGCAGCTTTACCTCAATCGCCGATTCGCTTCCGACGCAGGCGATTGGGGCGATCGCGCTCGACACCGTCAACACCAGTCCGCCGACCATTTACGTCGCCACCGGCAACGGCAATAATGGCTCGCTCCCCGGTGCGGGGATATTCAAATCAACCGACTTGGGCAATAGCTGGACCGAGCTTTCGCCGGGCACCTTCGACCACGTTGGATTTGCAAAACTTGCAATCGACACCAAGGTTAATCCACCGCGGATCTTTGCTGCCGCAATGGGACTGCCGAATCGTGAGGGACGGCAGGATCCCGACTTTAACCTGGAGGATCAAAGCTCCTGGGGCCTGTGGCGTTCGGACAATGGCGGCGCCGCCTGGACTCATTTCGCGGCCGCCACCTTTGGCTGTCAACTGAGTTCAACCGTACCCTGCCCCGCCGACGATATACAAATCGACCCCGCCAACCCCTCTCGCATCTATGCCGCTATTCATTACGACGGTCTTTTTCGTTCCACCGATTCTGGCACCTCGTGGACCAAGGCCTGCTTTACCAACGACTCACCGTGCAGCTTCCCGTCGGGGCTCAACCAGGTGGGCAGGATCAGCGTCGCAGCGTCGAACGCCACGGTGTACGCGATGGCCGGTTCGCCCCGGGAAGCCGCGTATGCGGGTTTTTTCAAATCCACCGATGGCGGCGTGAGCTGGACAGCCGGAACTGTCCCCAGTTGGCCCAACCCCAACGGAGGCAGTATCGACGGCACATCGCCGAGCAATTTTTCACAGGCCTTTTTCGACCAGGCCCTGGCCATCAATCCTGCGGACCCAACCGGCAAGACGGTTTTCTTCGGCGGGGTCGGAATTTACAAATCCACCGATTCGGGAAAGAACTGGACCTTCCTTGCTGCCAACGGCGGAACGCATTCCGACCAGCACGCCTTTGCCTTTAACCCCTCCAATCCGGACCAGTTGCTAATCGGCAACGACGGCGGCTTGTTCGCCTACAGCCTCAGCGGCGCCAACTTTACCGCCCTCAACAGCTTCAGCGGTGGCCAAATTCAGGGCATCGGTCCCCATCCGACGAACAACGACGAATTGCTCGCCGGATTTCAGGACAACGGGACCGACCTCTTTAGCGCAATGATCAACTGGAATCAGAGCGACACCGGTGACGGCGGCTTCGCCCTGTTCGACAACACCAATCCAAGCTTCGCTTATCATACCTACGCTACCACTGGAGGCGGGTTGGAAGTCAATCTTGCCAACTCCTCCGACGGCGGCCTGCATTGGACGTTTCACAACGTCGATTTCACTGGCCTCGATAACGGGTTTAACTTTTATCCGCCGCTCGCCGCAGACCCGGCGGTGCCGCAACGCGTGCTCCTGGGCGGCCATAGCGTGTATGTACTGGATTTTTCTGCCGGCCAGGTTCTTTCCCAAACCAGTCAGGATCTGAATCCCGGTTGCGCCGATGCTTCCTGTTCCCTCGGCGACATCGAATTCTTCCCTGGTAACGACGCGATCGCGTGGGCGGTCGCGATGCAAAACACTCAGGGCGCCACGCTTAAGGTATGGAACACGACGCAGGCAAACTGCCCCGACCAGCCGGCCTGCACGGCGGGACAGAACAACACCGGCACGTGGAACGACCTGACTGGCAATCTCCCTTTAATCCCGGCAAAACCCAGGCCACTGGAATCGCCCTTGACCCCAATAACCAGAATAATGCTTACCTAAGCCTGTCCGGATTTAGCGCAGCCACCGGTATCGGTCATATCTTCAAAACCACCGATTTCGGAACCACCTGGAGCCAAGCGGATGGCGCGGGCGGCGTGTCGCCGCTTCCGGATGTGCCGGTCTTACGGGTGCTGGTAGACAGGACGGATATCACGGGCAGCACGGTTTTCGCCGCCACTTCCGTGGGAGTCTTCCGCTCCACCAATCGGGGTGCTACCTGGGCGCCCTTCAACCTTGGGGTTCTGACCACGTCTCCAGTTTACGACATTGAGCAAAATCACAACGGCACAATTTTCATCGGCACGCATGGCCGCGGGGCATACCGGCTTGCTCTGGGGGCGACCCCGACGCCGACACCGGCCGCAACCCCAACGCCCAGTGCACCGATAATCACCTCGATCCCGAAGGTCATCCAGGTGGGGGGCAGCTTCACAATCCAAGGAGCCGGTTTCACTCCCGGTTCGGTGGTGAATTTCTTCGTCGCCACCGCCGCCGGTCCGATCAACGCCGGACCGCTGAAGCCTGCCGCTCCCCCCGCGCCGACGCAGATTATGCAGGACGTCCCGGCCACCGTGCCTTTGGGTGAAGGGTTCGTCGCCGTGCAGGTGGTCAATACGGATCAGGGTTATGCGGCTTCAAACCTGAAGTATGCGCTGCTGCAGGGCAACCCAGCCGACGATCTGCCCACTATCACCGAAATCAACGGCGCCGGCCTCAGCCCCTTGAGCAGCGATCCGAGTTACGGCCTCAATGTAATCGACACCGTGGTAAGGTTGGGACAGCCGTTGACCATCACCGGTACCGGCTTCGACACCGCCAACGGTGTCGCGGTGGATATTTTCTGCGCATGTCCGGGCGGCAAGGTCGGCCCCTTCTTCATGAATCCGGGTAACCCGGGACTCACCTCCACTACGCTGACCCTCAGCATTCCGGCCAGCGGGCCCAACGCCCCGCAGATCGGGCCGGGCTCGATCCAAGTTAGCAACGCCGGCAGCAATCATCTGTACGCACTCAAGAGCAACTCGGTGGCCGTGATCATCGGCGCGCCGATTACAATTAGTAGCGTGATGCAGACTGGGTGTACGGTCGAGGTTGCCGGCACCGGGTTTTCCACGCTGACGGTCATCAACCTGTTCAACAACCAGCCCGGCGGTGTCGTCAACCTGGGGGGACTCAATTCTGACGGCAGCGCCAAAATCCCCCTCAATTTTATCAGTTCGACTCATTTCACCTTCATGGTGCCGTCCGGAGCAGTCTCGGGTCCTGCCTACCTGCAAGCGTTCAATCCGCCTTTTGTGCCGTTTACCAGTTCGGGCAATTCTCCCAACGGTGCCTTCACGATCGTCACGCCCTGTGCGCCAACCGCAACTCCAACCACGGCCATGACGCCGACTCCCGTGGTGGTCCGCACCCCGACCCCGACCCCGATTCCGACCCAAACGCCCACTTCGGTCGCCAGTCGGACGCCCACCCCGGTCCCAACCTCGACCCCCGGGGCAAGCCGAACTCCGCTGACCCCAACTCCGACACCGTCGGGAGCGCCTACGCCAACCGTGATGGACGGCCCGGTGCCGCAGGTGCTGCGCATCTACCACACCGCGACGTTGCTGGCCGATGGTACGGTCCTGATCGCGGGCGGCTATGGAAGCTGCGACCAGATGACGTACGGCACGCTGGCTTGCGCGGAAATCTATAACCCGGTTGGCAACACGGTCACCGAACTCTCCAACACGATGGCCGAGGCCCGCTCGGGTGCAACCGCGACCCTGCTCAACGACGGCACGGTGCTCATCGTAGGCGGTCAAGGCGCGTTCTTCCCCTCACAGACCGGCGAAATTTACGACCCGGTGAGCCAGACCTTCACCTTGACCAAGGGCACCCTGCACGACCTCCACATGTTCGCCACCGCCACGCTGCTCACATCGGGTCCTAACGCCGGCGACGTACTGATCGCCGGGGGCCGGAGCAGCACGGCGGAACTCTATGACCCGGTCAAGCAGACTTTCACGGTAACCAGCCAACCTATGACCACTTCCAGGGAACACGCGGTAGCCGCGCTTATCACCTCGGGCCTCTATGCGGGCGACGTGCTGATCGCAGGTGGCGATGACGGAACCAATGCGCTGGCCAGCACCGAGATCTACGATCCGGCCAAAGACACCTTTACCGCCGCCGGCACGATGGGCACGGCGCGCGATTACCTGGCCGCCGCCCTCTTGAGCAACGGCAGCAGCGTGCTGTTCGCGGGCGGTTCGGCCAGCGTCGGCCAACAGGGAAATCTGGTAGGAGGGCTTGCCGCACTGGGCAGCGCCGAGCTTTCGATGGTCAACACGACCAGCACCACCGGCAGCATGAACGCCGCACGCGAAAACCACAGCGCGGTGCTGTTCAGCAGCGGGCCGCTTAAAGACAAGGTCCTGATTACCGGCGGCGATACCGGCAATACGGCCTCACCAACTATTCTGGGCAGTGAAGAACTCTATGACCCTATGTCAAAGACCTTCAGCCCCACGGCCGCGTTGCATTTCCCGCGCAGATATCATACCGCCACCGTGCTGAATGACGGGCGGGTGCTCATCGTCGACGGCGAAACCGTGGGCGGCAAGGAATTGAACAACATCGAACTCTTCGTGCCCTAGCAGGGTGCGGAAGAAGTCGAGCGGCGGCTTTATCTTGAAGAGGAGTTGCGTCACAGTGGTGCGCCCGGTGTGATCACTGCGCGGCCGTTGATCGCGCCGCGGCGCAGCCGCTGATACGCCTGGCCGGCGCGCTCGATCGGAAAGAATTCGATGTCGGCGCGCAGTTTGCCCGCTTCCGCCAGCGCGATCACCTCGATCAATTCATTCTTGGTTCCGTAGTAGGTGGTCGAAACGGAACATTGCAGGGGGACGCTCGTGAAACTGAAGGGCAGAGTCCCGCCCCCCACACCTACGATCGTAATGTGGCCCAATGGCCGTGCGACCTCGGCCGCCAGCTTCATCGTCGCGTCGACTCCGACAATATCGAAAACCGCTTCCGCGCCTCTGCCACCGGTCAGGTCGCGGATCTGTTTGGCCGCCTCATCGCCGGACCGGACAGCGTGGTCGGCGCCCAGGCGGCTGGCAGCCTGCAGCTTCTGCTCCGCCGTATCGACCGCGATTACGCGGGCCGGTGTCAGCGCTTTGAGGATTTGAATCGCCATTTGACCCAGGCCGCCCGCACCGATTACCAGGGCCGTCGAGCCCGGCTTGAGCAGCTCGATCGAGCGCCGCACGGCGTGATAGGGCGTCAGGCCCGCGTCGGCCAGCGGCGCAGCGTCGCGCGGATGCAGGCTCCGAAGCGGCAGCAGAAAACGGGCCGATGGCACCAACAAGTACTCGGCGATGCCGCCGTCATGGCCCAGGCCGGCGCCGTC
>Ga0070737_10004201_pt1 | contig 14717 bp, 13 predicted proteins | sample Coa_R1_10_FD_66438 | JGI IMG/M metagenome (GOLD analysis project Ga0070737, IMG submission 66438) | Surface soil microbial communities from Centralia Pennsylvania, which are recovering from an underground coalmine fire - Coalmine... | ecosystem: Environmental > Terrestrial > Soil > Unclassified...
TCTTCGAGTTCGTTGTTCAGCTTCCGGATCTGCTCTTCGGCCAGCTTGCGTTCGGAAACATCGCGAATGGCGCTGGTGACGTATGTGCCCGTCTCGGTGGTCAACGGGCTGAGGCTAATCTCGACCGGGAACTCGCTGCCATCCTTGCGCCGCCCGAACAGTTCCAGCCCAACGCCCATGGGGCGCACGTGGGGATCGGCGAAAAAATTCTGCCGATCCCGCAGATGCTGGCTGCGATAGCGCGCGGGAATGAGAATCTCGACCGGACGCCCGATCAACTCCTCCCGCGAATAGCCAAACAACTTTTCGGTTTGTGCATTGACTAGGGTAATGGCGCCGCGCTCGTCGACGATCACCATGGCGTCGGGCGCGGCTTCCAACAGAGAACGGAATTTGTCATCGGCTTTTTGGCGCACAGTCCTGTCTCCCATGGCGCTGGCCAGCAGCACGCCTCAGCAGCCTTGATCGGGCTGAGACCTACTTCCACCGGAGACTCCGCGCCGTCCTTGCGCAGGCCACAGAGTTCCAGGTCTCGGCCCATCGGCCGCGGGCGTGGTCCTAGTAAGTTTGATGCACAATCATGAACATGCTGTGCGTGAGAAGCCCCAGCCCCTGTCTCACCCTGGCGGCATTGTATACCCGCCGTCGAGTTTTCTCCGACCGGTCCGCCAGAGATTAGCTGCCTTCCGGCCGTTACCTAGTCAGGTTCAGCGCCGGACAATTGACGCAGAATCATGCGACGCGGCACTTTTGCACATGCCGTTCTGCGATATACTTCGCTGGGAAAAAATCCTTCTGGAAGGTCCCCATCGGCATGACCGCAAATGCAGTTGAAGTCGCTCCCTCTAGCGCAGATTTCAAGTCTCTGGAAGAAAAAATCCTCCGCACCATTGAGCTGTTGAAGTCGGCGCGCGCGGCCAAAGCGGCCGCCGAGCGCGATGCCGCCCGCCTGCGCCAGGAGTTGAACCAGCGCGAGGAAGAAGTGGAGACCATGCGCCAGGAGATGATCGCCTTGCGCCGCGAGCGCGAGGAGGTACGTACCCGAGTAGAAAAGATGCTGGCGCAAATTGAGTCGTTGGCGCTGGACGAGTCGGAGGGATAATGAAGGCGGTGGCAAGTGCCTAGTGGTCAGTGGCCCGAGCAGCGTTTTCCGGCCAATGGCCGCTGATCACCGGGCGCTAGCGGGAGGCGAGTTTGAGCCAGGGGAATGGAAACGGCAGCGGCAACGTCCGTGTCGAAATCTATGATCAGACCTATCACTTGCGGGGCTCCGATGCGGAGTACATCGCCGAGCTGGCCGAGTATGTTGATACCAAGATGCGCCTGATCGCGGAGCAGGCGGCGACGGTGGATTCGCTGCGGGTCGCCGTGCTGGCCGCGCTGAACATCGCCGACGAACTGCACGTGCTGAAGCGGAAGTACGATTCCGTTGCCAGCGACTACAACGAACGCGCCGGACAACTGGCCGGAGCTCTGGACAAGGTGCTGGAAGAAGAGCGCCGAACCGGATAACAGGGCCGGCTGCCGCGGGTTGCAATCCGGCTGCCTCCGGTTGAAATAGTGGTCGGGGCGAGAGGATTTGAACCTCCGACCCCCTGCGCCCAAGGCAGGTGCGCTACCAGGCTGCGCTACGCCCCGACACTTGCATCGCTTCTGATTCTAAACCACCCTGCAGGGCCGCACCGTGGCCGCGCCGAGCTGCATCGTGGCCGCGGCGCGGAATTGTGCCGTTTCGTCGACGCCACGGCAGTGATCGCCGAAGTATCTGTTATGCCTGCGAAACCCGGACCGTCAACCCGGCGCGCAACGCCACGACCTGAGGGCCGAACTGGCTTTGCAGTGCGCCGGTAGCCTCAAAGCCGGTGCAATGACACGGCGCGATCTGTTCCACCCCAAAGGTGCGCAGGCTTTCCACCGTCGCGGCAATGCGCTCGGCCGACGCCCGGAACAAATGCAGGCCTCCGATCACAGCCACAATGCGGCTGTCGCCGGTCAATTCCCTGGCGTAATCCAAGGTGTTGATCAGTCCTGAATGGCCGCAGCCGGTGATTACCACCCAACCCCGGCGGGTTTCGATCAACAGCGCCTGATCGTCGATCAGTGGATCGGGCTGGGTGCAGTCCGCGTCCACAAAGAAAGGGTCGGCTACGTTTTCGTAGGTATTTCGCCGGGGGATGGCGCCGGTGACGATGAATCCGGGGGCGATTTCCGTCGGCCGCGCGGATTCGACCAGGTCAGCGGCCCGGGAACGCAGGGCGCGCTCCGAGGCCGGTGGTATACCGATGTGGCGGTGGGGAGGGGCCTTTTCGCGCTGGTACTTGCCGCGCAATGCCGCCGGGTGGGCATAGATTTTGCCGCGAAATCCCGCGTCCAGCAATTCGGCAATCCCTCCCGTGTGATCGAAGTGGCCGTGACTGATGACCAGGGCCTCGGCGCTTGCGAGGTCGATCCCCAGCAGGCGGGCATTCTGCCGCAGCGTGTGCCCCTGGCCGGTATCCGACAGGATGCGGTGCTGGTCAGCTTCAATCCAGAGGGCAAGTCCCCACTCGCCGGCGGCGTCGAAGGTGCCGGCCGTGTTCTCAACGATGGCGGTGATGCTCAGATTCTGAATCATGGCAATTCTCCGCGGCAGCTGCCGCCTCTTGCATGGATAAGCGCACGATTGAGCTTCCTTGTTACAAGCAATTACGGGTCCCGGTTCGCTTCACTTCAGGGATTTTTCTGCCGATGCCCGCCGCGCTGGAACGCGGAGGCCCAGCGACCGTATCTTGCGAAACAAGGTGCTTTTGTGAATGCCGAGCTGGCGGGCTGTTTCCAGGCGGTTCCAATGATTGCGCCGGAGGGCGCTCATCAGGAAAGCAGCCTCGAATTGATCGAATCCCGTCAGGCCGGGTTTTCGCGCGGCCCCCGCGCAACGGGGAAAGTCCGTCAGGTGGCGGGGTTCGATGACCCCGCCGCGGCACAACACGAAAGCCCGCTCCATGATGTTTTGCAGCTCGCGCACGTTGCCGGGAAACGGATACGACATCAGGCAGGACAACACCTCCTCGGAAACGCCGGTCACTTCTTTGTTCTGCAGCAGGTTGAAGTGATCGATGAAGTGAGCGATCAGCAGCGGCAGGTCCTCCATGCGCTCCCGCAGCGGCGGAATTTTCAGGCGGACGACGTTGATGCGGTAGTACAGATCATCGCGGAACTGGTTCGCCTTCACCAGTTCGTGCAGGTCCTTATTGGTGGCGGCGATGAGCCGTACATCCGCTCTTACCGGCTGGGTGCTGCCCAGCGGCTCGTAGACGCGCTCCTGGAGGAACCGCAACAGCCGGACCTGCAAGGCGGGCGAGATGTCGCCGATTTCGTCCAAGAACAAGGTGCCTCGTTCGGCTGCGGCAATGCGGCCCGGTTTGTCCTTTTTGGCGTCGGTAAACGCGCCGGCTTTGTAGCCGAACAGCTCGGAGTCGAGCAGCGTGTCCGGAATCGCGCCGCAGTTCACGGCCACAAAGGGCTTGCTGCTGCGGGGACTCAAATTGTGAATGGCGCGGGCAAACAGCTCTTTGCCGGTGCCGGTTTCCCCCTCGATGAGCACGGTGCTGGAGGACTCGGCAATGGGCGGCAGAATTTCGAACAATTGCCGCATGCGATGGTTCGAGCTCACGATGTCTTCGCAGCAGTAATCCTTCTCAATCTGCTTGCGGAGCTGTTCCATCCGGGTCAGATCGCGGAAAATGCAGACCCCGCCCGCGGGGCTTCCCTGGCCGTCCTTCAGAATTGCCGTCGAAAGGCTGATGGGAGTGCGATTGCCCTTGGCGTTGACGATGCGGGCGATTCTGCCGACGATGGGCGCGGTGGTTTCCATGGTCTGGCGAAGCCTGCATTCCGCGTCGCAGAGGTCGGAGCGCAAAATGTCGCGGCAGGGCTGTCCCAGGGCGCGCTCCCGGGGAATCCCGGTAATCGCCTCGGCGGCGCGGTTGAAGAAGGTGATTCTCCAACTTGGGTCTATGGTGAAGACGCCTTCACTGATGGAATCTAATACGGTTTGCTCGATGTCGCGTTTCGGGTCGGTGGACATTCCGCTGGCCTGCGTCCGGCACGCCCAGAGGCGCGCCGCGCGCGTGGCAACCTCTGTTCTCATTCTACCCGCTTCGCCATGACTCCCCCTGCATCGGGAAGGAATCACGCGGCAACTTTTGCGGGAATGATCTTTGCGGCCCACGGTCTGTCCCCGCCAACCCGAATCTATGAATGGTCGCTTCCATTCGCCACAGCAACTCTGGTGCGACGCCGATGGGAACCGTCAGTAGTTGACCACGGCATTGGCGTCCAGCAGCAACTGGGTGTAAGTCGCAGCAGCGATGGGCTCGGCCTGCTCGAGGAGATCGGTCTTCTCGTCGAAGCAGCGGTTCTTGTAGCATGGCGTGCAGAGATACAGCTTCCCGCCCAGGCTGAAGAAATCGGCCATCAGCTCCTCCAACGGCTTCAGGTTCCCGTAATGCACCTGTTTGGCCGCGCCTTTCTGCGCCAGGGTAACGCCCTGGGCCATGAGTACCACCTTGGCCGCGACTTCCATGGTCAATGCGCCCACCGCATGCATGAAGGCCAGGGAAACAATCTCCGGGGCCTCAGTGCCTTTCGATACTACGTAGAGGATGTTTTCTTTCTTCGACTCGCTCATTGTTCTCCCTGTGGAAGGAATGGAATGAATGCATAAATCAGTTCGCTTCCGCCTGGGTTTGCTGCCGGCGGATGAAATACAGCCCGAGTGCCAGCGGACGATAAACAGCGTGGCTCAACTTCGTCAGCATGGCGAGCAGGATCAGTTCCATGGCCACGACGGTGTGCACCAGCAGGACGACGTCCTGAACTCGGCCCTGCCAGCGGAACAGCACGGCCATCTCCACCCAAAAGCCGGTGACCGCCAGCAGCAGCAGGAAGGCCAGCAGCCACCAATCAGCAGGCACGGAATGCTTCAGATGATTGGCCCGGCCCTGCGCGCGTTGGTACATCGACACGCTCACGCCGTACAGCATCACCAGGCCCGAGACCGTGCCCAGCAGGCGCGCGGCACAACAGGCGCAGTTGGGAAAGGCGCGCCAGCCCAGAAGATAGACAAACAGAAAATCCAGCACGGTGGCGAGGAACAAGCCGAGGAAGCCGGCCATGATGCTGATGTGGACCAGGCGCGGCGTCAAATACCACGGCTGAGGGCCGGCGCCGGTCCCGCATTCGCGGTGCCGCTCCATGGTGACCAGCTCGCGGCCGAGTTGCTGGATTGCAGCCCGCACCTGCGGCCATTTCAGGCTAGCGCCTTCTCCGGCCTGCAGCCAGCGAGCGGCATGCCGAATCATCTTGGCGATTGCGCTCGCCGCCAGCAGGCCGAACAAAACAGAAACCCCGAGGCCAACGGTGTGAATGACTTCATACGGCACCAAACGGAAAACCCAATGGTTGACGTTATGCGATGCCTTCAAGGTAGTTAGGAAGAAGCCCAGCACGACAGCCAACATCAGGCTCACCACCACGGTCGCGAGCGGGCTGCGATACATCAGGCCCGCCAATCCCGTGGGATCCAACCAGGCAATCGTGTAGCGCCGGAGCGCGGCCATGGTTTCGCCCGGCTGCGCCTCGCGGGGGCAGGTGGCGGAGCATTCGCCGCAGTAATAGCAAAGCCACGGTTCCGGCGCCTGCACCAGCTTTTCCTTCAGCCCCAATTGCGCATAGCGAAGCATCTTCCGCGGAAAAGGCGTGTCGCCCTCCGATAGCGGGCACACCGCCGTGCAGTTGCCGCAGTTGAAGCAGTTCGTAACGCCGCCGGCGCCGAAACGGACCAGCTCAGCCGCCAAGTCCGGATTTACTGTGCAAGCCATAGCTTATGACCGCGAAAGCTATTCGCTTTTCTTGACAAGCTCGTATTTCATGTAATCGCCGTCGGCAGCGGCCTCGCGCACCTCGCCGTACTTTCGCATTCCCGCGATGTGCCAAAGCACCTGATCGGCTGGTATTGATGTTTTTGCAGCGAGCTCCGGCACCGTGGCCGGCGCCTCCTGCAACGCTTCGGTGATCCTCTTCCGCCGCTGCCGGAACTCCTTCGCGTATAGCTTCACCGCCTCCGGCACATTGCCGTGCCGTTCGCGGAAGAGCTTCAACGCCTGGCGATGGGCCGCGGTGAGTTTGCCCGGCATCAGTTTGCCTCCTCCGCGCTCAGCTCATGGCCGGGGACTGTCGCCACCAGCCCATCCACCATGGCGTCAAACTGCTCCAGCGTCCAACCCTTCAGGTCAATGGCGCGGGTTGGACACACGGCCACGCACGCCCCACAGCCCACGCATAGACCGGGATTAACGCGGGCTTTCTGGACCGGCGCACCGTTGAACTCGCCGGGCTCCGCGATCAGCGCTCCGGTATAGGCGCATTCGGGGAAGCAACGCTCGCAGCCGATGCATTCCGCGGCGTTCACCTCGGCGACAAACGGGTCCAGTTCCACCATCTCGCGGGTCAGCAGGATGGCCGCTTTGGATGCGGCAGCAGAAGCAGCCGACAGCGTTTCCTCAATGTTCATCGGCGCTTGCGCCGTGCCCGCCAGCAGAACCCCGTTCACCGCGACTTCCACCGGACGCAGCTTGGGGTGGACTTCCTGCAGAAAGCGGTCCGCGCCCACCGGCAGCTTCAGCAGGTCAATCAGATCGCGAATGGGATGAGGCACCATTCCCGTGCCCAGCACCAGCAGATCGAGCGGCACGTCCACCTCTTCCCCGAAGGTGAGCCAGTCCTTGACACGCACCGTGAGCGGGCCGCCGTTCCTGCCGGCTTCGACCACCGGCAGCTCGTCACCATGAAAACGCAAGAAGACGATCCCGGCGGCGGAGCTGCGGGTGTAATAGTCCTCGTGCCCGCGGCCATAGGTGCGGATGTCCTGATGGAAGTCGAAGACGTTGACGCGCGGGAAGCGCTGCTTCACGGCCAGCGCTTGCTGCAGGATCGCGGTGCAGCAAGTGCGCGAGCAGTAATCGTTCACCTTGCCGTCGCTCTGCGGCGGGTGCACACCCTCGATCTGGCGGCTGCCGACGCAATGCAGAAAGCCGACGTTGCGCACCGGCTTGCCATTCCACCGCAATTCGCCGGCGGGATGGGCCATCTGCCGGACAAATTCGGGCAACGTGACCACCGCCGCATGCTCGCCGAACCCGTATTCGCCCTTGGCGGGAGCATAGGGTTCGAACCCTGTGGCAATAATGATGGCCCCGACGGAGGCGCTGATCTGTTTTTCTCCGGCCGTGCTCGCGGACCCGGTTCCGTCTCCGTTCGGGCCGCTCGCCGGCAGGGAGTTGAGTGCGATCCTGACGTCGAAGTTGCCGATGAATCCCGAAGCTGCGACCAGCCGCGCCCGAGTGAAGATGCGGACCAGGGGATTTCCCTCGACCTCGGCGACCAGCTCCTTGACCAGCGCCGCGCCTTCAATCTCCCGGGGAAAAGTCTTGCCCAGCTTCGCAACCCACCCTCCCAGCTTCTCCGACTGCTCCAGCAGCAAGACCGGAATGCCTTTCCCGGCCAACTCGGCGGCGGCCTTCAGGCCGGCAATGCCGCCGCCGATCACCAGCGCCTGACGATGGTTGCTGATCCGTATGCGCTCCAGCGGCTCGGCATAACGCAGCTTGCCGATGGCCGCGGCAATCAAGCGCACCGCTTTGGCCGTTGCCCCGGCCGGATCATGCGGGTGCGCCCAACTGTCCTGCTCGCGAAGGTTGACGTGCTCGTATAGATAAGGGTTCAAGCCGCCGCGCTGGACGGCGGTGCGAAAGGTCAACTCATGCAGAAACGGCGAGCAGGAAGCGACCACAATGCGGTCCAGCGCTTGGTTCCGGATGTCTTCGGCAATCATGGCCTGGCCGGGATCGGAGCACATAAAGGTATCGATTTTGGCGGTGATTACCCCGGCCATGCCTTTCACCGCTGCGATCACCGCGTCGACGTCCACCACGTCGCTGATGTTGCCGCCGCACCTGCATACATAAACGCCGATGCGAGGTCCTTCGGCTCCGCTGCGCGGCTGGGAATCGGCCTTAATCACCGTCAGCTCCGATGAATTCCGGCTGCAGGGCCGGCGCCGCAAGCGGCCCGGCCATCTTGCGGGAGAGATAGCGCGAAGCTTCCATGGCGGCCGCGCCGGCCTCGACGATTGAGTCCACGATGTCTTTGGGTCCGGCGGCGACTCCGGCGACGAAGATTCCCTCCCGTCCTGTCCAGGCCGGCCGCGCCGGGTCCGGCGTTTGCAAAAATCCGTCCGCCTCTTGCTGCACTCCGAATGGCTCCGGCGCCACGAGTTCGGGGACGATGCCCTGCGCCAGCACCACCAGGTCGTGCCGGTTTTCCATCACCCGGCCGCCGTCCTCGATGGCTTCGACGCGCAGCACCAGATCGCCGTCCTCCTGCGGGGTGATGCGCGCGACTTTCCCTTTCACGAAGTTGATGCCCATCGCCTTGGCATTCTGGTAGAACGGCTCAAAGCCTTTGCCGAAGGCGCGAATGTCCATGTAGTAGAGGGTGAGATCAGCCGTGGGCAGGGCGCCCGAGAGCAGCATCGCCTGTTTGATGGAATACATGCAGCAGACGCGCGAGCAGTAGGGTACGCCGATGCTCTGGTCGCGCGAGCCGGCGCACAGGACAAAGGCGATGCTGCCGGGGACCTTCCCATCGGAGGGCCGCAGCACCCGTCCGTAGGGGCCGTGCGGCGCCAGCAAGCGCTCCATGACCAGCGGCGGGATGATGTTCTTCGATTCCGCAGCGTGGTACTGCGGCTTCAGGGAGGTGGAGTTGAGCCGGTAGCCGGTCGCCAGGATGACCGCCTCCGCTGCCACCGTGAAGGTTTCCGGCACCTGATCGAACTTCACCGCGTCGGTGGGACAGGCCCGGATGCACGCTCCGCAGGCGGTACAGTAGTCGGGATTGAGCACCGCGTATTGCGGAATTGCATTGGTGAACGGCACCGCGATGGCCCGGATCGATCCCAACCCCTCCTCGAACGGATCGGGATATTCCACGGGACATTCGTACTCGCACTGCCGGCAGCCGATGCACAGCGTGGTGTCCACGTAGAGCGGCTGGCGCGTCAGCGTAAGCAGATGGCCGGAGGCGGCAGGCTCGATGCGGTCCACCGCCGTATACGTCATCAAGGTGATGTTGGGATGGTGCGCCGCCGCCGACATCTTGGGGGTGGTGATGCAACTGGCGCAATCCAGCGTGGGAAATACCTTGCTGAGGGCGATCATGCGGCCGCCGATGCTCGCCTGCTTCTCGACCACCAGCACCCGGTAGCTCTGGTCCGCCAAATCCAGCGCCGCCTGTAATCCCGCTATTCCGCCGCCCACGACCACGACATCAAAGGCGGCTTGGGGCGGCCCAGGCGGCCGGCGGCTGGATGCGCTCATAACCATACGCCTTCTCTTTGCGGAGTCAGGGCCAGCCCGGCCCGCAATTCCCGCCGCGAGCTTTCCCAAAGCGCCGTCGCAAGCGAACGATTGATCGGCCCGATTTTCCGCAGCTTCTCGTCCATCTGGTTCACTTCATTAAGGAATGCCTTGGTGCAGACCGTGCAGATTGCCGTCAGACGCATGCGCTCGATTTCCAAACCTCCCGCCTTCATCTTTTGCACCAGGCGATCGATACGGCGCGCCAGTTTGGGGTAAGCGTCCTGGTAAGGACAGTCCGAACCGCAGGCAGCGATAAGGATGCCGTCGATGCCGCGGGCGTAGGCGCGCAAATAGAAATCTTCGGGGAACAACACCGGTGACGGCACGCGCAGGATGCTGACGTTGGCGGGGTATTCCAGGTGCGCCTTGCCCACGGCGTCCGCGCCCGGGTAAGCGCAGGCGACGGTCGCCAGCACCAGTATTGTTGGTTCCCACTGCGTCAGCGTCATGGTGCTATCCCATGGTCCGGGTGACTTCGGCGACCTGCAGGCGTCGGTGTTGCTCGACATGCCTGCCGACCACGACCTCGCTGCCGGCGGTTACTTCTTGCGCCGCAAGAAATGCCGGTCGAAGCCGTCGGCTTCCACCATGCCCAGGTATTCGTGTCCCACTTTTTTCGCCCAGGTGGGAATGTCATTGCGCGAGCCGGCATCCCCCGACTGGACTTCCACAACCTGGCCGACACGCACGGCCCCGATGGCTTTCTTGGCTTCCAGCAGCGGACCCGGGCAGGCGGTCCCGCGGGCATCGACGGTTTTGTCCGCCGTCAGGGTTTTCAGGTCAATCGCCGTCGTCATGGTGACTCTCCTATGCGCTGGAAGCGATCCAGCGCGAAATCTCCAACCCGGACAGGAGCAATCGGCCTGCCAAGCCGGCCGGCAGTCCCTGCCTTGGGTTTCCGCTGAGGAGGTTCCGAAAACGCTACTCGCAGCGGCCATCCGAGTTGCAAATCTGCGACTCAGAGCGGCGCCTCAGCGCCACTTTCCCGGGCGTCAATGAAAGTCAGAGCCGGGTTTCAGAGACTGTGTCGCGGGTGGTGTCGCCGCTTCGCGGCTCGGGATTTTTCCCACTTGACCCAGGGCTTACGCCCTGGGCTAACGGCAATTCCGCCGCTGCGCGGCTGCTGGTGACGAAATTCGCCCTGTTTACTTCACCACGAAATTTCATGCCCGGTTGCGACACAGTCGCTTCACTCCGGCGACGCGATCTGTCCTCGGCTGAAGCCGACTCCGGGTGAAGTGGACGCTGGACGCGGGCCTCCCAGTCCAAACACGCGCAAAGGCAGCGCGTATTGGGGGTCCCGGTGAAGGCCCGCTCTACCTGTCCGGCTGCGTGCCGACGTTGCCGTGGCAACGCATTTGCTTACAGCAAGCAGAGGGCTGCGCATGAAGCTCGCCATTGCGGTTTCCGGCGACCGCGTCGCCAACGCACTCGATTTCGCGCGGCGCCTGCTGCTCGTCGATTGCGAGGGTGGGCGGGAGATTTCCCGCTCCGAGGCGGCCGTCGTCGACAAACTTCCCCTGAACCGGGCGCGGTTCCTGGCGGCGCTCGGGGTCGAGGTGCTGATCTGCGGGGCGGTATCCCGCTTTCTGGCGGAAAGCCTCGTAACCCTGGGCATTCGTATCGTTCCCTTCGTCAGCGGCTCGGTCGCCGAGGTGCTGAATGCCTATTTTGAAGATGGACTAGAGTCAGGCCGGCTTCTCATGCCGGGCAGCACAGAGGAAGACAGACAGGAGTGGACCAAGGCCGGCCATCAGGCTGCAGCGAAGTAGGTTCGCGCTCGGTCAGCTACATCTCTGATAGGCGAGGAAGCCACAAGTAGGCTCAAGAAGCAAAGGTGGCAGCCGCGCTAGTCTACAGGAAGCCCTACCCGAACCTGCTTTTCGGTCGCATTGCCTGCGGTGGGCGGCGGAGTTATAGTCTAGGGTTTGCTTACCGGTCCGGAGCTTCTCTGCCGGACACAGCCAACGCGAATTCTCCGCCTTCGGAGTCCTCATGATGAAACGAACGGTTCCTCTGTTTTGCCTCCTGGTGTTCCTGCTCGCCGCCGGCAGCGCGATCTTTGCCGACGAGGGCATGTGGCTGTTCAACCATTTCCCCAAAGATAAAATCCAGGCCAAATACGGCTTTGCGCCCGACCAGGCGTGGCTGGACCACGTGCGGCTGGCATCACCTCGCGCCCCCGACGGCTCGTCGTCGTTCGTCTCGCCCAACGGGCTGCTGTTTACCAACCATCACATCGCGCAGGGCTGCATCCACGACATCTCCACCGCCGGCAAGGACTACATGAAGGACGGCTTCTATGCGCCCACCTATGCCGACGAGGCCAAGTGCCCGGGCATGGAGTTCGTGGTGCTGGAAGGAATTGAAGATGTCACCGCCCAGGTGAACGCGGCGGTCAAGCCGGGGATGTCCACGGCGGAAGCCGGCAAGGCGCAGCGCGAAGAGATGGCCGCGCTGGAGAAGCAGTGCTCCAGCGGTGACATCCGTTGCGATGTGGTCACGCTGTATTCCGGCGCGATGTACAACCTGTACAAGTATAAAAAATATGACGACATCCGGCTGGTGTTTGCTCCGGAATTCGATATCGCCTTTTTCGGCGGCGACCCCGATAACTTCGAGTATCCGCGCTACGATCTCGACATCTCGTTCCTGCGCGCCTATGAAAACGGCCAGCCGGCGAAGACGCCGGACTACCTGAAGTGGTCGCCGAACGGCGCCAGCCAGGGCGAGTTGATCTTTGTTTCGGGCAATCCCGGCCGCACCGGACGCCTGCTGACCATGGACCAGCTTGCGTTTCTGCGCGACGATCAGTATCCGCTGCTGCTCAGCTCGCTTACCCGCCGCATCGGCGTGTTGCAGAAATTCAGCGCGGAGTCTGCGGAAAACGCGCGCGAAGCCGAAAGCAATATGTTCGGGCTGCAGAATTCCTTCAAGGCGATCACCGGCTATGAAGACGGCCTGAAGGACAAAGAGCTGATGGCGAAGAAGGCCGCCGCAGAGAACAGCCTGAAGGAGTTCGTGAATTCCAGCCCGGAACGTAAAACGGAATTTGACGATCCCTGGGCGCAGATCAGCCAGGCGGTCGAGGTTGAGAAGCAGATCTATAAACAAGTGATCTATCTCAACGGCGCGGGGTTTGCCGGCCCTGGCGGCTTCCGCGGCGAGCTGGCTGCCTATGCGCGAGAGATTGTGCGCGCGGCCTATCAACGAGAAAAGCCGAACAACCAGCGCATGCGCGGCTTTCAGGATGCGCAGCTTCCGACCCTGGAGCAGCGGTTGTTTTCCACCGCCCCGGTCTACAAGGGCCTGGAGCAGGTGCTGCTGAGCGAGAGCCTGGCGGAAATGCGCGATGAGCTGGGGGCCGACAATCCCGCCGTGCAAAAGGCGCTGGCGGGCAAGACGCCGGAAGAGCGCGCCAAGGAGCTGATTGAGGGCACCAAGCTGGAGGACGTGGCCGTGCGCAAGCAGTTGTTCGAAGGCGGCATGACCGCGGTCGACGCCAGCACCGATCCGCTGATCGTGCTGATGCGCGAGATCGAGCCTGACGCCGAGGCCCTCTACAACCGCGATGAGAACGAGGTGCAGGCGGTGCTGCGGCAGGGCGGCTCCAATATCGGCAAGGCGCTGTTTGCGCAGAAAGGCCTGAGCGTGCCCCCGGATGCGACGTTCACGCTACGGTTAAGCTACGGCGCCGTCAAGGGATATATGCTCGACGGCAAGCACGTGCCCTGGTTCACCACCATGGGCGGAGCCTATGAACACGCCGCCGCGCACGGCAGCAAGCCGCCCTATCAGCTTCCTGAGAGCTGGCTGAAGTATAAGTCAGTGCTCGATCTGAAGACGCCGCTCGACACCGTGTCCACGGCGGACATCATCGGCGGCAATTCGGGCAGCCCGGTCATCAACAAGGCGGGCGAAGTGGTGGGCATCGTCTTTGACGGCAACATCGAAATGCTGGCGGGGAACTTTGAGTACAGCGACAAGGTGTCGCGTGCGGTCGAGGTCGACACCCGCGGCATCACCGAAGCGCTGCGCAAGATCTATCACGCCGATGCGCTGCTCAACGAGCTGATGCCCAAGCCGGCGACGAAGCCGAATCCGGTAACCAAGATGCGGAGGCCGACGCCGCGGCAGCCGCAGCAGTAGATGGTAGGAGAGGTAGTGGGGTCATCGTGCTAAGACCCCACTACCCAGTAGATCAAGACTGGATCGGAACGGACGCTCCACGGAGTGCGCTGGTCAGCCGGTCGTGATTCGCTCGATCTGAGAACTTCTCCTGATCGAAATCTTCCGGCCAGCGGCGGCCGGCGAGCCTATGCAGGCCAGCGCCTTCGGTGGCTGGTCCTTCTGCCGCCCGCCGCCGATCCGCGTCCCGCCGGCTACTCGCCACTGCCTTGCGTTTGGCCTTTGTCGCCTGAGGCACACTCTGGCTGGAGCACGGGCTCCAGCCAGCGATCGCCTATTGCTGCGGAGTGACCGCTTTCTCGGTCTTCTTCGCAGCTTTCTTTACGGCATGGCCGGTCTTCTTGGCCGCCTTTTCCGTGCCCTGCACCATGGCATTGCCCGCGTTCTCTGCGGCGTTGCCTGTGCTTTCGGCTGCGCCCGTGGCCGCCGCTTTCTTGTGGTGCACCGGCGCCGCCTTCCTCGGCTTCGGATAGGCATCCTTGCTCGGCTTCACCAGGTTCTCATCCACCGGCGTTGTGTTCTGCAAATCAGAGCACGCCGCCTCGTTGGCCCCTTGCGGCACCCAGATGATATCGGCCACCTTCTGCTGGCCGGTACCTTGGCGTACGCTGACGCGGCTGGGGTCGATGCCCTGCTGCTCCACCAGATACGCCTTGGCGTTCACCGCCCGCTGCGCCGCCAGGTTCATGGGATGACGCTTCTTGCCCACGCCTTCCATCGGCGCCTTCTCGCCGTCGGCGTAGCCCACGATCTCGATATGCGCATTCGGATCAGCTTTCAGCCGGCTGGCCACGTCGTCGAGGATCGCCTTCGCCGCGTTGTCCACTCGCCACGGCCGCCGCAGATTCGGGAACTGGATGGAGTTGATCTTGCTGCAGGTCGGCGGCGGCACATACTCCACGCTCACCGTGCACGTCCCGCTGCTCGACAGGTTACGCGCGTCGGCCACCGTGGCCGTTACCGTCACCGTTTGCGAGGCCGTGATCCCGGTCGTATCCAACGTCGCCGTCGATCCCGTGCCGCTGATCGTGCCCGCCGAGGCGGTGTACGAGTAGCTCGAGATGGCCG
>Ga0070737_10004204_pt1 | contig 14690 bp, 15 predicted proteins | sample Coa_R1_10_FD_66438 | JGI IMG/M metagenome (GOLD analysis project Ga0070737, IMG submission 66438) | Surface soil microbial communities from Centralia Pennsylvania, which are recovering from an underground coalmine fire - Coalmine... | ecosystem: Environmental > Terrestrial > Soil > Unclassified...
AACCCCGACGCGGTCGGCGAACCCGGTGAGCTCACCCGCGAAGAGCTGCTCGAGGCGTTGCTCAAGGACGCCGAAAGAGCTTATGCCGCAAGGGAAGCCGAGATTGAGGCGCTTGCTGGCGACGGCGCGATGCGCGAGCTGGAACGCAGCGTCCTGCTCAACGTCCTCGACCGCAAGTGGCGCGAACATCTCTACGAGATGGACTATCTCAAAGAAGGCATCGGCTTGCGCGCGATGGCGCAACGCGATCCGCTGGTGGAATACCAGCGCGAGGGCTACGACATGTTCGTTGCGATGCTTGACGGCCTCAAAGAGGAGTCGGTGGGTTTCTTGTTCAACGTCGCCGTGGAGCCGGTGCCGGCTCCCGAGACTGCGCCGGCGGCGAGCGAGGACGAGCTGGCAGACTTGGCGACCGCCGCCGCGGCCAGCGCGCAGCAGCGGGTGGGCGCCGGGGTTCGTCAATCAGCACCAAATGCTCTGCGCGCCAAAGGCATCGAGAACGAGTCGCGTGCGCTGACCTATTCCGGCCCAGCCGAAGACGGGTCCGCTCAGGTGCAACGCAACGGTGGCGCACAAAAGACGCCGGCCGGAGTGCCCGTCGGCGCCAGCCGACGCGAGCGGCGCGAAGCCGCGCGCCGACAAGGTCGCGGGCCCAAGCCGCCGAAATCGGCGAAGAAGCGCTAACGGCGCTTCGCGCCAAGAATTTGAGGCAAACGCCTCATGTGCACACCGGCAGTGCTGCCGCAGCATCGTGGGCATGACTTTGCACCGCACGAGCAGGGAGCCGTCGGAATTCGCCCGGCGCGCCGAGGACCGTCCAACACTGCCCGCCGCGACCTGCGAGCGGGTTTCCGGTTACGGAGTAATGGGTTTGCCTTTCCGTTCCGGGCACGTGCTTGGTTTGCGCCGATGGACCGCATCCTCGGTAGGCGCGCCCTTCACGTCGATCTGGCATCGATATCCGGACGGCAGCTGGACGTTCTATGAATCGGCGCCGAGCGAGGTCGCCTGTAGCCGCTATTTCGGTGCCGACGTGCAACGCACCCGGGTCACGCCGATCGGGCTTGACTGGCAGGGGCCGCGGCGGCTGCGGATTCACACCCGTGACTCCGCGGTGGACTGGACGATCGACCTTGGCTCCACGCCGGTGACTCGGGCCATGAGTCTGGTCGGTTCGCTGATGCCCACCCCGCTATGGCGGTCCCGTCGCGTCCTTTCGCTGATGGGGCCCCTGGCGGGGCGGCTTCTGGCGGTCGGAAAGGTCGGACTGAGCGGCCAGACGTCCAATGGCCAACACTTCGATGCCAATCCGCTGCGAATCTGGTATGTCACCGCCAGCTGCGCGGTCGTCGAAGGCGAAGACCTCGGCCCGATCGGGCCGCTCACCGAGCAGGCGCACATGGCGGACTTCTACTTCCCGCAGCGGGGGATCTTCGCGGTTGGTCGCGTGTTCGTGAAACCGCCAACCCAAATCGCGGCGTCGCCCCGATTTTTCGTCAAGTATTGACGGCATGGATGTCAAGGAGGTGCTGCTGCCCGGGGTGGGCCTGCGCTACGAGTTCGCAAGCCACGAAGGTGACCGGATCGGGATCATCGCCCGGCGCAGCGGCGACTTCGAGATCGTCTTATACGGCCCCGAGGACCCGGACCAGGCCAGGCCCGTTTTCCGTCTCACCGACGAGGAAGCCGACACGGTCGCCCAGATCCTCGGCGCACCGCGGATCGCCGAACGGTTCACCGAACTGACCCGGGAAATCCCCGGCCTGGAAACCGGTCAGATACGGATCCGGCCGGAAAGCCCGTTCGTCGGCCGGCCGCTTGGCGACACCCGCGCCCGCACTCGCACCGGCGCGTCGATCGTGGCGATCGTGCGTAACGAGCAGGTCCTGGCATCGCCGGGGCCCTCGGAAATCCTGCGCGCTGACGACGTCTTGATTGTCATCGGCACCGAGGACGGCATCGCCGGGGTCCAGCAGATCGTCGACAAGGGCTGAGCCCGTGCAGATTCCGGTGCCGCTGCTATTGCAACTCGGCGCCCTGCTCACTGCGCTCGCTTTGCTGGGAGCGCTGGCGCGTCGATACGCGCTCTCACCGATTCCGGTGTACCTGCTTGCCGGCTTGGCGCTTGGGAACGGCGGGTTCGCTCCGGTGCCGGCAGCCGGCCAGTTCATCAGCACGGGCGCGCCGATCGGGGTGGTGCTGCTGCTGCTCACCCTGGGGCTGGAGTTCTCGGCGGTGGAATTCGCCAGCAGCCTGCGACGCCACCTACCGTCCGCCGCGGTCGACGCCGTTCTCAACGCCACCCCCGGCGCGCTGACCGGCTGGGCGCTCGGACTCGACGGCATCGGGATTCTCGCCATGGCCGGCGTCACGTACGTGTCCTCGTCCGGCGTCATCGCCCGGCTGCTGGAGGATTTGCACCGGATCGGCAACCGCGAAACCCCGGCCGTGCTGGCGGTGCTGGTTCTGGAGGACTTCGCGATGGCGGGGTATCTGCCGTTGTTCGCGGTTCTGGCCTCCGGCGGCCGGTGGTTTCACGCGCTCGCTGGCATGGTCGCCGCGATCGCCGCCTTGACTGTGGCGTTCACCGCGTCGTACCGCTGGGGGCACCATTTCGGGCGGCTGGTGACCCATCCCGATTCCGAGCAACTGGTGCTGCGGGTTCTCGGGATCACCCTGATGGTGGCGGCATTGGCCGAATCGGTGCACGCGTCGGCCGCGGTCGGCGCATTCCTGGTCGGCCTCACCTTGACGGGTGAGACCGCCGACCGGGCTCGCAAGGTGCTGACACCGCTGCGAGACCTGTTCGCCGCCATCTTCTTTCTCGGAATCGGCCTGTCCATCGACCCCCAGCAGCTCGTGCCGATGCTTCCCGTCGCGGTGGCTTTGGCCGTCGTCACCTCGGCGACCAAGGTGGCAACCGGGATGTTCGCGGCCCGGCGCGAAGGGGTGGCCCGGCGCGGGCAATTGCGTGCCGGTACCGCGCTCATCGCCCGCGGTGAGTTTTCGTTGATCATCATCGGACTTGTCGGCTCGTCGATCCTCGGTGCCGCCGCGCTGGCGACGTCGTACGTGTTCGTCGTGGCCATCATGGGCCCGGTGGTGGCGCGTTTGACGGGCGGCCCGGTGCCGGTGGGCGCTGCCACGTCGAAATAGCCTGCCGGTCAACCGATATGCAACGAGACCACCTGCCACTGGCTGCCATCGGCACCAGCCAGTTGTTCCACCCGGCAGGCGATGGCGTGTACCCGCCGGCCCCGGCTGAAAGTGCCGAACACTTCGGCCGCCCTCGGCGGGTTGTGAAGTCCGGCGGCTTGCAACCGCAATCGGCGCAGCACCGCCGCCTCGCGGCGACTTGCCGCTGCAGCGTCCCGCGCGAGCACCGAGTCGACGAGCCCGGCTGTTAGCAGCGGCCGCAATTGGGCCACGGGCCGCCGTCGGTCGATCACCTCGAGCACCCGGCGCAGCGCCGCGTCGGCGAAATCGGCGGCGGATTGCAGTGCCGGGGAGATGGCCGGTTTGCGGTGATGGCCGGCTGCTCGGCGGGGGATTCGCGCGCTGGGACGCCGCAGCGCCGTCTTGGAGACCGGCCTACAGTACTGGACGTCGCGCGGCGGCGGCTCGTAGTCGATGACGGGCACGACGGCAACGCAGTGGTTCAGGTCGACGCTCAAGAGTGCACCCCCAGCAATGAGACGGACAGGAGAAAGGCCTGCTGGAGAGTGGCAGACAGCTGCGGTCATCCTCGCACAACCGGCGTTTCCGCGCACCCGCGCTCCACAGCGCCTGAGCTCGCGGTTACGGTGAGCGACAACCGGTAAGCGAAATGCACGAAACACCAAGGGGGGCGGGCCGTGACGCGATTGTCCACCACGGACGCGTCCTTCTACCGGCTGGAGAACACCGCCACGCCGATGTATGTCGGCTCGCTGTCGATCCTGCGCCAGCCCCGCGGCGGGCTGAGCTATGAGACGCTGCTGGAAACCGTCGAGCAGCGGCTGCCGCAGATACCGCGCTACCGCCAAAAAGTCCGCGAAGTGACGATGAACCTGGCCAGGCCGGTATGGGTCGACGACCGCGACTTCGACATCACCTACCACGTCCGGCGCTCGGCGCTGCCGTCGCCGGGCAGTGACGAACAGCTGCACGAGCTGATCGCGCGGCTGGCCGCGCGACCGTTGGACAAGTCACGACCGCTGTGGGAGATGTACCTGGTCGAGGGGCTGGCCAAGAACCGCGTCGCGCTCTACACCAAGTCGCACCAGGCGCTGATCAACGGCATGAACGCACTCGAGATCGGCCACGTCATCGTTGACCGGACGCGGCATCCGCCGCCGTTGCCCGAGGACTTTTGGGTGCCCGGCCCCGAACCCGGCACCACCCGTCTGCTCTTCGGCGCCATCGGGGACTGGTTATCTCGTCCCGGGGTTCAGCTGCAGGCCGTCACCTCCGGTGTTGCGGAGGCGATCACCAATTCGGGATTGCTGATCGACATTGGCCGGCGAATGCTCAACTTCGCGCTCACGGTCGCGCGCGGCACCGCGCCCAACAGCCCGCTTAACGCCCCGGTTTCGCGCAGCCGACGGTTCACGGTCGCTCGGGGACGACTCGAGGACTACCGCGCGGTGCGGGCGCGCTACGACTGCGACGTCAACGATGTGGTGTTAGCCGTGATCGCCGGCGCATTGCGGAACTGGCTGCTGTCTCGCGGTGAGGTGGTGGCGCCGACCGCGACCATCCGCGCGATGGCGCCGATGCCGGTCTACCCCGAGGATAAATTCGACGCCGCCGGTCCCGGACAGGCGATCGGCGAGGTGACGCCGTTTCTGATCGACTTGCCGGTGGGCGAGGGCAACGCCGTCGTGCGGCTGTCGCAGATCGCCCATGCCACCGAGTCGCACCCGACCGCCGCGAGCCTGGTCGATGCCCGCAGCATCGTCACGTTATCGGGCTTCGCGCCACCTACCTTGCACGGTATGGGTATCCGGGTCGCCACCAGTTTGCCGGCGCGGGTGTTCAACCTGCTGATCACCAACGCGCCCGGCGCGCAGTCGCAGATGTATGTCGCCGGGTCCAAGTTGCTGGAGACCTACGCGGTTCCGCCGCTGCTGAGCAACCAGGTCCTGGCCATCGGTGTGACCTCCTACAACGGCATGCTTTATTTCGGGATCAACGCCGACCGCGAGGCGATGAGCGATGTCGACGTGCTGCCGACATTGCTGACCGAGTCGCTCGAAGAATTGCTGGAAGCCGCGAAGTAGCCGTGTCGCGCACGCCTGGCAGCTGCTGGTTGTGAGCACACAGCATCACCGCACAGTTGTGACACTTGTGGCATCCCCGCGACCTGTCAACCGGTGTAGACGATTGCGCGGCAACGTTGCCCGGTGAGCGCGAGCGGTCCCGTTACCCTCAGCTGATGCGGGTGTATGTCCCGGCGACGCTGGCGATGCTGCAGCGACTGATCGCCGACGGCTCGATGTGGCCGGTCAACGGCACCGCGTTTGCGGTGACGCCGGCGCTGCGCGAATCCTATGCCGAGGGCGACGACGAGGAACTCGGTGAGGTGGCGTTGCGCGAGGCCGCCTTGGCGTCGCTGCGGCTGCTGGCTGCCGGTGACGAGCGCCGCGGAGAGCTGCCGCCGCGGCGGGCGGTCGTGGTCGCCGATGTCGAGGAGGCAGAGGCGGTGACGCCTCGGCCGGATCTTGACGACGCCGTGGTGCGGCTTCGCGGGCCGGTTGCTCTCGACGATGTCGTCGCGGTGTTTGTCGACAACGCCGCCGCGGAGGCGGCGGTGACCGCCGCGATCGCGGCCATCGACGCGGCCGACCTCGGCGATGAGGATGCCGAACTGATCGTCGGTGACGCGCAGGACCACGATCTGGCCTGGTATGCCACCCAGGAGTTGCCGTTCCTGCTGGACCTGCTCTGAGTCCTTGTCAGGTGTGCACCGGCCGTGGCTACAGCACCGTAGGTTACGGTACCGTAGGTTTTTACCGGTGAGCGGGAAGCCGCATAGCGCACGGTGAGCAGGAGCTTCCTATGGAATCAGCGAGCAAGAACTACGCAAAGATCACCGCCGACGTCGTCGACACCCAGGAGCCGACCATTGTCGGCGCCGACAAGCATCCGGTCTGGAATATGCTGCGCCGAATCGCCACCCGCATCACGACGCCGCTGTTGCCCGACGACTACTTGCAACTGGCCAATCCGCTGTGGTCGGCACGGGAGTTGCGGGGGCGGGTCGTGGAGGTTCGCCGCGAGACGCGCGACGCCGCAACGCTGGTCATCAAACCGGGCTGGGGTTTTCGCTTCGACTATCAGCCCGGTCAGTACATCGGCATTGGATTGCTCGTGGACGGGCGATGGCGGTGGCGGTCGTACTCGCTGACGTCAAGCCCGGTCACGGCGTCGCGCACGGTGACGATCACCGTCAAAGCGATGCCGGAGGGCTTCCTGTCCACCCACCTGGTTGAGGGTGTCAGGCCCGGCACGATCGTGCGGCTGGCCGAGCCGCAGGGAAATTTCGTGCTGCCCGACCCCGCGCCGCCCGCCATCCTGTTTTTGACCGCAGGCACCGGGATCACACCGGTGATGTCGATGCTGCGCACGCTGGTGCGCCGCAACCAGATCACCGACGTCATGCATCTGCATTCGGCGCCAACGGCGGCGGAGGTGATGTTCGCGGCGGAACTGGCCGAGCTAGAACGCCAACATGACGGTTACCACCTGCGGTTGCGCACGACCCGCACACAGGGGCGGCTCGACCTTGCCCGCCTCGACGAGGACGTGCCCGACTGGCGCGAACGGCAGACCTGGGCGTGCGGGCCCGAAGGCATGCTCACTGCGGCCGAGAAGGTCTGGTCGGCGGCGGGTATAGGCGAGCGGCTGCACCTGGAGCGGTTCGCGGTGTCTCGGTCCGCGCCCGCGGGGGTTGGCGGGACGGTCACGTTTGCGCGCAGCGGTCGGACCGCGGTGGCGGATGCGGCGACCTCGTTGATGGACGCCGGAGAGCAGGCTGGGGTGCGGATGCCGTTCGGCTGCCGGATGGGCATCTGCCGGTCGTGCGTGGTACCGCTGCTCGACGGCCATGTTCGCGACCTGCGAACCGGGGTTGAACACGAGCCCGGCACCCGGATCCAGACCTGCGTTTCGGCCCCCTCCGGTGACTGCGTGCTCGATATTTAACCGATTCTCAGGCGCTACTCGTTGGTAACCTACGGTTTCGTAGCCTACGATAGCGTAGGTCAACGCGGGCACGACTTTGTAGAAAGGCGGGGCATGGCCATCACCGACATCAAGGTATTCGCCCATCTCACCGATGCCGATATCGAAAACCTGGCCGTCGAACTTGATGCCATCCGCACCGACATAGAAGACTCGCGCGGCGAACAGGACGCCCGCTACATCCGCCGCACCATTGCCGCGCAGCGCGCGCTGGAAGTGGCCGGGCGCGTGCTGCTGGCGGCAAGTTCGCGACGCACGGCGTGGTGGGCGGGCGCGGTGACGCTGGGCGTGGCCAAGATCGTCGAGAACATGGAGATCGGCCACAACGTCATGCACGGGCAGTGGGATTGGATGAACGATCCCGAGATTCATTCCTCGACCTGGGAGTGGGACAACCTGGGCGCGTCCAAGCACTGGCGCTACAACCACAACTTCGTACACCACAAATACGCAAACATTCTCGGGATGGACGACGACGTCGGCTACGGCATGCTGCGGGTCACCCGAGACCAGCGCTGGAAACGGCACAACCTGTTCAACCTGCTGTTCAACACGATTCTGGCGATCGGCTTTGAATGGGGAGTCGGCTTGCAGCACGTGGAGATCGGCAAGATCTTCAAGGGTCGCGCAGCCCCGGAAGAGACCCGGCGCCGGATACGCGAGTTCGGGCGCAAAGCCGCACGACAGCTCGTCAAGGACTATGTCGCGTTCCCGGCGCTGACCTCGCTGTCGCCCGGCGCGACCTATATGTCCACGCTGAAAGCCAACGCAACAGCCAACGTGATCCGCAACCTGTGGTCCAACGCGGTGATCTTCTGCGGCCATTTCCCGGACGGGGCCGAGAAATTCAGCAAGACCGACATGATCGGCGAATCGAAAGGCCACTGGTATCTGCGGCAGCTGCTGGGCAGCGCCAACTTCGACGCCGGACCCGTGATGCGGTTCATGAGCGGCAACCTGTGCCACCAGATCGAACACCACCTGTATCCGGACCTGCCCAGCAACCGGCTCGCCGAGATTTCGGTGCGGGTGCGCGAGGTCTGCGACAAATACGACCTGCCCTATACGACCGGCCCGTTCCTGCTGCAATACGCCAAGGCGTGGCGGACCATCGCCAAGCTGTCGCTGCCGGACCGCTACCTGCGCGACAGCGCCGACGATGCTCCCGAGACCCGTAGCGAGCGGATGTTCGCCGGTCTCAAGGGCTTCAGCGGTGTCGACCCGGCCACTGGTCGCCGGCGCGGGCTGAAGACCGCGATCGCGACCGTGCGTGGTTGGCGGCGCAAGAATCGCGGCAACCCTGCGACGGCACGGCGCGACGAGTTGGCGGCCTGACCGGGACGATGCGCGAGCGGGCGCGGTTGTGCGCGGTTGGCGGCGTGCCGGTGGACGAACACGCCCGCTCGGCCTTGCTCAGGGCAGGATAGCCAGCAGCCGCCGCGCGGCGCGGACACGCCGCGCGGCCGGTCCGGTCAGAGAGTCCAGCGCGCATTCCGGGTCAGCGGGCGGGCCCATGTGCCCACAGCTGCGCGGACAGTTTCGGATCGTCTCGGCCAGGTCGGAAAACGCCAGCAGCACATCGTCGGGCTCGATGTGGGCCAGGCCGAACGAGCGGATTCCCGGCGTGTCGATCACCCAGCCGCCGCCGGGTAACGGCAGCGCCACCGACTGTGTCGAGGTGTGCCGACCCTTGCCGACGTGAGTCACCTCGGCGACAGCCCGATTCGCTTCTGGCACAAGGCGATTGACGAGAGTCGACTTGCCGACCCCGGAGTGGCCGAGCAGCACGGTGAGCTTTCCGGCGAGCAGATCCACCGTCGCATCCAGCGGATCGGCACGGCCAGCGGCGACCACGGTCAGCTCGAGGTCGGCGAATTGTTGGGCGAACGGCTCGGCGGGCGCGAGGTCGGTCTTGGTCAGGCACAGGATCGGCGTGAGCCCGCCGGCATAGGCGGCGATGAGAGCCCGGTCAACCAGCCCGGTTCGCGGCGGCGGGTCAGCCAGCGACACCACGATCATTAACTGGTCAGCGTTGGCGACGACCACCCGCTCGGTCGGATCGGTGTCATCGGCGGTGCGCCGCAACACCGTTCGGCGCGGCCCGCGGCGAACGATGCGTGCCAAGGTGTCCGGGCGTCCGGACAGATCGCCGACCACGTCGACGTCGTCGCCCACCACGATCGGGGTGCGGCCCAATTCCCGGGCCCGCATGGCGGTGACCCGACGGCCGGGGTCGCCGTCGAGCACACATCGCCAGCGGCCGCGGTCGACGCCGACGACCATGGCCTGACGCGCGTCGGCATGCTCGGGGCGGATTTTGGTGCGCGGCCGCGAACCCCGTCCGGAGCGGACCTTGACGTCGGACTCGTCGAAGTCCCCTGGCCTCAAGCGCCAGACCCCTGCTCGGCCAGCATGTCAGCCCACAGCCGCGGAAAGTCGGGCAACGTCTTGGCCGTGGTGGCGATGTCGTCGACCTCGACTCCGGCCACCCGCAGACCCACGATCGCGCCAGCCGTTGCCATCCGGTGGTCGGCATACGAGCGCCAGATACCCGGCCGCAGCGGGGTCGCGGTGATCACCAGACCGTGAGGGGTCTGTCGGCAGTTTCCGCCCAGGCGATTGATTTCGGTGCTCAGCGCCGCGAGCCGGTCGGTCTCGTGACCGCGCAGATGCGCGATGCCGCTCAGCCTGGACACCGACCCTGGTGCGGCCAGCGCCGCGAGCACCGCCACCGCCGGCGTCAACTCGCCAACGTCTGCCAAGTCGACGTCAAATCCGCCGTACACCCGCGGCCCGCGCACCTCGAGATACGAAGCAGTTTGGGTGGCAATGGCGTTCACGTGGCGCAAGACGTCGAGGATGATGTCGGCGGGCTGGATGCTGGCGGCCGGCCAGCCGGAAATTCGCACCGTGCCGCCGGTCACCACGGCCGCCGCGAGGAACGCAAACGCATTGGACAGATCCGGTTCGATGTCCCAGCGGCGGGCTTCCACCCGTCCCGGCCGCACCTGCCAACGGTTCGGTGCCGCATCGTCGACGTCGACCCCGGCCTGTCGCAGCATCGCCACCGTCATGGCGATGTGCGGCGCCGACGGCAGCGTCGCACCGGTGTGCCGCACGGTCAGCCCTGCGGTGAACGCGGGCGCGCACAGCAGTAGGCCCGAAACAAACTGCGACGACGCCGAGGCATCGATCGACACCGCGCCGCCGGTGACCGATCCCGTGCCCCGCACCCGAAACGGCAAGCCAGTGCCCTCGACGCCGACACCTAACCCCCGCAGCGCGTCCAGCAGCGGTGCGATGGGCCGTGCCCGGGCTTGTTCGTCGCCGTCGAATGTGACCGTCGCGTCGGTCAGCGCGGCCAGCGGCGGCACGAACCGCAGCACCGTACCGGCCAGGCCGCAATCGATCCGGGCGTTCGGCACCGGGGAAAGCCGGCCACCGACGGTCAGCGTGTCGCCGGGCCCCTCGATGTGCAGGCCAAGGGCGGTCAGTGCGCCGATCATCAGGTCGGTGTCACGGCTGCGCAGCGCTCCGCGGATGGTTGAGGCCCCCTGACCTGTCGCCGCGGCCAGCGCCGAGAGCACCAGGGCGCGGTTGGTCTGCGATTTCGAGCCCGGCACGGTCACAGTCGCATACACCGGTCGGGGTGGGCACGGTGCCGTCCATAGCTGGGTGGTCACAGGTCCATCATGGCTTCTCGACGGCAGCGCTGGGCACCAGCCAGGAAGTATGCAGGCAGTATGGAAGCCATGTGCGGACGATTCGCGGTGACGACCGACCCGGCAAAGCTTGCTGAGAAGATCAAGGCGATCGACGAGGCCACCGGGTCTCCGGACCGCCGCACCGCACCGAACTACAACGTGGCGCCGACCACGGCGATCGCGACCGTGGTGCGTCGTCACGACGAACCCGACGACGAACCCACGCGGCGGGTGCGCCTGATGCGGTGGGGGCTGATCCCGCCCTGGGTCAAGGCGGGGCCCGACGGCGCGCCCGACTCCAAGGGTCCGCTGCTGATCAACGCCCGTGCCGACAAGGTCACCACCTCGCCGGCGTTTCGCGCCGCCGCGAAATCCAGGCGATGCCTCGTCCCCATGGACGGCTTTTACGAATGGCACGTGAGCCGCGACTCGGGCAAAAGGGCCCGCAAAACGCCGTATTACGTCTATCGCGAAGACGGGGAGCCGTTGTTCATGGCCGGCCTGTGGTCGGTGTGGAAGCCGGAAAAGGACGGGGCACCGCTGCTAACCTGCGCGATCATCACCACCGAGGCGGTCGGCGAGCTCGCCGAGATCCACGACCGCATGCCGCTGGTGGTACCCGAACGCGACTGGGACCACTGGCTTGATCCGGACACCCCGCCGGACCCGCAGCTGTTGGCGCGTCCGCCGGACGTGCGGGGTATCCGGATGCGCCGGGTATCGACGTTGGTCAACAACGTCGCCAACAACGGACCTGAGCTGATCGAGCCGGTCGAGGCGCAGCCCGAGCAGGCCACCCTGCTGTGACGGCTGCCCCTTACGGCGCGCGGTATCCGGGCGGGTTGGGGCTTTCCACCCACAGGTCGACCCCGAGCTCGCCGCCCGGTGTGCAGTCATACACCGACAGGTCGGTCACCCCGGAGTCGACCAAGACGTCCTCGCACAGCAGCGTGTTGCCGGTGAACTCGGCGGCGGGTTTGTTGAGGATGACATAGGCAGCGTCGGCGTAGACCTCTGGTTTGCGCGCTCGCGCCATCGCCGCCTCACCGCCGAGCAGGTTGCGCACCGCGGCGGTGGCCACCAGCGTGCGCGGCCACAGCGTGTTGGAGGCGATGCCGTCGTCGCGCAGCTCCTGGGCGATGCCCAGCGCGCACAGCGTCATCCCGAACTTGGCCATCATGTACGGCGTTGGCTTGAGCCATTTCGGCTCGAGCAGGATCGGCGGCGACAGCGTCAAGATGTGCGGGTTCTGCCGGCCCCGCATGTGCGGGATACAGGCTTGCGATACCGCGTAGGTGCCGCGCACCTGGATGCCGTTCATCAAGTCGAAGCGCTTCAGCGGCACCTCGGTGATGGACCCCAGGTTGATGGCCGAGGCGTTGTTGACACAGATGTCGATGCCGCCGAACTGCTCAACGGTCTGCGCCACCGCCGAGGCCACCGCGTCGCCGTCGCGGATGTCGCCGACGATCGGTAGCGCGTTGCCGCCGGCGTCCTCGATCTCTTTGGCTGCGGTGTAGATGGTGCCCGGTAGCTTGGGGTGCGGCTCAGCCGTCTTGGCTATCAGCGCGATGTTGGCGCCGTCGCGCGCGACCCGCTTGGCGATGGCCAGGCCAATTCCGCGGCTGGCGCCGGAGATGAACATGGTCTTGCCGGAGAGAGACATGGCGCCACACTAACGTCGCGCGGATTGCCTTCGGCCAGCGGTCGGGATTTGCGCGATTCCGGCCAATTTCGGCACCGGAAATAGCGGAATGCTCAATGCTGTTGACTGGTGAGGTCGATCTGCGGCGCGGTTCGCGCCCGCGCGCGATCAACCGGAGAACAATCTGTCGGTCACAACCTCTAGATTGGGGAGGGGCGTCGGGTGTCAGCGGCGATCAGCCTGCTGGAAAACGAGCAGTCGGCTCGCTGCCTCGAGCGTCAGGTGTCGCTGTGGGGGCTCTTCGGCGACACCGCGACAGAAGGGACTGTGCTAACGAAGATGGCCGACAGCGACGACACGATCGGGCAAGACATCGCGGAGGTCGGCAGACCCGCTGGGCCGGCCCGATCCGACGAAACCGACGAAGAGTTGACGACGCGTTTTGAACGCGACGCGATTCCCTTGCTGGACCAGCTCTACGGCGGTGCGTTACGCCTGACCCGCAATCCTGCCGATGCCGAGGATCTGCTCCAGGAGACCATGGTCAAGGCCTACGCCGGATTCCGGTCGTTCCGCGAGGGTACGAATCTCAAGGCCTGGCTTTATCGCATCCTCACGAACACCTACATCAACAACTACCGCCGGAAGCAGCGGCAGCCCTCGCAGTACCCGACCGAGGAAATCACCGACTGGCAACTTGCCGCCAACGCCGAGCATTCCTCGACTGGCCTGCGCTCAGCGGAGGTCGAAGCTCTCGAGGCGCTACCCGACACCGAGATCAAGGAAGCGCTGCAGGCGTTGCCTGAAGAATTCCGGATGGCGGTGTACTTGGCCGACGTCGAGGGTTTCCCGTATAAGGAGATCGCCGAGATCATGGATACGCCGATCGGGACGGTGATGTCGCGGCTGCACCGCGGCAGGCGTCAGCTGCGCGGGCTGCTGGCCAACGTGGCCAAGGAGCGCGGGTTTATTCGCGGCGATCAGACAGCTGAGGAGGTGTCGTCGTGAGCGACTTCTCCTGCTCCGGCGGAGGCAGCGATCCGGACATGTACGCCGACTGCCGGCAAGTGATTGCCGAGATTTGGACCCTGCTTGACGGTGAATGCACCCCGGACGCGAAAAGGAAGCTGCGCCGGCACCTCGAGGTTTGCCCCGAATGTCTACGGCATTACGGGCTCGAAGAGCGGATCAAAGCGCTGATCGCCAAGAAGTGCAAAGGCGAAAAGGCTCCGGAGCATCTTCGCGAGCGACTGCGCCTGGAGATCAGCCGGACCACGATCATCCGCGGCTAACTGCCCGCGTTGGGCCGCTTGCCGTGATTGGCCTTGCTGTGCTTGCGGTCGCGCCTCTTGCGGCCACGTTTGGCCATCGATGAACCTCCTTGCGGGTGTGCCTTGTGCCCTAGTTTTTCACGGCGTCGGTCCCGGTCGTAGCCGGGCTATACCACCGGGCTGGTCTGCGCCGGGGAGAGCGGGCCGGTTTGTGGCGGCGCGGTAGGGGCCTGCGCCGGGGATAGCGGGCCGGGGTAGGTGCCGACGCCCGGCGACGGCATGCCGGGGTAGGTGCCGACGCCCGGCGACAGGGGGCTGGGGTAGGTGCCGGTGCCTGGCGACAGGGGGCTGGGGTAGGTGCCGGTGCCTGGCGACAGGGGGCTGGCGGGGGAGGTTTCGGGCACCAGCGAACCGGCGCCGGGCAGCACCGAATTCAACAAAGAATTGAGGACCCCGAAGATCGCGTTGGCGGCGTTGACCGCAGCGGTTGGGTCGGGCGCGGGAGCGGGAGCCGGGTCGTCGACGAGCATAGGCGGGGGAGAGGCGGCGGCGACCCCACTGCCGAACGCGATCACCCCGGCGGTGGCCAGCACCAGGCCTGCCCCGGCCGCGACGCGGCCCACCCGGGTCCGCGGGTTCGTAGACGTGTTCAGGGACATCCGGAAACTCCTCACTCCTCAGGCACGGAATGTGCTTCGGACACAGAAATCACTTTGGTAACGATTCTGCTCAAGAATCACAGTTGGAACACGACACGATCACGGATCGAACTCTATAGATTTGCTTATTAACCTTCGGAATTGCTTACCCCTGGCGGTGCCGTCGGCGCGCGGCCCACTCAGCGCT
>Ga0070737_10004207_pt1 | contig 14687 bp, 11 predicted proteins | sample Coa_R1_10_FD_66438 | JGI IMG/M metagenome (GOLD analysis project Ga0070737, IMG submission 66438) | Surface soil microbial communities from Centralia Pennsylvania, which are recovering from an underground coalmine fire - Coalmine... | ecosystem: Environmental > Terrestrial > Soil > Unclassified...
GAACTGCCGGAGGGCGCGGGTCAGCTGGGCCGGCAGCCCGGAGGTGGACAGGTCGCTGTTCCAGTCGACGAGAACCTTGAAGTTTGAAAGGTGCACGGCCCCGTTGAGCACGGCGGCGTCGGTGACGACCTGCGCCGCCGGCCGGTTGGTGTCGATGTACTCGGCCAGGGCGGCGTCACCCCCGGGGACCCGCTCCTGCTGCAGGCCCTGGATGACCTGGTCGTAGCCGACGAGGATGCCGACCCTGTAGGCGGGCAGGTGGCCGGTGACCTGGTCGACCTGGTCGTGCAGGGAGAGGTATTGGGAAAAGGTGCCGCTGGCCGTGCCGCCCGAATAGATGAAGTAATCCTCTCCGAGCCGGTTGGCCCCCTCGAGGGTGTAGTGGCCCTGCCAGAGGGCGACCTCGGCCGAGTTGCCGGGGATAGGCGTCCACTCGTTGAGGAGGGGCACGCCGTAGCCCTGAGACAGGTAGCCGAACAGGTCGGCCAGGGCGGTGTTGTCGGCGTCGTCGAGGCTCACGTAGGCGTGGAACTCCCGGGCCATCGAGAAGATCTGGTCGGGGATATTCCCCTCGACGCCGACGTCGTCCATGTCACCGCCGAAGTACAGGTACAGCGGCTTCTGCGTGACCTGGCGGACCTGGGAGAGCAGGTGGGTCATGATCGTCTGGTAGCTGCTCATCCGGAACTTCTGGTACACGTCGAAGTGGGCGTCCCCGGGCTGGAAGGCCGGCACGTCGTCGAAGGTGGCGTAGCTGGTGCCGAGGGCGGCGTTGAGGGCCTTGATGTTGCGGTATTGGGTGGGCAGCCACTGGTGGAAGGCGTCCACGTCGACGGCGGCGTAGCCGGGCATGCCGCCGCCGGACGGCGGCGGACCCCACATGGCGTCAAGCCAGCCGTAGTCAATGTACGAGCCGCCGTACCCGGGCAGGCCCTGGATGGCCTTCAGCGTCGTGAGGAGGTAATTGCTGTAGGCGTCATAGGCCGTCGAGCTCCACATGGCCGGCTGCTGGTCCAAGGACCCGGTATTGGTCTCCTCGGGCGGCGCATTGAGCCAGCTCGGGTCATTGCCACCCCAGATCGCCTCCCAGAAGATCGGAACGAGCTGGAGGTGGGCCTGGGCCGCGTAGCTGAGATAATTTTGCAGGGTGCCTAGGGCGAAAGTCCCCTGCGATGGCTCGATCTGGTTCCAGCTCAAATTGATTTCGACCCCGGTCAAGTGCAGGCTGGCCAGGTATTGAAAGTCGCTCAGCGTCCAGGGCTGCCCGCCCGGGCCGTCGTAGTCGATCTGCACCATCCATTGCTTCTGGCTGGGAGCCGTCTCGGCCGTCCCGCCGTGGGCCACCGCCGGACGCAGGGCCAGCGGCTGGTCCCTCACGTGGGACAGTTGGCGCAGCCTGGCTTCCGACGGGCCCTTGGACAGCAGGTGGTCCTTGACCAAAACGCTGGTCTTGGCCGGATTGCCGAGCGCGGCCGGGCCGGTTGGGGCCGTCTTGGCGGTCGCCTGGGCTGTGTCCTGGGCGGTGTGGTGGCCTGGGCGGACGCTGGCGCCGGCCGCCGCAGGGGATCCGGCCAAAGCTGCCAACCCGGCCATGCCAACCGCGGTAGTCAGGGCGGCTGCGGCGGCCACCGCCCGCCGGAAACGTGGTTGGCCTGGACGGAGGCCGCGTTGGGTCGGCCCGGTTAGAGCATCCGGCATGTGAAGCTTCCCCTCCGTGAGCACTGTCAGTGGCCCTTCGGCCACCTTTTGAATCCTATATGAAAGCCTTCTGACTATGTCAAGGGGCGGCGCGTGGCTAGGATCGAGCGACGGGTCGGCGAGGAGGAGCGTGCCGAAGCAGGACGGTGACAAGGCGATCCCGCTGCACGAACAGGTGAGGCGGGCGCTCGGGGCCGACATCGCCGATGGCCGCTACGAGCTCGACCGCCCGTTCGTGACCGAGCGGGAGGTGTGCCGACGGTTCGGCGTCAGCTCCATTACCGCGGCGCGGGCCCTCAACGATCTCGTCGCCGAAGGGCTCCTGGTCCGCCGGCGGGGCCTCGGCACCTTCGTCGCCGAGCGCCGCCCTGTCCCTCGGGACGCCCCGACGGTCGCCTGCATCCTCAACGGGCTCTACGGCCTGCAGGGTGCCCACCTGGCCAACCTTCTCGTCGGCGCCGAGTCGGCCTGCGCCGACCTCGGATTGCAGCTGGTCCTGCTCAACGCCCGAGGCGACGCCGGACGCGAAGCAGCCGCCCTCAAGCGGGCCGTGGACACCCACGCCAGCGGGATCGTCATCTACCCCATGCAGGGCCAGGAGCACCGGGAGGCGTTCGAGGCCGTCCGCCGCCAGGGCATCCCGCTGGTCCTCCTCGACCGCTACCGCCCTGACCTGGCCACCGACTGCGTGATCGCCGACAACCTCGACCTCGGCTACCGGATCACCCGACGGCTGCTCGAGCGGGGCCACGAGCACATCGCCCTGCTGTGGGGCGAAACCGAGTGCACCAGCGTCCGGGACCGGCTGACCGGTCATTTGCGCGCCTTGACCGAAGCCGGCGTCGCGGTCCGTCCTGACCTCACCGTCCTCGTCCCGTACGAGACCCTCCCGACGGCCGAGCGGCTGGCCCGCCTCACCTCCTTGCTCGAAGGCCCGAGCCCGCCGACCGTCCTCAACTGCTCCAACGGCTACGTCCTGGCGACTGTCGCCCACGATCTGGTGCTCCTCGGCATCCACGTGCCCGACGGGATCGACCTGGCCTGCATGGACGACGCCGGCCCCCACGATCTGCTGGCTCTGGCCGCAGTCGAGGCCCGCCTGCCGTCCGAAGCCATCGGGCGGACCGGCGTGGAGCTGCTGGCCGAGCGGATGAGCCGGACGGATGGGCGTCCGGGGCCGCCGCGGCGCATCGTGCTGCCGGTCGGCCTGTCCGAGCGGGAGTCGGCACCCGGGCATCTGGGAACGATGAGCGGGCGAGCCGGTCGCAATGGGCAGGACGCGCCGGGGCCGGCGCCCCGGAATTCCGGTGCGCCGGCCTCCTGAGCGGCCACGGGAGCAGTCGGAGGATCAGCGGGATCTCTGGCGCAGGATCCGGACCGTCGGCCCGACCGTGGCGGCCAGGGTGAGGGCGGCGACGCCGGCGACCATGCCGATCACCGTCGGCAGGGGTACGTAGGGCCTCCAGTTGCCGGTCAGGGCGTGAACCGCTCCGGTCACCGCGGCCCCACCGGCGGCGGCCCCGAACACGATGCCGATGGCCCCGAGCACGACCGCCTGCCAGGCGGTGGCGGCCAGGAGCTGGCGGCCGGTGGTGCCGACCCGGGAGAGCAGGTGGACGACTTCCCGGCGATCGAGGGTGGTCACGACCAGGGTGTTGACCACCGTGACTCCGGCCAGCGCGAGGAGGATCCACAGGGCCAGGTCGTTGATGTAGGAGCCCTGCTCGGCCAGCTTTTGGTCCTGGGCGTTGACCGCGGTGCGGCCGGCGGCCACCGCCCCCGGGTAGCGGGCGTCCAGGGCGGCCAGCCGGGCCGGGGCGCTCGTCCTGACCAGCACCTCGCCGACGGCGTCGGTCCCCAGGTGGCCGCCGCCGGCGGCGCCGGCCGGGACGATGGCGTCGGCGAACCCGACCGAGCGGTCGTAGACGGCCACCACCCGGGCCCGGTACCGCGTCCCGTCGGCCAGGTGGGCGGTGACGCGCTGGCCGATCCGGACGTTGATCGCTCCCGAACCGGTCTCCAGCCGGCTGAGGGCGATGTCACCGGGCCCGAAGTGGGCGAGGCTGCCGGAGGTGACGTCGAGGTGGAGCACGTCGTCGAGCGAACCCGAGGTGACGCCGACGGCCGAGGTGGTCTCGTCCCCCGCCTCGGGCAGGTAGATGGTCGTCGGGGTGATCCCGACGGCGGCCGAGACCCCCGGTGTGGCCCGGACCCGTTCGACCGCGGTCGGGCTCAGACCGGGACCGGGGGCAGTCACCACCTCGTTGGCGGCCAGCCGCTGCGGGCCCTGGGTGACCCCGGCGTGGGTCTGGGTGCCGTCGAGGCTGTAGATGGCCCCGCCGAAGGCGACGGCCAGGCCGACGGCCATGACCGCCGAGGCCATCCGCCGGGGCCGGACCCGCACCTCGGCCAGGGCCAGGCGGCCGGCCACGGGAGAGAGGGCCCGGAGCGGGCGGCGGAGCAACCACTCGGCCGCGGCCACCAACAAAGGACCGAGCAGGGCCAGCGAGGCCAGGAAGGCGAGCAGAGCCAGCAGGGTGTCGCTGAGCTGCTGGGTCGCACTCATGCGCTGCAGCCACACCAGCCCGACGGCGGTCAGGCCGCCGGCCAGGCAGACGGCGCCGCCCACGGTGCGGGTCGCGCCCGGCCAGCGGCGATCTCCGACGGCCTCGGCCATGGCCGCCGACGGGGCCAGGCGCCCCGCTCGGCGGCTGGCCACGTACCCGGACAGCTCGGCGACGACGACGCCGGCGGCCACCACGATGACGAGGGAGAGCCAGCTGACCGGGGCCCGGGTCCCCGGCGGCACGAGCTGATGGGCGGCCATGCCCCTGAGCATCCGGTCGGTGACCCACACTCCCGGGAAGTAGCCGACGAGACCGGCGACCATGCCAGTCACGCCCAGCTCCAGGGCCAGCATGCGCCGAACCTGACCCGGGGTGGCGCCCACGGCTCGCAGCAGGGCGATGGTGCGGCTGCGTTGGGCGACCGACAGGGCGACGGCGCCGGCCACGACGAACAGGGCGATGAGGGAGAGGTCGGTTCCGGCGCTGACGGCGACCTGGGTGAGGGTGCTCCCCTCGTCGGCGTCGGCCAGGTTTTCAATGGCGCCTCGAGCGTTGCCGAACGACGCCGTCACGCCGTGGGCTCTGGCCACTTCGCGCAAGCGGGCGTCGAGGGCGGCTGCCGGGGTGCCGGGCCGGCGGAGGATGCCGATGAGGTCAGCCTGCCCCGGGTGGGCGTAGAGGGCGGTGGCGGCCGTATCGGAGAGAAAGACCGTCCAGTCGGCGGCCGGATTGGAGGTCCTGGTGCCGGCGATGCCGACCACGTGCAGTGGCGCAGTGGCCCGGCCGACCAGGCGGACGGTGTCGCCGACCCGCAGCCGCATCATCCGGGCGACACCCGACCCGACGACGATCTGCCGGGCCGACCCGGGGGTGTGCCCTCGAGCCAGGGTGAAGGGGGTGAGGACGGCGCTCGACCAGCCGTGAGCGGTGAGGGGCTTGTCCTTCGCGCCGCGGTCGATGCGGCCGCCAGGTCCTTGCAGGGCGACGGGGACCGACACGTCGGGCACGGCGGCAGCCACGCCCGGGACCGCACCGAAGGACTGGGAGAGGGAGGCGGGGAGGCGCCGGTAGGCGTTGAGGGGGATGTGGTCGGTGCTGGCCGAGTCGCCGTGTCCGGTGGTGATCGCGATCTTCGGGTGGCCGCTGATGACGGCGGCCGCGCCGGCGAGGCGCTGGGTGGGGACCACCAGGCTGCCGCCCACCCGACCGAGGGTGAGACCGATGGTGACGACCACGGCGGCGGCGATCAGGGCCACGAAGGTCCCGACCAGCGGACCGGGCCGGTGTCGGAGGGTGGCGGCGAGCTGCCTCACAGCTCCACCCGTTCGAAGCGCGGGCGCCGGCGGGGCGTGGCCGCGGCACCGGTCGGGTGGTCGGCTCGGGCGGCCATCCGGCCGAGGGCGAGGAGCCGCTGGTTCAGGTCGTCGGCGTCGGGCCTGTCGGTCGAGCCGATCAGGTGACCGCCGTGGAGGAGCAGGACCCGGTCGGCGTGAGCGGCCACCTGGGGGGCGTGGGTGACGACCACGACCGTCTGCCCGAGGTGGTCGACGGCGCCACGCAGGAGGCCCATCACCGTCTCGGAGGTGGCGGGGTCGAGGGCGGCCGTGGGTTCGTCAGCGAAGACCACGTCCGGCTCGGTGATCAGGGCCCGGGCCACGGCGACCCGCTGTTGCTGGCCGCCGGAGAGGGTGTGGGGCATGCGGCGCAGCTGGGGGCCGATGCCGACCACCTCGGCCAGCTCGGCCAGCCGGGCCCAGTCCGCGGGCCGGTGGTCGAGGCGGAGCGGCAGGAGGATGTTGTCGGCCACCGTCAGGGTCGGGACCAGGTTGAGGGACTGGAAGACGAAACCGACCCGGCGGCGGCGCATCACGGTGAGCTTGCGGTGGCGCAGCTTGGGGAGATCGGCGCCACCGAGGACCACCCGGCCCGACGTCGGGCGCTCCAACCCGGCGGCGCACTGGAGCAGGGTCGACTTCCCCGACCCCGACAACCCCATGACGGCGGTGAGGGTCCGGCGGGGGAAACCGGCGGTGACCTCGTTGAGCGCAGCCACGCCGCGCCGGCGGCGGCCGTAGCGCTTGGTAACCGCCTGCAACTCGACGGCGTAGATATCGGCCGGCGGCACGATGTTGGTGACCGTCAGCGGGGGACGTTCGGTGGTTTGCGTGGGCATGGGCAACAGCATGAATAGGCGGCGGGGCCGGGTCGATGGTGCGGGACCCCGAATGGGGGGTGGGGACAACCCCACCATCAACGGTCGGGCGACCCACCGCCTCAGTGGGTAGCGTGGCCACCGTCCGTATGGACGGCGCCCCCCCCAAGGCCCGAAAGGAGAAGTTCGAATGCTGGAAACTTTCGCGGAGCAGGGATACGCGATCTTCCCGGAATTCCTCTCGAAAGAAGAGATCGACTCACTCAAGGCCGCCGTCGACTGCCACGCTGACGCCCAGCCGCGCCGGCACGCCTACGAATACGACGAGCTCGGGGCGCTTGCCTGGCACCCGGGGGTGACGGAGATCGTCGACGAGCTGATGGGCGGGCGCTACGTCTTTCACCACATCCACGCCGCCCGTCACGACGCAGGCATGAAGGGCGTGGCCTGGCACCAGGATTACGAGCAGTTCCCGCAGACCAACCGGGCCCAGCTCATGGTCCACGTGTTCTTCTACCTCAACGGCCTCAACGGGACCATCGGGGACCTGCTCCTCGTGCCTGGGTCCTTCCGTTACCCCACGGATACACGCGCCTTGAGTCTCCTGGGCCAGGACGACCTGCCCGGGTCGATCACCGTCTCCGACCTGCCTCCCGGCTCGGCCCTGGTTGTCCATTCGGCCATGTGGCACGCCCGGCGAGCCAAGCCGGGTGGTGAAGGCAACCCCCGCTTCTTCATCGACACGTCGTACTGCCAGTCAGGGATCAAATGGCCGTCGTACAAGGCAGAGGTGCCGGGGATGCTCAATAACCTGCTGGAGCGGCACCTTGCGGCGGGCGGCGACCGACCCTGGTTGTTTGACGGATCGCAGTTTTTTGACGCCGCCCGGGCACGCAACCTGACCGCCACTCTGGAAGGCAGCGTCCTCCTCGATCTCCCGGAGTGGCAAGCCTCGTGAAATTGCTCGTCACCGGGGCCACCGGCAAGGTGGGCCGGGCCCTGATCGACAAGCTGGCGGGCACCTGCGACATCCGGGCCCTCTGCCACAACCGGCCGCTCAACGGGGCCGACGTGGAGTGCGTCTTCGGCACGATCGCCGACCGGGACACCGTCAGGCAGGCGATGGCCGGGGTGACCCACGTCGTCCATCTGGCCACGTGCAAGGAAACGCCCGACGAGATCATGGACGTGGCCGTCAAGGGCCTCTTTTGGGTACTGGAAGAGGCGCGGGAGAGCCCGACCTTCCAGCGGTTCGTCCTGGTCGGCGGGGACGCGGCGGTCGGTCACTTCGTGTACGACCATCCGCTGCCGGTCACCGAAACCCAGCGGCACACCGCTTACCAGGGGTGCTACGCCCTGTCCAAGGTGCTCGAGGAGGTGATGCTCGAGCAGTACGAGATCGCCTACGGGCTCGCAGGCACCTGCCTGAGGGCGCCGTGGATCATGGACCGGGATGACTTCCGCTACTCGCTCTCCTTCGGCCCCGATCAGTTCGGCGGGCCGGCCTGGAGCGAGCTGCTCCCCGGCGACGTCGGTGACCTCCCGGAGGGCGCGGTGCCGTTGGCGCTGGACGCCGGCGGCGCCCCGCTCCAGCGCAATTTTGTTCACGTCAGCGACCTGGTCGAGGCCATCGCCATCGCCCTCGAGCACCCGGCGGCCGTCGGGCAGACCTTCAACATCTCCATGGACGAGCCGGTCGACTACGCGGTGGTGGCCCGGTATCTGGCTGCAAGCCGGGGCCTGCCCGCGGTCCAGGTCCCCACCCCCTACTACTCGACCTGGCTGGACAACACCAAGGCCAAGCTGCTGCTCGGCTGGCGGCCGGCGTACGACACCGCCCGGCTCATCGACGAAGCCTGGGACCACGAGCGGAGCCCTGATGATCCCCGCAAGGTGTGGTATCCGGGATAGCCGATCAAGTTCGAAGGGTGCGCAGGCCGGTGCGGATCTCGCTGACCAGGATCTCGGGCTGTTCCAAAGCGGCGAAGTGCCCGCCCTTTTGGGCCTCGCCGTAGTGGATCAGATGGCTGTAGGTGTCCTCGATCCAACTGCGGGGCAGGCGTGGGATGTCCTTGGGAAAGACGGTCACCGCGACCGGGAGCGCCAGCTTGGGGCCGGCGAACGTGGCTGATCTGTTTTCCCAGTAGATGCGGGCCGACGACGCGGCGCTGTTGGTAAACCAGTAGAGGGATATCGCGTCGAGCATGTCGTCGACGCTCAGGGCGTCCTCGGCCAGCCCGTGGTTGTCGGTCTTGGATTGGAACTTGTCGTAGATCCAGGCGGCCTGACCAGCGGGAGAGTCCGCCAGGGCGAATCCGACCGTCTCCGGCTTCGTCCCCTGAAGGTGGTTGGCTCCACCGAGGTCGCCGGTGTAAAGGGCGAGGCTCTCCACGGCGTCGCGCTCCGCGGGCGACAAGGTGTCAGGTATCTGGGCGGGAAAGGCGTACTGGGTGTTCAGATGAATCCCGAGAAGCCCCTCAGGTTGCATGGCCCCGAGGGCGGTGGTGACGACGGCACCCCAGTCCCCGCCTTGCGCGGCCCATCCCGGGTAGCCGAGACGCTTCATCAGCTCCGCCCACGCGCCGGCGATGCGCGACACGGTCCAGCCGGTCTCCCTGGGCTTCTGGGAGAACCCGAACCCGGGGAGCGACGGGACGACGACGTCGAATGAATCGGCGGCGTCTCCTCCGTACGCCACCGGATCGGTCAGCGGGCCGATCAGTTTCAGGAACTCGACGATCGAGCCCGGCCATCCGTGCGTGAGTAGCAGCGGCATCGCGTCGGGATTGTTGGACCTGACGTGAATGAAGTGGATGTCGAGCCCATCGATCTCGGTCAGGAATTGGGGGAAGTGATTGAGCTCGGCCTCGAAGCGCCGCCAGTCGTACTCGCGCTCCCAGTAGCCGACCAGGGATCTGGCGTTGTCCACCCGAACTCCTTGCGACCAGTCGCCCACCGTCTGCGGGTCCGGCCATCGGGTTCGGGCCAGGCGCTGCTTCAGGTCGTCGATCTCCGAATCCGGGATCGAGACGGTGAACGGGCGCACGGTGGTCGAAACGTCCGGTGTCGGTGCGGTGGGTGCAGTCATGGCCTTCTTCTCTTGGGCTTCGAAGCACAGCGAGAGTTCGTTGCACACTGATGTGCAGAGTATCTCGTTGCACACTGGTGTGCAACAATGGCGTCGTGCCCACTGAGTCCGCCCGTGCACGCGCCATGAACGAAACCCGCGATCGCATCCTCAACGTCGCCCTCGATGTGCTGGGGGACGATCCCGACGCCGGAGTGGGCGACATCGCCTCCGCGGCCGGCGTCGTCCGCCGCACCGTCTACGGCCACTTCCCCTCGCGGCTCGACCTGGTTCGGACCCTCACCGAGCGGGCGGTCACCGAGATGACCGCCGTGCTCGCCGAAGTCAACGCCTCCGACGCAGAAGCGGACGCGGCGTGGGTCGAATTCGTCGCCCGTGTCTGGCCGGTGGCGCACCGCTACCGCGTGCTGTTGGCGCTGCGTCGAGGCGAGTACGGCGAGGCGATCCACGGACTACTCGGGCCGGTCGACGAGCTCCTCGCCGACCTCGTGAAACGGGGCCAGGACCGCCGCGTGTTCGCCCGGCACCTGCCGGCCGGCACCCTGAGCCAGGTTGCCTATGGCGTCGTGTTCGCCCTTGCGGACAGCGACCGGTCGAACGGGACCCTCGGCGCCCGGGCGGCGACGATCACGAGCCTGCTGATGCTGGGGGTTCCCGAGGCGCGCGCCATGGCCCTCGTGGGCGGGCAGCCCTGACCCGGCATTTTCAACATTTGAGGTTCAGAAATGCCGGGGGTGATTACTACGGACAGGGATAAACCGAAACTGGCGCTCAGCGGAGGCGTCGATGACGGCGGCGGTCACGCCGTGGCGTCGTCGCGCAGTTCCCGAACCGCCTGGGCGGCGTCGAGGCTGTCCAACTCGGACTCGGGGCCGGCCAGCAGCTCATCGAGGAAGCCGTGGAACGCCTCGGACGAGCAATCCTCGCCAGGGTTGGTGACCACTACGGCCGAGCCGGGCGGCAAATCAACGGAACGGCAAGGCATGTACCTGCAATATCGGCGCTCGCCGTTGCACTGAGTGGTGCAAGTCACCGTGGCAGACCATCGGGAGCGCGGCCTCGCGCCGGCGGCCACTCCCGCCGTGGACGTCCAGTGCCTTCGGCATCGTAGGGGCGTACACTTAGGCGTATGCCCCGCCTTCAGGTGTACCTGCCGGACGATCTCTACCGTGCCGTCAAGGAGCGTCGCCTGCGCGCCTCGGAGCTTCTCCAAGGCGCAGTACGGGCGGAGCTGAGGCGCCAGGAGCTGCTCGACGAGACTGACCGGTATCTTGCCGAGTTGGTCGACGAGGTCGGCGAACCTTCACCCGCGGCTCTCGCCCGGGCCGAGTCACTCTCTCGCAGGGTACGAGGGAAGCCCTCCGAATCCCCGAAGGCGAGCTGACCGGGTGCTGGTCCTCGACTCGGGAGGTCTGAGTTTCCTGGCCAGGCGGGACCAAGAGACCGTGGCCATAATCCGGGCGCTGGTTGCCGACGGGCTTTGGCCGCCGGCCGTGCCCTCGGTTGTGCTCGCGGAGTCCGTCACGGGCCGGCAGCGCAACGACGCGACGGTGAACCGGCTGTTGAAGACCTGCGACGTTGGGGAAGAGCTGTCTGAATCCCTTGCCCGCCGCGCTGGTGAGCTCCGATACAAAGCTCGCCGAGGATCTGCCGTCGATGCCATTGTGGTCGCCATCGCGGAGCCAGGAGGCACCGTCCTGACCGGCGACGCGGAGGACCTGGAGTCCCTGGCCAGCTACGCGGACAGTGTTCACATCGAGCGCGTGTAGACGCCCTCGGGATTGCCCGAACCGTGGCCCAACGGCACGAGATGCCTCTCGTGGATCGCAGGGGTCGCGCGATCCAAACCAGCGGCTCGATGAGAGCGAGCGACGGGAATCGAACCCGCGTTCTCAGCTTGGGAAGCTGATGTTCTGCCTCTGAACTACGCTCGCGTTGGCGGGTCAGAGTAGCCCATCGGCAACGGGTGCGCTCAGCGTGGGGGCGGGCCGCGGGGCTGGGGTACGGTGCGGGGCGTGATCCTCTCGGACCGCACCATCCGTGAAGAGCTGGCCGCCGGGCGCATCGGGATCCACCCGCTCGACCCGAACGACATCCAGCCGTCGTCGGTCGACCTGCGCCTCGACCGGTTCTTCAGGGTCTTCCGCAACCACACCAGCCGGCTGATCGACGTGCGGGAGGACCAGGAGAACCTCACCGAGCTCATCGAGATCAAGGACGACGAGCCGTTCATCCTGCACCCGGGTGAGTTCGTCCTCGGTTCGACGGCCGAGCGGGTGACCCTGCCGGTCGACCTGGTCGCCCGGCTGGAGGGCAAGAGCAGCCTGGGCCGGCTCGGGCTGCTGATCCACTCGACCGCCGGGTTCGTCGACGCCGGCTGGGACGGCTACCTGACCCTCGAGCTGTCCAACGTGGCCACCCTGCCGATCACGCTGTACCCCGGGATGAAGATCGGTCAGATCAGCTTCCTGCGCATGACGACGCCAGCCGACGTCCCCTACGGGTCGAGCAAGGTCGGGTCCAAGTACCAGGGGCAGCGCGGCCCCACGCCGAGCCGCTACTTCGAGAACTTCCGGCCCCGCGGCTGACCCCCGCCACCGCGGCGGCCCGGCTCCGCCGCGGCGGGCCGGGCCACTGCGGCCTCCTTTCCCCTCAACCGCCGCTGCCGCCGGCGCCTACCCGGCCGCCAGCGAAGGCGGGTAGACGTCGGCCACGTTTTCGTCGACCTGTTCCGGGTCCAGCCGGGTCCACATCGCCGCGTAGTAGATGACCAGGGCGAACACGATCACCACGCCGAGGCCGACATACAGCGGCAGGCCGCTGTGGGCCTGGGCGGCGGTGCAGCCGCCGTTACCAGCCTGATGGTTGCACCCGCCGACCAGGACGTGCTTGAACGGACCGACGCTGCCGATGATCCCGCCTGGCCCGAAGCCCCCGAAGTAGGAGATCGGGATCATCCCGAGGACGTAGGGGAACACCCAGATGGCGGCCCGCCAGTCGATCCGCTTGGCCTTCGGGTTGAGGTGGAAGACGTAGGAAGCGCCCATCAGCAGGAAGCCGATGACCATGACCACCATCAGGGTCGAGTAGGTCTTCCAGCCCGACCAGTAGACGATCAGGGTGGCCAGGACAAAGGACAGCGGGGCGAGGATGCCGGCTGCCGGGAGCCGGAAGGTGCGGGGCAGCTCGGGCTTCTGGTGCCGGAGGGCGCCGAGAGCGAGCGGGGCGCCGGCATACATGAGCACCGAGGCCGAGGTGACCACGTTGACCAGGCTGTTCCAACTCGGGAAGGGGAGGAGGAACAAGATGCCGATGAAGGCGGTGACGATAATGCCGAGCACCGGCACCTTGGTGCGGGGATGGTTGCGCTCGAAGGCGGCCGGGATGTAGCCGTTGCGGGCCAGGCCGAAGCTGATCCGGGAGGCCGAGGTCAGGTAGATGAGGCCGGTGCCGCTCGGGGAGACGGCGGCGTCGAGGTGGAGGATGAAGGCCAGCCAGGCCAGGCCGCCGACGGTGGCGACGGTGGCGAACGGCGCCGACTGGAGGCGCACGAGCATGTGGTTATGGATCGAGGCGCCGAGGCCGGCCCAGCCATGGAAGCTGGTCAGGTACTGGGGCTGGATGGCGGCGATGAAGGCGACCTGTACAAGCACGTAGATGGCCGTGCCGATCAGGACGGAGCCGATCACGGCCCGGGGAAGGTCCCGCTTGGGGTTGGCGCTCTCGCCGCCCAGCTGCACCGCCTGCTCGAAGCCGAGGAGGGAGAACACGATGCCGCCGGAGGGAATAGCGATGAGGATGCTCTTGAAGGCCGAGCCGTGGGTGAAGAAGCCGTGGGAGCTGAAGTTGCTGCCGTGGAACTGGACCGCCAGGAACACGATGATGGTCAGGACCGGGATGAGCACCTTCCAGGTGGTCAGCGAGTCGTTGGCCCTGGTCAGCCACCGGATGCCGAGCACGTTGATGACCGTGAACAGGGCGACCAGGGCGATGGCGATGACGATCCCAAGGGCGGTCAACTTGGTCCCGGTGTAGAGGCTGCTGCCGCCGGGGATCCAGGCCGAGAAGTACTGGATGGCGGCCAGGACCTCGATGGGCGCCACGGTGGCGGCCTGGATGTAGGAGAACCACCCGAAGGTGGCGCCGGCCAGGCTGCCAAAGGCGTAGTGGGGGAACCGGCTGGTCCCCCCGCTGACCGGGAACAGCCCGCCCAGCTCAGCGTGGACCAGCGCCAGGAAGATGACGATGATCGACGCCACGACCCACGAGATGATGACCGACGGCCCGGCGAAGGTCGCCGCCGTCAGCGCGCCGAACAGCCAGCCGGAGCCGATGATGGACCCCTCGGAGGCCCACATCAGACTGAGCAGGCCGGCCTCGCGGGCCATCCCCTCGGTATCGACGGGCTGAATGCCCTGGTGCTGCTGCAGTGACATGCTGTGACGTCCCTCCTCGAGATCGGCTTCCGCTGCTCCAGTTGCCAATGCCGTCAGCGCGATGGCGGCCGCCGACGACGACCCGCCGGCGAGGGCCTCCGCCCTCCCTTGTCACCACTCAGGGGGGACCCTACACCGCAGTCAGTGACAGATCGGTAACCTAGCGACGTTCGGGGTCGACTCCGTTACGGGACGGTGAAGAGACGCTCCGCCGGCGGGCACCGCGCCGGCACGCTGGGTGTCCACGACGCCGGATCCGGCTCCCGGCGCCGCGTCTCTACTGGTGAGAAAAGGATCTCGAACGCGGCCTGCGGATCGCCGGCGATGAGGATAAGGTGTGACTCACCTGGAGTGGGAACCCGCCACCTACTCCGGGAGAGCGGATCGAGATCCGCCGCTCGATCAGCTCCGCCGATGGCGCCCCGAGGGGCGCCATCGGTGTTCCTTCGGGCCGGTTCGGGGCGTCACCGAAATGACCACGCTGAGTGGTCAAAATAAAGGACGATAGGTGACGAATGAGCTACGAACGGACGAGCGGGCGGTGACCGGAAGGGGCCTCGGTGATGTCCGGGACCCTTCGAATCGGAAGAGTCGAGCGTTCGGGGAGCAATCGGACGGCGGGCGGTGATCGGACGGCGGGCGATCAGTGACCGATCGGATAGACAGCAGCCCATGACGCACCTGGAACGTGACCGGGCCGAGGGCTTCGGTGCCATCGCCGACCGCTACGACCAGCTGCGCCCGTC
>Ga0070737_10004208_pt1 | contig 14686 bp, 15 predicted proteins | sample Coa_R1_10_FD_66438 | JGI IMG/M metagenome (GOLD analysis project Ga0070737, IMG submission 66438) | Surface soil microbial communities from Centralia Pennsylvania, which are recovering from an underground coalmine fire - Coalmine... | ecosystem: Environmental > Terrestrial > Soil > Unclassified...
TACAGGGGGAACACCACGGTCAGGAAGGCGGTGGAGAAGCTGCGCACCGCCCTGCTCGCGTAGAGCCACCGCCGGTTGGCGAGCGCGGCGGCAGAGGCTTCCTCGCTGGCCCGGTACGCTGCTTCAGCCTCGTCCCGGACGCTTCCCACTTTAGTTAGCCTAGCTCATGAGTCACCGGGTCCAGGGAACGCGCGTGGACGTGAAATGATCTTCAGACGGCCACGAGGTGGCCCGGTGGGATCACCCGCTGGGCGAATAGGATCCAGCACGCCGGCCTCGCAGGAGAGATCACGATCGTCCGCCACGAGATCGCCGCGTCCGGAGCCGTCGTCGCGGATGTCGCGGTCAGCTTCGCCGCTGGCCCGCAACGTTTGCGGATGGCCGTCCTGCCCTTTCTCCGGTCACAGGGCCGATGCGAAGAACCCACAGCCAGGACAGTGGCTTTCTGCTGAGGACGTGATCCCTGGATGGGCTAACCACCTCAAGCAGGCCCTGTGACCCACCGGCTTGAGTTTCATGCCGCCGCATTGCGCAGCCGGTGGATTCCCCGGTCAGCCGGATGGCGGATGCCCTGGCCCCCCAGGCGCTACCGTCTCCTGCGCGCCGTCCGGCGCTTTGCCCCGCCACGATCCCGCCGTGCCGATACGCTGGCCGGTGAACAGACGGTCACGATCACCCGGGAGCCGAGGGTGCCGCTGCACAGGCAAGCTGACGAGACTGACCAGGCCGCTGAGCTCGACGTCAACCCGGTCTATGTCCGGGAGGAGGGCCAGCAGGTCCCGCGGTTCCGGCTCGCGGAGCACGGGATGCTGCCGGCCACCGCGCTGCAGGTGGTGCGGGACGAGCTGATCCTGGACGGCAACGCCCGGCTGAACCTCGCCACGTTCGTCACCACGTGGATGGAGCCGGAGGCCGAGCGGCTGATGGCCGAGTGCTTCGGCAAGAACATGATCGACAAGGACGAGTACCCGCAGACCGCCGACCTGGAACGGCGCTGCGTCAGCATCCTCGCACATCTGTGGCACGCGCCGGGGGGCGGTGACGCCACGGGCTGCTCCACCACCGGGTCGAGCGAGGCGTGCATGCTGGGCGGCATGGCGCTGCTGTGGCGCTGGCGGCAGCGCCGCCGCGCCGAGGGCAAGGACGCGAGCCGGCCGAACCTGGTGATGGGCGCCAACGTGCAGGTCTGCTGGGAGAAGTTCTGCCGCTACTGGGAGGTGGAGCCGCGGATGGCCCCGATGGAGCCCGGCTCGCTGCACCTCACCGCGGACAAGGCGATCCCCCTGTGCGATGAGAACACGATCGGCGTCGTGGCGATCATGGGCTCGACCATGGACGGCAGCTTCGAGCCGGTGCAGCAGATCAGCGACGCCCTCGACCGGCTGCAGGCCGGCCGGGGCCTCGACATCCCCGTGCACGTGGACGGGGCCTCCGGGGGGTTCGTGGCGCCGTTCCTCCGCCCGGACCTGCCCTGGGACTTCCGGGTGGGGCGGGTGGCGTCGATCAACGCCTCCGGGCACAAGTACGGGCTCGTGTACCCGGGCGTGGGCTGGGTGGTCTGGCGCGACGCCGCCGCGCTGCCGGAGGACCTGGTGTTCAGCGTCAACTACCTCGGCGGCAACATGCCGACGTTCGCGCTGAACTTCTCCCGGCCAGGAGCGCAGGTCGCCGCCCAGTACTACAACTTCCTGCGCCTCGGCTTCGAGGGCTACCGCCGGGTGCAGCAGGCCTGCCAGGACGTCGCGCTGTACCTGTCCGGCGAGATCGCGAAGATGGGCCCGTTCGAGCTGCTCACCGACGGCAGCGACCTGCCGGTGTTCGCGTTCAGGCTCCGCGACGGCGTCACCGGGTACTCGGTCTTCGACCTGTCCGAGCGGCTGCGGCAGCGCGGCTGGCTGGTGCCCGCCTACACGTTCCCCGAGAACATGACCGGCACCGCCGTCATCAGGATCGTCGTGCGGAACGGGCTCAGCATGGACCTGGCCGCCCTGCTGCTCGACGACATCCGCCGCCAGGTGAAGGCGCTGGAAACACACCCCCAGCCGCACGTCCCGCTGGTCGCCGAGCACGCCCGGCAGTCATTCCGCCACTGAGGCCCAGCCGCTGAGGCCCTCAGCCGCAGGCGGCCGCAGGCCCACGATGTCGCCGGGACGGACGGGCACACGGGGCAGGTCACGTCCCGTGGCGGCGCGGATCGCGGCGACGATCGCCGGCGTCGAGGAGATCGTCGGCGGTTCGCCGACGCCGCGCAGGCCGTAGGGGGCGTGCGGGTCCGGGTATTCGAGGACGTCCAGCTTCATCGGCGGCATGTCACCGATCGTGGGGATGAGGCAGTCGGTGAACGACGGGTTGCGGATCTTCCCATCCGTGACCTGGACCTCCTCCATGACCGCCAGGCCGAGGCCCTGCGCACTGCCGCCGTGGATCTGGCCCTCGACGGCCTGCGGGTTGATCGCCGTGCCGACGTCCTGGGCGCAGTCCAGCGCGACGACCTTGACGAGTCCCAGGTCGGTGTCCACGTCGACCACCGCGCGGTGCGCGGCGAACGCGTACTGCACGTGCGCGAAGCCCTGCCCGGTCTCCGGGTCGACCGGGCAGGTCGGCCGGTGCCGCCACTCCACGGTCTCCTCCACCGCCCGGCCCGCGAGGACGGCGGCGGGGCTGACGCGGACGTCCCCCGCGTCCGAGACCACCATCCCGCCGTCCAGGCGCAGGTCAGCCCGGGTGCGGCCGAGCCGCTGCCAGGCGAGCGCGAGCACGTGCTCCCTGATCCGCTCGCAGGCCGCCTTGCCCGCGCCGCCCGTGACGTACGTCTGCCGCGACGCCGAGGACGAGCCCGCGCTGCCGGCATCGGTGGTGGCTGGGTGAATGATCACGTGCTCGCAGCCCAGCTCGGTGCGGGCGATCTGCTCCTGCACCGTCACGAGGCCCTGGCCGACCTCGGCGGAGGCGGTGTGCACGGTGACGAGAGGGCCGGCGTCGGTGACCTCGAGACGGACCCTGGCCGTGGAGTAGTCGTCGAAACCCTCGGAGAAGCCGACGTTCTTGTACCCGGCGGCGTAGCCGGCGCCCCGCCTGACACCCTCCCCGCGGGTCGTGTTGCAGACGCCTCCCGGCATGTCGCGCAGGTCGCAGGGGCCGTCGCCGCGCTGCGGCGGCAGCGGCATCGCCTGCACCCGGCGGAGCAGTTCGGCGACGGGGGCCGGGCTGTCGATCGTCTGCCCGGTCGGGACCGGTGATCCCTGCGACATCGCGTTGCGGCAGCGGAACTCGACGGGGTCCAGGCCGGCCGCGGCGGCGCAGCGGTCCATCTGCGACTCGCAGGCGAACGCGGTCTGCACGGCGCCGAAGCCGCTGGTCGGCGTGCAGCCACTGGGTGGCGACGAACAGGTCGGCGCCGCCCTCGCCGTCGGGGACGGCGAGGGCGGATTCGGGGCCGAGGAACGCCTGGTCCTGCATGCCCACCTGGTAGTCGCCCGTGACGACGATGCCGGCGGTCGCCGCGGGGTCGCCGTGGCGGAGCCTGAGGTGGCGCACGATGTTGCCGCCCGGGTGCAGGGCGGGCGCACCCGCGGCCATCGCGGCGCGTGCGGTCGTGACGGGCTCCAGTACCTCGTACCGCACCGCGATCCTGGCCGCGGCCCGCCGGGCGATCTCCGGGTGGCCGGCGGCGAGACCCTCGACCGTCCGGATGTCCCTGTCCTGCGCCTGGCCAGCCGCCACCAGGCAGGCACATACCGTCACCCCGTCCATGATCACGGTGCACGAGCCGCACTCGCCCTGCTCGCAGGCGTTCTTGCTGCCCGGCAGGCCGAGCCTCTCGCGGAGCACGTACCGCAGGCTCTCCCCTTCCCAGGCGTCGCCGGCGACCCGCTGCTCGACGTTGACCGTGCAGGTGACCCGCATCACGCTCACCCTGCCTTTCCCCGGCACGGCGCGTCACACCGCCGCTGCCGTTCCTGGTAGTCCTGCCATGCCCAGCGGAGCGCGCGCCTGGCCATGACCGCGAGCGCATGACGCCGGCAGGAGGCGGTCCCCCGCACGTCATCGATCGGGGCCGACGAGGCGGCGACAAGCTCGCCGAACCGTGCCACGACGGCGTCACCGAGGCTGGCCGGGCGATCCCACAGGTGCGATCCCACAGGTCCCGGTCGGCCAGCGAGCCCGCCAGGAACGCCTCGGCGGCTGGCGCGCGCCGCGGGACCGGTGCCGCCGACCCGATGCCGGTCCCCACCCGGCGCCTGGAGGGGTCAAGCTCCAGGGCGAAGGAGGCGACGGCGATGACCATCGCGTTACGCGTCCCTATCTTGCAGAACTGCTGCGGCCCCGGCGCGGCGGGCACGAGCACGCTGGTGATGAGCTCGCCGGGGCGCAGCGCGTTCTGCTTGACGCCCGTGTAGAAGTCCCCGATGGGTATCCGCCTGCTGCCCCGGGAGGAGGCGGCCTCGACGACCGCGCCGGAGGCGAGCAGGACAGGATGGGTGTCCCCGGCCGGGGATGCCGAGCCGAGGTTCCCGCCGAGCGTGCCGCGGTTGCGGATCTGCGGCGAGCCCACGGTCCGCGAGGCCATGGCGAGGCCGGGCAGCGCGCCGGCCAGTTCGGTGATCAGCCGGGCATAGGACACGCAGGCTCCCACCCTGAGGAAGCCCCCGGGCCCCCCGCAGCCGCCGGGCTCGCCGGGCTTCCTGACCGCCTCCCAGCGGGCCAGCTCGTCCACGCGCGTCAGGCCGGCCAGCGCCGGGGGCCGGTGCCGCCCGACGTTCATCTCCACCATGACGTCCGTGCCGCCCGCGATGGGCACGGCGCCGGGCCGGGCCTGCATCATCTCAAGGGCCCCGGCGAGGGAGCGCGGCTGGAGGAAATCCATCGGGCCTCCGGGTGAGGCGGCCGGCTTGCCGGATGCGGGTACCGCCGCCCAGCTGGCTCACCACCGCCGGCCGGCGTGGAGTGACGCAATTCACGGTAGGGGCGTCCGGGCGGGGCGGAAAGCCGCTGCCGTGACGAAACAGGCGTTCCTGCCGTCTCTGATTTTGTAGATTCCTACCATGAAGGCGGCCTCCTCCCGGCCGCGGACCAGAAAGCCGGCGACACGCTGCTGCGTGACCTGCTCGCCATGCGTGACCTGCGCCTCCGGCTCCTGGCCGGAGGGGATGACGTCGCGTTCGGCGCTGTCAACGCCATTGACCTGCCGGTGACCTGCCGGAACCGGGACCGTACGTGGCACCTGGTGACCTGGTGCTCACGGGGCTGATGTGGCACGGCAGCGGGGAGGGCGCGGCCGCGGCGGGCAGCGAGGCGTTCGCCGCCGCGGTATCCGGCGCGGGCGCGCCCGCGGTCGGCGCCGGGGAAGCCGCCCTCGGCGCCGTGCCCGATGACGCTGGCTGGCGCAGTGCTGTACCCGGCACCCGGCAGCCGGAGCGCGCTCATGGGCCGACCAGCCTCTCCAGGCGCAGCCCGTTGATCTTCCGCAGCTCGGCGCGCACCACCGCCCGGTCGGTATCCGGGTCGTTGCGCAGCCGCTCCCGCAGGATGTGCAGCAGCTCGGCCGCGCTGCGCGTGGCGGCGCACACGAGGTAGATGTGGCCGAACCGCTGCTCGTACGCCGCGTTGCCCGCGGCGAGGGCGGCGAGAACGTCGCTGCCGGCCCCGGCGGCCCCGGCCTGCTCGCGCCGCGACATGGCGCCCGCAGCCCCGGCAGCCCCAGGGGATCCGGCGGTCCCAGGGGATCCGGCGGTCCCGGAACCGCCGGCGGGAAGCGCCCCGATGCGGGGATGGCTGGCCAGCGCCCCGGCGACGTCGGCGTCGGTGAGGACGGCAGCGGCCCGTGCCAGCAGGGCGGCCATGGACGGGTACGGGCGTCCTGCGGCGACAGCCTCCGCCCAGCGCGGGGCAGGCGTGACCATCCCCCGTCCCGGCCCGCGTGCCGGTGCCCGGCGCTAGCGCCGGGCACCGGTGGCGGCCGGCTTCGCCGCTGCCACCTCCGCGGGGACGCTGCGCCAGGACAGCCCCCAGTAGACAAGGCCCGCCACGATCATGCCGAGTACCCAGCTGAAGTCCGAGCCGCCGGTGAGGCTGGACAGCGGGCCCGTGTAGGACGGCACGTAGAACGCGGCGTCGGTCCACATCAGCGCGGCCACCATGCCGAGGAGGAGGGCGGTGAGCGCCCGCCAGTTGACACCGCCGTTCCGCCAGTAGACCCCGCGGCGCAGCAGCGCCGCGCTGTCGTAACGGCCGCGCCGCAGCAGGTAGTCGACGGCGATGATGGCGAACCACGGTGCCAGCCAGACCACGATGTAGTCAAGGAAGCCGGACAGGTCGGCGTAGAAGCTGCCCTTGAAGATGACCAGCGCCGTCACCGCTCCGGCGACGATCGTGTCGATGAGCACTGCCCCCCACCTCTTCACCGGGACGCCGAGCGCCTGAAGCGTCACTCCCGAGGAGTACATGTCCAGGGTGTTGATGGAGAAGAGCTGGACGATCGCGACGATCATGAAGGGCCAGAAGAACCAGCTCGCGAACGTCGACGGCATGCCGGTGACCGCGGTGGCCTTCGGGCTGACGATGAACGCGGCCGCGCCGAGCAGTTCGAGCAGGACCGACGGGATCGCCCCGCCGAGGGCGGCCGCCCAGAACGTCGCGGCCCTGGGGGTCGACCGCGGCAGGTAGCGGGAGTAGTCGTTGCCGTTCTCCGTCCAGCCCAGGCCGCCGGCGGAGACGATCAGCACGAGCGCCGTCGTCCAGATCGCCCAGGTCGCGCTCTTGTGATAGGCGCCGAGGTCGACGTTCGGCAGCACCAGCGCGGCCATGACCGCGAACAGCACGATGAACAGCAGGGAAAGATACCGCAGCGTGCGGGCGATCGTGGCGTGGCCGAGGAACGGCATGATGAACTGGATGACGACGGCCGCGACGATGAGCACGATCTTCAGCCAGGTGCCGTAGCTGACACCGCCGTGGCTGAGCATCGTCTCGCCCACGAGCACGACGAGCACGATTCCCTCGATCTCGAAGCCGACCTGGGTGATCCAGTTGAACAGCGACGGCACCCGGTTCCCGTTCGGGCCGAACGGGGCGCGGCTCACTCCGAACGCGGTCGTCCCCGCCTCCGGGCCCTGCAGGCTCGCCACCCCGAGCAGGGCGTAGAAGGCGTTGCCGACCAGGATCGCGGCGACCGCCTGCAGGAAGGAGAGCCCGAACGAGACGATCAGCGCCCCGTAGACGAGGAACTCCACGTTCCATATGGCGCCCGCCCATAGCCAGAACAGCCCCGCGGGGCGCATCGGCCGCTCGGTTTCCGGTATCAGCTCGATGCCGCGCTGCTCCACCCGGAGCGGCGCGTAGTCGTCCGGCACCGTTTCCAGGACCTGGGCAGGCCCGGCTTGGGGGGCCTGCCCTGCCGGGTCAACGGGTCCTTCGCTCATCGTGGGTTCCTTTCCCAGTCCGGGGAGACTCGCCGGACGGCCCGCTGTCACCGGCACGGCCGGCCGGGACCGGCGTCACCGTCGCGCCGGCACCCATACAGGTATACAGGCCGATGACGTTTCCTATCAGTTCCGCCGTGAGGAACTCAACTCCCGTGCGGTCCCGCCGACGCGGGACCGGCAGCCGGCCGGCTGGCCGGCAGCGGGCGGGCCGTGGAGCTACTCTGAGGGGCCGGGCCCGGGAGCCGTTGCCGGGGGCCCCGGGGCGTCACCGCCGCCGGCGGTCCCGGCAGCACGGAAGCCCACCGGGCCGGTGGGCGCCACGGCGCCGGCACTGACGGCCGCGCCGACCACGTACGGTTCCTCCCGCCCGCCGCGCCGCCAGTGGCTGAACAGCAGGTTGAGGAAGAACACGACGATGACGGTCCCGGCGACCAGCGGCGGGAAGAACCGTATAACGCTGGCGAACAGCCGCGCGACGGCCAAGCCGAACACGCCGGAGACCAGCATCGTGCCGTACACCGCGGCGGATGCAGCCGGGAGTTGGAACGTCCGGCAAAGCCGGGCGCCGCACTCCCGCAGGCGGGCGCCGCAGGTGCCTGCCGTAGCGCAGCGCTCCGGCCAGCGCCGACCACGTCCGGGCGATCCAGCCGGTGAGCTTCCTGGCCGTGACGGAGCGCCACGCGCCCGCCCGGCCCGGCCGGGCCGGGCGGCAGACCTTCCGGCGGGACCGCGCCAGCATGAGGACAGGGTCAGGGCAGGAACGCCGCACGGATCCCGCCGGGCAGCAGGCCCCAGCGGCCGGCTGCGGCCGCGCCGATCTGCCCGGCCATCTCCGGCGCCATGCCGGCCGATTCGAGGACGGCGGTGGCCTGCCCCGCGGGGAGGGTGCCGAGCCACCGGGCCGCGGCACGGCGGCGGGCCTCAGGGCCGGCCTCTCCCCACAGCCGCAGCCGCGCCATCCCGCCGTCGGGATAGACGTCGAGCCTGCCGAAGGCGGCGGGCGCGGGAGCGGCCACCAGGAACCTGTGCCGGGTGTCGGGCTGCAGACGGGTCCGCGGCAGCAACTCGGCCCAGGTCCCGGCACTGGGTGCCGGCGGGCCTGCGGGGGGAACGGTGCCGCCCGGCCCGGGCCCGGGCGCGGCGGACAGCCGCGCCCAGCCGGGGGCGTTGCCGGCGAAGCAGGTGGTGTCCAGCTCGGCGTACCGGATCGGCCCGGGCACCGCGAGGCGGACGATCACCCAGTCGTTGCCGCCGCCCCGCCGCCTTGCGTTCTCCCAGCCCTCGGCCATCGTGCGAGCCCGGCCGGGCTGGATGAGGCTGGCGGCCGGGGAGTAGTACTCCTCCGAGCAGGCGACGACCTGGCCGCCGTTCTCGGCGGCGGCCAGGTCGATGGTGCCGCCGAGGAACCGCGGGTCGGGCACCACCTCGCCGTGGACCCGCAGCCGCGCCACCCCGCCGTCCGGGTAGATGGACAGCCTCACGTGCGTGTAACGATGCCCGTCGCGCACCTGGAACGAGTTCCTGCGTCCCCCCTGACGGGTGAGCGCGGCACGATCGTGGCCCACTCGGCCCCGGCCAGCTCCGCTGGCGACGGGTATCCCCCGGCGCCCGCGGCCTCGACGGAGACCTCCGGGGGGTGGTTCCCTGTGAAGAACGAGGTGTCCACGACCACCCCGTGGATGATCCCGGGGGCTCCCGGCCGGATCACCGCGGTGCCGTGCTTCCTGCCCGGTGATAGTGCCAACCGCCGCGCCCGGGCAGCCGGGCACGGTGCCGGTGGCCCCGGAGCGAAGGACGGTGGCCGCCGCCTGCATGGCGGGGACCGCGGCCGGTGATTTCATGACCAGGCGCCTTCCCTGGGTGAGCGTTCTTCATGAGGTCCCGCGTGCAGTCAGGCCCGGTCCCGCCCGGACATCTGCGCGACGAGCTTCAGCAGCGCCCCGTGGTCGAGGCCGCCGTCCCCCTGGGCGAGAAGCGATGCCATGAGCTGCGCGACGAGCGCGCCGGCCGGGATGACGACGCCCGCGTCGCGTGCCGCAGACGTCACGATGCCGAGGTCCTTGTGGTGCAGTTCGGCGCGGAAGCCGGGGGTGAAGTCCCTGCGCAGCATCGCCGCGCCCTTGCGCTGCAGCACGGTGCTGCCCGCCAGGCCGCCGCCGAGGACCGTCGTGGCAGCTTCCATGTCCACGCCGTGCGCCTCGAGGAAGACGATGGCCTCGGCGACGAGCTCGATCGTGCCCGCCACGATGAGCTGGTTGGCCGCCTTGACCGTCTGGCCGGAGCCGGCCGGGCCCACGTGCACGATCGTCTTTCCCGCCGCCTCGAGCAGCGGGCGGGCGGCCTCGAAGTCGCCGGGCTCCCCGCCCACCATGATGGACAGCGTGCCGTCGATCGCGCCCTGCTCGCCCCCGCTGACCGGTGCGTCGAGGACCCGCACGCCCCGCTGGCCGCCCGCGGCGGCGATCCGCGCCGCGGCGTCCGGCCTGATCGTGCTCATGTCGATGTAGAGCGTGCCGGGGGCGGCGCTGGCGAACACGCCGCCGTCGCCGAGCACCACCTGCTCGACGTCCGGCGTGTCCGGCAGCATCGTGATGACCACGTCCGAGCCGCGTACCGCCTCCGCGATGCTCCTCGCGGCACGGCCTCCCCGGGCGGCTAGCGCCTCGGCCTTGGCCGGGCTCCGGTTGTACCCGGTGACCTGATGACCGGCCCTGACCAGGTTGGCGGCGACCGGGCCGCCCATGATCCCCAGGCCGATGAACCCCACTGCCGTCATGATTCCTCTCCTCACCTCATGTCGCGCCGGGCCGCGCCCCGCACCCGGGCGGAGGCCGCTCCCGGGCGGATGGTGGCACAGCACCCGCGTATCCTCTCGCATGCCGGCGGCAGGTGCCGCCGGCGGCACCGGTCAGCGGGTCCCGCGGCGGGAGCGCGGCAGCCAGCCGAAGCTGTCCGCGCTCGCACCCGACGGGATGTACTCGAGGCCGACCCGCCCGCCGTAGCCTGCCTTCTCCAGCGCGGCCAGGTACCTGTCGAGGTCGAGGCCGCCCGTGCCGGGCTCGTGCCGCCCCGGCGCGTCGGCGATCTGCACGTGCCCGGTACGGGTGGCATAGCGGGAGATCGCGGCGTCCAGGTCGTCGCCGTTGACCGACAGGTGGTAGAGGTCGGCGAGGAGCCGGACGTTCTCCGCCCCGGACTCGCGGGCCACCCGGTCGGCCACGGCGACGGCATCGGCCGCCGTGCGGAGCGGATAGGGCTTGGGCCCGCTCACCGGCTCAAGCAGCACAACCGCGCCGATGCGCGCCGCCGCCGCGGCTGCGCGTGCCAGGTTCGCGGCGCCGAGGTCATCCTGCTCGGCGGGGCTGACGCCGTCCACCCGGTTACCGTAGAGCGCATTGAACACCCTGGTGCCGAGCTGCTCCCCGATGCCGACCGCCACGTCGATATTGTCGAGGAAGCCCCGCACCAGGCCGGGGACCGACAGCGCCCCGCAGTCGGGTCCTGCCAGGTCGCCCGCGAAGAAGTTCAGGCCCACGAGGGTGACCCCGGCGTCCCGGACGGCGCGGATGAACGCGTCCGTGTCGCGGTCGCCGGGCACGGGCTGGCCGGGCCACGGCCACCAGAACTCGACCGCGTCGAAGCCCGCGGCCCTGCACGCCGCGGGACGCTCAAGCAGCGGCAGCTCCGTGAACAGGAGCGAGCAGTTGACGTCGAACCGCAGGCCGTGGCTCACCATGGCATCTCCCGTGTTCTCCCGGTTGTCTCGGATGAGGGCCAGCATGGCCGCTCCTCACCACATCCATAGCAGGCAGCCCGCTACGGCCTGCCAGCGGTGCCGGGATCAGCAGCGAGCAAGGTATTCTGCAATATGGAATTTTTATTCCACTGTACGGGTACAGGAGGGCGCGGCCGTACCGCGGTCAAGGTGCAGGGCCGCAGGGAGATCCGGCGGTGGTGCGGCAACCGGACCGGGCGCACCGAGCAGGCGGCCCCGGCGGCAGCACCCGGCGGCAGCTCAGGTTGCGTCGCGGTAAGCCCGCCAGCCTCCGTGCCCCGTGATGTCCTTGTGGGCACCTCGCTCATGCTCGCCGCGCCGCAGCACCATGCCGAATGCCAGGTCCCCGTTCTCCAGTTCCACGATGGACAGCTCGAGTTCCGGCGGCTCGCTTGCGAGGAGGTCACGGAGCTGGGGCATCGGGACGTCGTAGAGCTCGCCGAGGATAGCCCGGCCCCCGTCGCGGACGGGGTACAGGGCGGGGAACTCGTCCCGCACCGAGCAGAAGCGGTAGCGCGGCGCTGTGCGCCGCTCGCCGATCAGCGGTGCCCCCGCGATGTGGCGGTGCGCCCGGCCGCCGCGCATCCCGTCACCGTTGAGGAACATCAGGGCCCGTTTGCCTCCTTCCGTCCCGGCTTCCGTGCCGGGCGGGCCCGGGTGCCCGTGCCGGGCACGAGTGCGAACGACCCGGCGGCCCGCCTCTCCTCTCGCGGTTTCTCTTACAATGCGGATGCTATATTTCATGATGAGAAATGTCACGACCAGGCCCCTGCTGCCCGCCGTGTCACCACCATGGCGGCACGGCGCGCGGGAGCGGGCGGATGCAGGGAGGCAGCGGTGACCCACCCGCAGCGGGACGCGGCACCGGCCGGAGGACGAGCCGGGGGCGGCGTCCAGTCGGTCAGCCGCGCCCTCGACCTGCTCGAGCTGCTTGCCGACGCAGGGGGAGCACAGGCGCTTTCGCAGCTCGCGGCCTCCTCGGACCTCCCGTTGCCCACGATCCACCGGCTGATGCGCACCCTGGCCAGCCGGGGTTACGTACGGCAGGAGAGGTCACGCAGATACGCGCTCGGCCCGCGGCTCATCCGTCTCGGCGAGGCGGCAAGCCGGATGCTCGGCGCGTGGGCCCGGCCCCACCTGGCCGCCCTGGTCGATGTGACCGGCGAGACCGCGAACCTCGCCCTGCTGGATGGCGATGAGGTCACCTACGTCGCTCAGGTCCCCGGCAGGCACGCGATGCGGATGTTCACCGAGCCGGGCAGGCGGGTGCTGCCGCATTGCACGGCGGTCGGGAAGGTGATGCTGGCCCAGCTCCCCGCGGCTGAGGCACGCGGCATACTGGCCCGTTCGGGCATGCCCGCGGCCACGCCCGCGACGATCACTGACCCCGATGTGCTGCTCGCGCAGCTCAGCGTGATCCGCCGCCAGGGTTACGCGGCCGACGAAGGAGAGCAGGAGGTCGGTGTGCGGTGCTTCGCTGCCTTCGTGCCGGACGCGCCTGCCATGGCCGCGCTGTCGGTCTCCGGGCCGCAGGCACGATTCGGGCACGACGCGGCCTCCCGCGTCGTGCCCGCCCTCCAGGCAGCGGCTGCGGCGCTGTCCCGCGATCTCGCCGTCACGGGCCACCCCTGGTGACCCGTGCGGGCGCTCCCGGGCCCCGGGTTCTTGCCGTGCTGGCCCGGGGGCGACCCCACGGAGCCGCCGGGTTGCCGCTGCGGCGCCCGGCGCGGACCTTCCGCCCCAGCTGCCCGTAAGCCTTTGCGGTGCTCCCCTCGCGGTGCCCGCCCTCGGCACCGGCCCTCACCCGGCACGGAGGGCCGGGTGAGGGCTTGTGCCCGCAGCCCGTGTGCGGTGGCCGCCGGCGGGCCAGGACGTCGCGCCGCGGGTCACATCCGTGGAGTTGTCAGTTGCCTTTGCGGAGCCGTTCCAGCGCCTCCGCGAGGATCGCCGCCCCATCGGACTCGCTGCGGCGCTCTTTCACGTAGGCCAGATGCGTCTTGTACGGCTCGGTCCGCGGGGGCGCGGGAGGGCTCTGCTTGTCCTGGCCGGCCGGGAATCCGCAGCGCGGGCACTCCCACGTCTCGGGTACCGCCGCGTCGCTCGCGAAGCTCGGGCGCGTCTCATGCTTGTTGGCGCACCAGAAGGAAACCCACACGCGGGGCGCGGCCTCGCCGCGCTCCGCCTCGCCCATGGGGCCTGCGCCCACCCTGCTGCCACGGATGGCATTGCCACTACTCACAGATCACCCCTTGCGTCGCACCGTTGCCGTGCTCTATTCACAAGTTCGCATTGTTCAGCTCTCCGCAGCGGCTTCGCCACCGTGAGCTACGCGATGCCTGTTCAGCCATGCAGTGCCTCGGGAGGGCAGCACCTGCTCAGATAACAGGCTTGTTCAGCTATCTGCATCGCCACAGCCAGCCTGCGTCCCGCAGCGGGCACTGGCTTGACGTTCACCTGGGCCGGCGGGCGGGGAGCGCGTCCCGCCGGCGGAAAGGGGGCTAGTGATTCATCAGCAGGCCGAGGCCGATGATGCAGAGGAACCAGAGAACCCCGAAGAAGATCGTGATGCGGTCCAGGTTCCGCTCAACCACGGACGAGGAGCCGAGCGTTGAGGAGACCCCGCCGCCGAACAGGTCCGACAGGCCGCCGCCCTTGCCCTTATGGAGGAGCACAAGCACGACCATCACCAGGCTGGTGATGATCAGGAGGATGGAAAGCCCGAGGACCATCGCTGCTCGCTCCCTCTTCTCTCTTCTCGCCCAAGTTCCGGCTCCCCGCCAGTCAGTGACCAGCATCAGCCGCCACGGAGCCTGAGCCCCGCGCCACAGGACCCTCAGCGGGGCACGAACCCCACCCCGGGGGCCGGGGATCGCCCCTCCGGGCCAGCACCGCTGGCCACCGGGAAACTGACCGCCAGTCAGTGCCCAGCATCAGCCGCCACGGATTCCTCGCGGTACCGGCAGATTTTAGCGAATTCACCGGCGTCCAGGCTCGCACCGCCGACAAGAGCGCCGTCAATGTCGGGCTGCGCCATGATCGGCGCGATGTTGCTGGACTTCACCGATCCGCCATACAGGATACGCAGGCTGTTCCCAGCTTCGCCCCCGTAAACGGAGCAAACGCGCTCCCTGATCGCTGCGCAGGTTTCCTGCGCGTCGTCCGGCGTCGCCACTTCGCCCGTGCCGATCGCCCAGACCGGCTCGTAGGCGACCACCATGGACGCCACCTGCCCGGCGGGCACGCCCTGCAGCGACCCGCCGAGCTGCCCGAGCGTGTGCTCGATGTGCCGCCCCTGCCTGCGCACGTCCAGGTCCTCGCCGACGCACAGGATCGGCGTGAGGCCGTGCCGCAGCGCGGCCTTCACCTTGGCGTTGACCAGCCTGTCGTCCTCACGGTGGTACCTGCGGCGCTCGGAGTGCCCGGTCACCACGTACGTGCAGCCGAGGCTGGCGAGCATGGACGCCGACACCTCGCCGGTGTATGCGCC
>Ga0070737_10004209_pt1 | contig 14680 bp, 11 predicted proteins | sample Coa_R1_10_FD_66438 | JGI IMG/M metagenome (GOLD analysis project Ga0070737, IMG submission 66438) | Surface soil microbial communities from Centralia Pennsylvania, which are recovering from an underground coalmine fire - Coalmine... | ecosystem: Environmental > Terrestrial > Soil > Unclassified...
GGTGTGGACGTGGAACACCCAGAACTGGCTTCTGCACCTCGCCCCTGGCGCCGCCGCCGGCGTCGCCGGGCTTCTCCTGCTGGCGGTAGGACCGGCTCGCAGGATGGTCCTGGGCGGGGCGATAACCATGCCGGCGCTGCTGCTGCTCCTGGCCGGAGGCTGGCTGGTCGTCGGCCCCGCTGCCTGGCCGCTGATCGAGTCCGGGCCCGCTTTCAACTCGGCGACCACGAGCATGGGCTCGTTCCTCTACCAGATAGGGACCACCCTCGGGCCCGGTGTGGTGCTGACGATGCTGGGCGGCATGGCGCTCAAGGCGGGACTCGCCCGCCCCGTTGTCGAAGCCGTACCGGAGGCCACGGCCGCACCGGTTTCCGACCCCGCGACCGGGCAGGTCGCCCCGCCGGCGTCGGTCTGAACCTGTCGGGGCGGCGCCGGTGTGCGGGTGTGCGGCTGCCGGCGCCGGTCTCTGGGTGTGCGGCTGCCGGCGCGGGTGTGCGGGTGCCGGTGCCGGCGGCCGATTTCCCTAACTGTCCACTCGACCGGCTGAAAGACAGGGTCTCTGGACGTTTAGGGTAAATATTTTGACCTAAGTGTCCAGAGGCCCGGTTTTCGGAAATGTCCTCTGGACAGTTTGGCCGAAAGTCGGCAGAGCCCCGCCCGCCAAGCCGGCAGAGCCCCGCTCGCCAAGTCGCCAGAACCCCGCCCCGCCCGCCACAATAGGCGCACCAAGAAACGCTGAGCCCACAAACCTACGCGCACCAAGAACCAAACCCGCCCCGAAGGACGCGTACCAAGAGCCGCAGAGCCCACGAACCACCAAGAGCCCCCAGGGCTCAGCTGCAGGAGGCGCCGGCCAGCGCGAGGGCCAGGATGCCAGCGACGCTGGAGGCGAACGTGCCTTCGGTGTCGTCGGAGAGGTCCCCGCCGTGGACGCAGAGCGTGAAAGTGCCGAAGACACGGCTGCCGATGGACAACGGAACCGCGTGCAGGCTGCACTCCCGGTGCATTACCCCGGCGAGAGCGGGAAAGCGGTCGTGGATCAGCTTCAGCGAGCCGATGGACAACGGTCGGCCGCTTCTCGCAACGACCGACTCCGGGCTATCGGCGTCCAGCGGCACGTCGAGCGCCGGGGGACCCGACCCGCCGGCCGCCGCGGCGCAGCGAAGCAGCGGTCCGTCCAGGAGGTGGACGGCCGCCGAGCCGACCCCCGTCCGGCGCCCGAGGGTGTCCACGACTACAGCAGCCATCTGGCTCGGCGTGCCGCCCTCGGCGAGGCGGGCCACGACCCTCTGCAGGATGGACAGGCGAACCGAGGCGCTCTCCAGGCGGGGCAGCCTGTCCACCACCCGCACCAGGGCCATCGGAAAAGGGTCCGTGGGCTCCCCGCCCCTGACCTGTTCGATGATCGCCGTCAGGTACCACTCGCGAAGTACCCGGTGGGAACGGGGCGGGGCGAGGGAGAGCAGGTCGGCGGACCGGGCGTAGCGGTCGGCCTGCTCGAGGGCCCTCAAATACCGCCCCGCGGCATCGGCAACGGCGACCGGCACCCTGAGCTCCAGGTCTGTCATCACCTCCCCCCGCCGGGCCGCCTCGGCGGCGGCGCGTTTCATCTCGGCCCGCACCGGGGCGAAGTCCGCCATTGCGGTCCGCACCAGCTCGGCGAGCTCTTCGGGCAACGGCTCCCGCCGTGCCAAGCGGTCGCGCTGGACGAGGGTGAGCTCGCGGACGACGTTGTCGATGTGGGATTTTGCGTCGACGAGGAGCTGGGTGGGTATGCCTGTCAGGCGAACGGTCGTCGTCGGTCCCGCCTCCCCCGCCCAGGCGGCCTTCACCTCCTCCAGCTCGGCGTCCGAAGGCCCCGACGATCCGGAGGGGGCGTCGGCCACGGCCAGTTCCGCCCACACCACCTTCCCGCCGTCCCGGCCCGGCGTCACACCCCACGCCGAGCTGGCCCCGGCGACGACCGCCAGGCCCCGGCCGGTCATTGCCCCCGGCACCCGGGGCATCTGTATGGGGAGGCTGTGGCCGGCATCCTCCACCTCCAGGCGCAAACCATCTCCCGATCTGGCGAGGCGCACCACCACCGGGGGACGGCCGTGGAGCAGAGCGTTGGTGACGAGCTCGGTCGCCACCAGCTCGGCGCCCGTTACCAGCTCTGGGGGCTCTCCCTCCAGGGAGGTCCTGACGAAGCGCCGGGCGCGCCGGACGGCGTCCGGATCCCGCCCAACCGTGACCTCGGCCGCCGTCCGCCCCGAGTGGCCCGGAAGCCGAGCCGCGCCGCCAGCCATCCCCCTGCCGCCGGTCAGGTCCGTCCGCTCGTCATGTCCTCCAGCCTACCGAGCGGCCCCGTCCGCACTCCGGGAGAGCCGGAGCCCGCTGGGACCCCGGCTCTTCCCTGCCCCGAGCCTTTAGGAGCAGCCGCTGGTAGTGCCGCAGGACGGGCAGGCATGGCAGCTCCCGGCCCGCTGCATCTGCACCCCGCACTGGAAACAGTAGGGGGCGTCCGACTCGGCGGGCGCCGGTCCTGCCAACGACCGTGCCTGCGGCTCGTCGAAACCGCCCAGATCGCCCGCGTCGAGATGGGTGTTGGGGGTCACGGCCTCCTCCACTCCCGGCAGGGTCGGCTGCATGCGCTCCTGGGTCGTCAAGACACCGAGGTCCACCCGCTCCTCGTAGGGCAGATAATCGACGGCGAGGCGGCGGAAGATGTAGTCGACCAGCGAGGCGGCGATGCGCAGGTCGGGGTCGTCGGTCATGCCCGCCGGCTCGAAACGCATGTTGGTGTACTTGCGGACGAAGGTCGCCAAGGGCACGCCGTGCTGCAGGCCGAGGCTCACCGCTATGGCGAAAGCGTCCATGATGCCGGCGAGCGTGGAGCCCTGCTTGGACACCTTCATGAACACCTCGCCGGGGCGGCCGTCCTCGTACTCGCCGACGGTCACGTAGCCCTCGCAGTCCGCCACCCGGAAGGCGAAGGTGCTCGAGTTCCTTTTGCGCGGCAGGCGCTCGCGAATCGGCTGCTTGACCACCACCGTCTGGCGGGCGAGGGCCCTCTCCAGCTCGGCGACCTTCAACGCCAGTTCGGCGTCGTGGGCCTCCGCCGGCGGGGTGGCAGGGTCGCTCACCGCCTTCTTGGCGGTGGCCAGCGGCTGGGCCACCTTGCAGTTGTCGCGGTAGATGGCGACCGCCTTGAGGCCGAGCCGCCACGACTCGAGGTACAGCTGCTCCACCTCTTCGACGGTGGTCTCCTCCGGGACGTTCACCGTCTTGGAGATCGACCCCGACAGGAACGGCTGGGCGGCGGCCATCATCCCGAGGTGGCCGCGGTAGTGGATCGGGTTGTCCCCCATCGAGCAGGCGAAGACGGCCAGGTGGTCACCGGCGAGATGCGGCGCACCGACGATCGACTTGTGCTCGTCGACGTAGGCGACGATGTCGGCCACCTGCTCGTCGGAGTAGCCGAGCCGGCGCAACGCCCTCGGCACAGTCTGGTTGACGATCGACATGGTGCCGCCGCCGACCAGTTTCTTGGTCTTCACCAGGCCCAGATCCGGCTCGATGCCGGTCGTGTCGCAGTCCATCAGCAAGCCGATGGTCCCCGTGGGCGCGAGGACGCTCGCCTGGGAGTTGCGCACTCCGTGGCGCTCGGCGACGTCCACGGCGGTGTCCCACGCCTCCTGCGCCGCCGACAGCAGCTCCGGGGGCACCAGCTCCTCGTCGATCCGCGCTGCAGCGTCGCGGTGCATGCGTAGCACGTCGAGCATGGCGTGACGGTTCTCTGCGAAGCCGGCGAAGGGCCCCATACGGGCGGCCGTGCGGGCCGACGTGGCATAGGCGTGCCCGGTGAGAAGTGCCGTGACCGCCCCCGCCCACGCCCGCCCGGCGTCGGAGTCGTAGGGGAGGCCGAGAGCCATCAGCATCGCCCCCAAGTTGGCGTAGCCGATGCCCAGCTGGCGGAAGCGCCGGGACGTCTCGGCGATCTTCTCGGTCGGGTAGTCGGCGTTGCCGACGAGGATCTCCTGGGCCGTGAACACCACTTCGGTGGCCGCCTTGAACCCCTCCACGTCGAAGTTCCCCTCCTCGTCGAGGAAGGTCAACAGGTTGAGGCTCGCCAGGTTGCACGCCGAGTTGTCCAGGTGCACGTACTCCGAGCAGGGATTGCTGGCAGTGATCCTGCCGGTGTTGGGAGCAGTGTGCCAGCGGTTGATCGTCGTGTCGAACTGCAGACCCGGGTCGGCGCACTCCCAGGCCGCCTTGGCGATCTGGCGAAACAGGTCCCTCGCCTTGACCGTCTGCAGCACCTCTCCGGTGGTGACGGCCCGCAGGTGCCAGTCGGCGTCGTCGAGCACCGCCTGCATGAACTCGTCGGTCACCCGCACCGAGTTGTTGGCGTTCTGGTACTGGACCGAGTAGCTGTCCTTGCCGTCGAGGTCCATGTCGAAGCCGGCGTCGCGCAGAGCGCGCGCCTTGCGCTCCTCGATGGCTTTGCACCAGATGAAGTCCTCGATGTCGGGATGGTTGATGTCGAGGACGACCATCTTCGCCGCCCGCCTCGTCTTGCCCCCCGACTTGATGGTGCCAGCCGAGGCATCCGCGCCCCTCATGAAGCTGACCGGTCCTGACGCCGTCCCCCCGCCGCGCAGGCCCTCCTTGGACGAGCGTATCCGCGAGAGGTTCACGCCCGCCCCGGACCCGCCCTTGAAGATGATCCCCTCCTCCGTGTACCAGTTGAGGATCGAGTCCATCGAGTCCTCAACGGCGAGGATGAAGCAGGCTGACGCCTGCTGGGGCACGCCCTTGACGCCGATGTTGAACCAGACCGGCGAGTTGAAGGCCGCCTTCTGGTGGATGATCAGGTACTTGAGCTCGTCGCAGAAGGCGGCCGCCTCCTCGTCGTCGACGAAGTAACCGCCCCGCCGGCCCCATCCGGTGATCGTTTCGACGACCCGGTCTGTCACCTGGCGGAGCGACCATTCCCGGTCGGGCTGGCCGAGCGTGCCCCGGAAGTACTTCTGGGCGAGGATGTTCGTGGCATTGAGGCTCCACGTCGCTGGGACCTCCACGCCGGGCTGCTCGAAGGCGACGGCACCCGTCGCGTAGTGGACTATGCGCGCGTCGCGCCGCTCCCAGCGCACCGTGTCGTAGGGGTTCTCGCCGGCACGGGTGAAGTGGCGACGGATGCCGATACCCATCTGCTCTGGGGCTATGGCCATGCCGGGACCTCCTGGTCTTGTGCTCTTCGGCCTTGCGGCCTGGTCTGCTGTCGGAAGGGGCCGCAGCCCCGGGAAACACAACAAGTTGTGGTCCTACGCCCCCTGGCCGGTTCCGACCACAACATGAGGATCAAATTACAACACCGTAGTTTCAGAGATGTCAACCACAGACGTCCCGGAAAACGGCTGGTCACAGGGCGCTCGCGAAGGTTTGCACCCCGCAGGCCCGGCCTCGGTCCAACCTAAGGAGCGCTCGTTGTGGACCGCCAGGGGTCGATGCTGTGGGAACCACTGGGGAAAAAGGGTGAGCTTGTCCACAAATCGTCCTCCTGCAGAAAAAATTCCCGCGGATGACTGTTAGAAGCCTGCGGCCGCGGGTATGGTTCTCAACACACCGCCGAAGCTGCCCCCTCGGCGGTCGTAACCCTGGCGCCGGCCCCCCAGTCCCCGCCCCTTCGACGGGGGGCCGCGCCGGGGATCCTCCGACACGCGGGACACTCCCTGACCCTCCCGGGAGACGCTAGGGTCGCCGGTCCAATGGGTGTAGTACTGGCCGTCGACGCCGGCACCACTGGCGTCCGATCCATGGCGGTGACCGAAGACGGCCGCGTCGTGGCCAGCCGCTACCGCGAGTTGACGCAGCACTTCCCCCGCCCCGGCTGGGTCGAGCACGACGCCGAGGAGATCTGGGGCGCCGTGGCGACCACCCTGGCGGAGCTGGTCGCCAGCCTCGACGAGGCGGTGGCAGCCGTGGGGGTGACCAACCAGCGGGAGACGACCGTCGTCTGGGACCGGCGCACGGATCGCCCGCTCCATCGGGCGATCGTCTGGCAGGACCGTCGCACAGCCGCTCTTTGCGAGGAGATGTCCGGCCACACCCAGCTGGTGCGCCGACGCACCGGCCTGGTGGTCGACCCGTACTTCTCGGCCACCAAGCTCAACTGGCTGTTCGGTCCGGGTGGGGTTCAGGCGGGCCCGGACGCGGCATTCGGCACGGTCGACAGCTGGATCCTCTGGCGGCTCACCGGGGGCCGGGTGCACGCGACCGACGTGACCAACGCGTCCCGGACGCTCCTGTTCGACATCACCCGGCTGCGCTGGGACGACGAGCTCTGCGCCCTCTTCGGTGTGCCGACGTCTGCGCTCCCCGAGGTCGTGCCGAGCAGCCGGCGCGTCGGGGTGACCTCCGCCGAGGCCGTGGCCGGTCTCCCTGCAGGCATCCCCGTGTCCGGCGTCGCCGGGGACCAGCAGGCGGCCCTCTTCGGGCAGGCGTGCTTTGCGACGGGCATGACCAAGTGCACCTTCGGCACGGGCAGCTTCGTGCTGATGAACGTGGGCTCCCCGGCGCCGGAGCCGCCCGGAGGTCTGCTGGCCACCGTCGCCTGGTCGCTGGGTGAAGTGACCCCCGCCTCCACCGTCTACGCCCTGGAGGGATCCGTCTTCGTCACGGGCGCAGCGATCCAGTGGCTCCGCGACGGTCTCGGCCTGATCGCCGAAGCGGCCGAGGCGGGGCCGTTGGCGGAGTCGGTGCCCGACTCGGGAGGCGTGGTGTTCGTTCCCGCCTTCACCGGGATGGGTAGCCCGTGGTGGGACCCCCACGCGAGGGGGGCGTTCTTCGGCCTCACCCGCGGGACCAGCCCCGCCCACCTGGCCCGCGCTGCCGTGGAGGCCATGGCCTGGCAGGTGACCGACGTCGTGGAGGCGATGAGCGCCTCGTCGGGACGCGCCCCGGCGGAGCTGCGCGTCGACGGGGGAGCTTCGGTCATGGACCTCCTGCTACAGCTCCAGGCGGACGCCCTCGGCGTTGCCGTGCGGCGGGCTGCGGTGGCCGAGACGACGGCCCTTGGTGCCGCCTTCCTCGCCGGTCTCGCCGAGGGAATCTGGGCGTCCACCGACGAGATCGCCGCGGCGTGGCGCGCCGAGGCGCTGGTGGAGCCGGCCGGGCCCCCCGGCGGACGGGAAGCCTGGAGCCGAGCCGTTCAGCGGGCCCGCAGCTGGCGTTGAGGCTGGGCGCCGGAGGGGTGGGCATCACGCCCCGAATGGCAGGCGAGCTCGGCCCACCTGGCGTCGGCGATGCGCGCGAGGGCCGTCAACTGCCGACGCTCCTTGGCGCGAAACGGTCGGCCCCTGCGGCCGAGCACAGCCACCAGGCCAGCCGCGTCGAGGTCGGCCCACGCCACGTCTTCGGGTCCCGCTGGCGCATCACCGGGCACGCTCGAAGCACGGCTGCCGGCGAGGAAGGCCCTCAACCACACGCCTGGGGGCACCGGCCCCTCCGACCGGGCCACCTCGCCCGTCTCGGGGTCTACGACGCCCGCCCACTCGCAATCGAAGTCGCGTACGGCAAGCTCGGCGAGACCCGACAGGACCAGCTCCACGGAGCGCGAGCCCACCAGGGCGGCGGCCGTCTCGAGGGCGTCCAGTCGCGGGTCCACCGAGGACAAGCCAGCCGGGCGGATGTCCTCCACCTCGACGCCGTCGACCTCGGAGACTTCGGAGACCAAGAGGTCGACCAGCGCGGCGGAGGGCAACTCGACGACCAGTTCGTCGATCGCCATGCCCCCTCCCCTCTCCAGGATGTCGATGCCGACCAGGTCGCCTCGCACCGCGCCGATCCTGCTGGCGACGGCGCCGAGCGCCCCGGGCCGGTCCGGCAGCCAGACCCTCAACGTGTAGAGCACCGCCGGCAGACCGTAACAGCCGCCCGTGAACGGGCGGTTACGAGGCGCCGACCCCCGTGTTAACTTCCCGCGGCAGCGTCGAGGGGGACCGGCTCGGCTTCCGAACCCGGCGCCGAGAGCCGTCCCCGGTCGCGGCTGGCGTAGCGGCCCACGTACTCCTGTCCGGACAGCCCGGCGATGGCGAGCATCAACTCGTCGGTCCATCGGCGCAGATCCTCGGCGGTGGCGCCGCCGTCGGCGGCCGTCCCGTCGCCCCCCGCTGGAGGCGGCGGGAAGCGCATGGGGGCGCCCATCCGCACCTCCACCCTGCGGAAGGGCCGCGGCAGGAGGGCGCCGATCGGCTGCACCGCGGCGGTCCCTAGCTGGGCGACCGGCACCACAGGCGCCCCGCACTGCACGGCTAGGCGGACCGCCCCGGTGTGGCCCTTGTAGAGGCGCCCGTCCGGCGAACGGGTCCCCTCGGGGTAGATGCCCAGGACGCCTCCCGAGCACAGCACTTCCCTCGCCGCGGCGAGCGCCCGCTCCGACGCCGATCCGCCATCGCGCTTCAGCGGGATCATGCCCACGGCGCGGAAGAACCAGGCGGTCCTCCAGCTCTCGAAGTACTCGGCCTTGGCCACGAAGGTCACCCGACGGGGCACGGCGAGGGGGAGGAAGATGCTGTCTATGAACGACTGGTGATTGGACGCCAGGATCACCGGACCCCGGCGGGGCACGTGGTGGCGGCCCTCGATCCTCACCCGGTAGAGGATGTGCAGGACCGGTGTGAGGACGATCTTGAGGAGCCAGTAGGCCAAACGCTCACCCCAGCTTGGTTAGGGCCCTTCGCATGTTCCGGACCGCTTGATGGATTCGCTGCTCGTTCTCTATGAGGGCGAAGCGGACAAAGCCCTCCCCTCCCATGCCGAACCCTACACCCGGGGAGGTGGCCACCTCGGCTTCGGTCACGAGGAACTTGGCGAACTCCAGCGAGCCCATCTCCACGTAGGGCTCGGGGATGGGTGCCCAGACGAACATCGTCCCCCGGGGCCGAACCACCGGCCAGCCGATGCGCGCCAGGCCGTCGCAGAGGGCGTTGCGGCGCGAGTGGTAGATCTCGTTGACCTCTTTCGGGTAGTCGGGGGCCTCGTTGAGCGCGACGATCGACGCGATCTGGATCGGTTGGAACGTCCCGTAGTCGAGGTAGCTCTTCAGCTTGGTGAGCGCCCCCACCATTTCGGGGTTGCCGACCAGGAAGGCCACCCTCCAGCCGGCCATGGAGAAGCTCTTGGTGAGCGTGTATAGCTCGACCGCGACGTCCTTGGCGCCGGGGACCTGCAGCACCGAGGGTGGCTGGTAGCCGTCGAAGGACGTGTCCGAGTAGGCGAAGTCATGCACGAGAAGCACGTCGTGGTCGCGGGCGAAAGCGACGAGCCGCTCCATCCAGGCGAGATCGACACACTCGGTCGTCGGGTTGTGGGGGAAGGAGAAGACGATCACCCGGGGCCGGGGCCAGGTCGACTCCCAGCTGTCCATGAGGTTGGCGAAAAAGTCCTGGTCGGGCCCGAGGCGGACCTGCTGGACGTCGGCGCCGGCGAACAGCGGCGCGTATATGTGGATCGGGTAGCTGGGGGTGGGCACCAGAGCCGTGTCCCCAGGGCCGACCAGGGTCCACATGAGGTGGGAGAGGCCTTCTTTGGCGCCTATGGTCGTCACCACCTCGGTGTCGGGATCGAGCTCGACGCCGAAGCGGCGAAGGTAGAGGTTCGAGACCGCCAGGCGGAGCTTGGGGATGCCCCGCGAAGACGAGTAGCGGTGGTTGCGCGGGTTGCGAGCGGCCTCGGCCAGCTTCTCCACGGCGACATCCGGGCTGGGGATGTCGGGGTTGCCGAAACCCATGTCGACCACGTCCCGCCCCCCACGGCGGGCCTGGTCGCGCAGGTCGTTGATGATGGCGAACACGTAGGGCGGCAGCCCGTTGATCCGGCGGAATTCCACGTGACGAGGTTAGTTACCCGCCCGGCTCCCGTCCGGCCGTTTCCGCGAGCAGGGCCGCGCCCACCGCGCCGGCCCGAGCCCCGAGCCGCGCGGCGACGATCGCCACCTCGCGCCGCAGGCTCGCCGCCTCGACGAGCTGGGCGAATGCGCGCCGGGCGGGGGCGAGCAGGAGCTCCCCGGCGTCGACGAGGCCGCCGCCGACGACTATCGCCTCGGGGTCGAAGGCGTTCGCCAGGTTCGCCAGGCCCGCGGCGACCCACCAGGCGAAGCGTTCCATCACCGCCATCGCGTCGCCGTCGCCGGCGGCGGCCGCGGCGGTCACGTCATCGCCGCGCAGCGTCGAGGGGTCTCCCCCGGCCGCCCTCAGCAGGCCGGGGGCCGCGCCGGATGCGGCAGCCTCCTGAGCGAGGGCGGCGAGACCCGACCCGGAGGCGTAGCGTTCCCAGCACCCCCTGCGGCCGCAGCCGCAGAGCGGGCCGTCCGGGTCGACGAGCATGTGGCCGAATTCCCCGGCGAAGTTGTTGGCGCCCTCCACCAGGGTCCCTCCGGTCACCAGGCCTCCTCCAATGCCCGTCCCCAGCGTGACCATGAGCATGTGCCGGTAGCCTCTGCCGGCCCCCAGTCGGTGCTCCGCCCAGCAGGCGGCGGTCGCGTCGTTGCCGATCCAAACCCGGTGGCCGTCCCCGGATAGAGCGGCGCCCAGTTCCGCTCCGGCCGCGTCGGGCAGGTTCGGCGCGAACAACAGGGTGCCGTCGCCCCCCACCAGACCGGGGACACCGACACCGACGGCGCACGGCTGGCCGCCGCCCAGCTCGGCGACGACCCGGCGGGTCGCGGCGACCAGATCCGAGGCGGTGAGCGGACTGGGACACTGCAGCTCGGCGGCGACCTCCGCGCCCGGGCCGAGCCGGAGCGCGGCGAGCTTGGTGCCGCCCACGTCGACGCCCACCGCCGGGAGCACACCGGCCCCGGCCGCGGGCCGCTCAGCCGCCGACACGGGCGAGGAGGCGGCGCATGCCGTCCAGCCACCGGTCCCGGTCGGCCACCTTCGACTGCTCGTAGCGGGCCACCTCGGGGTGCGGCAGGACGAGGAACCTCCCGGCGCGCATCGCCTCCACCACGGCGTCGGCCACCTCCTCGGGCTCGATGATCCTCCCGCTGGCGGTCAACTCCGCCTCCCCGCTGGAGCCAGTGGACGACACCATCGGTGTGCGGACACCCTGGGGGCAAAGGCAGTGGAACTGCACGCCCGAGCCGCCGAAGTTGACGGCCAGCCACTCGGCGATGGCCACGGAGGCGTGCTTGGTGACGGTGTAGGGCGCCGACTGCATCATCATGAGCAGCCCGGCGGCCGACGCGGTGATCACCATCGCCCCCCTCCCGCGGTCCACCATTGCGGGCAGCACGGCACGGGCGGCGTGGACGTGGGCCATCGCGTGGACCCGCCACGAGGCCTCCCACGCGTCGTCCTCGCCGAGGCCGCCGCCGGTCGCGATCCCGGCGTTGGAGCAGTACACGTCGATGGGCCCGAGGCGCCCTTCGACCTCCTCCACCATGGCGCGCACGGCCGCCCGGTCCCCCACGTCGGCGCCGAGGCCGATCGCACCGGGTATGGCGCCGGCGGCCTCCTCGGCGGCACGTGCGTCGAGGTCGACGACGGCCACCCGGCAGCCCTCGAGGGCGAGCTTCGACGACAGGGCGCGGCCGATCCCCCCCGCTCCGCCGGTGACAACCGCTACCGCGTCACGCAACTCCAGATCACTCATGCCGGCCACCCTACGACCCCGAGATGGTGGAGGGCTATGGCCGCGGCGGTGGCGACGTTGATCGAGTCGACTTCAGCGGCCATCGGGATGCGCACCGCCTCGTCGGCGAGCGACAACGCCCCCGCCGACAGGCCGTCGGCCTCCGAGCCGACCATCACCGCGGTCGGCTCGTCCGTTCTCTGCAGGTCGGCGAGCGTCCGCCCTGCCCCCGGGGAGAGCGCCACGAGGCGGACCCCGGCGGCCTTCAGCTGCCCCAGGCCCCCAGGCCACGGCTGCACCCGCGCGAAGGGCAGGCGCAGCACCTGACCGAGCGAAACCCGGACAGATCGGCGGTACAGAGGCTCGGCGCAGCGGGGGTCGAGGAGGACGGCGCCGGCGCCGAACGCCGCCGCGTTGCGGAACAGGGCGCCCACGTTCTCGTGGTCGTTGACGGCTTCGGCGACGAGCATCAGGCGGGCTCCGGCGACCGCCTCTAGAGGGCGGCGGGGCGGGGGAACGGGGGCCAGGGCGAGAAGCCCGCGGTGCACGTTGAAACCGGCCACCGCCGAGAGCACGCGGGGCGTGGCCACCAAGACGTCCGCGCCGGCGGCAAGCGCCGCTGTCACCAGGTCCGCCACTTTGTCCGCCTTCGTATCTGACAGCAGCACCGACACAATAGGCCAACGGGAGCGGAGAGCCACCCGGACCGCCCGCTCGCCCTCCACGACGAACGTGCCCGGCGAGCGGCGGGAGGGGTCGGTCAGGTTCCTGTACCCCTCCAGGCGGGGGTCACCCGGATCGACGATCAGGGCTCGGAAGTCGCTGCGCGTCCCGGCTCCGATTCGACGAACGCCTTCAGCTCGCGAAGGGCGGTTCCCATGATCCTCCCCTCGGCCCGACGCTTGACGAAGCCGGGCAGCGGGACCTTGAGATCGACGACCAGCCGGTACACGATCTCGGTGTCACCCGCCCCGGTCGGGATCAGCTCGTAGGAGCCGTCGAGGCGCCGCGTCAGGTCCCCGTCGGTCTGCACCCACGAGAGCATTCGCGGGGCGCCCGAGTAGTCGTAGCGCAGAATGTAGGAGGTGCTGCGGCCGAACGCCGCGGCACGGAAGGTGACCAGGTGAGGGCGCCCCTCGACGTCGCGTTCTGCGACGTTCACCTCCTTGATGTCCGCCGCCCACTGCGGGTAGCGCTCGAAGTCTGTGAGCACCGCGTAGCAGTCCTCCGGAGAGCCCCGGATGACCATCCTCTCGGCGACCTGCTCCTCCACGGGCGACTACCTCCTTCGGGCCTCGCGTGCAACCTAGCGGGCGGACACCGACGGGTGCGCGAGGGTGTCGAGAGCGTCGGCGAGCCGGACGGAGAGCACCCCGTAGGAGTACTCGCTCACCGCCCGGCGGCGTGCCGCGGCGCCCATCCTGGCGGCGAGCGCCGGGTCCGAGAGCAGCCGGTCGAGGGATTCTGCGACAAGCCGGGCATCGTCGGGACGGGACACCACCAAGCCCGTCTCGCCGTCGAGCACCGCCTCGGCGGCCCCGCCGCTGTCGCCGGCGACCGAGGGCACGCCGGCCGCGGCAGCCTCGAGGAACACGATGCCGAAGCCCTCCTGCTCGAGGCCGGCCCACCTCGACCGGCAGCACAAGGCGAACACGTCGGCACAGCCGTAGAGCGCCGGCAGGTCGCCGCCCGGCACACGGCCGAGGAACCGCACTGGAGCCCCGGAGCGACGCGCCAGGCGCTCCAACCTGGGGCGGTCCCGGCCGCTGCCCGCGATCACCACGTTGAGACCCGGGTGACGGCCCGACGCCGCCAGCTGCGATGCGGCGTCGATGAGCGTGTCCATCCCCTTGCGGGGCACCAGGCGGCTCACGCTCAGGACCAGGGGCGCCCCCACGGGGAGGCCGAAACGGGCACGGGCACTGGCCCGCTCGATCGCCGGGAGCGGCGCGAAACGGGCGGTGTCCACACCTGGCGGCACCTGCACCACCCTCGGCAGCCGCGGCTCGGCCCGGCGGGCCTCCGCTTCGGGGTACCTGCCGGCCGACACGACCAGCGATGCCTTTCTCAGCACCCGGGCGAGCGCCCTACGTGCGGCGGGAAGGCGCGCGGGGAAGGTCACCTCGGCGCCGTGGAGTACGACGGCGTAGGGAAGACCGAGCTCGGGCCCGAGGAGACCGAGGGGCACGGCGGGGTCGATGACCACCCCCTCGGCTCCGACCTCGGCGGCGAGCCGGCGGACCCGGCGGGTCATGACGGGGCTGGGGAGCAGAACCGGCTCAGGTGTGCGGACCACCCTGAACGCCTGGCGACGGTCGAAGTCTGCGGCGTCGGCATAAGGGCTCGTCAGCACGGTGACCTCCTCCGCCGGCAGCCGGCGCCAGAGCTCCCAGAGGTAGGACTGGATGCCGCCGATCTTCGGCGGGAAGTCGTTTGTGACGAGGAGGTGCCTCACCGCGAGAGCTCTGCTTGCACCAGGGGGTTGTCGTCGCCGGCGAGCTCGACGAGCAGGTCGGTGCGGCCGAGCCGGCGGGCGGCCCAGACGCCATGGGCACGGATCAGCGGATCGCTGTCCTCCAGGGCGCGGCCGAGCGCGGCGGCGACGGCCGGATCGTCGCCGCGGCCGATGTTGCCGAGGACCACGAGGGCGTTGCGTCGCACGTAGCGCATCTCGCGCCCGGGTATGTACCAGCGTCCGACCATCTCTTCCAGCTCCTCGTCGTCGGCGTCGAGGATCGCCAGGAGAGGTATCGAGGGCTGCGAGCCCGGTTCGGCGGGGAGCCCGCCCGAGCGCCGCGCCCCTGGGGAGGGCTCGACGTTCCGAAAGGCGACGGTCCGCTCGGCGCGGCGATTGGCGGGGCAACGCTCCTGGCACTCGTCGCAGCCGTAGATCCGGTCGCCGAGCGCCTCCCGGTGTTCGACGGGGAACACCCCCGGCGCCTGCAGGAGCCAGGCGAGGCACCGGCGGGCGTCCAGACGTCCGGGGGCCACGAGCGCCCCGGTCGGGCAGTCGACCAGGCAGCGACGGCACGACCCGCAGCCGTCGGGCACCGGCGAAGGCGGT
>Ga0070737_10004210_pt1 | contig 14679 bp, 13 predicted proteins | sample Coa_R1_10_FD_66438 | JGI IMG/M metagenome (GOLD analysis project Ga0070737, IMG submission 66438) | Surface soil microbial communities from Centralia Pennsylvania, which are recovering from an underground coalmine fire - Coalmine... | ecosystem: Environmental > Terrestrial > Soil > Unclassified...
GCCGACGCAGATCGTCTGGCACTGCGGCTTGATGAAGTTCATCGTGTCGTAGATCGCCAGGCCGCTGTAGATCGACCCGCCGGGCGAGTTGATGTAGATCGAGATGTCCTTGTCCGGATCGGACGACTCCAGGTGGAGCAGCTGAGCGACGACGAGGTTCGCGACCTGGTCGTCGATCGGCGTGCCGATGAAGATGATCCGCTCGTTGAGCAGGCGGCTGTAGATGTCGAACTCGCGCTCGCCACGGGCGGTGCGCTCGATGACCATGGGGACGAGGGGCATGGCGCTCACCCTAGTACACGCACTGCCCTTGACCCTCACGCTGCGTGAGGGCTTACGGTGTCGCTCATGCACGACGACGACACCCGCCTCTGGCGGATCGGTGAGCTTGCCGCGGCGAGCGGGCTGAGCGTCCGCGCGCTGCGTCACTACGACGAGCTCGGGCTGCTGAAACCGGCCGAGCGCAGCGACTCCGGCTACCGCCTGTACTCGGCGGCCGAGGTCGAGCGGCTCTACCGCATCACGGCGCTGCGGCGGCTCGGGCTCGGTCTCGAGGCGATCGGCGCGGCCCTCGACGGCGACGGCTCCGACCTGGGGACGCTCGTGCGCCGCCAGCGCGACGCGGTCGACCGCGAGCTCGCCGAACGCCTCGCGCTTCGCGAGCGGCTCGACGCCCTCTGCGCCGAGCTCGACCGCGGGCACGCGCCGACCGTGCGGGACCTGATCACGACGATGGAGGCGATGCAGATGTACGAGAGGTACTTCGACTCAGACCAGCGCGAGCGGATCCGCGAGCGCGCGGACGCGCTCGGGCCGGAGCGGATCGCCGAGGGCGAGCGCGACTGGGCGGCGCTCTTCGACGAGCTGCGCACCCACATGGCCGCGAGCACCGACCCTGCCGACCCGGCGCTCGCCCCGCTCCACGCCCGGGGGCGCGAGCTGACCGGCGCGTTCACCGGCGGCGACCCCGGGATCGCACGGTCGCTGGGGGCGATGTGGAGGAGCGAGGATCCCGAGGAGCTCAGCCGGGGCACGATCGACCGCGACGTGTTCGCCTACTGGCGGGAGGTGTGCGCCGCACGCGGCGGCCTCAGCTGATCGCCGGGGTTCTGATGCGCGAGGCCTCGGCTGATCGCCGGGGCTCGCGATCCGCGAAGATGGGGGTGTGGATCTGCGCGTTCCCGGCCTTGACCGCGTCGACGCCGCCGTCGGCGACGCGGTCGAGGCCGCCGTGCGCCGGAAGCACGCCTGGCGGCTGCGGCGGCTCGGCCGCGCGCACGCTCTCGACCCGGATGGTGAGTCGCTGTGGGCCACCGGCGACCCGCCGCCGCGCGCCGGCTGCCGTCTCGAGGTGCTGATCGACGGCGAGCAGGCGATGGCCGAGATCGCGGAGGCGATCGCCGGCGCCGAGCGGTCGGTCCACATCATGGGCTGGCATGTCGCGCCGCACTTCGAGCTCGTCCGCGGCGAGCGCCCCGTCATTCTCGGCGCGCTCCTCGCCGAGCTCGCCGAGCGCGTCGACGTGCGGCTGCTCGTGTGGGCCGGGGCGCCCGTGCCGCTGTTTCACCCGACGCGCGCGGAGGTCGCCGCCGACGTGGAGACGCTCACCCGCCAGACGCGGATCCGCTGCGAGATCGACCCGCGCGAGCACCCGTTCCACTGCCACCACGAGAAGGTCGTGCTCGTCGATGGGCAGACCGCGTTCGTCGGCGGGATCGACATGACCGACTTCGGCGGCGACCGCAACGACTCCTCGCGCCATGCCGCGCGCCGCCGGCTCGGGTGGCACGACGTCGGCACGCGCTTGCAGGGACCCGCGGTCGCCGACGTCGCCGCGCACTTCGCGCTGCGCTGGGCGGAGCTCACCGGCGAGACGCTGGAGTCCGCGCCCGTCCCCGCCGCCTGCGGCGAGCACACCGTGCAGGTCGTGCGCACGGTCGCCGAGGGCATGTACGACCGGCTGCCCCACGGGGAGTTCCGCATCCTCGAGAGCTACGTGCGCGCGCTCCGCTCCGCGCGCGAGTACATCTACCTCGAGAATCAGTTCCTGTGGGCGCCCGAGATCGTCGAGCTGCTCGTCGACAAGCTGCGCCGGCCCCCGACCGACACGTTCCGGCTGCTGGTCGTCCTGCCGGCGAAGGCGAACAACGGCCATGACGACACGCGCGGTCAGCTCGGGCGGCTCGTCGACGCCGACGACGGCCACGGCCGGCTGCTCGCGGCGACCCTGCGCTCGCTGAGCGGCGAGCGCGAGGATCCGCTCTACGTCCACGCGAAGGTCGGGATCGTCGACGACCGCTGGCTGACGGTCGGCTCGGCGAACCTCAACGCCCACTCGCTGCTCAACGACACCGAGATGAACGTCTGCACCGACGACCGGGAGCTCGCGCGCGACACGCGGCTGCGCCTGTGGGCCGAGCATCTCGACCTCGAGCCCGACGAGATCGCCGAGGTGCCGGCGCACACGGTGATCGACGAGCGGTGGCGGCCGATCGCGTCAGATCAGCTCGAGCGCCACCGCGCGGGCCGGCCGCCGACCCACCACCTGCTTGCGCTGCCCGGGGTGTCGCGGCGGTCGCGGCGGCTGCTTGGACCGCTCGAGGGCCTGATCGACGACGGCTGACCGCGGGGGCGCCGGCGCGGTCCGGCGCGGCCGCTCAGATCGTGAGCACCGCCGAGCCGGTGAAGGCCCCGGCGCGCAGGTCGGCAAGCGCCTGCTCGGCGCGCTCGAGCGGGTACTCGGTGACCGTCGTGCGGACCGGCACGCGCGGCGCGAGCTCCAAGAACTCCCGCCCGTCCTCGCGGGTGAGGTTGGCGACCGAGCGGATCGCGCGCTCGCGCCACAGGTCCTCGTAGGGGAACGCCGGGATCCTCGACATGTGGATGCCCGCGCACACGACCGTCCCCCCGGGAGCGAGCGCGCGGAGCGCGGCCGGCACGAGCGCGCCCGCGGACGCGAAGATGATTGCGGCGTCGAGCGCCCGCGGCGGCGTCTCGCCGGAGCCTCCGGCCCACGCGGCGCCGAGCGAGCGCGCGAACTCCTGGGCGCGCGCGTCGCCGGGGCGCGTGAACGCGTACACCTCGCGGCCCTGGTGGACGGCCACCTGGCAGATCTGGTGGGCGGCGGAGCCGAAGCCGTAGAGCCCGAGCCGCTCGGTTTCGCCGGGGCCGCTGAGCGCCATCCGGTAGGCGCGGTAACCGATCAAACCGCCGCACAGCAGCGGCGCCGCCTGCACGTCGTCGATCCCGTCGGGGATCTCCAGGCAGAAGCGCTCGTCGGCGACCGTCACCTCGGCGAAGCCGCCGTCGATGTCGCGACCGGTGAAGCGGGCGTGCTCGCACAGGTTCTCCCGGCCGGAGCGGCAGTGGCGGCACGTCCCGTCCGTCCAGCCGAGCCACGGCACGCCGACGCGGCGTCCGTCGTCGGTCACCCCGACGATCTGGTGGCCGAGAACGATCGGAAGCCTCGGCGCGTCGATCTCCCCGTCGCGCAGGTGCAGGTCGGTGCGGCATACCGCGCACGCCGACACGCGGACGCGGAGCTGGCCGTCGGCGGCGCGCGGCTCGTCGCGCTCGGTCAGGACGAGGGGCTCTCCCGGGCGCTCGAGGACGACGGCGCGCATGGCTCCCCATTGTGCGTGCTGCGCCGCGCGAGCGCGTAGAGGAGCGACGCCATCAGCAGGATGTAGACCGGGAAGCCGGCGCTCGAGAAGCTCCAGTGGCGGATCGTGAACAGCGTGATCGTCGCGTTGGCGACGCCGGCGAGGTAGGGGAGGCCATGCTCGGAGTCGGGCGCCCGCAGCGCCTTGAGGAGCGTCGGGATCGCGGCGAGCGCGTCGGCGGCGATCGACAGCGCGATCGCGGTCGTGCCCCGGCCGGAGATCACCCACAGCGCGATCGCGCACAGCGACAGCACGCCGCAGGCGACGTCGAACGCGCCGATCCGCCAGCGCCCGGCGCGCACCGCGAACGAGCACAGGAACACGCAGAGCGGTCCGACGCCGACCGAGAGCGTGAGCACCGACGGCAGGCCGACCCTCTCCGACAGCTCGGCGGCGAACGCGACGAGCGGCGCGAGCGCCCACAGCATCCAGCTCACCCGGTTCGGCCGCGTGCGCCCGCGGAGCATCGCCCGGCAGTAGCTGAACGAGCCCGCGAGGCTGAGCGCCATGCCAAGCAGCACGAAGTGCGGGTCGATCACCGCGGCGAGCTCTCAGGCGTCGGTGAGCAGGCGAGCGACGAGCCGGCCGAGGGCGTCGAGCGCGGCGAGCAGGTCCGGCTCGGCGGTGTCCTCCGCGCGCGCGTGGCTCACGCCGGCGACCGACGGCGCGAACAGCATCACGGTGCGCACGCCCGCGCGCGCGAGCGAGGCGCTGTCGTGCAGCGGCCCGGAGCGGAGCGGCACGCCGCCGCCGGCGACCTCACGCGCGGCCTCGATGAGCTGCGGGTCGAAATCGACCGGGTCCTCGCGGTAGACCTCGGTCCAGTCGGCCTCGCAGCGCGACTCGTCGAGGAGCGCGGTGACGTGGGCGTCGAGCGCCTCGAGCTGGTCGATGTCGGCGTGACGGACATCGAGGCTTGCGCGGCAGAGCGCCGGCACGGCGGTGATGAACGCGGGCTCGGTGGCGAGCTCGCCGACGGTCGCCAGGCCGTCCCGCTCCTCGGCGGCGTCCATGATCTCGGCGATGAAGCGCGCGGCTGCGCGGGCCGGGTCGCGTCGATCGGGCATCGGGAGCGCGCCCGCGTGGCCGGCGGTGCCCGTGAACGTCATCCGGCGGCGGCGCACGCCGAGGCAGCCCGCGACGGCGGCCACCGAGCGGCGCTCGCGCTCGAGCACCGGGCCCTGCTCGATGTGGAGCTCAACGGCGGCGAGGACGTCGGCGAGGCGCGGGCTGCGTTCGCCGAGCGCGCCGGGATCGAACCCGTAGCGGGCGACGAGCTCAGGGGCCGGGGTCCCGTCGGCGGCGGTGAGCGCAGCGAGCTCTGAGCGGGTGAGGACGCCGGTGGCGGCCGCCGAGCCGAGCAGCGAGCGGCCGAAGCGGGTGCCCTCCTCGTCCGCCCAGTCGACGACGGCGAGCGTGCGGCGATCCGCGGTAGCCGGGGGTGGGAATCGGTCGTCGAGGCCTCGGTTCTCAGCGCCGCTCCCGCCGGGTGCGGCGCGCCGATCGGCGCCCGCGAGCCCGGCGAGCACCCCGAGGCCGGCGTGGACGCCGAGGATCCCGTCGAGCCAGCCGCCGCCGGGAACGCAGTCGCTGTGGCTGGCGACGAGGACCGTGCCCGGGCGCCCGCCCGGCAGCACGTACCACGTGTTGGCGAACGCGTCGCGCTCGACGATCAGACCCGCATCGCCGGCGGCGCGACGGGCATGCGCGTCGAGCTCCTCGCGCTCGGCGGCCCACACGTCGGTCCAGGCCTCGCGGCGGCCGCCGCAGCGCTCATCGGTCTCGCGCAGCGCGGCGATCACGGCGGGTCCATCGATCATCGCCACAACATACCCCCGGGCCGGGCGGGTCAGGCGGCGCCTCGCACGGTGACGTGCCGCCCACGCGATGCGCGCCGGGTAGCGTTCAGGGCGATGGTTCCGCTCAACGTCCCCAACGTGCTCACGGTCGTGCGGATCCTGCTCGTGCCGGTGCTCGTCGTCGCGCTGCTCGAGAAGACCGGCTCGGGCGATCTGCTCGCCGCGATCGTGTTCGCCGTCGCCTCGCTCACCGATGCGATCGACGGCTATCTCGCGCGCGCCCGGAACTCGGTGACGAGCTTCGGCAAGCTGATGGACCCGATCGCCGACAAGCTGCTGATCGTCGCGGCGCTCGTCGTGCTCGTGTCGCTCGACCGGCTGCAGGCGTGGGTGGCGATGGTGATCATCGCCCGCGAGTTCGCCGTCACCGTGCTCCGGGCCGGAGTCGGCGCCCAGCAGGGGATCGTCATCCCCGCAAGCCCGCTCGGCAAGCTGAAGACCGCCGCCCAGGTGCTCATGGTGATCTGCTTGATCGCGATCCGCTCGCGGCCGGTGATCGTCGACGTGATCGTCTACGCGACCGTCGTCATCACCGTCCTGTCGGGGGCCGACTACTTCTTCGGGCTGCGCCGGAGGTTGGCGGAGCTGGCGGCCGAGAAGCGCGCCGCCACGTCCGGACCTCGCTCAGGTGGCGCCGGAAGCGGCGGCTGAGACGCGCTCGTCCGCCGCTCAGGCGGTGCCGGGGGTGGCGGCGAGCCAGGCCTGGAGTGAGGTGTGCGTCGCCGGCGGCGCGCCGGCGAGCTCGGAGCGGATCTCCTCCAGCGTGCCGAACCGCTCGGCGACGACGTTGTGCTGGTGGATCGTCTCGAGGTTCTCCTGGCGCGCGGACACGAACGCGTCGGGCTCGAGCTCACCGAACGTCTCGACGACGCCGCGGATCATCTCGCGCACGCAGTCTTCGACGAACCGCGGCCGGCGGTGGGCCTTCTCGACGACGTGGCCCTCGTCGGTGCGTTTCATCAGCTCGTAGATCTCCGAGGACATCGACTGCTCGACGATCGTCAACAGCGAGCGGGCGTCGATCGCCATGTCGCAGCCCTCCGGACAGCCGATGTGGAGCGTGCCGAGGCCCCGCTGGTTGTGGGTGGCGACCGGCACCGCCTCGAGGATCCGCTCGATCTCCGCCGCGTCGTAGCCCTGCGCGGCGAGGTTCCGGGACGCGCTCGCGGCGACGAGCTCCTGCGCGCACGGGCAGGCGGTCATCCCCTGGGCGGTGACGCCGGTGACGCGGCGGGTGCCGCGCTCGGTCGCGACGGCGACGCCGTGCAGCGTGTAGATCTCCTGGGTCTCGATGCCCGAGACCGGCGCCGGCTTGTGCTCGGGGAAGCGAGCCTCGACGTTGACCTCGGCCCGGCTCGCGCCCTGTCGGTCGCGCACAAGCTGCGCGATCCGCTCGGCGAGGACCTCGACCGTGAACGCGGCCTGGCCGAGCACGACCTCGCCGATCGACTCATTGACGACCTCCTCGAAGCGCGACATGTGCGCGCCCTTCTGGTCTGCGCCGAGCTCGATCACGCACTCGAACCGCGCCGAGAACAGCTGCTCGCCCTCGACCGTGCGCATGCGGATCACCTTCTCCACGCCGGTCACGCCGACGCGGGAGAGGCTGACGGCGACCGGCGGCCGGCGAGCCTGGACGTCGTCGAAGGTGGCGAGGGTCGCGTTCTCGGTCATCGGGTGAAGGGTAGAAGGCACCGCGATCCGCGCTCGGCTCGGGGTGTTGCAATCGGCGCCTTTGTGCTATCACTCGCTTCCTCGTAGCAGGCGTTACGAGGGAGAGAGGGAGACCGCCTCGGCAGGAGCCGGGGCGGTCTCGAAGCAATTCGATGAGAGAGAGCCGAGGGCGCCCGTGAGCGTGGTCGACGAGATCGTCCTCCTGTCCGGCGAGACCCCGATCGCCGAGCTCGACGAGCTCCGGCCACTGATCGCGGAGGCGCAGGAGCGCGGCGTGGTGCGCTTCGCCGACATCGAGGCGTGCCTGGAGGAGATCGAGGTCACCAAGGAGCAGGTCCAGGAGCTCCATGCCTACCTCGACGAGCAGGGCATCGCGGTCGTGGGGGCCGATGGCCGGCTCGCCCGCTCGGAGGTGTCGACCGTCGAGGCGGGCGCGGGCGGCCGCCCCGGCGAGGTGTCGGGCGAGGCCGGGGCGGGGGACGAGGGTTCGGCGCGCCGCCGGGTGGAGCTCGATCTCACGGTCGAGCCCTCGCTCGATTCGCTGCGCCTGTATCTGCGATCGATCGGGCGCGTCGATCTGCTCACCGCCGAGCAGGAGGTCCAGCTCGCGCGCCGGATCGAGCGCGGCGACATGGACGCCAAGCATCACATGATCGAGGCGAACCTCCGGCTCGTCGTCTCGATCGCGAAGTCCTACCTCGGACGCGGTCTCACGTTCCTCGACCTCATCCAGGAGGGGTCGATGGGCCTCATCCGCGCGGTCGAGAAGTTCGACTACCGCCGCGGCTACAAGTTCTCCACGTACGCGACCTGGTGGATCCGCCAGGCGGTCACCCGCGCGATCGCCGACAAGGGCCGCACGATCCGCATCCCGGTCCACATGGTCGAGAAGCTCAACAAGGTGATCCACGTCGAGCGCCAGCTCGTCCAGCAGCTCGGGCGCGAGCCGACGCCCGAGGAGATCGCCGCCGAGCTCGACTGCGGCGTGCGCGAGGTCCGCGACGTGCTCCGCCTCGCCCAGCAGCCGATCTCGCTGGAGAAGCCGATCGGCGAGGAGGACGACTCCTCGCTCGGCGACTTCGTCGAGGACCACACGGCGGAGTCCCCGTTCGAGATGGCCGCCGAGCGGCTGCGGCGGGAGAACCTCCGCCGGGCGCTCGCGGCGCTGCCCGCCCGGGAGCGCGAGGTGATCGAGCTGCGCTTCGGGCTGACCGGCGAGCGGCCCTACACCCTGGAGGAGGTCGGCCGTGCGTTCAACGTCACGCGCGAGCGGATCCGCCAGATCGAGAACCACACGCTGAAGAAGCTCGAGGCGCTCCCCGAGGCGCAGCGGCTGCGCGACGCCTCGTAGGCCGGCGACGGGTCGCTCATCTCCGCCGGCTCGGGCGGCCCGAAGCATTCCTCCTTCGAGGTCGAGCCCGGCGACCCGTTGCCTGAGCGATCTCCCTCGCTACACTGACCGCCCCCGGCGGGGTTCCCGAGCGGTCAAAGGGATCAGACTGTAAATCTGACGGCTCAGCCTTCGCAGGTTCGAATCCTGCCCCCGCCACTGAGCCGGATCCGGGCCTGCGAGGAGCGCCCGGCCGCCGGGTCGAGGCCACTCCGCGCCCGACCCGATACGCTCCGTGCGAGCGCCCTCGTAGCTCAGTTGGTAGAGCACTTCCATGGTAAGGAAGGGGTCCACGGTTCGAGTCCGTGCGAGGGCTTCGGGCCCGCCCCGCGTCGCGAGCCCTCCGTTCCTCCGGCGCGATTCGCGTCTGCGTGACGGTCCGTGTCGTCGCGACGGCTCGCCGGCGGGCATGTCCCGATTCCGGCCCGGACCGGCGGGTGTCGAGTCCCCGGAGACGGCGTGGGTGCGTCGCCCCGCCGCGGTGGCGTCCCGATCGGTCCGGGGCCGTCGACGTCCCCGACCCTCCGGTCAGGTACGGGGATGGTCGACGCGAAGGCGCTCGCCTACTCCACTCCGGTCGGGTACCGGCTATAGTGCGCGTCGCGCAAACTTGCACACTCTGCAATCTTGAACTCGATGTCGTTCACCCCCTCCGCTCCGTCGGTGCCCGCGGCAGACGCGCCCGCAGCGTCGTCGATCGGGGGTCGTCGGGAGCGCAACAAGCAGCGGACTCGCCGCGCGTTGCAGGATGCCGCCGTGCGGCTGGTCGGCGAACGGGGGCTGGAGCGCGTCACGGTCGAGCAGCTCGCCGACGCCGCGGAGGTGTCGACCCGAACGTTCTTCAACTACTTCAGCTCGAAGGAGGAGGCGCTCGTCGGTCACGATCCCGAGGACGGCGCGCGTCTGCGAGAGGCGGTCATCGCCCGTCCTCCCGGGGAGGCTCCGCTGCGCGCGTTGCACGCGGTGCTGCGCGAGCGGCTGCGGGAGGCGGGCAGGGAGCGCGACCGGTGGCTGACCCGGCGCGCGCTCGTTCGATCGCTCGTCGATTCGGAGCCACGTCTGCTGGCGGCGTGGGTGGCGGCGTGGGCGTCGTTCGAGCAGGCGCTCGTGGAGGGGGTCGCGAGCCGGCTCGGCGTCGATCCCGAGCGGGATCTGTATCCCCGGCTGGTGGCAGGCGTCGCGGTGGCGGCCACCCGGACGGCGGTCGTTCACTGGAACGGCGGCAGCACGGCGCGCCTGGGGGAGCTGGTCGACGATGCCTTCAGGAGCCTCGGGGAGGGGCTCGCCGCGCCCGCGGGCGAGGGCGGTCGCCCGTGAGCGCGGCGAGAGAACCCGACCACCCCCGTGAGGGGACGCCGCCCGGAGCCGGACGGGACGGCGACGGGCGACGGCCAGGCGCCCAGGAGCTCTCGGGCCGCCGTCTGTGGCTGATCATCCTCGCGCTGCTCGCGGGAATGCTGCTGGCGGCGCTCGATCAGACGATCGTCTCGACCGCGCTGCCGACGATCGTCGGTGATCTCGGCGGCGCCGCGCACCTGTCCTGGGTGGTGACCGCGTACCTGCTCGCGTCGACGGCGGCGACGCCGTTGTGGGGAAAGCTCGGCGACATGTATGGCCGCAAGGTCTTCTTCCAGGCGTCGATCGTGATCTTCCTCGTCGGCTCGGTGCTGTCGGGGCTGTCGGGTTCGATGTCCGAGCTGATCGCGTTCCGGGCACTGCAGGGCATCGGCGGCGGGGGGTTGATGATCGGCGCGCAGACGATCATCGGGGATGTCGTCTCGCCTCGCAACCGTGGGCGCTATCAGGGGATCTTCGGGGCGGTGTTCGGTGTCACGAGCGTCGTCGGGCCGCTGATCGGCGGCCTGCTGGTCGATGACCTGTCCTGGCGCTGGATCTTCTACATCAACCTGCCGATCGGGGCGGTCGCGCTCGTGGTCACCGCGGCCGTGCTGCCGAGCCGGCTGTCCCGCGTGCACCACGTGATCGACTATCTGGGGACGATCCTGATCGCGCTGGCGGCGACCAGTCTCGTGCTGTTGACCAGCCTCGGGGGAACGACATACGCCTGGGGTTCGCTGCCGATCGTGCTGATGGGCGTCGCCGGCGTCGTGCTGCTCGTCCTGTTCGTGGCCGCCGAGCGCCGCGCTCATGAGCCGGTCGTTCCCCTGCACCTGTTTGCCAACCGCGTGTTCTCCGCCAGCGGCGCGATCGGGTTCGTCGTCGGGTTTGCGATGTTCGGCGCGATCACGTTCCTGCCGCTGTTCCTGCAGATCGTCGATGGCGTGGATCCCACGATCTCCGGATTGCGCCTGTTGCCGTTGATGGCGGGGCTGCTGATCACCTCGATCGGGTCGGGGCTGCTCATCAGCCGCTACGGCCGCTACAAGATCTTTCCGATCCTGGGCACGGCGATCATGACGGTGGGTCTGTTTCTGCTCTCGCTCATGGGTGCGGGCACCGGAACGGCGCTCAGCTCGGCCTACATGTTCGTGCTCGGCGCCGGTCTCGGCGGGGTGATGCAGGTGCTCGTCATCGCCGTGCAGAACGCCGTGCGCCACGAGGATCTCGGCGCGGCGACCTCCGGGGCGACGTTCTTTCGGCAGATGGGCGGCTCGTTCGGCACGGCGGTCTTCGGCGCGATCTTCGCCAACGTGCTCGGCGGCAACCTCGCCCGCTCGCTCCGCGGGGTGCACCTGCCCGCCGGGCTGTCGAGCGCGAGCGTCAGTCCCGCCGCCCTCGCCAAGCTGCCCCCCAGCGCGCATCACGGGTACGTGCTCGCCTACGCCCACTCGCTGCAGACCGTGTTCCTGATCGCCGTGCCGATCGCCGCGGTTGCCCTCGTCCTCACGTTCCTGCTGCCGGAGATCGCGCTGCGGCGGACGATCGGCGCCGCCTCCGAGCCGGACGAGAGCGCCGGCTTCCAGCCAACAGGCGACGGGGCGCGGCGACCGGCCGCGGCCCGCTCGGTCCGCTGAGTCCGGCGCGTCTCACCAGGATCCCGGTGAGGGCTCGGCCTGCGCTCATCCCGTCGCTCAGGCCGAGATGAAGCCCGCGGAGGGTCCCCTGAGGAAACGGCCGCGGGGTCCGCGGGATCGGATCGTCGCGCTGCTCGGCGGGAGGGCACGCACCCGCGTGATCCTCGTCCTCGTGGGTGTCCTCGGTCTCAGCGGCGCCGACACCGCCACGATCGGCGCCTCGGCGACCGCGCTGCGCCGCGGGCTTCACATCACGAACACCGACGTCGGCCTGCTCGTGACCGTCAGCTCGCTGGTCGCGGTGATCGCAGTGCTGCCGTTCGGAGTTCTGGCGGACCGCGCCCGGCGGACGTGGACGCTGGCGACCGCCGTCGGTGTCTGGGGCCTGGCCATGCTGTGGAGCGCGAGCGTCGACAGCTTCCACCAGCTCCTGATCGCGCGCGCGTTCCTTGGCCTGGTGACCGCCGCCGCCGGACCGTTCGTCGCCTCGCTCGTCGGCGACTATTTCGCGGCCGGTGAGCGGGGGCGGATCTACGGGTTCATCCTCGCCGGTGAGCTGGTCGGCTCGGGCGTCGGGTTTGGGATCACCGGAGACATCGCCACCCTCTCCTGGCGGGCCGCGCTCGTGATCCTCGCGCTCCCCGCCTTCCTGCTCGCCTGGATGGTGGCCCGCCTGCCTGAGCCGCGCCGTGGCGGCATCGCCTTCCCGCCGTCCGCGTCCGCGCGCGTCAGCCAGGCCACCACGCCGGAGCGGGCCGGTCCGAGCGATGTCCAGGACCTGGCCCGCGCGCAGGGCGTCCCGGCCGACCCGCGACTCGTCCCGCGTGGCGACATCCGACGGCTCGGGCTGCTGGCCACGGCTCGCCACGTCGTCCGGGTGCGCACCAACCTGGTGCTGGTCGCCGCCGGCGCCTGCGCCCACTACTTCCTGGCCGGCATGCAGACCTTCGGTGTCGAGTTCGCGCGTGCCCGGTATGGGATCGGCCAGCTCGAGGCCGATCTGCTGCTGCTCATCCTCGGGATCGGCGCGGTGATCGGGGTGCTCGCCGGCGGGTGGATCGGCGATGCGCTGATCCGCGCCCGGCGCCTCAACGGCCGCATCCTCGCGAGCACCGCCGCGGCGGCGGCGGCGCCGCTGCTGTTCATCCCGGCGCTGCTGGCGCACAGCCTCCTCACCGCCGCCCCGTACCTGTGCCTGGCGGCATTCGCGCTCTCGGCGCAGACGGCCCCCCTCGACGCCGCGCGCCTTGACATCATGCCCGCGCCGCTCTGGGGACGCGCGGAGAGCATCCGCAGCGTCCTGCGCTCGCTGGCCCAGGCGCTCGCGCCGTTGCTGTTCGGCGTCGTCGCGGACGACGTCTTCGGGGGCGGACGCGCCGGACTGCAGTGGACGTTCGCGCTGATGCTCCTTCCGCTCGCCGGGGGCGCGATGCTCCTCGCCCGCGCGCGCGGCACCTATCCACGTGACGTCGCGACGGCCGCCGCGACGGCGCCCCCGCATCCCGCTCTCGCCGCGGAGCGTGTGCCGAAGAGAACTGCGAGGCTATGACCATGACACGTTCGATGATCGATGTCCCGACCGCCGATGGCGTGGCGGACTGCTACCTGACCACCCCCGAGGACGGGCCGCTGGGACCCCCGGTTCTGTTCATCATCGACGCCATCGGCCTGCGGGCGCGCACCAAGGAGATGGCCGACCGGATCGCGGCCGAGGGCTACACCGTCCTGGCGCCCAACATCTTCTACCGGGGCGGACGCGCGCCACTGTGGCCGACGCCGAACCTCGGCGACCAGGACGAACGCGATCGCTTCATGCGGACTCTGGCGCCGCTGGCCTCCGCGCTGACCCCCGCGGCGATCGCCGCCGACGGCGCCGCCTACCTCGGGCGGCTCGCCGAGCTTCGCGACGGCCCGGTCGCCATCACCGGCTACTGCATGGGCGGACGGATCGCGTGGACGATCGCCGCCGAGCATCCGGACCGGGTCCGCGCCATGGCGGGCTTCCACACCGGGCAGATGGTCACCGACGCCCCTGACAGTCCCCACCTGCTCGCCGCGAAGGTCTCCGCCGAGGTGTACTGGGGGCACGCCGACAACGATCGCAGCATGACCCCGGAGAACATCGCCACGCTCGAGCGCGCCATGGACGAGAACGGCGTCCGGCACACAACGGAGGTCTACGAGAACGCCGCCCACGGCTATACGATGTCGGACATGGGCGCCTACGACGCCGTCGCCTGCAAGCGCCATTTCGACGCGCTGTTCGCGCTGCTGAGACGAACGAGCGAGTCCTGACCCCGACGCCCACGGGTGAGCCGCCGATCCGGGAGAGGCCCATGAGCCAGGCGTGCGCAGACCGCCTCATCGAGATCGACGGCACGCAGCTCAGGATTCGCGGGTCCTGGTGCGTACGCGATCTCACGGGCGACGCCGAGCGCGAGAGCGTCGCCACGACACCCGCGCGGGGTGACGCGGGCCGACGCACGGCCGGAACGCCGCGGTTACCCGGGCCCTGACGTGGCGCCGGAACCGTCGGGTTACCCGCGCCGCGTTCATATGCACTACCACGTGAACCATGGATCGCCCCGAGGATCGCCAGCTGGTGGAGGCCGCGCGCGCCGGAGACGCGGCGGCGTTCGCCGGGCTGGTCGCCCGGCACTACCCTGTGCTCGAGGCGAGCTGCCGGCGGGTGCTCGACGACCCCGAGGCGGCGCGTGACGCGGCGCAGGAGGCCACGGTGCGGGCGATGCTCGGAATCGATCGCCTTCGCGAGCCGGAGCACTTCGGGGCGTGGCTGGTCGGGATCGGACTGAACGTCTGCCGTGGCCTGCTCGGCGATGCGCGGAGACGGCGCTCGTTCGAGGCAGCGGGGCTCGGGCCCGACGGCACGAAGCTCGCCGACGAGCATTCGGATCCGGCTGACCGCGTCGCCGCTGCCGAGCTTGCGCGGTGTGTCCGCGCGGCGATCGGGGCGCTGCCGCCGGGGCAGCGCCGTGCGGTCGCGCTCTTCTACCTCGGGGGACTGACCCACGCCGAGACGGCCGCCGAGCTCGGAACCAGACCCGCCGCCGTCAAGACCCGGCTCCACAAGGCGCGTCGGACTCTGCGCCGCTCGCTGA
>Ga0070737_10004213_pt1 | contig 14669 bp, 19 predicted proteins | sample Coa_R1_10_FD_66438 | JGI IMG/M metagenome (GOLD analysis project Ga0070737, IMG submission 66438) | Surface soil microbial communities from Centralia Pennsylvania, which are recovering from an underground coalmine fire - Coalmine... | ecosystem: Environmental > Terrestrial > Soil > Unclassified...
GAATAACGCGCGCGGACCTTTTTGCCGGTCATACGTTCCACTTCGGCTTCCAACCGGCGCTTTTCTTCCTGCGATAGCGGCCGGGCGCTGGAGACTTCCACCTCGGTGAATCCCAACTGGGCGTCGAGCTCGATCTCAAACTGCCGCACGATGTCATCCAGCATTCCAATGCGCCGGTGGTCGATCAGCACAGCTATGAAGTTGCGGATTGGCTTTACCGCCCCAATTTGCCTGGCTATTGCGTCCAGCACAGCGCGCTTCTGTTCCGGTAGAACCGCCGGCGACTCCCACACCCGGCGTAGCTCGATGCTCTCGTGCACGGCATCGACAATGGTGCGCAGTTGCTGACGCGCAATCTCGCCGTCGATTTTCTGCTCCAGGATGACCTCGACGAGAGCGCGGGCGTAACGACTGGCTACAGCGGCCACGGTTATTTGCCGTCCTTTCCGAGTTGGCCGACGAAATCGCGCACTAGCGCCTGGTCGGTAGGCTCGTCCACGCGTATCTCGCGCGCCGCCAAATCCACCGCCAGAGAGGCGGCATAGCCCTTCAATTCGCGCCGTGCGTTGCGGGCGATGGCGGCAATCTCCGCCTCGGCTGCTTCTACAACTTTTTGTCTGTCTTGTTCCGTAGCTTGCCGGATTCGCTCCTCTTCTGCTGCTGCCTCACGCTCCGCCGACGCACGAATCTCAGCCACCTCGCCGTCCAGCTTGCTCAGCCGAGCTTCAATGTCCTTCAAACGCCGCGCCGCATCGGCGCTGGCAGCTTGCGCCTCTTTGATACCTTTCTGGATGGCGGCCGTGCGCTCGCGAAACGCCTGCGGCAATTTCGATTTCAGGATCACATAGAAGAAGACGACGATACCGGCAAAATTGAGGAATATTGAGATGAAGAAGGACGTGTCCGGGCCCAAGCCGATCTTGCGTCCCCATTTCTCCGCGCTGCGTGCGGATTGTTCTGTGGTCTTGGTCAGGATGTTACCCACCCCGGCGCTGGCGTCCCCGCCCGACTGCTCTGTGGCAGCGGTGTCCTGCTGCGCCTTCTGGGGCGCCGAGCTTTCCCCGGAATCCTGCGCCGCGAGTGTGCCGAAAAACAGACAAACGCCAAATAGGATGGCCGCCCAGCGCACAGTGAGTTGACGCCTCATGCTCTACCGCCGATCGCCGGAGCTGCTTCTGCCGGCTTGAGAATGGTGCGGATGATCTCCGACGCCAGACGTTCGGTTTCGCCCTGCAGCGACGCCCGCGCCGCCGCCATATCCTGATCGATCGCCAGCCGCGCATCCCGAATCTGCTGTTGCGCCCGCTGACGCGCCTCGGCTATGGCCTGCGCGCGCATCTGCTGCGCCTGCTGCCGGCGCGCCTCCTGCGCTTTGAACACCGCCGCGCGTGCTTCGCGCAGCTTCTGTTCGTATTCCTGGGTCCGCGCCTCCGCCGAAGCCACATCGGCGCGCGCTTTCGAAATGGCTCCCTCGGTGCGGTCGCGCCGCTCCGCCAGCACCCGCTCCAGCGGCTTGCGCAAGAGGTTCTGGTAAATCGCATACACCAGCAGCAGCAGGATTGCCGTGGGGATCGCGTCGAGCAGTAATTGCCCTGCCTGTTGAAGAGTCGTGTCCATTCTTTGTCGTGAGTGCGTACTACCTGAAGATGCACTGAGGGCGCAGAGATCTAAATGGAACAATTGAAATTAACAGATGGGAAAGGGCGGTGTCAACGAGGAGGAGGGCAAACGAAGTGTCGCTTATTGTGAGTTCGCGGCGGAGTCTTGCAGTACCTGGCACGAGTAGGTTTTCAACACCAGCCACACGGTTGCGCCCGCTTGCAGTTGCAATGATTCCCGGGCTGCCAGCGTGAGGTGCACTTCGAACTCGGCGCCGCAATGCACCCTGGCGATGACCATCACATCGCGCTGCTGCAGCGACCGGATGGTTCCGGGAAAGACATTGCGAGCGCTGAGCCCTTCCGGCGCTGCCGTGGCCAGCATGATGTCCCCGGCGCGAATTCCGATCCGCACCGGCCGTGAGCGATCGATGCGGACGAGCGGGACTTCCAGGTCCAGCAAGGAGCCCTGAATACGGCAGGTCATGGTGCCCTGGGCGGGATGTTCGGCAACCAGCACCCCATCGAAGATGTTCTCGAAGCCGGCCAACTGCGCCACCGTCTCGGATTGCGGCCGTTGCAACACCTCATGCGGGGAGCCGCGGGCCACGATGCGTCCGGCTTCGATAGCCATGACCCTCTCGCCGAGCGCAAAAACTTCTTCGCGCTGATGGGTGACGTAAAGAATGGGGATCTGCTGTTGGCGGTTCCACGCCCGCAGGTCATCCAGGATTTGCGATTTGGTCACGGCGTCCAGGGCGGTGAGTGGCTCGTCGAGCAGCAACACGCGCGGGCGTGTGACCAAGGTGCGCGCCAATGCGGCCCGCTGGCGTTCGCCGCCGGAGATTTCCCGCGGACGCCGCTCGGCCAAAGTGAGGATGTGAAACGCCTCCAAGGCCTGGTGGCAGCGGTCGGCGCGCTCCGATTTTGCAAGCCCGTTCAAGCCATAGTCCACATTCTGGCGGACCGTCAGGTGCGGGAACAGGGCCAGCGATTGCAGCAGATAGCCCACCGAGCGGCGGCGAGGGGGAACATTCAAGCCGGCAGCGCTGTCGAACAGGGTGCTTTCGCCGATTGCGATACGGCCGGCTTCAGGGGCTTGCAGTCCCGCAATGCAATTGAGCAGGGTGGTCTTGCCCGCGCCCGAGGCGCCGAAAAGAACCGTGAAGCCGGCGGCGGCGGTGAAGTCGACCTCGAGCGTGAACGGCAACGCCCGTCCGTTGAAGAAGCTCTTCCGCAGGCGAACGCTGAGTTCCTGGGCCGGGGTGGATGTGTGGATCATTTCCATCCCCAAAGGTTCCACGCCGCGCGGCCCCGCAGCCCGTAAAGCGCCGCCAGCAGCGCAAAGCAGAGCGCCAGCAGCAGCAGCGCTGTGTGGTTTGCGGCAGCGTAGTCGAGCGCCTCAACCTGGTCGAAGATTAGAATCGAGATGGTGCGGGTCGCGCCGGGGATGTCACCACCGATCATCAACACCAGTCCGAACTCGCCTAAGGTATGAGCAAAGCTGAGGACGAAGCCGGTAAGCACTCCCGGTAGACCCAGCGGGAGCACAATGCGGCGAAAGGTCCGCCAGCGTGAGGCCCCCAGCAGCGCCGAAGCGTCCAGCAGCGTGCGCTCGATGGAGGCGAAGGCCGTCTCCATGGGCTGCACCGCAAACGGCAGACTATAGAGCACCGAGCCAACCACCAGACCTTCGAAGGTGAAGGCCAGGGGGTGCCCGAAAATGGCTTGATACCAGCGCCCCAGCGGACTGCGCGGTCCAATGGCAACCAGAACATAAAAGCCGAGCACGGTGGGCGGCAGCACAATCGGCAACGAGACCACGGCCTCCACCAGGAACTTCCATCGTCTGGGTGAAAAGGCCAGCCAGTAGGCGAGTGGCACTCCCAAGATCAGCAGGATGGCCGACGCCAGTACGGCCAGCCGCAAACTCAATGTCAGTGCCTGGGCCATCATGGACGTGATGAAGTGCGGAAGCCATAGCGCTCCAGCACCGCTGCACCCTCCGGCGAAGTGACGTAATCGAGGAATGCCTGGGCCGCCGGTTTGTGCCGCGACGATGACAGAATGCCCGCCCCTTGCTGAATCTGAGGATAAGCATCCTGCGGCAACTCCCAGTATTTGCCGGTCTCGCGCATCGCCGGAGACAGCGCCAGCGACAGCGCAATCAACCCCGCTTGCGCGTTGCCGGATTCGACGAACTGCGCCGCCTGGCTGATGTTTTCGCCCAGCACCAGTTTACCGGCGACCTTGTCCTTCATTCCAAAATGTTCCAGCGCGGCCATTGCCGCCCGGCCATAGGGCGCGTGCTGCGGATTAGCGATGGCAACTCGCCTCACCGAAGGTTGCAGCAGCAACCCCATCTGCAGCGTTTGGGGATCGAGCGGGGAACGGTTGGACACCCAGAGGACCAGGCGTCCCGTAGCGTAAGTACGCAGGGAAAGATCCTCGATCCAACCGGCTGCAGCAAGCTTTTTCGGATAGTCGACGTCCGCTGAGAAGAACAGGTCGTACGGAGCGCCGTTCTGGATTTGCGAATAAAAATTACCCGATGCGCCGAATGAGAGCAGCACTTGGTTGCCGGTCCTCTGTTCGAAGCGCTGGGCGAGGTCCTTCATCGCGTAGCTGAGGTCCGCGGCAGCGGCCACCTTGATCTCTTGGGCGCGAAGAGGCAGAAGCAGATGCAGGAGCAGCAGAAGCGACAGAGATTTATTCATCGGACGACAATACCGGAGCAGGAACTGCTAACAAGCTTACACGAAATCGCTAAACATCGGCGATTTTGTGCGATTATGGCAAAAGCGGACTGCGGGAACAGCAACCAAGGTGAGGGACAACCCGACCGGCTGCGGCCGATCACAGGCGATGGCAGGTGCTGGACCGCAAGCTTCCCACCTGGAGGTCGGTGGTCTTGCCGGACGATCGCTGCGCCGGTGATGGCACAAAATGGTCGCGACTTCCGACGATTTGCTGCTTTCCTGCTTGACCCGGGGGTCCTTTTCTGTAAAAGTAGGCCACGCGGCTTCTTATGTGGGGGGCCCTTATGCAGTCCGCCTGTCCTACTGTGGAGTTCGACCGCTCCAAGCTGATGATACGCATCGAGGTCACGCTCAATGCCGATTCCACGGCCATCAGTCCCGTGGTAGAAGGCATTATGGAAATGGCGCGCGGCTTGGAATGCGCCTCCGGCAAGGAATTCGAGATTGAAACGGCGCTGCGCGAAGCCTTGGCCAACGCCATCCTGCACGGCTGCAAGAACGATCCTAGCAAGAAAGTCCAGTGCTGCGTCGGCTGCGACGAGCAACGCGGCCTGCTGATCGTTGTGCGCGATCCCGGCGCCGGATTTGACCCTTTCGCCCTCCCCGATCCCTGCCAGGGCGAGAACATCTTCTCCAATCACGGACGCGGCATTTATCTCATCAATCAGCTGATGGATGAGGTGAAGTTTGAGCGCAACGGCACTGAGATCCACATGCGGAAGTTCTAACCGGTCACTCGATCACTCCCTCGGCAATTGACCGCAACCAATCGCGAAAAATAGAATCAATTGTTTAGGACGATTTGGGGAACCGCTCTTGCCTCTCTACGAGTACCAATGCAAGAAGTGTCATAGCCTAACCGAGCGGATCCAGAAGTTTTCCGATCCGCCGCTGACCACCTGTCCGCACTGCGGCGGTGAACTGGAGCAGGTCCTCTCCGCTCCTGCCGTGCAGTTCAAGGGGTCCGGATGGTATGTCACCGATTACGCCCGCAAGTCGTCGACCGGCGGCGGCAAGCGGGGCAATGGATCGGCTGCGTCCTCCACATCCGAAGGCAAGTTGTCGGACTCCTCCGCCGCCAGCTCCTCCAGTTTGGAAAAGAGCAGTTCCAGTTCCGCAGAGCCAAAACGGTAGGAGGCACGCTGAACCGGGACCGCGGCTCACAACCCTCATGTTTAGCCGTCAGAGACGTTGGTGACCGAAATCGGTCATTTCTGAGCTACGCCTAGGTTTTGGCCAATTGCCGGATTAAAATTGATTCATTCGAACATTCGTTCGCGACACGTCTGGGAGCACTCATACTTTCCGGTTCTGATTGGAGGCAACGATAAATGGCGAAGGACGCTTTAACGATCACAGATCAACGGACCAACAAGACTTACGAAGCGCCGATTGAACTCGGCGCCATTCGTGCCATGGAGCTGCGGAAGATCAAGACCAGCTCCGATGATTTCGGCGTGATGACATACGATCCCGCCTTTATGAACACCGCATTCTGCAAAAGCAGTATCACCTTCATTGACGGCGAAAAAGGGATCCTTCGCTACCGCGGCTACGACATTGAAACACTGGCCGAGCGCTGCACCTATCTCCAAGTCGCTTACCTGCTGCTCTTTGGCGAGCTGCCGAATGCCCAGCAGGAGAAAGACTGGATTGGGGAGATTACGCACCACACCATGCTGCACGAGAATATCAAGCAGTTCATCGACGGCTTCCGCTACGATGCGCACCCGATGGGTATTTTGGTCAGCACGCTCGCGGCCTTGTCTACCGTCTATCCCGAAGCCAAGAACATTCACGACCCCGCAAATCGGCAGAAGCAGATCGTTCGCCTCATCGCCAAAATCGCCACCCTCGCGGCATATTCTTATCGCCATCGCCGCGGGCATCCCTACGTCTATCCGGACAATGACCTTACCTACACAGAAAATTTCATGAATATGCTGTGGCGGATGACGGAGCCGAAATACGTGGCCAGTCCGGTGATCGCCCACGCGCTGGACGTGCTCTTTATCTTGCATGCCGACCACGAACAGAACTGCAGCTCAACCACCATGCGAGTCATCGGCAGCGCGCAGACCGATCCTTACCTGGCGATGGCCGGCGCGGCGGCCGCGCTGGCCGGTCCGCTCCACGGCGGCGCCAATGAAGAAGTATTGAAGATGCTGGATGAAATCGGCTCGGTAAAAAACATTCCGGCCTACATCAAGCGCGTCAAGGCTGGCGAAATCAAGCTGATGGGCTTCGGCCATCGCGTCTATAAAAACTACGATCCTCGCGCCCGCATTATCAAGGCTGTGGCCGAGGAGGTCTTCGAAGTGACCGGCCGCAACGACAAGCTCGACATCGCGCTGGAGTTGGAACGCATTGCTCTGGAGGACGAGTACTTCGTCTCCCGCAAGCTTTACCCCAATGTCGATTTCTATTCCGGGATCATCTACCAGGCCATGGGCTTCCAGCCGGACATGTTTACCGTGTTGTTCGCTATCCCGCGAGCTGCCGGCTGGCTGGCGCAGTGGAACGAAATGGTGCAGGACCCGGAGCAGAAGATCGCGCGTCCGCGTCAGCTCTACACCGGCATCGATCATCGCAAGTTCCCCGCCGTCCAAGAGGACAAATCAGCGGTAAAGGTAGGCTAAGACCGCGGCGCTCTTTGAGCGATCCGTAGCTTGGTTGTGCCGCGCTGAGCGGACCTTCTTGGTCCGCTCTTCTTTTTACCTGTGAGCAGGCCGCTTCCGAGTTACCACGCGCGGCGCGGGCCACGCAGGATTCGGGCCGGTAGTAGAATGATGGCGCGCAACAGCTCCAGCACCCCGTCCACCGCGATTCCCAGGATTCGGAACGGCAGCAGGAACAACCATACCAAGGGATAGAGCACCAGGAAAAATAGCGCCAGCGGCCAGCAAATAATCAGCAGGATGCACCACAGCAGAAAGGTCAGCATGAGATCACCTGCTGATGGTACGTCAAACCTGCCGGCATAGTTCCGCAGCAGGTGTGAACACTTGCACTCGAGAGCCTGAAGTTCTACGGCCACACCAGTCGTTGAAGCTGCGTGCTAATGCAGGTCTCGTCCCGCAAAAAGTGCCTTTTCCCCCTAAGGTGTGAATAATCCTTGACATGCGCCCCGGTCCACAAGTAAATACTCGCTTCACATCCCAGGCAGCGTGCCTGGCGAGGAGCTACTATGAACAAGGCAGAATTGGTTGAGAAGATTGCGGCTGCCCAAGGTATCAGCAAGACCGCGGCCGCCGGCGCTATTGACACCATCATCGATTCAGTCACCAGCGTGCTAAAGAAGGGTGGCCGCGTGACTCTGGTCGGCTTCGGGACCTTCTCGGTTTCGCAGCGTAAGGCACGCAATGGACGCAATCCCCAGACGGGAGGGGTGCTGAAGATTCCCGCTCGCCGCGTGGCCAAGTTCACCCCCGGTGTCGAGCTGAAGAAGGCCGTCAATCGGAAATGAGCAGTGCGGGAACGGAAGCGTCCAAAGCGTCTGGCGTCTTGAATCTTTCCGTCGCGTCAGCTCGTCTAAGCTGGAGCGTTGCGTGGCGGAATGTTGCTGCCACGGCGGCTATCCGGTAACATTAGAATTTGCGATCAAGGAATTTAGGAGTCCCATGAAGGCAGCTATCCATCCCGCCTACGAAGAAGTGCGCGTGCATTGCGCCTGCGGCAATACGTTTCTCACCCGTTCCACGCACAAGGGCGATATCCACGTAGAAATCTGCTCTGCTTGCCATCCGTTCTTCACCGGCAAGCAAAAGCTGGTCGATACTGCCGGCCGCGTCGAGCGATTTCGGCGCAAGTACGCCAAGGTGGAAAGCGTCAAGAAGTAGCGCCGCTCGGGAAGTTTCCCAGGGCCTCCGCCGCTGTGGGGGCTCTTTTTGCTGCTTCGCACCAGTCAACCTAAGATCGGCGATTAGCTCCCGGCTAGAAGATCAAGCTTGGTTGCGGCAGCGAAGGCGCGAAAATCCCGGTCGCGTGTGAGAAGAGGTACGCCACGGTCGATGCAGCTCTGGGCGATCAGCGCATTCCCCAGTCGCGCCTTGCGACGATTTGCCAACACTTGCGCCCGCAACAGTCCCGCTCGTTGCCAATAGCCCGACCTGATTTCGATCTCAGGAACTTCGCACAACATTCTCGCCACCGGTGCTGGAAGCTTCGGGTCGCTTAGCAGCTCTGTCAGCACAACCGGCGCCATTAACACCTGTCTGGATTCCAGTGCTCGATCAAGCAAGTCAGTATCGTCGCCCGGCTGGCCCTCCAGAAAAGCGATCCAGGTGCTCGTATCAGCAGCGATCATCGGTCAGCCTTCAGTTCTGTCAGGGTGCGACTGAACCGCACCTTACCGCGAAGCTGCCGCAGACGAGCGTACGTGTGCGATGCGGCAACCAACCGTAGTCCGGTGCGGACCGTCTGGGTAATGCCCGTATGCTCCACACGCTGGGCCTTCTCCAGAAGCTCAGCCGGAACTTCCACCGTAATCTTGCGGGCAGTTTTCATCAGCACCAACCTTACCGTATTTAATACCAGTATAGGATATGGTGTTTCCCTGGCGCTACCCCCTTCGATTGCTGACTCCGCGCATGGTTCGTTATCATCGTGCGGTTGAGGAGCCTACACCCATGAACAGACGCGCCCCGAGGAAACGCTACCGCCTCCTGGGTTCCATCCTCGCGATCTGCTTCCTCTCACCGCTGGCCGCACAAGACGCGCAGCCGGCAAGCGGCACGTGGAAGTTCGCCGTCTCCGGCGACTCGCGCAACTGCGGCGACATCGTTATGCCCGCCATTGCCGCCGGCGTGCGCCGCGACGGTGCGTCATTCTATTGGCATCTGGGTGACTATCGCGCCATCTTCAAGTTCGACGAAGACTACCAGCGTACCCATCCGAAGGCGACCATTGCCGAGTACTTTGCCGAAGCCTGGCCCGACTTCATCCAGCACCAGCTCGCGCCCTTCGGTGATTTGCCGGTGTTTCTGGAGATCGGCAATCACGAACTGGTACCGCCCATGACGCGGCAGCTTTACCTCGCGCAGTTCGCCGATTGGCTTGATCAGCCGGTTCTGCAGCGCCAGAGACTGGCTGACAATCCTAACGATCATCTGCTGAAGACCTACTATCACTGGATCGAGCGCGGGGTTGATTTCATCGGCATGGACAATGCCTCGCACGATATGTTCGATCCAGTGCAGATGGCGTGGCTCAAGAAGGTCCTAGCCAATGACGCGAAGGACAATGCGATTCGAACCGTGGTTGTCGGCATGCACGCCGCCCTGCCCGATAGCCTCTCTGCCGGGCACAGCATGAACGACTCGGCGCAGGAGCAGGCCAGCGGGCGAATCGTCTATGCCGAACTGGTGAACTTCCGCCAACGCACGAAGAAAAACGTTTACGTGCTGGCGAGCCACTCGCACTTTGTGATGAGCGACGTTTACAACACCGCTTGCCACAAAGACAAAGTGCTGCCGGGATGGATCATGGGCACCGCCGGGGCGGTGCGTTACCGTTTACCCGCCGACCGGGATTCCTCCAGCTTGGCGCAGACCGATACCTACGGCTATGTGCTGGCCACGGTTTCTCCCGACGGCACGATCAGCTTTCAGTTCCGGCACATCAAGGAACCCGACGTCCCCGCCGGCGTGGTGAACGAATTCTCGCGCGAGCAGGTGGACTGGTGCTTTGAGCAGAACAAGTCCGACTACACGCCGGCGGGGCCCACGTGCGAGACAAATTCGTTGCAGGATCATCACTAGGAGGCGGGGCAAAGTCGAGGCGGGGCTACTGCGCGCGTCCCCAGGGGCTCTGGTCCACAAGAGATAGGGGACCAGCCCATTGCCATCCTTGCCGGACCGGCAAAAGACCTGCCCTACGTGATGCAGGTCAAGAGCTGTCCGCATGTTAAAGATCCCACGCCGCGATTACGCAGCTATTCGTCGCCACGCCGAGGAGGCGTATCCGCACGAGTGCTGCGGCATTCTTGTCGGCACGGTGGAAGGCGATACTCGGACGGTCAAGTTTACGGTTCGCTGCCACAACACGCACACCGACTCGCCCCACAACCGCTATCAAATCGATCCGCGCGAGCTGATTCGCGTCCAGCGTGAGGCCCGCGAGCGAGGACTCGAGATCGCCGGCTTCTACCATTCGCATCCTGACCATCCGGCGCAATGGTCATCAATCGACTTGCAGGAAGCCCATTGGGTCGGCTGCTCGTACGTAATCACCAGCGTTGAACATGGGAAAGCCGGCCTCACCAAGTCGTTTGTACTGGCCGGAACCCTCGAAGAAGACAAAGCGCTGGTGGAAGAGCAATTGGCAATTAGCGATTAGCTCTTGGCAATTAGCCTGGAAACAGACCGTTCCACGCCTCCGCAGTACCAAGCAGTGCTTAGGGACGTAATGCGAGGCCAAATGCTAATTGCTAATTGCTAATCGCTCTCTTTACAATCAACCCTTCCTATGCTGCGCTTCTCTACAGCCGGTGAATCTCACGGCGAAGCGTTGGTGGCCTTGCTCTCAGGCATGCCGGCTGGCGTGGTGATCGATCTCGCCTTCATCAACCGCGAGTTGTGGCGCCGCCAACAAGGTTACGGTCGCGGCGGGCGTATGAAGATCGAGCGCGATACCGCGCACATTTTGAGCGGCGTGCGTCATGGCAAGACGATCGGCTCGCCCATCGCTGTGCTGCTGGCCAACCAGGATTGGCAAAACTGGGCCGAGGCCCTACCCGTCGAAGCGGGCGATCCGGCCAAACATAAGCGCGTCGCCTCGCCGCGCCCCGGTCACGCCGATCTGGCCGGCGCGGTGAAGTACAATTTCCCGGAAGCGCGTTATGTGTTGGAACGCGCTTCGGCGCGTGAGTCGGCGGCGCGTGTGGCCGCAGGCGCCATCGCCAAACTGCTGCTGCGCGAACTGGACATCGAGGTGCTCAGCCACGTCCTCGCCGTCGGCGGCGCTCGCCTCGACAAGCCGGTCACTTGGGAGGCGATCACGGCTGTGGCCGCCAAGGATGAAGTCCTGCTCAGTTGCATTGACCCCGACAGCGAAGCGCGGATGAAAGAGCAGGTGGATCTGGCGCTGCGCACCGGCGACTCGGTCGGCGGCATCTTCGAGGTGGTGGCGCATAATGTGCCGCCCGGTCTGGGCAGCTACGCCAACTGGGATGAGCGTCTGGACGCGCAGCTCGCCGCCGCGGTGATGTCCTTGCAGGCCGTGAAGGCGGTCGAGATCGGCGATGCGGTTGTGGCTGCTGCTTCCTTCGGCTCTACCGTACACGATGAAATAGGATATGAGCCAGGCAGCCGAAATTCGCTGACCGGATTTACGCGGGCTTCCAACCATGCCGGCGGTCTGGAAGGCGGCGTCTCCAATGGCCAGGACATTCGCGTTCGGGGCTACTTGAAACCGATTTCCACGCTGCGCCGTCCGCTAGCCTCGGTGGACTTCGCCACCCGCGAGCCGGTGAAGGCCGCCTATGAGCGTTCCGATGTCTGCGTGGTCCCGGCTGCCGGGGTCGCCGCCGAGGCCATGGTCGCCTTGACTCTGGCTCGCTGCGCTTTGGAAAAGTTCGGAGGTGATTCCCTGCCCGAACTACGCCGAAATTTCGAAGGCTACTGCCAACAGTTGCGAAACTTCTAATGATCTATCCCATTGTGAAATTTGGTGATCCTGTCCTGGAAAAACCCGCCGCCACCATCACCGTCTTCGATGACGAGCTGCGCAAGCTGGTTGAGGACATGTTCGAAAGCATGTATGCCGCGCACGGCGTGGGCCTGGCGGCACCGCAAATCGGCATCGGCAAGCGCATCGCCGTCATCGATATAAGCTTCAAGGAAGACCCGAATGCCAAGATCGTGCTCATCAACCCGGAGATCGTCCACACCGAAGGCAAGCTGACCGCGAGTGAAGGCTGCCTGAGTTTGCCCGAGTTCCGCGAGAACGTCACCCGACCACGCAAAGTGACCGCGCGTGCCCAGGACCTGGAAGGCAAGACGATCGAAGTCACCGGTGAAGAGCTGCTGGCCCGCGCGCTCGTCCATGAGACCGACCATCTCAACGGCAAGCTCTACATCAATCACATCAGCGCCCTGAAGCGCGATCTGATCAAACGCAAAGTCCGCAAGCTCATGAAGCAAGGGGAGTGGTGAGAAGAAGCAATTAGCAATTAGCAATTAGCGATTAGCTTTTGTCGTCGCAATCAGGATCGAATTCTTGCTGGAGTCAACGCTCGAGGTTGATTCGCTAATTGCTAATCGCTAGTCGCTTATGTTCGACCTCGTATTTTGCGGCACGCCCATGTTCGCCGTCCCCACGCTGGAGAAGCTGGTGGCTGGGGACTTCCGCGTCAAGCTGGTGGTCACCCAGCCCGACCGGCCCAGCGGCCGCGGCATGGAACTCGCCACTTCGCCAGTGAAGCGGACGGCGGTCGCCCTCGGCCTTCCCGTCACCCAACCGGAGAAGATCAAGACCAACGACGAGTTTCGCCGGCAACTGGAGCAGATCGCGCCGCAGGCCATCATCGTCGTCGGCTATGGCCGCATCATTCCGCAGTGGATGATCGATTTGCCGCCGCTGGGCAACCTCAATCTGCACGCCTCGCTGCTGCCCAAATACCGCGGCGCGGCGCCCATCCAATGGGCCATTGCGAGGGGTGAGACCGTTACCGGTGTCACCACCATGCGCATCGATGCCGGCCTCGATACGGGCGACATTCTTCTGCAAGCCGAAGAGCACATCCGGCCGGAAGATACGGCCATCACGCTCGCTCCACGCCTGGCGAAAATCGGTGCGGAGTTGATGATCTCGACCCTCGCCGGCCTCAAAAACGGTAGCCTTGCCCCTCGACCGCAAGATCACGGCCAAGCTACGCTCGCCCCAGTCCTCAAGCGTGAAGATGGAATGATCGACTTCTCGCGCACTGCCCTAGACACCTGGAACCGCTTGCGTGGATTCCAGCCCTGGCCCGGCGTCTTCACCCGTTTTCGCGGCAAGCTGTTGCACCTTCACGCGGCCACGCCATCATCGGAAGCGGCTGGGATTGCGCCGGCCCATTTCAGCATTGAAAACGAGCGCCTGCTGCTAGGTTTCGCCCACGGGACCGCGCTGAACATTCACGAGTTGCAGATCGAAGGCAAGAAGCGGATGAGCGCCCGCGATTTCATCAACGGCTATCGGCCACGGAAGGAAGAGACTTTGGGTGAGTAACGCCCTGACAACGTCGGATCGTCCCGGGCTCTCTCGAACCTATTCCACATGGAGCTGGTCGGGCAACGGACTATTCCGGGTTCGCGGGTTTCGGATACGGTCCGCGATAGCCAATCTGATGGGAGATGCGCCGGGCGGCCTCCTTCACCATGTCGGAGATGTGCGCAATGTTCTCACGCGGCACGTCGCTGACGGTTCCCGTGGATGCAATGGCCGCCTCCACGCGGCCTTCGCTGTTGAAAATGGGCGCACCGATGCAGCGCGCCCCCAGGCTGTTCTCTTCGTCGTCTATCGAGTAACCCAACTGACGCACCCGTTCCAACTCATGCAATAACCGCGGCAGCGTAGTGATGGTGTGGGTGGTCAACTTCTTGAGGCCGCGCTTGTGAAGAATGGCGTCCCGCTCTTTGGCATCCAGGTAGGCCAGCAGCGCCTTGCCGACCGCCGTAGAGTGCACCTCCATGCGGCGTCCGATCCAGGTGTTCATCTTGATGAACCCTGGCGCTTCCACTTTTTCGACATAAACTGCTTCCCCGTGGTCCAGAACAGCTAGGTGGGTGGTGATATGAATGCGATCGACAAGGTGCCGCATGATCGGCAGCGCTACCTCACGCACATCGACCTGGCCGAGTGCGGCGCGCGACAAACTGAGTACCTTCATCCCCAAACGATATTTACCGTCATCGTGGTTGCGGCGGAGGTAGCCATGTTGCTCCAGCGTGCGCAGGATATAACTGGCTGAGCTCTTTGGAATCTTCAACTTACGGCTGAACTCAGCATTCGACATCCCGCCTTCGCGCTGCGCCGCCGCCTCTAGAATCGCAAGCGTCCGTTCCACGGCGGTAGAAAAAACCTCATGTTGCGCAGGCATAGCCAACCAGTCTAGCAGGAGAGGAATCCGAACTCATGCTACAGGATTTTGAATTTATGTTCAATATTACGAACACAATTCTTGCCCAAGTCGATGGTTGCGCGTTAAGGTTCGTACACCATAAGGAATTATTGTTCACAATATTGAACGAGTACATCCTCTACCCACACGTTCCGCTCGAAAAGGAGATCACGTTATGGCAGTGCATGAATCCGCAGCTCAACTTACACA
>Ga0070737_10004214_pt1 | contig 14667 bp, 10 predicted proteins | sample Coa_R1_10_FD_66438 | JGI IMG/M metagenome (GOLD analysis project Ga0070737, IMG submission 66438) | Surface soil microbial communities from Centralia Pennsylvania, which are recovering from an underground coalmine fire - Coalmine... | ecosystem: Environmental > Terrestrial > Soil > Unclassified...
GCCCGGGCCTACCTCGACGGCGGCAGCCAGGACGAGCACACCCTGCGCCGCAACCGGGAGGCCCTCGACCGCCCGGAGCTGCTGCCCCGCCAGCCCCGCGACGTGCGGGACGTCGACACCAGCACCACGATCCTGGGCGAGCCGTCGCCGCTGCCGATCGTGCTGTCCCCGATCGGCGGGCCCCGGATGTTCCACCACGAAGGCGAGTTGGCGGTCGCCCGGGCCGCCCGGCGGGCCGGGATCCCCTACGGCATTTCCACCTTGGGCACGACCGCGGTGGAGGACGTGGCCGCCCAGACCGACACGCCATTGTGGTTGCAGCTGTACGTGTGGGGCGACCGGTCCTGCAGCAAAGAGGTGGTCAAGCGGGCCAAGCGGGCCGGGTACCGGGCCCTGCTACTGAGCCTCGACACCAATGTCCGCTCCAAGCGGGAGCGGGAAAAGCACTCCGGCCTCGAGTTGCCCAACCCCGAATTGCCGGTGACCACGGTGCTGGAGGGCGCCCTCCATCCGAGCTGGTCGTGGCATTTCCTCACCTCGCCGACCATCAGCTTCCCCAATATCGGCCCGGCCGACCAGCGGTCGCTGCAAACGATCTCGGACATGTTCGACGGGAGCGTGTCGTGGGCCGATCTCGAGTGGATCCGGGAGCTGTGGGACGGACCGATCGTGGCCAAAGGGGTGATGCGCCCGGAGGAAGCGATCGAGGCGGCCGAGCACGGCCTCGACGGGGTCATCGTCTCCAATCACGGCGGCCGCCAACTCGACCACCAACCGGCCACCATCGATGTGCTGCCCGGCATCGTCGACGCGGTCGGCGACCGTTTGGAGGTCATGGTCGATTCGGGGTTCCGGCGGGGCACCGACATCGCCATCGCCCTCGCCCTCGGGGCCAAGGCCGTGCTCATCGGCCGAGGCCACCTCTACGGTTTGGCCGCCGCCGGCGAGCCGGGGGTGCGGCACTGCATCGAGATCCTCGCCGAGGAGCTGCGCAGCACGATGCAGCTGTGCGGGATCACGACGATTGCCGGCCTGGACCGCAGTTTGCTGCGGACGACTTAGGGGAAATGTGGCTCGAGGGCCGGATCACCGAATGCGGTATCGGTACCTGACTTCGGTAATGGAAAACCCTTGCGGCGTCTCGGTTTTGGTCGCCCCGTCGGCCGTCCAGCCGACCGCTTCGTAAAACCGCCGGGCCCGGTCATTGCCCTCGAGCACCCACAAGGTGGCTTCTGCGAAGCCGAAGCCGCCGAGGGCGTCGAGGGCCGCCGTCATCAATTCGCGGCCCGCGCCTCGGCGCCACCGCTCGGGCAGCACGTACAAGGCGTAGACCTCACCCGGACCGCCGGCACCGTCCTCGTCCCGTGACGGTCCGACCAGGGCGAAGCCGTCCACACCGGTCCCGCCCTCGGTGACCAGGAGCGCCTCACGGGCCCGCGGTCCCCCATCGAGGTACTGCCGCCATCCCTCGGCCCGCTTGTCGGGATGCAGTGCGTCGAGGAAATCCTGCGGGATCAGCCCCGGGTAGGCGGCCTGCCAGGAGCGGACGTGGACCAGACCGATGCCGGCGGCATCAGCCGGCCGGGCTGTTCTGACCCGGCGAGCGTCTGCGTCCACGGCTCCGATGGTGACACATTGACGCCGGTCCCTCCTGGTGAAAAGGTTGGACCGTGATCCGGAGCCTCCAACTGGTGTTCGATTGCGCTGATCCCGACCGGATCATCCGGTTTTGGGGTCCGGCTTTGCAGTACCCCGATGACTTCGCCTACGGCGGCGCCGGCTGGGAAGCGACCGACGACGAGGTCCGCTCCTTCCGGGAGCAACACCCCCAGTACGACGGGCGTGGCCGGATCGACGACGACGACCGCCGGCGGGTAGGGATATTCATCCAGCGGGTGCCCGAGTCCAAACAGCAGCCGAACCGGGTGCGGCCCGAGCTGGGCGTCCCCGAGACCCACCTGCCCGAGCACCGCCAACGGCTCGCCGACCTCGGCGCCACCATTTCCGAGGTCGGCCCATGCCGCGACCTGGAGGGCAACGAATTCACCCTGGTCGGCAACCAGCCCCGGCCAAGTGTCGAGGTGTGGGTGCAATCGATCGTGATCGACTGCCTGGACCCCGCTCGGATGGTGGCCTTTTGGTCGGCCGCCCTCGGCTACTCGGCCGCCGGGGACCGGTGCGAGCCGGTCGATCCACTGCCCAGCCTGTCACCGGGCTTGTCCTTCAACCGGATGGCCGAGCCGAAGACAATTAAAAACCGCCTCCATCTGGATCTCAATTGCGCTGATTACCGGGCCGAGACCGACCGGCTGTGCGACCTGGGCGCCACCGCCATGGCCCACCACGACAGCTTCATCGCCTTCCAGGATCCCGAAGGCAACGAGTTTTGCACGCAGTAATACGATCATGCAGCTACCACGAGGGACCTGGTGATCGTGACCCACGAGCCGGCCTATGACCCCCACATCGTGCACAACAGTCAGTCCACGTATCCCTCTGTACGGCCACGCTCGCGGGTTCTCCGAGCAGAGGGTAGAGGGAGAGGGGCGGGGACGACACGTCGGCCGGCGTGTGGCTGTGCGGTTGAGGGGCGTATATGGCAACAAGCGCGCGTCGACTCAACCGCGACCTGCTCGGCGATGGTCACGAGCGCGCATTGAGCGACGGGCGACCGTGGTCGGGGACGAGAACGGCACAGCGGTCGCCCCGCCGCAGGCGTTGTGTCAACGAAGACCGCCAGGATCGTAGACGTCGTCGCGACGCGGATAACGTCGAATCGCGAATCAGTTGCCACAAACCGGGAGACACTCATGTCCTGCCGCGCCGCTGCCACGAAACCTATCCGGTCATCACGGTGAGGGCGCTGGCGGGCGCACCCTCGTGGCCACCGCTCGAAGTGATCTGTGGATTGAACGCCACCTCAACCGTGAGCCCGCCCGACGGCCGCGGCCGAACGCTCAGGTCGGCGTGATGGGCGGAGGCGATGGCGGCCACGATGGCGAGGCCGAGCCCGTGGCCGTTTTGGTGCCCGGTGCGTTGGGGGCCGAGTTGCTGGAAGGGTTCGAGCAGTCGGCTGATCTCCGAATCCGGGACGACGGGCCCGGTGTTGCCGACCGACAGCGTCGGGCGGCCTTGCCGCATCCCGGTGGTGACGATGATCCGCCCCCGCGGGTCGTTGTACCGGACGGCGTTGTCGACCAGATTGCCGACCAGTTGCTGGGCCAGCCGAGGATCCCCCAGGGCGGGGGCCGGCGTCAGGGCGCTCTCGAACTGCATGTCCCCTTGGTCCGACCGTTGGATCGCGCCCCGGGCGATCTCGGCCAGGTCAAACGGCTCCTGCTCCTCCAGGCCCCGCTCGCTGCTGGCCAGGGCGAGCAGGGCGTCGATGAGCCGCTCCTGGTCGGCGCCGGCGACGAGCACTCTCTCGCTGACGGATCGGAGCCGATCCAAGGTGAGGTCGGGGTCTCGCAGGGCGACCTGGAGCAGGGTCCGCTGCACCGCCAGCGGGGTGCGCAGCTCATGGGAGGCGTTGGCCACAAACCGGCGCTGGGACTCAAAGGCGGCGTCGAGCCGGCCGAGCAGGTCGTCGAGGGTGGCCCCGAGCTCCTTGAACTCGTCGTCGGGCCCGTCGAGGGCGAGCCGTTGATGGAGGTTGTGGGCGGTGATCCTCCGGGCCGTGGCGTTGATGGTGCGGACCGGACGCAGGACCCGCCCGGCGACCAGCCAGCCGAGCAGCACCGACACCGTGGCCATGACGGCGAGGGCGATGAGCGAGTAGACGAGGAGCTGATGCAGCTCGTGGTCGTGCTGGCTGACAGCCAACGCTCGCAGCTGCTCGACCGCGGCGCGGGAGTTGCCGACATTGAACCCGTGATGCCGGGCACCCGGACCCCTCGGAGCAGCGACGACAGCGCCGTAGACCTCGCGGTTGGGTCCGACGTAGGTGTAGGCATGGTCGCTCGGGTTGTACATGACCGTGCCGGTGCTGCTGTTGCGGACAAGCCCGTAGGGGATGGCCAGCAGGCAGGCGGCCGACAGCACGAACAAGCCGCTGTAGAAGAGGGTGAGGCGGAGGCGGGCGGTCGGCCGGGGCCGCCGCAGCCGGACGGGGGTCAACCGGGCCGCCACCGACGTCATCACTGCGCTCCGATCCGGTAGCCGCCTTCGCGGACGGTCTCGATGAGGGGCGGGTCGCCGAGCTTGACCCGCAGCCGTCCGATGGTGGTGCGGACGGTGGTGGTGAACGGGTCGGCGGCGTCGTCCCACACCCGCTCCAGGAGCTCCTCGGCCGGGACCACCCGGTCGCCGGCGGCCAGCAGGCACTCCAAGAGGGCGAACTCCTTGGGCGTCAGGGCCAGCCGCCGGCCGGCGCGGGACGCCAGCCGCTGGTTGGGGTCCAGGGTCACGTCGGCCCGTTGCAACGTCGGCGGCAAGGCCGGTGCCGACCGCCGCCCCAAGGCCCGGACCCGGGCGACCAGCTCGGAAAAGTCGAACGGCTTGGGCAGGTAGTCGTCGGCGCCGATCCCGAGGCCGTCCACCCGGTCCCTGACCGTGCCAGCTGCGGTGAGCATCAGCACCCGGCTCTCCCCGCCTTCGGCCACCAGGCGGCGGCAGACGTCGTCGCCGTGCACACCGGGCAGGTCGCGGTCCAGGACCACCACGTCGTAGCGGGTGACACCCGCCCGATCGAGGGCGTCGGTGCCGTCGAGGGCGACGTCCACGGCCATGCCCTCGCGCCGCAGGCCGACACCGATGGCCTCGGCCAGGTCCTCGTGATCCTCCACTACCAGCACTCGCATGATCCCTCTCCTCGCCGGTCAAGGATGCCAGGACCGGTGTGACAACGGGATCACAAAAGCTGTGATCGTCCTGTCACGGGCCGTGTCGTAGAAGCGGCCCATGGACCTCCTCAGTCGCGGCGTCCGCAACGCCTTCCGCAACACCACCCGCACCGTGTCGATCGTGGTGATCCTCGGGCTGGCCATCGGGCTCGCCCTGGTGATGCTTATCGCCCACCGGGCCGTCAATGACAAGGTGAAGACGACGCTCAGCTCGGTCGGCAACACGGTGACGATCGGCCCGCCCGGCTATTCGACCGGCAGCATGCTCCAAGGGTTTTTGACCACCAAAGAGCTCGCCGCCATCAAACGCCTCCCCGGCGTGACCGGGGTCGACGAGAGCCTCGGCGGCTACGTCAAGGCGAACAACCCACCGCCGGCCGGCGCGAGCATCCCCGTCGGGAAGACGAAAATCATCAAGGGCGGGTCATCCTCGCACCGATCGGGCTCGTCGCCGGTGAAGACCGGGTCCACGAGCCTCGACTACCCCGGGACGCTTGCCTTTGCCACCCAGGGCCTCGCCTGCGAGCCGAAACCCTGCACCCCGCCTATCAGTTACTACACCATCTACTTCTCCGGCTCGACCGAGCCGACGACGCCCGTCAACGTCGGCGCCTCGACCCTTGACATCGTGAGCGGTCACCCCATTTCCGGCGCCGGCGCCGCCGACGACGCCATGATCAGCACCCAGATGGCCGAAAAGAACGGGCTGAGGGTCGGGTCCACCTTCACCGCCTTCGGCCGGACGCTCACCGTCGCCGCCATCTTCAAAACCGACACCCAGCAAGGCCACGACACCGTGATCGTCTCCCTCGCCGAGCTCCAGCACCTGATGCGGGACAGCGGGGGCCCCGTCGAGACGGCGGTCGTGACCACCGCCTCACTCACCCAACTTCCCAAGGTGACGTCGCAGATCGAGCACCTCCTGGGCTCGCGAGCGAGCGTGGTCAGCTACCTGGCCGACGCCGAGCGAGCGGTCAGCGCCCTCGACAGCGTCAAGGGCATCGCCCTGGACAGCCTGGTCGGCGCGGTCGGGGCGAGCGTCGTGATCCTCCTGCTGGTGATGCTGCTGATCGTGCGGGAGCGCAAACGGGAGATCGGGATCCTCAAGGCGATCGGCGCCGGCAACGGCCGGGTCATGGCCCAGTTCACCACCGAAGCCGTCACCCTGACCCTGCTCGGCCTGGTCGTGGGCGTGATCATCGGCTTCCTCGCCGCCAGCCCGGTCACCTCGTCACTCGTCTCCCACAGCGGCGTCGGCTCCGACACCGGTGCCCGCGGCTTGTTCGGGGCCGGCAACCCCGCCCTCACCCGACTGACCCACATCACCGGCCAAGTCAGCGCGGCTGTCATCGTCGAAGGCCTGGTGGCGGCGGTCGCCATCGCCACTCTGGCCAGCGGCGCGGCCGCCTGGATGATCAGCCGGATCCGACCCGCCGACGTCCTGCGCAGCGAGTGACCGGGGGCATCATGAGCGTCCTCGGTAGAGGCGTCCGCAACGCCTTTCGCAACGTCACCCGGACCGTAGCCATCGTCGTCATCCTCGGCGTCACCATCGGGCTGAGCTTCGTCATGTTGATCAGCCACAAGGCCATCCAGGAAAAGATCGACGCCACCCTCGCCTCGGTCGGCACCGCCGTCACCGTGGTCCCGGTCGGCTCGGCCGGGACCACCACGCCCAGGTACCTGACCACCGCTGAGCTGGGCCGGGTCCGGCGCCTGCCCCACATGGTCAATCTGGACGAGGCGCTCTCGGGCGGTACCAAGGTCGACGGCCGACCAGTAACCGTCGTCGGCACCAACGACCCCACCGATCCGGTCAACGTCGGCGCCTCGACCCTCACCGTGGTGGCCGGGAAGCCGATCGACACCGGAGGCGACTCGGACGAGGCCATGGTGAGCGCGACGCTGGCCCGACGCGACGACCTCGGCGTGGGCTCCACCTTCCGCGCTTACGGAAGGACCTTCACGGTCGAGGGGATCTTCGACAGTGACACCGCTGCCGGCAACAACACCGTCATCGTCCCGCTGGGCACCGAGCAGGAGGCCACTCACCGGGACCACGAGGTGGCCCACGCCACCGCCACCGCCGATTCGCTCGTCCATCTGAGCGCCGTCACCGACGAGATCACGCTCGCCCTGGGACCGGGCGCGGACGTCACCAGCGATATCGGCCAGGCCGATCAGGCCCTGGGGCCCCTTGACAGCGTGAAGAGCCTGTCCCTCTACACCCTCTACGGGGCCGCCGGCGCGGCGGCCGTCATCAGCTTCCTGGTCATGGTGATGATCGTCCGGGAACGCAAACGGGAAGTCGGCATCCTCAAAGCGATCGGCGGCGCCAATCGACCGATCATGCTGCAATTCATGGCCGAGGCCCTGACCTTCAGCGGGCTCGGAGGAGCCGTCGGCCTGGTGGCGGGTGGATTCACGGCCGGCTCCATCACCTCGGGCCTGGTCGGCCGCAATTTCCACGCCACAGCCAGCGCGGCGGACATCCTCGGCGGCCTGGCCGCCATTGTCCTGGTGGCCGGGTTCGGCAGCGCGGCGGCCTCGTATCTCATCACCACCATCCAACCGGCAGAAGCCCTGAGGAGCGAATAGGCATGCTTGAAACCAAAGAAGTGACGAAGATGTTCGGATCGGCTGACCACGCGGTCACGGCCGTGCAGGGCGTGACGATGAACGTCGCCGACGGCGAGTTCGTCACCATCGTCGGGCGCAGCGGGAGCGGCAAGAGCACGCTCATGAGCCTCCTCGGAGGACTCGAACCGCCGAGCAGCGGCACCATTTATGTCAACGGCGAGGACATCAGCTCACTCTCGAGTCGTCAGCTCGACCGCTACCGGGCCCACGCCGTCGGCTTCGTCTTCCAAAACTACAACCTGGTGCCCAACCTCACCGCCACGGAGAACGTGATGCTGCCAATGGAATTCGCCGGCCGACCCAAGGGGTCGCGCCGGCTCCGGGCCGAAGAGCTCTTGGCGCAGGTCGAGCTCACCGGCGCCAAGCAGACCCGCAAACCGGGCAAGCTGAGCGGCGGCGAGCAGCAGCGGGTCGCCATCGCCCGGGCCCTGGCCAACCGCCCGAAGCTGATCCTCGCCGACGAGCCGGCCGGCAATCTCGATTCCCAGACGGCCGGCACCATCGTCGAGCTCCTGCGCACCCTCGCCCACACCGAGGACACGACCGTCCTGGTGGTCACCCACGACGCGTCGATGGCCAAGACCAGTGACCGGACCTTCCGGCTGAGCGACGGGCGCCTGGCCGAGGAATGAAAGTCCAGGCATTGGCAAGACTGTGCTCATGCCTGATCTCGCCGCCCGGATCGCTCACCGCCCGGCTCGGCCGGCAAGGGTGGGCGCACGGCCATGAGGGCACGGACGACGGCCACCGCCGGGTAGTGCTCTTCTCCGGTCGGGCCCAGCTCCGGCGGGCCGAGGGAGGCGGCGGCTCGCCACTGGGCGAGGGTGGTGGCCGGGACGAAGGGGACCAAATCCTCGAGGGCGAGCCAGGCATCGGGGGTGGCCCGCCCCCTGACGGTCCCGACGGTCACCCCGAGGCAGTCGGCCAGCAGCTGGGCCGGGTAGCCGGCATCGACCGCCCCACCCAACAGAATCCGGGTTAGGCGAAAGGCGGCGCGTCGTTGCGGGCCGACCGCGGCCGACTCCGCCCGGTGCGCGGCCCGGAGCGCGTCGGCCAGCCCAGCTGGCATTTCGCTTGGCGGCCGGCTCGCAGACGGGGAGAAGGTCACCTGCGCCCCTTTTAGGGATTGGCCTAATACCACCCGAAGACCAGTTCGTGGCTCCACGCGGCTTGGGGCGTGCCGTAGCGGGCGCGGATGTAGTCGATGCCCCAGACGATCTGGGTGTAGCCGTCGGTGGCCCAGTCGGCGCCGGCCGTCGCCATCTTGGTGGCCGGCAGGGCCTGAGGGATGCCGAACGCTCCCGACGTGGGGTTGGTCGCGGTCGGATTCCATCCCGACTCCCGGTTCCAAAGGAGATCGAGGTAGGAAAATTGGCTCGAGTGCCAGGTGGCCGACGTGAGCACCTCGGCGAACCGTTGGTAACGGGAAAGGTTGCTCGGCGTCACCATGGTGCCCGTCGCGGTCAGGGTGGCGGTCGTACCGGCCAGCGGGTCGCTCGCCCCGACATAGCCGCCCACACTGGCGATCGGGTCAAACCGCACCACGGTGCCCGTATAGGGGGCGTCGATCATTTCGCCGTTGCCCACGTAAATCCCCACATGGCCCGGATCGGCCAGGGTGCCGTCGGAGCCGGCGAAAAAGACCAAGTCGCCGACGGCCAGCTGGGTCACCGGCACCGAGTGACGCCTGGTGGCCAGCCATTGGGCGTCGGCATTGTGGGCCAGCCCGACCCCGACCTGAGCAAATGCCTCCATCGTCAACCCGGAGCAGTCGAACCGGTTCGGGCCGGCCGCCGCCCATTGATAGGGCTTGCCCAACTGGGCCTCGGCGTAGGAGATCACCGTCGACGCCGCCGCCGACGCCGGATGCAGGCGGTAGGCGGTGGTGGCATAGGTCGAGATCAGCGAGGCGGCCGCCTGAGCCCCCACCGTCGACCATTGCCCGGGGCGGTCCGGGCCGGCCACCACCGTCGGCGTCGTCGCCGCCTGGGCGGTCACGTCCCCCAAGGCTTTGGGGAGGGATTGCACCCGCAGCCGGGGATGGATGCGCAGGAGCCGGGCGTAGGCGTGGGCCTGCGCCGTGGTGGTGCGGGTGGGCGCCACCCACAGCAGCGGGGAGCGCAGCCCGTTGGCGGACACCGCCCCGGCCGCCTCCGCCGGGGTCCCTTGCGCCAGCACGGCCACGACCAGCCCGTGCCCGTGGGTGCGGGCGGCCCAGCGGGCCACGTCGGCCCGCAAGGCGGCGGTCACTCGCGCCGGCCGGCCGTCGGTCACGACCGAGGTGGTGACCTTGTCGCCGGCCAACGCCCGAGTGAGGTCCTGGCCCGTGTGGCCGGTGGTGGTGTCGGTGACGACCAGCACCTGCGTGGTCGCTTTGGCCGCCGGTGGCGGGGCGACCGTCGATGGCAAGGAGTGAATATCGACGGTCACGCCCGCCGCCCACGACTGGAGCGCCTCGTCGGCGTCGACCCGCCCGGCCACGTCCGGCACCCGGATGGAAAAGGTGAACCCTCCGGCGACGGCGGCGCCGATCCGCTCCCCGGGTTTCACGTGTTCACCGGGGTGGACCGAGGCGCTGATGTCCCGGTAGCCGTAGGTGGCGCCGTCCGAGCCGGCCAGGACGATCAGAGACGTCGCCGGCCCGTCCGACGCGGCCACGATCCGGCCCGCCGTGACCGCGTCGACCCGGGTGGCGGCCGGTACCGGCAGGCGCACCGGGCCAGCCGGCTCGGTTTTGTCCGGCAGGTGGCCCTCGCCGATCAGGGAGGGGTCGGCTGCTACCAGCCGGGCCGGGACGGGCAGCGCGTAGCCGTCCGGCGCCGCCGGCAGCGGCGACAGTGCCGGCCCGGGCGTCCCGCCCGAGTCCGCCTCTGGCCGGGTCACCGAGCGCCGGTGCGTCGGCGTCGTCGCCGGCACCGTCGTGGTGGTGGTCGAGGTCGTCGTGGTCGAGGTCGTGGGGGGCGGGGTCGGCTTTTTCGAGGGGGGCTTCGCCGGGTGCACCGAGACCACGGGCGGCAGCGCCGGCACCGTGGTCGTGGTGGTCTTGGGGACCGTGGTCGTCGTGGTGGTTTGCGGGACCGTGGTCGAGGTGGTCGTGGTGGCTGGCGGGACGGTGGTCGACGTTGTCGTGGTCGATTGCGGGACCGTGGTCGACGTCGTCGTGGTTGGCGGGACCGTGGTCGACGTGGTCGTCGACGCGGGCACCGTCGTGGTGGTCGTCGACGCGGGCACCGTCGTGGTGGTCGTCGGCTCGGGCACCGTCGTGGGCGTCGTGGTCGGCGTCGCCGCCGGGGTGGTGGTGGGGGTGGTGGTCGCCGGCGTGGTCGTGGCCGTGGACGACGCCGCGTTGGCGGGCGGCGTGGTCACCGCCCAGGCCGCCGCGGCCAGCATCGGCGCCAACAGGGCCGCCGTGCGCCGGCTCGACGGCCGATGGCCGTGTTGCTGATCGTCACCAGACATGGGGAAACAAGCTCCTCGCCTGCTCGGAGTCATGCCCGGGACGCCCAGACGATGACATTGTCCAAGTAGTGGCCGGTGGCCGAGTCAAAAGGCCCGCCACACGTCACAATCGCCAATTTGGGCGGACCCGTATTGACGAACAAATCTGTCGGCAACGCCTCTTTGGAGATCGTTACCGGCGCCTGCGACACCTGCCATCGGGAAACGGCCCCGTTGGAGCCGATCACCTCGAGCGGATCCCCGACCTGCAGTTGACCGAGGTAGTACAAGGCCCCCGGGCCCTCCCCGGCCCAGTCCACGTGCCCGGCCAGCACGGACACGCCCGGTTGGCCCGGCCACGGGGCCGGGTGGGCAGCCGTCGTCGCCGCGCCGCCACCGTCGATCCCGTCATACCAACCCACCTCGTGGATGTCTGAAGGGATCTCCATCGAACCGTTGACCGCCCCCTCGGCCACGATCGGCGCCCGCACACCCAATGCCGGGACCACCAGCGTCGCCCCCTGGCCACCGATGCTCGACACCGGGCCGCCCCGCCCGACTGTCGGCCTCGAGTCGCCAGAGCCTCCAACCGTTTGGCCGGCTCGGCCGGGGTGGGCCCCGCCGCCCGTGGCCGCCCCGGACTTGCCCGTAGCCGCCCCGGACTTGCCCGTAGCCCCCCGGGACCGGCCCGTGCCCTCCCGGGCCTTCTGGCGGTCCCTGGCTGCCCGGGCTTCGGCCGCCGCCCGACGGTCGACTCTCGCCTTGCGAGCGGCCTGGGCGGCGACCGCTGCGTCATGCCGATGCTGCTCGCTCACCGACAAGCCCACCAGCACGCCACCGGCCGTGGCTGCCAGCAGGGCTGCCACCCCCGCTGCCAGCCACACCCGATGGCGCCGCCGCACGCGGCGCTTTCTGGCCCCCTCCGAAGATTCATCCGAATACGTCATTGACCGTCCAAAAGCGGGTCGGGGTGCGCGTCGTACTGCGGATCCGACACATGAGCGTCCTCACAACTGGTTTTCTCGGGCCAGCTATTGATAGACCATTCTCCCCCGAATTCGCCCCAGGGGCGAGGTAGCCGGCATCGAGTTGACGCCCTCCGGTGCGTGACCTCGCCCTGTTTTTCGCCCTGATTGAGGGTGAGGGTCGGGAGGCGGCACCGGAGGGCGCCGGATTCAGGACCGGGTAGCGATCCGGCGGCGGCGGATCCCGATGAGGCCGGCTCCGCCGGCGAGGAGCAGGAGTCCACCAACCACGGCCAGGAGCGTGTTGGTGGGACCACCCGGTCCCCACAGGCCGTGACCGCTGACGATGCTGGTGAGCGGGTGCTCGGGCGAGGACGGGGACCCCGGCGAGGACGGGGACCCCGGAGAGGAGGCGGAGTCCGGGGAGGGGGCCGCCGAGCCGGGCGAGTTGACCGCCGTGGCTGCCGTGCAGCTCACATCGGTGGCGCCAGGGTTGCAATCGCCGCCCGAGCCGTCCGGGGTGACCACGGTGTTGGTGAGTTTGTTGTTGCCGTTGTCGGGATTGTTCACCGTCACCGAGTAGGTGATCCGGGCCGTACCGCCTATCGACAATGGGCCGGACCAGGACAGCGTGGGCGCCTTGTACGAGGCGGATCCGGCGCTGGCCGAGGCGTCATTGTCGTAGACGGCGTTGCCCAGGACCTCCGACAGGTTGTCGCTGAAGGTGGCCGGATCGTTCCTGGTGAAGGAGTATTGGCCGGTGTTGTGCACGACGATGGTGTAGGTGACCTTGCCGCCCGGGGCCACGTTGGCGGTCGAGGCGGTCTTGGTCACCGTGTAGGCCTTGATCGGCGTGTTGGTGGCGCAGGCCAGGTCGGGGCTCGGAGGGTCACAGTCGCCGCCGTAGCCGGCCGGGGTGGTCACGACGTTCACCAGCTTGTGGCTGCCACTGTCCGGGCTCGCAACGGTGACGGTGTAGGTGATCGTCGCCGTCCGACCGACACCCAGCGGGCCGGACCAGTTGAGCTTCGGCGCCGCGTAGGACAGGGACCCGCGGGTGGCGTTGGCGTCGTGATCGTACTTGGCGTCGCCGAGGTCGCCGGACAGGTCGTCGGTGAGCTTGGCCGGGCTGGCGGCCGTGTAGGCCACGGCCCCCGTGTTGGTCACCTTGATGGTGTAGGTGACCTTGCCACCCGGGGCGACGGCGGCCGGGGAGGCGGTCTTGGTCACCGTGTACTCGCGGACCGGCGTGGCCGTCGAGCAGGACGGATCGGTCGACCCGGTCGGGCAGTTGCTGCCCGGGTCGTTGGAGACCACCGTGTTGGTCAGCTTGTGGTTGCCCTTATCCGGGCTGTTGACCAGCACGGAGTAGGTCACCGTCGCCGACTTGCCGATCCCGAGCGGACCGGACCATTTCAGGAGAGGGGCGCTGTAGGAAACAGCGCCGGCCGAGGCCTTGGCGTCCTTGCCATAGGTGCCGTTGGAGAGGTCCTTGGCCAGGCTGTCGGTGAAGTCGGCCGGATTTGACGTGGTGTAGGCCACATCGCCGGTGTTGGTCACCTTGACCGTGTAGTCGATGGCCGAGCCGGCGTCTACGACCTTTTCGGACGTGGTCTTGACGAGGTCGAGCCCGTAGATGGGGGTCGTGGTCGAGCAGTCGGCCGGGTCCGAGGACGGCGGCGTGCAGTCCGACCCGCCCGTCACCGCGTTGGTCAGCACGTGGGGCACCGGGTCGGGATTGTCGACCTTGACCGAGTAGGTGATGGTGTCGGTCCCGCCCACGGCCAGCGGACCGGACCAGGCCAGGTCGGGCGCGGTGTAGGTGGCCGTGCCGGCCGTGGCGGTGGCGTCCTTGTCGTAGGTCGAGTCGACCAGGTCATTGGTGAGGTCGTCGGACAAGGTCGCCGGGTTGGCCGCCGTGTACGGCACCTTGCCGGCGTTGGTCACCGTGATCGTGTACTTGACCGTTTGACCGGGCGCGGCGTCGGCGACCGAGACCACCTTTTTCACGTTGTACTTGGCCACCGGCACATTGACCGCCGGCGGCGCCGTGCAGCTGGCGTAGGCCGGGCAAACCGGTGTCAGGGTGTTGGCCAAGTTGTGTGGGCCGGTGTCGGGATTGTCGACCTTCACCGAATAGGTGACGGTGGCGGAGGCACCGGCGGCCAGCGGCCCGGACCAGGAGATGGTCGGCTGCGTATAGGACACGTTGCCCGCGGTGGCCGAGGCGTCGTTGTTGTAGGCAGCGTCGGTGAGGACATTGGTCAGGTCGTCAGTGAAGCCGGCCGGGTTGGAGGCCGGCCACGGCACGGTCCCCGAGTTGGTGACGGTCAAGGTGTAGGTGACCGTGTCTCCCGGATAGGCCTGCTGCTCCGACGGGGTCTTCGTGAACGTCAGGGCGCACTGAGCGGCCGTGGGCACGATGTCGAAGGTCGCCGTACCCGATGACGTGCCCCCGGGGCCGTCGGTGACGCCGTTGGTGCCCGTCGTCACCACGTTGCCCGTATTGGACACCGTCGCATTGGCGGGCGGGCACACATTGGCGACCGTCGTCTGGAAGCAGGTCTCGATCGGAGCTCCGGTCCAGGACAGCGAGACGTTGGAGGCGTTGACGGCTGTGGTGTTGGTCACCCCGGAGAGGGTCACCTGCGCGGTCAGCGAGGCGGTGTTGCCCGAAACGGGGAGGGATGACAGGCCCAGGCTCGTCTGGCCGGGGGACAGGGTGAGATTGGTGAAACCGGCGACCGGGCCGTTGACACCCTGGAGCGTGACTGTCGCTGACG
>Ga0070737_10004216_pt1 | contig 14664 bp, 14 predicted proteins | sample Coa_R1_10_FD_66438 | JGI IMG/M metagenome (GOLD analysis project Ga0070737, IMG submission 66438) | Surface soil microbial communities from Centralia Pennsylvania, which are recovering from an underground coalmine fire - Coalmine... | ecosystem: Environmental > Terrestrial > Soil > Unclassified...
AAGACGGTCGCGACTCTGGATTACTACTGCGGCGGGCGGCTGCTGTTTGGCGTGGGTGCCGGCGGCATCCCGCAAGCGTCGGCGATCATGGGCGTGGACTTTCGGCGCCGATGGGACGTCACGCGCGAATACATCGGCGCCATGAAGGAGCTGTGGACGGCGCAGGAGTCGCGCTTTGAGGGCGAGTTCGTGCGCTTTGCGCCGGTCAAATGCTTTCCCAAGCCGCGCCAGAAACCGCATCCGCCAATCCATGTCGGCGCCGGCGGCATCACACCCAACTACCAGCGCGCGCTTAGAAACACGGTTGCATTCGGCGACGGATGGGCGCCGCTGGCGGTTGCGCCGCAGCGGCTCGTCGAGGACCTCAAGACGCTCAAGGAATTGTGCGCGCAGGCTGGACGCGATTTCAACGCGCTTGAGATTTCCATCTTCTTTCCGGTCGAGCTGCGCGACCCGCGCGAGACAATCCGCGCCTACGAAGCGGCCGGGGCGCATCGTTTGGTCTTCAACCTGTGGGCGCCGCAGAAGAACGATCCCGCGCTCGACAACCTCGCGCGCCGCTACCTCAACGCCTAGCAGCTGTTGAAAAAGGATTTTCACAGCCTGCTCCCTCTCTCTTATCTCTCCCACAGGGAGAGAAGATTAAGGAAGGAAGCCACTTCTCATGCAGGGTGTTGAGGACCACCAGCCTGGTAAACTTTAAAATCCTACTTTCTCAACACCCTGCGAGCGATTCATCGGCGCTTGATAAATCAGCGCAGCAGCCGTAAGGATCGGCATCGCGGACGCCAAGTCCAAAAGCGTCGCCAAGCAGGGGAGTCGCCGATGCCGAATGAGCCGCGAGCGCTGGCCGGAGTACGGGTGCTGGAGCTGACCAACTATATTGCTGGGCCGATAGTGGGCCGGATGATGGCCGACATGGGAGCCGAGGTCGTCAAGCTGGAAATGCCGCCGCGCGGCGATTACAACCGCGGCCCGATGCCGCCGGCCGACGCCGCGCAGCGCTACAGTCCGGGGCACGCCTTTTATAACCGCGGCAAGCAGAGTCTGTGCGTCGATCTCAAACGGCCCGAGGGCGCCGCGCTGGTGCGCGAGCTAATTGCGCATTTCGACGTGTTCATCGAAAACCTCACGCCCGGCCTGGTGCGCAAGTACGGTCTTTCGTGGGAGCAACTGAGCGCCGTCAATCCGCGCCTGATCATGTGTTCGGTGTCGGCCTTCGGCCAGACCGGCCCGCTGGCGACCTTTGCCGGCACTGACGCAATCGCGCAGGCGATGTCGGGCATCACCTCGATGACCGCCGACGCGCACGGCACGCCCATCTTCACCGGGGTGTTCATGGCAGACGGCAACGCCGGCGTCAGCGCCTATGGCGCGGTGGTAACCGCGCTGTTCTTCCGCGAAAAATCGGGGCTGGGACAGTACATCGACCTGTCGCTCAGCGAATCGATCTTCCATCTGCACGACAATTCGCTGTGCAGTTGGCTGTTCAGCAAAGGCGCCGAAGTACCGGCCCCCTTCGGCAGCCATCGCAACGGCGACGGACCGCACGGCTACTTCAAGACGCCCGACGGCTACCTGATCCTGGTCGTCCTGACCCATCGCTGGAAGCAGTTTACCGAGGCGATTGGCAAGCCGGAACTGGCCGAAGATCCGCGCTTCCTCACCATGCAGGGCCGTTCGGATAACCGCTACGTGCTGGCCGCCATCGTCGAGGAGTGGATCCAGAACAATTTCAAAACCCGCGAGGAGGCGATCCGCTTCTTCCGTGACGCCGGGCTGATCGCGGCTCCGGTGCTGAGCGTGCCCGAGGCGGTCAACCATCCGCAGTTCAAAGAGCGCGGCACGATGGAGTCGATCGAGGTCCCCAACTTCGGTCCGATCCCGCTGCCCAAGGCGCCCTTTCACATGTCGCGCACGCCCTCGCGCATCCCGCCCACCATCGCGCTGCTGGGCGAGAACAACGCCGAGATACTGCAAAATTTTCTCGGCTATGGCGCCGAACGAATCGCGGCGCTATTGGACAGCGGCGTCATCGCCCAGGACCCGGCGCTGGCGCATCACGGCTGACGGCGCATTCGCACGCACTTGAGAAATCCGTCCGCCATCCATAAGTGACGGGTGAACTCGCAAGGAGACAGCCATGAGCGACGTGCTTAGCGGCAAAGTAGCGTTGGTGACCGGCGGCGCGTCGGGGATCGGCCGCGCGACGGTCACAGGCCTGCTCAAAGTGGGCGCGGCGGTCGCAATCCTCGACCGCGACGAGGCCGGAGTCAAAGAAGTTGCCGAGCAGGGGCGCGCCAGGGGCGGCAATACGCTGGCCGTGCCCTTCGACTTGACCAATCTCAAGGCCATCCCCGACGTCGTGGCGCAGGTGGTGCACAAGCTGGGACGCATCGACATCCTGGTCAACGCTGCAGGTGTCGCCGGGCGGGGCCAGCCGCTGCTCAAGCTTGAAGAAGAGGACTGGGACTTTATTTACACAGTCAACCTCAAGGCGCCGATGCTATTGATGAAGCATGTGGCCCAGCACATGGTCGAGCGTGGCGGCGGCGGACGGATCGTCAATATCAGCTCCAGCTCGGCCTTCCGCGCGCGCCAATCGCCCGCCGCCTACGCCAGCTCCAAGGCGGCGATCGTGCAGTTGACGCGCTCCGCCGCCGCGGAGTTGGCGCAGTACGACATCAACGTCAATGCCGTGGCGCCCGGCTTCACCATCACCGGCATGACACGAGCGATGGGCGAGGAGCGCTTTCAGCGCGCGGTCAGCAGCGGTCCGCTGGAAAATCTCTTCCATCGCCCCTCGCAGCCCGAGGACGTGGCGGAGGCGATCGTGTTCCTGTGCCTGCCCGGCAGCCGCCAAATCACCGCACAGACCATCCACACCAGCGCCGGCGCGGTGATTCGCTGACGCGGCGCTCAGTTGCCGTAGGGAAACTTGCCGTCGGGACGCGCGACGTAAGCCTCGATCGGAAATCCGTCGGGGTCCTCGAACAGGAACATGAAGCCGGGGGCACTTTCCTCGAAATTGCCGATCGTGTGCTCCCGGACTTTGACGCCGCGCGCCTTGAGTTCGGCCAGCGTTTTTTCGGGCTCAGTGATGCCGACCGTGAGATGGGAAAGGCCCAGGGCGTTGGTCTGCGGAGGTTCGCGCAGGGGCGGACTGGCCGGCTGATCGAAGTGAATCAACTCCAGCCGATAGCCGTCGCGCATCAGCAGCCAGACGGTGAACTCGGCCTTGGCAAATCCCATCACCTGGGCCGGACCGGGCTTGTCGTAGCGGATTTTCGCAATCTCCTTGAAACCGAGCACGTCGCGATAAAACGGCACCGACTTTTGCGGGTCGGAGATGCCGATCGATACGTGCAGGAACTGGGTTATCGCCATGGTCTACTCCGGGGCACGGACAATTGACGTGGCCGGCAGCCTACCACAAGCCGGGGGGCGGCGGGATCATCGCAAGCCATCGCCGCTACGGACGACCGGGCCTGGGAGCCGCGTAGGGAGCCGGCGGGCAGGGGTTGGGTCCGCAGCCGCCGTAAGGACGCGGGTATACATACGGGGCGTAGCCGGGTGGCATGGTTCTGAATGCGGCGCCGCTGCCGCCCAATCCGATCGCCAATCCCAACGCGATGAGCGGAATCAGAGCATTGACCAGATTGGACGGGGAATTCTGCTGGCTCAGATACATCTGCACTTGCTGATTGTATAGCTGACGGGCACCCTCGGACCGCTGGTTGAGATAGGCTTGGGTGTCCTGCAGTTGATCATCCCCTGCCCCGGCTGCCGGCAAGGGAGTTGAAGGCGATCGCATGGACAAAAGCTCGGGCCGAATCCTGATCCGGTTGGTGATGACGATCCGCGGATCATTTAGAAACAGGCGCGTCCTTTTTTCGGCGTTGCTCTTGCCCAGCTCGGTGGCAGTGTAGCCGGAGAGCATCACCGATCGACCGCCCTCGGGCGATTTCAGAACCTGCGCACTGACCAGCGGCAACCGGTTGCGCTTTAGGAAGTCGGTCAGGCGGCGGCTCTGTTCGGTATCGACGGTCGGGGTTGCGGCGAGCGCGGCGGGAAGCGGGGCCAGCGCCAACGTCAGCCACGCCAGCACTGCCAGCAAGAAGGAGCAACTCCTGGTTCGCCTTTTCATGGCGATTCCTGTGGCACCCAGGTCTTAGCCCGTCCTTGTCAGACGCATTTTCCGGACCACACCGAAGCTGGTGCCCATAGCAGCGCTCCCAAACGCGCCGATTTGGATTCCTGGCAGCACCGCGTGTCAGCGCACCGGATTGTCCCCAACGGGGGCAGGCGATTGACGCCAAGCGCTACAACGATCGATGGCGGCTTTCCATACCGAGGCGGTGCAAGCGACTCTCCAGCGCCGGGCTTCAAGTAAAACCATCTGCCTCGTGGGGCCGGAATCAACGGGTGTCTGACACTTTCTCGGACAAGACCTCGACAGGAAGGCGGCACATAAATTGCGCTCGCCTCGGCTGAGTGCGGACAAAATGACGTCCGTTTCCATGCTCCTAATGCCGCTTAATCCTCGGCGCCATGGCAAGCAGGATAGCCATTGAGTCCAGGAGGTCCGCCGTGTGCCGACGGTTCTGGTTGCTGGCGTTGTCGTTAACGCTCGGATGCGCGGCCAACAGCTATGAGACGCGGCCGTTCTTTCAACAGGAGTATGAAGCAGACACGCATGGCCTGAAGACTGGGTTGGATCATTTGGTTGAACTGGACCCCGGGGGCTTTCGAGTGTTTGTCGCGTCGGACTATCTGCAACATGCTCCGGCTCGTATCGCCGTGCTGCCCTTTGCCGACACCGGCAGCGCCAACTTTACGATCGACAAGATACCGGTGACCTTTCGCAATCGCGAACAACGCATCAGATGGGCTTGGACGGACGCGCAGCGGCTGCGGCGAGCGATCCAGGGTTATCTGTCGCAGCGTGAATTTACCCCAATCAATCTCGGCGGTATCGACGCGGTACTGCGCGTGCGGGGTATCGACACCCCCGCCCGGCTGTCGCAGGTGCCGCCCCAGGTCCTGGGTAACTGGTTAGGGGTGGACGCGGTCGTGTACGGCGCGATCCGGAACTACGAGGCGTATTACCTGGGCCTGCTCGCCGCCTGGCGCGTGAGCGTCGAGGTCACCATCGTGTCAACTCACAACGGGGATGTACTTATCGCGGCCGACGGCACCCGCTTTGATACCAGTTTGATGGTGGCCTTGAGTGCGGAAGATATAGCGATCTCGGCCGCAGAAAACCTCCTTCAACTGCGCGATATCAACCTGGCCCGCTCCGAGGAAGAGGCCTGCCGCGAGATTGTTCGTCGCATACCGGTATCCAACTACCTGGAGCATCTCAACCAGCAATCCGCCCTGGATTACGCGGAAGATTCTCCCCTGCAAACCTGGGGTGGTGAGCCGAGCGCAAATGATCGGCAGCGGCAGGCATCAGGCAGCAATTCAATCTTCAGTCCCCTTAGACTGACTCGCCATACAAATCATTAGCAAGGAGAAAGCAAGATGAAAGTCGAACAATTGATGACACGCAATGTAAAGACGTGCACGGAAGCGGACACCCTCAACCGCGCCGCGCAACTGATGTGGGAGGCCGACTGCGGCTTCATTCCGGTGATTAGCGCCGACGGCAATGGAAAGCTGGTCGGAGTCCTGACCGACCGCGACATCGCGATGGCGGCATATACGCAGGGCAAGCAGCTCTGGAGTATTCCGGTGGGGACCGCGATGGCGCGCAACGTGATCGTGTGCCACACCCGAGACGGAATCAGTCAGGCCGAAGCAATCATGCGCGACAATCGTATCCGGCGTCTTCCGGTTTTGGACGACCAGGAACGGCTGGTGGGCATTCTGTCGCTTAACGACATCGCCCGCGAGGCCGAGCGCGAGACTGCGGCCGGCAAACGCGCCGAAGTCAGCCCGGAGGAAGTGTCGCGCACGCTTGCCTCCGTGTGCCAACCGCGGATATCGCGCGAGATGACGGCCGTGGCGTGAAGACAGCGACCGCTGCTCGAGCCCCGACCCGAGGTCCGGATACGCGCCGCGCCCGCCGAACGTCAAGATTGCCGAAGGCCACCGCCGCTGGCGGTGCGCAGCGGACTTGACGACGCGAGCGCGGCGCTCCCATCAAGCGGCAGAAGCGGCACGGCGTGCTGTGCGCCCGAGGCAGGAAGTGTCGCTATCCCCGCCCGCCAACGCAAACGGCGAACGCCTCAGGCGTGAGACAGTTGCTTGACCACCTTCATCAGCGCCTTGACATCGATCGGCTTGTAGATGATCGCTTCGGCGCTGATATTGTCCACTAACCCGCTGGCGGTCATTACTACTACAGGTAGGGATTCGAGCCGGGGATCGTTTTTCTGCCGTTCCAGGACTTCCCATCCGCTCATTTCAGGCATCATCAGGTCCAGGATCATCAAGCCCGGCGCCCGGGCGTCGATGCACTCCAGCGCCTCACGGCCGTTGCCCGCGCACACTACCGCATAGCCTTGACGCGATAAGAGCTGCGCCAGCAGGTCGCGGCAATCGGGATCATCGTCGACGACTAAAATCGTTCCCTTGTCGGCGCGCTGATGCATTTGACTGGACCCGTGATAACTCAAACCCGCCGCCAATCTTCACTCGGCACCGGACGCAAGCGCCGTGCCATATGTCGCAGCCGACAAAGTTGCAAACTTGTGGCGAATAGAGCAGAATTAAGCAACCATCAAGCAAAAGCTTCCGCGCGTCAGGCCCTCCCCGCGGTTTGTAGAAAATTCATCGTACTCGAAATGGCGGTTGGAAACACTCAGGCGGCTGATCGTCACCTGACCAAATCGCGAGGCTGGCAACAGCCGGTCTGGGTGCAGGGAGTTCCGTTTCAGGATGGGTGGCGCGGCAAGCGGACCGAAAAGGTCGTCCCCGCCTGCGCAGAGGAGGTCACTGCGATGGTGCCGCGATGCGCGGAGACGATTTCGTTGACGATAAACAGGCCCAGCCCCAGGCCAGTTCTGTTTTGGTCAGGATTGCGGCCATGAACCAGCGGATCGAAGATAGTGCCCAGCATCTCCCTGGGTATCGGCGGACCGTCGTTGTGCACCTCCAGCACCACTGCTTCCTCGTCGCCGGTCGCGGTCAGCGCAACGCGGTTGCCACTACCGTGCTGGATCGCGTTGAGCAGCAGGTTGGAAACTGCCTGCTTGAGTCTTTCAGGATCCCAATGCCCGCCCAACTCCCCGTTGACCCGCAGGTCGATGATGAAGCCTGGGTTGGTCGATTGCACTTCCTCGACGATTTCGCGCAACGCCGAACCCAGATTAATCGGCATCAATGCGATGGGCATCGGACTTCCCAACCGCCCGCGCGCGAAATCCAGGATGTCACCGACCATGCCGTCCAGGCGGCGGACGCTGCCCAGGATTCGCTCCACGGTCTTGCGCTGCCGGTCGCTCAGGTCGGGCGCTTCACTGAGCGCGACCGCGCCCAGCAAAATCGAATTGAGGGGATTGCGCAGGTCGTGCCCAAGCATGCCCAGGAACCGGTCGCGATACCTGGCTTCACGCTCTTCATAAATCGAAACGCTGTGCTCCACCGCCTGGTCGATGGCCTCGGTCAGCCGGCTCATCTCTTCGGCCCCATGGGCAAAGCCCGCCGGATCGCTGGCCCGCCATAAGCGCAGGATTGAGGAACGCAAGGCGCGGTATTCGGCAATTATCTGCGCCAGATCGAAGCCCGACTCGATGCGCAGGTCGACGTGGACGGCGGCGACGCGCTCGATGGGCACGCCGCTTGCCTCACCGCGGCTGGGCATCGCTTGCGCGACGCCGGGCAGCGGCCGTTCAACATCGTCGGCAATCGATTGCAGGATCGCCGCCGCATAGGCGCGCAACAGCCATCTGGGCAGCGCAGCCCCCGGCCTGAGTGTTTTAACGAACTCCTCCCATTCGTGCAGGATTCGCTCGGCGTCACTCCTGATAAAAGCTGCCAGACGCATCATACCGCCCCCCATTAAAGCTTAGGACGGCTGCCTATTGGTGCCAACCGAAAATACTGAGGAAGAGTTCCAAAAACCTCAAAGGAGACACCCGGGTGCTGCAAAACCGCACCATCTGGAGTATGCCTTGCACAATCGAACCTAATCACGGACGGCCGGCGCCGCCAGCAGCGCCGGCCACAGCGAGGCAGCAACATCATGAAGATCGGATATTTCAGCGTCGGCGTGGGCCCTTCGACCAATCCGCAATGGCTGCGGACTATCGCCACCAACGCGCAGCGCCTGGGCTTCGCCACCATCTGGGCGCCCGAGCATGTGGTACTGGTCGAGCAGTACGCCTCCAGGTATCCCTACACCAGCGGTGAATTTCCAGGGCCGGCCAACGCCGCGATCGCCGACCCCTTTCCCACGCTGGCCTATGTCGCCGCTTGTACCAGCACGATCCGGCTGGCCACCGGCATCTGTATCGTGCCCGAGCACAATCCGGTGGTGCTGGCCAAGACTATCGCCACGGTCGATCGCCTGAGCGGCGGCCGCTTCATCCTGGGCGTTGGCATCGGATGGCTGGCGGAGGAATTTCAGGCGCTGGGCATACCCTTCGAGCGCCGCGCGCAGCGCACGCGCGACTATATTGAGGCGATGCGCAAGCTGTGGACCGAGGAGCGCAGCACGCATCACGGCGAGTTCGTCAGCTTTACCAACGTGTTCAGCTATCCCAAGCCCGCGCAAGCCAAGGGTGTGCCGGTATGGTTCGGCGGCGAAAGCGCCCCGGCGCTGCGGCGGGTGGCCGAATACGGCGACGGATGGCTGGGCTTCAAGCTTTCGCCCGAAGCCGCGGCAGCCAAAATCAGGCGCATAGAGGAATTGCTCAAGTCCTACGGGCGCAAGCGCTCCGATGTGTATCTGGCCGCGTCGCCCTATACCGACCCGATCAAACCCGACGACCTCAAGCGCTATCGCGATGCCGGGGTGGAGGAAGTCGCGCTGCTCATCACGCAGCGCACCCGCACCGAAGAGGAAGTCGTGACGTGCCTGGAGCAGATGGCGCGCGACTTCGTCGAACCCGCCGCCAGCCTCTAATGGAAAAGTTAGGTTCTGCCGCATTGAGCTTGCGATTGACGTTTTGCACGCAGCGTTGTAAGTTTTCGCGCGGCGCAAAGCGCGAACGCGTGGGCCGCCGGCACGCGATGGCGATTGCAGCGGCCGCGACTGGGGGATTCGATGAAAATCGCACTCTCGCGCAGGCAGTTCCTTTGGGCGGCATCGGCAGGCGTGGTCGCCGCCGGCCTTCCCGCGGCGGCGTGGAAGCGATGGCAGGTCGAGGAGGCCAGGGCTGAGTCGCGCGCCCGATTCTTCGCCGACCCTGCCGACTACGCGACGCTGCAGGACCTTGTCGATCGGATCATACCGCCCGACACCGATCCCAACACCGGCTTGCCCTCCCCGGGCGCGAAGGCCGCCGGCGTCGCCGACTACATCGATTTCCTGCTCGGCGCATTCCTTGCCTCCCGCCCCTTCATCTTCGCCGGCGGCCCGTTCAGCGATCGCAATCCGGTGGGCCGCGAGGGCCGCATCGACGACATGGCACGCCCGCTCAGCCTGACCCCGCTTCAGGCGCTGGCCTGGCGCATCCGCATCATGGGTACCCAGGGCGCGGCGAACGCCAATCCCATTGACGCCGCGCGCATCAAGATCGTCAAGGCCAACAATGTCCTGGCCGGCATCGGCGACAGCAACGGCGACCTGCCCGGATTCCAGCAGCAGTACCGCGCCGGCATCGCCGCGCTGCGAGCCGCGGCGATGGCGAAGTATGCAAAGGATTTTCCCGCCCTGACCTCAGCGCAGCAGGACGCATTGATCGCGGCGGCCGACCCGGACTTCATCGCGCTGGTCACCAATCACGCTGCCGAGGGGATGTTTGGCAACCCCGAGTATGGCGGCAATCAGCCGCCCGACCGCACCCGTCCGGCCACCGGTGCAGACGGCGACAATCGGCCCATCGGCTGGACGATTGCGAACTTCGAGGGCGACCGCCAGCCGCTTGGCTACACCTCGTTCGATCCGGTCACGCAGACCTTCATCGAGGAGCCCAACCATCCGGTTTCCACCCCTGACCCGGGCGACCCGTCTTTTCTCGATCCCGAGACCGCGCAGTTGGTGCACCAATTGGCCAAGGGACTGCGCACGATGAACCGCGGGCGGCGGCGCTGAGGGGAGACGTGCAATGGCCGACAGGAACAAAACTGCGGTAGTAATCGGCAGCGGCGCCGGCGGTTCGATGGCGGCGCGCGTGCTGGCCAAGTCAGGCCGTTTCCAACGCGTGACTGTGCTGGAGAAGGGCCCCAACTATTTTAAGCTGCTCGATCATCCCGATTTCCGCAAGGTCGTGACTTCCTTCAGCAACGACGAGATCAAGTTCGGCTCGCGCACCGGTCCGCAGACTTCATCGGACAGCGTCGATGACGCCGACCCGCTGCTCGACCCGCGCCGCTTCATCAATCCCAGCTTCGGCGTCAACGTGGTCGGCGAAGTCAACAGCCTGCCCCAAATCGTGGGCGGCGGGCTGAATCATGCCGACTGGAAGGCGCGCCGGCTGCGACCGGCCGATTTCAAACTCAAGACGCTGGCTGAGATGTTCCCCGCCCACATCAACATCGCGGGCGCCAACGTCGCCGATTGGCCGCTTTCCTATGACGACCTCGAACCCTTCTACACACTGGCCGAGTATATCGTCGGCGTGCAGGGGCCGGCGGCGCTGCCCGCCCCGTTCGCGCCGCCGCGCAGCAAACCTTACCCGATGCCGCCGGGGGTCCCGCAGTATGTAGCGCTGGTGCTGGCGCAGGGCGCGCGGAACACCGGCTTTCATCCCTTCGCGGCGCCGATGGGCGCCACGTCGCGGCCGTATAACGGACGTCCGGTGTGCAACGACTGCGGCTTTGATGGCGGCTTTGGATGTCCGATCGGCGCCAAAAGCAGTCCCGCGATTACCGCTTTGCGCGACGCGCTGCTGACCCATCGCACGCGCCTGATGCCGGAAGCTTACGCCTATCGGCTCAACCTCGACGGCCATCGCGTCGCCAGCGTCTCCTACTTCGACGCGCACGGTGCCAGCCACGAACTGGCGGCCGACGTGTTCGTGATTGCGGCGTCGGCCATCGAATCGGCCCGCCTGTGCCTGCTGTCGGGCCTGTCCAACCCCAACATCGGGCGCAACCTGATGTTTCATTACCAGACCCTGGCGGTGGGGATTTTCCTCCCCGGGCGGCTTCATCCGCATCGCGGCCGCACCGTCACGCACATGTTCGACGATTTCGCCGGCCCGGCGCAAATCGCCCAGTACGCCGGATTCAACCAGCCGCGCGGCGGCACGGTCGAACTGGCCGGCGGGCAGCCGTTGATCGGCGAGGCGAAGCTGTACCTTGGTCCGATTGGCTCGATGCTTGGTTTGCCGGGAACGCCCAAGGACCTGATGCGCTTAAGCCCGCTGCGCGAGCATCTGGCCGCGCTGACGCTGCAAGGTGAGGACCTGCCGCAGTTGAGCAATCGCGTCGAACTGGACCCAGGGTTGAAGGATGTATTCGGCGTGCCGGTGGCAAAAATCACCTACCAGAATCATCCCTACGAAATCGACGCGTCGAACTTCTATCAGCCCCTGATGGCCGAAGTGCTCAACGCCGCCGCGCCGGCCGGCACGATCGTGGAAATTTCCTTTCTGGGTCCCGCAGTCGAGGTCTCAGGTTTTGTTCCGACCTCGGCCCATATCCTGGGCACGCTGCGGATGGGTCCGGACCCGGCCACCTCGGTGACGGATGCGGGTGGCAAATTTCACGGCCTGGACAATCTGTACGCCGCCGACGGCAGCCTGTTTACCACCTCGGGCGGGATGAATCCCTCGCTGACCATCATGGCGCTGGGCTATCGCGTCGGCTGCTCGATCATCGACCCCAAGGAGCCGTTGGCGGTCGCCAAATCCATCGACCGCAAGCTGCTTTAGCGAACCGTGATGCGGCCGGCGCCGAAAGTGCTCCGGTGATTCCAACCTGATTGCTGACAGTGGAAGGGCAGGAATACGGCGCTACCGGTAAGCATACCCCGCGCCACGGTGGCCTTGCGCGTCAACGTATACACGGCCCGCGCTTCGTTTTCCACCCGCCCATCTGGTATTAGCCATTGGAGACCCAATGATCGCAGCGCACCCGCGCGAGGTTCAGGATGCTATTCGATATCGGTGATTATCTGGCCGGCGCCACCGTCGGTGCCGCTACGGCGGCGATAGTTCGTGTGGTGGTCTGGCCCGGGATGGACATGGTGGTCGCCATGCTCATCGGAATGGGGCTGGGCATGGTGGTGCATGTCGTGCTTGGATTTTTGTTTGGACCGTTGATCGGAATGTTCAACGCGATGATGCCCGCGTCGATTATCGGAATGTACGGCGGGATGTTCTTCGGCATGCGCGATTCGATGGCGGCGGGCTCGCGGAGCTGGGGCGCGGCGCTGGCGGTCGGCGCCGTCTTCGGCGCTGTGGTCGTGGGCGCGATGCGCTACTATGACCGCGCGCTGCGCGGCACGGTGATGGAATCCGGAGACTGAGCGGGGACTTCGATGGACACAGCAACACAGGAGAAGTGGGACAAGGTCAGTCAGAACTTTGACTTCTTCAGCTTTGGCGACGACCATCGGCTAGGCCCGCACAAGCGCCGGCTGTTCGCCAAAATTCACGGCGCAACCTTGATGGTGGCCGCGGGCACGGGCAACGACTTCCGCTTCTTTCCGCCCAGCCAGTCGATCACCGCCATCGACATCAGCCCCAAGATGCTCGAGCGTGCTAAGCAAAAGGCCGCCGCCTATCCGGGAAAGATAGAATTGCGCCAGATGGACGTGACGCAGCTTGACTTTCCCGACAACAGCTTCGACACCGTGGTCACGGTCTGCACCTTCTGCTCCGTGCCCAAACCGGTGGCGGGGCTGCGCGAATTGCGCCGCGTGCTCAAGCCCGGCGGCCAGCTTTTGATGTTCGAGCATGTGCGCAGCCGCATCGGACCGCTGGGCATTTTGCTCGACCTGATGACGCCGCTGTCGCGCCGCCTGGGCCCCGACCTCAACCGCGACACGGTCGGCAATGTCCAGAAGGCCGGCTTTCGGCTGCGGCGCGAAGAGAATGTTTATCTCGACATCGTCAAGATCATCGAAGCCGTAAAAGACCCCGTCTGACAGCCCAAGCGGAGCAAGCAACCATGAAGTACACCCGCATCTATGCCGACGCCGACGGCGAGTCGCACTTCGAGGACGTCGAGGTCGAGATGAAATCGGCGCCCTACAACACCGGCGCCATCTCGGAGATGTTCGCGGCCAGGGGCGTGATGTTCCGCGTCTCGCCCGACTATTTCGTCGATTGGCACAACGCCCCGCGCCGCCAGTTCGTCGTCAATGTCACCGGCACGCTCGAAGTCACGGTCAGTGACGGCACCACGCGCCGCTTCGGTCCCGGCACCGTGCTGCTCGCCGAGGACGTCAGCGGCAAGGGCCACATTTCGCGCAGCCTGGGCGGGCAGGAGCGGCTGTCGCTGTTCATCCCGCTGGCCGACTGATTCGCACTCGCCTGATTTCAAACCGCGCGTGGCCCGCCCGGGCCTCGTCTCCAATTCCTCACCGGGATGTGCTGTACTGCTACGCAGCGGAATTTCCAATCGCATCGGAGAAATTCGAATGGTCGAGCATCCAAACCAACACGTCCTTAGCGGCTACAAGGTGCTGGACTTCAGCCAGTACATCGCCGGGCCGACCGTGACCCGCATGATGGCCGAGATGGGCGCCGAGGTAATCAAGGTCGAGATGGCGCCCGGCGGCGATCAGACCCGCGGGATGCCGTACCTCAAGAACAACCGCAGCGGCTATTTCATCCAGCAGAACCTGGGCAAAAAGAGCCTGTGCATCGACGTTAAGAAAGAAGCGGGACTCAGAATTATAAAGGAGTTGATTCGCCGCATGGACGTGGTGGTAGAAAACTTCGGGCCCGGCACGATGCAGCGCCGCGGGCTGGGCTATGAGGTGGTCAAGGCGCTCAATCCGAAGATTGTGATGTGCTCGATCTCGACCTTCGGGCAGGACGGTCCGCTGGCCAATCAGCCGGGATGGGATTTTATCGGCGCCTGCTACTCGGGCGTGATCGACATGATCGGCGAGCCGGGCAAGACCCCGGTGTTCGCGGGCCTGGCGGTGGGCGACGCCAGCACCGGGGTTCACGCGCTGGCCGCAATCGCCTGCGCCCTGCTCTACCGCGAGCGTACCGGCGTCGGCCAGCATCTGGACGTCAGCCTGCTGGATTCCTACTTCGGCTACCACGATACCGCGATCCACGCCTACAGCTTGAGCGGCGGCCAGTACCAGCATCGCCGCTTCGGCCGCCAGCATCCGCTCTACACTCCGACCGGAATCTTCGAGGGCCAGCAGCATCCGATCTGCATCATGGCGCCGCTGGACAACCAATGGGCCGCGCTATGCCAGGCGATGGGGCAGCCGGAACTTGCCGCCGACCCGCGTTTCGCCACGGCGCCCGAGCGGGTCAGGAATCAGGCCGAGGCGATCCGAATCGTCCAGGACTGGCTGGACCGCACGCCCGAGGACCAGGCGCTGGCCGCGATGGAACAGCATCGCGTGCCCGCGGCGCCGGT
>Ga0070737_10004222_pt1 | contig 14634 bp, 13 predicted proteins | sample Coa_R1_10_FD_66438 | JGI IMG/M metagenome (GOLD analysis project Ga0070737, IMG submission 66438) | Surface soil microbial communities from Centralia Pennsylvania, which are recovering from an underground coalmine fire - Coalmine... | ecosystem: Environmental > Terrestrial > Soil > Unclassified...
GAAGCCCCTCCCGGCGGGCGCGTCCTCGGTGACCTCGCTGCCTCGGGTGTCGCCGTACCAGCCGATCGCCGAGGCGGCGACGAGGACCTTCGGGGCCGGCCTCGCCGCGGCGAGGGCGGTGGCCAGCGCGCCGGTGGCGAGCACCCGGCTGGCCCGGATCTCGGCCTTGTAGCGGGGAGTCCACCGATGGTCGCCGACGCCGGCGCCCGCCAGGTGGACGCACGCGTCGATCCCGTCCAGGGCCGGGTCGCCGGCGTCGGCGGCACGCGGATCCCAGCGCACCTCGTCGGCACCCCGCGGCGGCCGCCTGACCAGGCGGATGACCTGGTGGCCATCCGCCCGCAGGCGCGCCGTCAGCGCGGTGCCGATCAGCCCGGACGAGCCCGTGACCGCTACCTTCATCGGTGCTTAGAGACCCAGCTCGGCCTCGAAGGCTCCTTCCTCAAGGCGGTTCTTCACCGTGGCGAGGAACCGGGCCGCGTCGGCGCCGTCGACCAGCCGGTGGTCATAGGTCAGCGCCAGGTACACCATGGACCGGACCGCGATCACCTCGCCGAGCGCCGGGTCGTCCACCACGACCGGCCGCTTGACCACGGCGCCGGCCCCGAGGATGCCGACTTGGGGCTGGTTGATGATCGGCGTGTCGAACAGCGCGCCCCGGCTGCCGGTGTTGGTCAGCGTGAACGTGCCGCCGGCCAGTTCGTCCGGGGTCACCTGGCCGGACCGGGTCCGCGCGGCGAGGTCGCTGATCTTCCTGGCGAGGCCGCCGATGTTCAGGTCGCCCGCGTTGTGGATCACCGGCACCATCAGCCCGCGCTCGGTGTCCACCGCGATGCCGAGGTGCTCGGCGTCATGGTAGGTGACCTGGGCGTTCTGCGCGTCGATGACGGCGTTGAGCTTCGGATGCACCTTGAGCGCTTCGACGGTGGCCTGCGCGAAGAACGGCAGGAACGTCAGCTTGACGCCCTCGCGTGCCTCGAAGCCGGCCCTGGCGCGCTCGCGCAGCCTGGCGATGTTCGTCACGTCCGCCTCGACCACGGTGGTGAGCTGCGCGGAGGTCTGCAGGGATTCGACCATCCGTTTGGCGATGACCTGGCGGGGCCGCGACATCCGCTGCGTGGTGCCGCGCAGGGCCGACGGCACGAGCACCGGCCGGGTGCGCGTCGGCGCGGTTTCCGGGGCGGCGGTTTCGGGAGCGGCGGTTTCCGGGGCGGCGGTGGCGGGGGCGGCGGCCTCGGGGGCGGCGGCCCGTGCGGCGGCTTCCGCCGCGCGCTGCCTGCGGGCGGCCTCGAGGACGTCCTGCTTGCGGATCCGGCCGCCGACGCCGGTCCCCACGATCGACTCCAGCGGAACCGAGTGCTCGGCCGCGAGCTTGCGCACCAGCGGGGTGACGTACGGGGCCTCGCCGCCCGGCAGGGGCGTGGGCTCGGGGTACGCGCCGGGAGCCGCGGGCTCGTCCGCCGTGGGAGCGGGCGCGGGAGGCGTCCACGCGGGGACGGCGGGGACGGGCGCGGGCTCCGGCGGCGGCGCGTAGCCGGGAGCCGAGGCGGCGGGAGCCGGGGCAGGCGGCGCGGGAGGCACGGGAGGGGCAGGCGGCGCGGGAGGCGGTCCCTGGGGCGCCGCCGCGGCGGGCGGCGGCGCCCACGCCCACGCTCCGGCCGGGGCGGGCGACCCGCCGTTGGCGGGCGCCGCGGCCGGCGCGGGCGCGGAAGGCGCGGCGGGGGCAGCGGGGACGGCCTGGGCAGGCTCGGGCGCCGCCGCCGCGGCGGGGGCGGCCTGGGCAGGCTCGGGGGCGGCCGCTTCCGGGGCGGCCGGCCCGGGCGCGGGGGCGCCGCCGCCGGCGGACTCGTCCGCCTCCTCGATCACGGCGAGCTGAGCGCCGACCGCGACCGTCTCGTCCTCGTCGACGGCGATACCGCGCAGGATGCCGGTGGCGGGAGACGGGATCTCGGTGTCCACCTTGTCCGTCGACACTTCCAGCAGCGGCTCGTCCGCCGTCACATGCTCGCCTTCCTTCTTCAGCCAGCGGGTGACGGTGCCCTCGGTGACGCTCTCGCCGAGCTGGGGCATTGTTACCGAGACCGACATGTTCGGTTCGACTCCTTATGCGTGAAAGTGCAGGGGTTTGCCGGCGAGTGCCAGGTGCGCCTCGCCGATGATCTCGGACTGGGTGGGGTGCGGGTGGATCAGCGCCGCGACGTCGGCTGGCTCCGCGTCCCAGTTGTAGATGAGCTGGCCTTCGGCGATCAGCTCGCCGACCCGGCTGCCGACGAGGTGGATGCCGAGCACCCGGCCCGGGCCGTCCGGGGTCGCCTCGGCGATCACCTTGGCCTGGCCCTGGGTCTGCAAGATGACGCTCCTGCCGTTCCCGCCGAGCGGGTAGTTCACCTCGGTCACCGCGATGCCCCGCTCCGCGGCCTGCGCGGAGGTGATGCCCACCGACGCGACCTCGGGGTCGCTGTAGGTGATCCGCGGCACGCCGTCGTAGTCGATCGGCCTGACGTCCAGGCCGCCGAGCCGCTCGGCGACGCCGATGCCCTCGGCGAAGCCGACGTGCGCGAGCTGCGGAGTGGCGATGAGGTCGCCGACGGCCGAGATGGTCGGCACCGAGGTCCGGCAAAGCGGGTCCACGTCCACGTAACCGCGGGTCAGCGTGACGCCGTTCTCCTCATAGCCGAGCCCCGCCGAGACCGGCCCGCGGCCGACCGCGACGAGCAGCACCTCGGCCTGGAGCGTCTTGCCGTTGGCCAGCGACACCGCCACGCCGGCGTCGGTGTACGTGACGGACTCGAACCGCACGCCGAGCTCGAAGCCGATGCCGCGGCGCCGGAAGGCGCGCTGCAAGTGCTTCGCGCTCGCCTCGTCCTCAAGGGGCAGCAGCTGCGGCAGCATCTCGACGATCGTCACCTCGGCGCCGAACGACCGCCACACGCTCGCGAACTCCACCCCGATGACCCCGCCGCCGAGGATGACCGCCGAGCGGGGCACCCGGTCAAGCCGCAGCCCCTCGTCCGAGGTGATGACCCGTTCGCCGTCGATCTCCAGGCCAGGCAGGCTGCGCGGTTCCGACCCGGTGGCGAGCACCACGTGGTCACCGGTGTAAAGGGCGCCGCCGACCTGCACCGACGTCGGCGAGACCAGCCGCCCCTCGCCGATGATCGTGTCGATCTTGCGGCTGGCGATGGTGGATTGCAGGCCCTTCCACAGCCGGTCGACCACCGATTGCTGGTAGGACAGCACGCCGGGCATGTCCACGCCCTCGAATGATGTCCGGATGCCGAACTTCGCGCTCTCCCGCGAGGAGTCGGCGACCTCGGCCGCGTGCAGCAGCGCCTTGGTGGGGATGCAGCCGCGGTGCAGGCACGTGCCGCCGACCTTGTCCTTCTCGATCAGGGCCACGCGCTTGCCGAGCTCGGCCGCGCGGAGCGCGCAGGCGTAGCCGCCGCTGCCGCCGCCTAGCACGACGATGTCGTAATGGCCGCCCTCTGCCACAGTTTCTCACCTTTTCCGCTTATGCTCAGGGTCTCATCATGTCATTGGCAGGCGCTCAGGCGCCCGGCAGCCGGCCGGCCGCGGTTTCCGCCGCGATCTGCACGAGTGCTCGCACCGCCGCGCCGGTGCCGCCCTTCGGCGTATACCCGTAGGGGGAGCCCTCGTTGAAGGCGGGGCCGGCGATGTCCAGGTGTGCCCAGGCCGTCCCGTCCGGCACGAACTCGCGCAGGAACAGGCCGGCCACCAGCATGCCGCCGTTGCGGTCCCCGGAGACGTTGGCCAGGTCGGCCACGGGGGAATCCAGGCCCTTGCGCAGCTCCTCGGGCAGCGGCATCGCCCACGCGGGCTCGCCGGCCTCCCGCATCACCGCGGCCACCTCGGCCGCCAGCGACTCGGTGCTGCCCATCACGCCCGTGGTGCGGCGGCCGAGCGCCACCGTCGCGGCGCCGGTGAGCGTGGCGACGTCGACGATCAGGTCGGGGTTGTCGGCGCCGGACCGCGCCAGCGCGTCCGCCATCACCAGCCGGCCCTCGGCATCGGTGTTGAGGACCTCCACGGTCTTGCCGCCGTAGATGGTGATGATGTCGGAGGGCCGCTGCGCGGCGCCGCCCGGCATGTTCTCCGCGAGGCACATGTACCCGATCACGTTGACGGGCAGCCCTAGCTCGGCGATCACCGCGGTGGCGGCCAGCGTGGCCGCCGCGCCGCTCATGTCGCACTTCATGGTCTCCATGGACTTCGGCGGCTTGAGCGACAGCCCGCCGGAGTCGAACGTGATGCCCTTGCCGACGAACACGACGGTCTTCGCCGCCTCCGGGTGGGAGTGCTCCAGCCTGACCAGCCGCGGCGGCCGGGAGGACCCCTGGCCGACGGCGAGGATGCCGCCGTAGCCGCCCGCCTTGAGCTCGGTCTCGCCGAGGATCTGCACCGCGATGCCCTTGCCGGCCGCCACCCGCTCCGCCTCGGCGGCCAGCGCGGCCGGCGGCAGGTCGACGGGCGCGGTGTTGACGAGGTCCCTGACGAGGTTGACCGCGTCCGCGATCACCCGCCCGCGGCTCACCGCGGTGGCGTTGCCGGCGCTGGTGAGCAGCGTCACCCTGATGTCAGGCGCAGGCGTGGACCGGTACCGGCGGAAGCTGTAGCCGCCCAGCAGCGCGCCGGCGGCGACGGCCTCGGCCTCGGCGGGGGTCTTCGCGGGAAGCGCGAGCGTGACGGCCTTCCCCTCGCCGTTGCCGTCCTTGCCGCGGGCGGCCAGCTTGCCCCCGCTCAGGTCCCGCAGCGCCGTCCCGGCGGCGCGGCGCAGCTTCTCAGCGTCGAACGGGGCGCCGCCCTCCGGCGCCGGGCCGAGGCCCACGGCGAGGACCACCGAAGCGGGCAGCTTCCCGCCCGCGGGGATCTTGGTGAGCTCCTCGAGTTCCCCGGTGGCGCCGAGCGCGGTGAGCGCGCTGGCGAGGGTGCCGCCGAGAGCGTCGTCGACCCCGTCCGCGCCGGGTGCGGCGCACGGGCCGTCCGGGGTCTGGGTTACCCCGATGACAAGGACATCGGCCTCGGCCGTACCGGGCGCCGATTCGCTGGTGGAAAGGGAGACTGTCACCCTGCCGATGTTAGAGCACCCCGGCATGCCGCGCTGGCGGCCGGCGGCCCTGGATGCCGCGCGCGCCCCCGCGGCCCGCGGGGCGCATGCGCCGGATGGGACTCACCAGGAGCCATCGGCGGCTGCTGACCGGCCGCCATATACCGAAAAATCTTTCACTATGAAGGAAAAATCTGTTATAGCTATAGAAAACTTACGTGATCATGATTGGCGCGCTGAGTTCCGGCCCTGGCGGCGCGGCGCCGGCGCCGTCACTGCCGGCGTCCGCCGGCTCCGCGGCGAACAGGTGACAGCCGTCAGGATCGAGGCGCAGCCCCACCTCCTCGCCGCGGACGGCGCGGTGCCGGGCGAACACGCCGGTCAGCCGGCCGTGGCCAGGGATGTCGATGGCCAGCTCGTATCCGCGCCCGCGGAACGCCACGTCGGCGACCCGGCCGGCCAGGTGCCGCTCGCCGTCGGCGGTCCTGGCCACGTAGATCCCCGTCGGGCGGATCGCCAGCACCGCCTCGGCGCCGGGCCGCAGGGAACGGGTGCCGGAGGACCCGCCGCCCGGCCGCAGCCGGGGGAACGTGCCGCCCGCCGCGGTCACTTCCACGGCGCCGTTCCCGGCGTGCGCGGCGACCTTCACCCGCAGTTCCCCGGCCAGCCCGGTGAACCGGGCGACGAACGGCGTCGCGGGGTGGTGATAGATCTGCTCCGGCGCGCCGGACTGCACCAGCCGCCCCTCCGCAAGCACCCCCACCTTGTCCGCGAGCGCGAACGCCTCGGCCTGGTCGTGCGTGATGTACACGGTGGTGGCGCCCGCGTCGCGGACGAGCGAGGAGATCTCCACGCGCATCCGCTCGCGCAGGTCGGCGTCCAGGTTGGACAGCGGCTCGTCGCACAAGATCAGCCCGGTGTCGGCGATCAGCGCGCGGGCCAGCGCGACCCGCTGCTGCTGGCCGCCGGACAGCTCGTTCGGGTACCGCCGCGCGAACGATGCCAGCCCCACCCGCTCCAGCATCGACAGCGCGCGCGACCGGCACTCGGCACGGCCGAGCCGCCGGCGGCGCAGCGCGAACGCCACGTTGTCCAGCGCGGTCATGTGCGGCCACAGCGCGTAGTCCTGGAACACCATCGACAGGTCGCGCCGGTCCGGGGGCAGGTGCGCCCGGCCGTCCGCGACGGTCCGCCCGCCGATGGTGATCCGCCCGCTGTCGATCCGCTCGATGCCCGCCAGGCACCGCAGCAGCGTGGTCTTGCCGGAGCCGGAGGGGCCGAGCAGCACGAGGAACGTCCCCGGCGATACGTCCAGCGACACCGAACGCAGCGCGGGCACGCTGGCCCCCGGATACGTCTTGGTCAGGTCGGCGATCGAGATGGGCTCAGCCACGGGTGGTTCCTCCGATCCTGCGCCAGCCGGCCGGGGCGAGCAGCCGGTAGCCGCCGAGGGCGACGGCGACGGCGGCGAACGCGATGGACACGGCGAGGACGGCCTGGGCCATGCCCACGCCGAAGTGGTAGTTGGACAGGTTGTCCTCGATCGCGATCGAGGCGGGCGGCGAGCCGGGCGCGTACAGCAGCTGCGACAACGGCAGCTCCAGGAACACCCCGCAGAACGTGTACAGCCACGCCAGCGTGACCGGCCGGGACACCACCGGGAGCACCCCGCGCGCCCAGGCGGTGACCGGGCCCGCCCCGTGCGCCCGCGCCGCGTCGGCCAGCGAGGGCTGCAACTGCGACACCGGGCCGACCAGGACCCGCGCGTTGGTCGGCAGCGAGGACGCGACGTAGGCGATGACGAGCAGCTGCACGGTCTGGTACAGGTCGATGTGCAGCCGGGACATGACCGGCAGGTTGTAGGCGAAGATGTAGCCCGCGCCGAACACCACGCCGGGCAGCGCGACCGACGCGAGCAGCAGGAAGTCCAGTGCCCCGGTAGCCGCCGTCCGGCGCCGGGACAGCAGGCGGGCGGCGATGAACCCGAGCGTCACGGTGACGGTCGCGGTGATCAGGCCGTAGGCCATGGACCGTTCCAGCGGCCCGGTCAGCCCGGGCTGCCGGAACAGGGCCTGGTAGTTCACCAGCGTCGGCGTGAACGAGCCGCCGTAATCGCCGAGCAGCGAGCCGCTCACCGCGCCGAAGCCGGGGATGCCCAGCATCACCAGGAAGAAGAGCGCCAGCCCGGAACCGGCCAGGACGGCCTCGAAACGGCCGAGCCGCCGCCGCACCGCCTGCCGGGTACGGCCGGACAAGATCGCGTAGGACCGGCCGCGCAGCGCCCGGGCCTGGAGCGCCAGCGGGACCGCGACCGCCGCGACGAGCAGCCACGACATCCCGGCCGCCAGCGGGAACGACGGCGGGAAGTTGCCGATCGCCGCGTAGAGCTGGTAGGTCGCCAGCGGGAAGTCGGCGTTGTAGGCCAGCGTGGCCGCGACGCCGAAGTCGCTGATCGACTCGGCGAAGCCGATGGCGAGCGCGGACCAGATGGCCGGCGCCAGGATCGGCGCGACCAGCCGCAAGGCGGCAAGCCGCGACGCGCCGTGCACCCGGGCGGCGTCCTCGAACTCCTGCCCGAGCCCGCCGAGCGCCGCGGAAACCGCCAGGTAGGAGAACGGCACGCAGCGCAGCCCGAGCAGCAGCACGACGCCGAACGGCCCCATGATCAGGTGCGTCACCCACGGCCAGTCCAGGCCGGCCCGGTACATCACGCCGTCGGCCTGCACGAGCCGCTCCCAGCCGAGGGCGGGCAGCCAGGAGGGCAGCAGCAGGGACAGCCACATGCCGCCGCTGACGAACCGCCGGCCGGGCACGGTGGTGCGGGCGGCCAGCCATGCGACGGGAAAGCCGAGGGCCAGGCCGAGAGCCGCGGCCGCGCACGACACCCACAGCGAGTTGGCCACCGCGACCGCGGTCGCCCCGGTGAGCGACTGGCGCAGGTACGTCAGCGTGAACCACTGCGCGCCCTGGCCGAACAGCCGGGGGGAGAGCGCGAGCAGCAGGAAGCAGGCGCACGGCAAGAGGATGAACGCGGCCACGATCAGCCAGAACAGCGGCATGCCGGCGGCCCGGAGGGCCGGCAGCCCGCCCGTGCGCGGGGGCCGCAGCCCGCCCGTGCGCGGGGGCCGGGGAGGAGACGGGGGGGCGGACGGCCCCCCCGTGCGCGCGGGGATCCCGGGGGCCGGGGGGGCCGGGGGGCGGGCGCCCCCCGTGCCGGGAGGCGGCCCCCCCGGGGCGGCAGGGTCGATCAACGGACGATGTTGGAGTCGAACCAGGTGTTGATGGCGGCCTCCTGCGGCCCCCACTTATACGGGTCGATGGCCTGCGTCTTGGTGCTGCCCAGCGGCGGCAGGGCCGGCAGCGGGCTGACCCCGGAGATGACCGGGTAGTACAGTGAATCGCCGGTCGGGTCGCCGGACTGCATCACCTTCTGGCCGGCGGGGGAGAGCACGAAGTCGATGAACTGCTCCGCCTCGGCCTGCACGGCGGGCGGCGCCTTGGCGTCGATGCCGATCGCGCTGGGCAGCAGGGTGACCGGGTTCAGGTACGCCACGCCCAGGTTCTTGTCGCCGAGCGCGGCGCCGATGGCCGCCGAGCTCTGCACCAGCGCCAGGTTGATCTGCCCGCTGGTCAGCGCCTGCAGCGTAACGCCGTTGGTCGGGTGGATGACCAGGCCGTTGGCCTTGAGCGACATGAAGTACTTCTCGCCGGCCGACACGCCGCCGAGGTAGTTCATCATCCCGGCGATGAACGGGTAGGTCGGCCCGGACTGCGACGGGTCGTTCATGCCCACCTGCCCCTTCCAGGCCGGCGACAGCAGCGCCTGCCACGAGGCTGGCGGGTTCTTCACCTTGGCCTTGTTGTAGACCAGGGCGGCCATCAGCGTGACGCCGGTCGGCGTGTAGCTCTTGTCCGGCGGCAGCGACGCGGCGCCGAGGGAGTTCCACGAGACCTTCGGCTCGAAGCCCTTCATCAGCAGCCCCTGGGTGTCGAGGCCGGCGAACGCGGTGGCGCCGTCGACCCACAGCAGGCCCCAGTTCGGATTGTTCTTCGAGGCCTCGATCTGGGTGAGCAGCGGGCCGGTCGAGTTGTCGTCGAGCTGCACCGGGATGCCGGTGGCCTTGGTGAAGGCCTTGGTCATCGCCGAGTCATAGCCCTGGGCGGAGTAGACGACGAGCGGCACCTTGGCGGACGAGGATGCCGGCGAAGAGGACGGAGAAGACGGGGAGGCGGAAGACGACGTGGCGGCGGCCGGCGCCGGCGAGCTCGAACTCGACGAGCAGCCGGCCACGGCCAGGAGTGTCAGGGCGGCGGCGCCGGAGACGCCGGTGAGCAGACGCAGGCGGGTGCGCCGGTGCAAGCGGTCCATGGCGCCGATTCTGCGTAATCGAGGCATCACGGCAATGACCGGAAGTTAGCCGTTAGGTGAACCGATGGTCACAACCTGGGAATAACGTTAGTTACTTCTTAGATCTAACGACTGTTACAATGCATTCACGGCGGCCGCCGCGGGCAGGGACTCTGGCATGGGCGCCCGCCGGCGGGCGCCCGCGGCGGAGCCCGGGCTGAAGCCCGCAGTGAAGGAGGTGACGGGTGATGGCCGAGATGTCATCCCCCCTCCCCCTCCTCGGCGTAGACCCGGGCCGCGTACGCCTCAAGCGACTGCTCGCAGGCCTCGAGGGCCTGCTCCGTGGCCGCCCTCCCGTCGGCGCCGAAGACGTCCCGCTCGACGACCTTCGCGAACCAGTTCCGCAGCTTCACCAGGTCGACCTCGTTCTCCTCGAGCTCGGCGTACGTGAAGTGGTTCTCGTCGTATTCCTTCTGCACCTGCTGCAGGAAGTCATGGCACTTGTCGACGATCTCCTCGTACTCGTCGTTCCGCGCCGCCTGGAACGCGGCCCGCACGTCGGCCTCCCCGGCGAGCACGGCCGCCGACATGAGCACGGCGGTGCCGGACATGTCCAGGATCTCCCGCCGCAGCTTGCGCATCGACCGCTCCGCGGCCGGGCTCGCCGGCAGCGCGGCGACCGAGTTCTGCAGGTAGATGGCGCCCAGGCTCTTGATGCGGCGCCACACCGTCGACCGCAGTCTCGTCGGTTCCGGCGGGATCCGGTAGATGAGCAGCAGCCACCCGCTGCCCGCGTCGGTCTCGGCGTGATCAGTCACCCGCACATTGTCCCCGACAGGTTCCCTGCGAGCTGATGGAGATTCCGCATTGAACGCACTCCCGCTCATCCTCACCGTCTTCGTCGCCTGCGCGGTCGAAGCGGTCGAGGCACTCACGATCGTCCTGGCGGCGGGCCTGACCAGGGAGTGGAGGTCCACGTTCCAGGGCATGGCCGCCGCCCTCGCCGTGCTCGCCGCGGTCACCGCCGCGGCCGGCCCGGCGCTCACCCTGCTCCCGCTGTCCGCGCTCCGGCTGGTGGTCGGCGCCCTGCTGGCCATCTTCGGCCTGCAATGGCTGCGCAAGGCCGTGCTCCGCGCGAGCGGGTACAAGGCGCTGCACGACGAGGCGAGCGCCTACCTGCGCGAGGTCGCCGCCGCCGAGGCTGCCCCGGCGCAGGCCAGGCGCGGCGTCCGCGACTGGTACTCGTTCACCCTCGCGTTCAAGGGCGTGCTGCTCGAAGGGCTGGAGGTCGTGTTCATCGTGATCACGTTCGGCGCCAGCCAGCGCGATGTCGGCGCGGCGGTGATCGGCGCCGCCGCAGCCGTCGTGGTGGTGACGCTGACCGGCATCGCGGTCAGGGCGCCGCTGGCGAAGGTCCCGGAGAACTGGATGAAGTTCGCGGTCGGCGTCATGCTCACGTCGTTCGGCACGTTCTGGGGCGCCGAAGGCGCGGGCGCCGCCTGGCCGGGCAACGACGCGGCCCTGCTGGCGCTGGTCCCGCTGGTCGCGGCCGCGAGCGCCGGCTGCATCTTCTGGCTGCGTTCCCGCAAGGCCGCCGCCGGCACCCCCGCACCCGAGAAGGAGATCGTCCGATCATGAACCGGATCAAGGCGTTCGGCGCGTTCTGGTATGACTTCGTGGTCGGCGACGACTGGCAGGTCGCGGCGCTCGTCGTGGCCGGGCTGGCGCTCACCGCGGTCCTGGTCCGCGCCGTGGGGGTCGACTCCTGGTGGCTGCTCCCGCTGTTCGTCGTCGCCGCCCTCGGCTGGTCCCTGCACAGGGCGACGGCAGGCAGGTGATCATCCCGAACGTACGCCCCTGACTCCGGCGGCCCCGGGGACTGCCTCCCGGCATGGGAGGCTCCCATCCCCCCGGCCCCCGGTGACCCCCGCATGGGGGGACGGGCGTCCCCCCATGCCCCTGGGCGGGGACAGGCGCCACCGCACGTTCGGGATGACTATGGACGGGAGCGCGCGCGGACCAGGCCGCTTTCGTAGGCCAGCACCACCGCCTGCACCCGGTCCCGCAGCCCTAGCTTGGCGAGGATCCGGCCGACGTGGGTCTTCACGGTGGCCTCGGAGACGAACAGCCGGGTGGCGATCTCCGCGTTGGACAGGCCGGCGGCGACCTGGATGAGGACCTCGCGCTCCCGCCCGGTGAGCTCGGCCAGGGCCGGCGGGGGAGCGGCGCTGTCCGTGGCGTCCGCGGACAGCAGCGGCACGAACTTGTCGATCAGCCGCCGCGTCGTGGACGGGGCGACCACCGAATCGCCCGAGTGCACGGCCCTGATGGCGAACAGCAGCTCGTGCGGGGGGACGTCCTTGAGCAGGAACCCGCTGGCGCCGGCCTTGAGCGCGGCGAAGGCGTACTCGTCGAGGTCGAACGTGGTCAGCATCAGCACCCGGGGGCGCGGGCCGAGCGCGCAGACCTGGCCTGCCGCCGCCACTCCGTCCAGCCGGGGCATCCGCACGTCCATCACCATCACGTCCGCTTCTCCCCGGGCGGCCAGGGCCACGGCGGCGTGCCCGTCGGCGGCCTCGCCGACCACGGTCATGTCCGGCTGCGCGTCCAGCATCATCCGGAATCCCGCCCGGACCAGTTCCTGGTCGTCGACCAGCGCGACCCGGATCACACTGCCCGCCCCGCCCGCCTCCGGCGCGCCGGGCCCGGCTCCGCCCCTCATGCGGCACCCGGGCCGGCCAGGGCGGCATCCGGCCCGGCCAGGGCGGCACCCGGCCCGGCCGGGGCGGCGGGCGCGAGCGGCAGCGTCGCGGTCACCCGCCAGCCGCCGCCGGGCCGCGGGCCCGCGGTGACCGCGCCGCCGTACATCTCGGCCCGCTCCCGCATGCCGATCAGCCCGTGCCCGCGGCCGTCGCCGGCGGCCCCGCGCACGGTCCCGGCGCGTCCGTCGTCGGTCACCTTGATCACCAGCCGGTCCTCGCAGAACCGCAGCGTGACGCCGGCCGTCACGGCCGGCCCGCCGTGCTTGCGGACGTTGGTCAGCGACTCCTGGACGATCCGGTACGCGGTCAGCGCGGCGCCCGGCGGCAGCGGGCGCGGCACTCCCTCCACGGCGAACGACACGGGCACGCCGGCGGCCCTGGTGTGCTCAAGCAGCCCGGCGAGCTGCTCCACGCCCGGCTGCGGCGCCAGGTCCGCGTCCCCGCCGTCGGCCGACCGCAGCACCCCCAGCAGGCTGCGCATCTCGGCGAGCGCCTGCCGCCCGGTGCGGGAGATCGCGGTCAGCGCCTGCCGTGCCCTGTCGGGCGAGGTCTCCAGCGCGAACGCGGCCCCGTCGGCCTGCACCACCATGACGCTCACGTGGTGCGCGATGACGTCGTGCAGTTCGCGCGCGATCCTCGACCGCTCCGCGGCGGCGGCGATCTGCGCCTGCGCGTCGCGCTCGCGTTCCAGGCGCGCGGCGCGCTCCTCCAGCCCGCGGTAGTAGCCGCGCCGCCACTGCATGGAGTCGCCGAGCAGCCAGGCGAGCAGCGCCGGGCCGGCGAACAGCGCGGCGGCCGCGCCGAGCGCGTACAGCGAGTGAGTGGTGTGCTCGGGCGCCCACCTCGCGATCGCCACCGCCGAGCCCGCCAGGCAGACGGCCAGGCCGGCCAGCGAGATCCGGCGCGGCCGGCAGGCGGCGAGCGTATAGAGCAGGACGACGACCGTCAGGTCCGAGCCGAACGGCCGGGGCAGCAGCAGCACCTCAAGCCCCCCGGCGACGATCGCGGCGGCGAACGCCCCGGCCGGGTAGCGGCGCCGCACCGCGACCGGGGCGGTCATGGCGGCGGTGAACAGCAGCCCCGCCGGCATCCAGGCGCGCCTCACGCCGAACACGCTGAGGCCGAGGGCCGCCAGCAGCAGCGCCAGCATGCCGTCCACCACGAGCGGGTGGCCGCGCAGCCAGCCGTAGAACGAGCGCACGCGGCCAGCGTACGCGCCGGCCCGCCGGCCTGTCGTCCGCCGCGAGGCCGATCCTCCGGCCGCCTGCTACGCCGCGCGGGGGACCGCCGTGAGCCGGGCGCCGGCGTTCGCGGCTAGCCGCCCAGGAAGCGCGCGTCAAGCCGTGTCTCGGCGGCCCCCCCGGCGCCGTCGGGCACCACCCGGTAGGCGGCGGCCGCCGGCCGGTCGCAGACAACCTCGGCGAGCGTGTCGTCGGCGAAGTGGGCGGCCGCGCCGTCGTCGCACGCGATCCCGCCCGGCAGCGTCCCCTCCGCGACCAGCCGCTGGTACAGCGGCCGGCGCTCCGGCTCGGAGTCGTAGTGCGGGCAGAAGCTGCCCGCCAGCATCCCGAGCCCGTCGGTGAAGGGCCGCAGCTTCACGCCGAACGAATCCGTGGTTCCCCCCTCGAACCAGCAGATGCCGCCGGCGCTCGACCCGGCCAGCACGATCCCCGCCTGCCATGCCTTGCACAAGATCTCGTCGATCCCGTGCACCCGCCAGACCGCGACCATGTTCGCGACGCTGCCGCCGCCGACGAAGATGACGTCCTGGGACATCAGCAGGTCTTCCGGGTCGGCCACGTTCGGCATCGGGAAGAGGGCCAGGTGCCTGACCCGCGCCGGCGTCTCCGCCAGCCGGTCGTAGAAACGGAGGTACGCGTTCGGGTCGTCGCCGGCCGCGGTGTTGAGCACGCACAGCCTCGGCCGCGCCTGGCCGGTCAGTTCCATCGCGTATCTCACCTGCAGCGGGGGCGCGTCGCGGGGCATCAGCATGCCGCCTCCGACCGCGAGCACGTGCCGGCGTCCGTCTGCTGCCATGCCGTGACCGTAGCGGCGATCGGCGGCCTCCGCAAACGGCGGCACGGGCGTGACCAGGCCGCCACGCTGCGCCGGCCGCGGAACGCCCGGCCGCGGAGCGCTACCGCTCGGGACCATAAAGGCGTAATATCTCAAAGGCGATCTCGTTGACGGCCGGGTGGCGGCATGCGTTTTCCCAGACGTGGCGCTTCCCAGACGCGACACGGCGGGATCCGGCGTACCGGTGAGGCCTGGCATCCATATCCATGTGGCAGGGTGGCGACAGCATGGCCGAATGGTGGTCGATCGAGGTTTTCCACGGTGACAAGCTCCCGGCGAGCCGGTGGAAGAGCGCCTACGAGAACGAGCTGACCGAAGCGGCGGTGACGAACGGCGCCGTGTACTGGGAGTGGCACGAGTTCACCTACGGGGTGATCTTCGAG
>Ga0070737_10004228_pt1 | contig 14618 bp, 10 predicted proteins | sample Coa_R1_10_FD_66438 | JGI IMG/M metagenome (GOLD analysis project Ga0070737, IMG submission 66438) | Surface soil microbial communities from Centralia Pennsylvania, which are recovering from an underground coalmine fire - Coalmine... | ecosystem: Environmental > Terrestrial > Soil > Unclassified...
TGTACACCTGCACCCAGCCGCAGCATGCCTACCTGCCCTCCATTTTCATGCTCACCTTGCATTGGAAACCGGTCCGATCCCCAGCCCTGTTTCATGCTCATCTTGCATTGGATAATTCTGTCAGCGCGGACACGCGGCGTGGGTTTGAGTCGGCCCGCTATAATCTGAAGTTATCCTCGAAAGTCACAAAAAACCCAAAACTTCGTTAGCCGCCCGCGTGGTCGCCGCGGTCAACTGGGTGATCGCCTGTTTGGTCGTGGTGGCGCTCGCGTTGGTGTATTGGTTTGCCTGGCGGCCCTTGCCCCAACGCTCGGGAACGATTATGGCGCCGGTTTCCCAATCGGTACGGGTCGAGTTCGACCGGCTGGGGGAGCCTCACATCCACGCAGTTACCGAAGAGGATGCACTCGTCGCGCAGGGGTATGTGACGGCGCAGGACCGGCTCTGGCAGATGGATACGTTGCGGCGGGCGGCCGCGGGCGAAGTGGCGGAAATTGCCGGACCGGTGGCGCTCGAAAACGACCGCGAAGCCCGCTTACTGGGGCTGCGGCGGGCGGCCGAAGCCGACTATTTGAAGCTGCCGGCCGCGCAGCGCGCCGAACTGGCGGCCTACGCCCGCGGCGTGAACGCCTTCATTTCCACCCACCTGAAAAATCTTCCGCTGGAGTTTACCCTGCTCGGCTACCAGCCAAGGCCATGGAGCGCGGTCGATTCCATCCTGATTGGCCTGCAGATGTTTCGCACTCTGACGTCCTCTTGGAAGACCGAACTGCGCAAGCGGGACATGCTGCGGCATGGCGACCCCAAAAAGGTGGATCTGCTGTTTGCGATCCGCGCCGGCAACGAAGTGCGGCCGGGCTCGAACGCCTGGGCCATAGCCGGCAGCCGAACACGCTCCGGGCATCCGCTGCTTTCCAACGACATGCATCTGGAACCGACCCTGCCGGGTATCTGGTATATGACCCATTTGCAGGCGGGAAATTTGGATGTGGCCGGAGTTTCGCTGCCGGGGACGCCCGGGGTGCTGGTGGGCCATAACCAGCGAATCGCCTGGGGGTTCACCAACTCCGGGTTCGACGTGCAGGATCTATATATCGAAAAGTTGGATCAGCGCACCGGACGGTACCTCTATGACGGGCACATCGAGCAGGCGCGGCCGGATGTGGAATTGATCCGCGTGAAGGGTCGCGCGCCCGTGGAAATGCTGGTGTGGGTGACCAGACACGGCCCCGTGATTCGTGCCGGCAGCGGGGAAACTCTGGCGCTGCGGTGGACGGTTCAGGATCCCGGCATTTTTCAGTTTCCGCTGCTCGATTTCGATAAGGCCCAAAACTGGGATGAGTTCCAGGCCGCCATGTCGCGGTTTCCGGGGCCGGCGCAGAATGTGGTGTATGCGGATGCCGGCGGAAATATCGGCTATCACGTAATGGGTAAGCTTCCGAAACGGCGGGGGTACCGGGGAGACGTGCCGGTGGATGGCAGTTCGGCCGGGTACGATTGGGACGGCTATATCCCGTTCGACCAGCTCCCCAGCGCATTCAACCCCCCCAGCGGGATGATCGTTACGGCCAATCAGGACCCGTTTCCAAAAGACTATCCATACCCGGTGAACGGCGATTTCGCCTCAAACGCGCGCGCCCGGCAAATCCTCAACCGGCTTTCCGCGCGCCAGGGTTGGGAGCCGGAGCAGATGCTGAGTGTCCAGACGGATGTCTATTCGCCGTGGCTGCTCTTTCTGGCCAAGCAAATCGTCGCGGCATACGATAAGCGCAGCGGGAACAGCCCCGCGCTGGAGGAAGCCGTGAGCCTGCTGCGCGCCTGGAACGGGCAGATGGATAAAGACCTGGCGGCGCCGTTTCTGGCCGAACTGGCGTACCGATATGTGCGGAAGGCATTCGCGGAGAGCGCGGCGCCCGGTGCGGGCGAGTCCTACGAGTACCAGATAGCGCCATCCGTACTCGAGAAGCTGCTGCGGGAGCGGCCCGCTGGCTGGTTCCCGGACTACGATGGGATGCTGCTGCAGGCGCTGGTGGATGCCAACGAGGAGGCGGGGCGAATCCAGGGGCACGACCCCAAACGGTGGCGGTACGGAGCGTCGCTCCGGGCCCTGATATACGATCCGGTGGTCCACCAGATCCCGTTGCTGGGCAAGTACTTCGATATCGGCCCGGTGCCCATGAGCGGGTCCGGAACTACGGTCAAGCAGACCACCCCCAACCTGATGCCGTCCATGCGGATGACGGCGGAACCGGGCGCCTGGGACCATTCGCTATTGAATGAGCTGACCGGGGAATCGGGCCAAATTCTGTCGCGCCATTTCCGCGACCAATGGCGGGATTATTACGCGGGCAGAAGCTACCCGATGGAGTTCCAGCGGGTGGAGGCGGCCAGCACCCTGACCTTTACGCCTTCCCGATAAGGCCGAGTACCAGAACCGGGACCATTGCCTTGCCGCGCCAGCCGGCTTAGCGTTTGGTCATGCTCTTCCTGTTCATCTTGCTGCAAGTGCTCGACGCGGGCACCACGATGGCTTTCCTGCATCGCGGGGTGGCGGAGGGCAATCCCCTGGTGCGCGCGCTTTTCGGCGTGTCCGCCGGGCCGGCGATGGGGCTCGCCCTGGCAAAGCTGGCGGGCATCGTGCTGGCGCTCTTCGCCTGGCGCACCGGGCGGCAGCGCTTGCTCTCCCGCGTCAATGTGGTGTTTGCAGCCTGCGTGATGTGGAACCTGGCGGCAACCGTGCTGCCGAAGATGTAGCGGGAGAGCGACTCACCGCGGGTACCTCCAAGTCCCTGGCGCCGCTCAAACTCAAACTTACCGTCAAGTGGAATCCTGTGCGCACGAGTACTACTGCGCGGGGACCACTCACTACCGGCGTACCGCCGCGTACCGTTTCTTAATACAATTTCGCTGAATCCGTTGTACCCTTTCCTCCGACGGAGCATGCGTGCCAGTTAGTTGGGAAATACGGGGCTCCCTTCTGATCCTCACCTTATCTGGCGACTGTGGCGATGAGGTGGTGGCGGCAATCGCCCGTGCCGTCCGGCATCCGGACTTTCCGCCGGGCAAGGCTGTGCTGTTTGACGCGCGGCTTGCCACCGGGCACGCCACCTCATATGATGCGCAACGGCGCGCGGCGCAAATTGTGTCGCTGTGTAGCGAAGGTGTGGCGCGGCGCTGCGCCATAGTGGTGGGAACCAGACCCTATCAGTATGGGTTGGCCAGAATGACGGCGGCCTATCTGGACTTTGAAGGCATGGAAATGCAGATCTTCAAAGCGATGGAACCGGCCATAGACTGGCTGGAGCGGCCGGCGGAGCAGACGCGGGCGGCCGGGGGCTGAAAGCGCCCCCTGTGCCAAAATGAAATAGAAAATCATGAACAACTTGGAATCCGTGCCGCCGGTGTATGCCGATGCGCCGGCGCTCGAAGAGGGGATTCTTACTTTCTGGCGGGAATCGCAAGCCTTTGAGAAGCTGCGCCAACTGCGCGACGGCAAGCCGCTGTTCCGCTTCATCGACGGGCCGATTACCGCCAACAATCCCATGGGCGTGCACCATGCCTGGGGCCGCACCCTGAAGGACGTTTTCCTGCGCTACAAAGCGCTCACCGGGCACTCCGCCAAATATCAGAACGGCTTCGATTGCCAGGGGCTGTGGGTGGAAGTCGAAGTGGAGCGCGCCCTTGGGTTCAACGGCAAGCCGGATATCGAGCGGTTCGGCCTGGATAACTTCTCCCGGCAATGCAAGGAGCGCGTCGAGACCTACGCCAAGGTCATCAGCAATCAATCCATCCGGCTGGGCATGTGGATGGATTGGGCGAATTCGTATTACACCTATCACGACTACAACATTCTGGGAATCTGGCACTTTTTGAAGGAGTGCCACCGGCGCGGCTGGCTGTATCAAAAGGGGCTGCCGATGCCCTGGTGCTGGCGCTGTGGCACCAGCCTTTCCGAGCACGAAATGGCCGGATCGCACAAAGACCTGGAGCATCTTTCCGTTTACGTCATGGCGCCGCTAAAGGCCGAGCCTTCGCGCAAGCTGCTGCTCTGGACTACCACGCCCTGGACGCTGGCCGCGAACGTGGCGGCGGCGGTGAATCCCGAGCTGGCTTATGTCGAGGTGAAGTCGCACCACTGGAATCACACGCTGATTCTGGGCAAGGAAGCGCTGGGAAAGATTCGCGAATTTCACCCGGAGTTGGTGCGGGAAATTGCCGGGCGCGATCTGATCGATCTGGAATACGATCCATTCTTTCCGGAGCTGCCGCAACAATCCGATATTGTGCATCGCGTCGTTCCATGGAACGAAGTCGATGCGGTGGAAGGCTCGGGCATCGTGCATATCGCGCCAGGCTGCGGGCGCGAAGACTACGAGCTCGGCCAGGAGCTGGGCCTGCCGCAAATTTCGCCCGTGGATGGCTTGGGAAATTACTATCCCGATTACGGCTGGCTGGCCTCGAAGCACGCTTCGGCGGTGGCGCAGGATATTGCCGTGGCGCTGCGGGAGCGGGGCAAGCTCCTCAAAGAGGAGATGTATCTCCACAGTTACCCGGTCTGCTGGCGCTGCAAAACCGAGCTGATTTTCCGCCTGGTGGACGAGTGGTTCATCAAGTGCGAACAGATCCGGCCCCAAATGCTCGAGGCGGCGCGCACGGTTCAGTGGATCCCGGAGTACATCGGCAAATCGATGGAAGACTGGCTTACCCATATGAAAGACTGGTGCATTTCGCGCAAGCGCTATTGGGGGCTGCCGCTGCCGTTCTTCATCTGCCCAGCCTGCGACGAGCTGACGGTGGTGGGCTCGCGCGGCGAGTTGCGCGAGCTGGCTGTCGATCCGGCGGTGGTGGACGCGCTTCCCGAGTTGCACCGGCCGTGGATCGACGAGGTGCGCATCCGCTGCCCGAAATGCGGGAGCGAGGCGCCTAGGGTGGCCGAAGTCGGGGACTGCTGGCTGGATGCAGGCATCGTGCCCTTCAGCACGCTCGGCTACTTCACGGACCGCAAGGCATGGGCCTGCGCGTTCCCCGCGGAGTGGATCAGCGAGATGCGCGAGCAGGTGCGGCTGTGGTTCTACTCCATGCTGTTCATGAGCGTGACGCTCGAGGGGCGCTCGCCCTACCAGAAGGTGCTGTCTTACGAATCGGTGGTGAGCGAGGAAGGCGCCCGCTTTTCGAAGACCGGCTACATGATTCAGTTCGACGAAGCCGTCAATAAAGTGGGCGCCGATCCCATGCGGTACCAGTTCTGCAGCCGCCCGGTTTCGGTGAACATGCGGTTCAGCTACAGCTTGGCGGAGCAGGCATCCCGCAAGATCGCGGACCTGTGGAACATCTATGTCTTCCTGGTGAACTACGCGATCCTGGACAAGCCCGACCTTGCGCGGAAGGTTCCGCCCGAAACGCTGCAGGTGACGGATCGGTGGCTGCTGGCGCGCACGGCGGAGATGGTCGATGAAGCCAGGCAAAGCTACGAAGCCTACGACACGCCGGCCGTGATTCGCAACGTCGAGGCGTATCTGGACGACGTGTCCAACTGGTACGTGCGCGTGAGCCGGCGGCGGTTCTGGCGCCAGGGGCACGAAGCGGACAAGCGCGCGGCATATTCCACGCTGCTCGCCGCGCTCAAATCGACCGTGCTGGTGCTTTCGCCCATCGTGCCGTTCGTGACGGAGCGCATCTGGCAGAACGCCGTGCGCGGGCTGGAGCCGGGAGCGGCTGCATCGGTGCATCACGCCGTATGGCCGGAGCCGCCGGCCGAGTGGCGCGATGAGGCGCTGCTGCGGCGCACGGCGGCCGTACGAGATGCCATCCGGCTGGGATTAAAGGTGCGCGCGCAGGCGCAGGTGCGGGTTCGGCAGCCGTTGCCTACTCTCCACGTCGTGGGCGCCGGAAAGCAGGCATTCGAAGAGCAAAAGGCGGTCATTCAAAGTGAGCTCAACGTGAAGGGCATTTCGCTCACCTCCGATCGCGATGCCTTCTTCCGCCGCAGCGTGAAGGTGGATTGGAAGGCGGCCAATGCGCACTTGAAGCGGGAATCGGGCCGGTTCCGCGGCGTCTTCGAGGCGCTGGCCGCCGAGGTCCGCGACTCGTTGGACCTCCAGGGCGAGTCGGTCGCGGTCCCCGGCTTCGACCAACCGCTCCCCGCTAACCTGTTCCGCCTGGACCAACAGCCGGACCCGCGTTACGGCATCGCCGAAGAGAACGGCCTGCTCGTAGCTTTGGACATGGAAGTTACCGGCGCCCTCAAGCGCGAAGGCCTGATTCGCGACCTGGTGCGCAACCTGCAAGTGGCGCGCAAGGACGCCGGCCTCTCCGTCAGCCAGCGCATCGAGCTGGGTCTCTCTACCGAAGATGCCGGTATTCGCGAGGCCATCGGCGAGCACGAAGACTACATCAAAGACGAATTGCTTGCGGTCTCTCTCGTCCATGGCGAGGTGGACTCGCCGCGGGCCAGGGTGGAAATCGATCTGGATGACAGCCGGGTTGTGGCCACCCTTCGCTGGTGACGCATACCGTGCGCTTCCGCCGGCCAAAATCGCCGGAATCGAACCGGCCCGGATGGTAATCTAAGAACAGTCGTACTGCTTCGTCTCTTCTATACGTGGCTCCATCCGTGCGAGGGGAACCAGGGACCGCTTGGGAGTGAATCGAAATTGATGCAGCGCACAGGGGCTGGTGGCACGTTTTCCCCGGTTTTGTTATGTTTGATGGCCTTGCCGGGAGTATTCTGCTCGCAGGCCGTGGCCCAGGACAGTACTGATCCGTCCGCAAAGGTGCCGGTAGTGCCCGCCCAGCCCGGTCAAACGCCAACCAGCGGCACGTCGAAAGACCGCCTGTTCTGGGCGCTGCCGAACTTTCTCACCCTGGAACATGCGGGGGAGGTCCCGCCGCTCACGGCGGCGGAGAAATTCAAAGTAACGCTGCGCAGTTCGTTCGATCCGGTGGAATTTTTCTGGTACGGCGCGCTGGCTGGGCTCAGCCAGGCGGAAAACAGCGAGCCCGGTTTCGGGCAGGGCGCGCAAGGATATGGCAAGCGCTACGGCGCTTACTTTGCCGATGGCACGATCGAGAATGTCATGACCGAAGCCATCCTGCCCTCGATGCTGCACCAGGATCCCCGTTATTTCCAGTTGGGCAAAGGCGGATTCTGGCGGCGGACGGAATACGCGGTGGGCCACATTTTTGTGACGCGGACGGACAGAGGAACGAACCAGTTCAACTTCTCGGAGATTTTCGGGAGCGCCGCATCGGCGGGCATCTCAACCTACGCGTATCATCCGCCGGGCGACCGGACCTTGGAAAATACCGCGAGCGTGTGGGGCAGCGAGTTAGGCTACGACGCGCTGACCTACGTGGTGAAGGAATTCTGGCCGGATATCCGGCGCAAACTGCGCAAAACGCACGGGGCGCAGGACCATTAATGCCGCAAATGGCGCTTCATCCAATGGCCGACATCGGGGCCAAACTCGGGCGCGATGTTGGCGAGGCCGGCGCCTGCGATATTGGTTCCCCAGTTGACCAGGGATACCGAGGCCGTTCGGCTGGCTGGTGGGTAGTAGGCGTTCGATAGTCCGGCGCTCATGCCGCAGCCCAGCACGTTGGCCCAGTTGAATGTGCCTGTTCCAGTATCGGTGCGGGTCACAACCGCGCGGCTGATGGCGTAGCCCATCCGGTTCCAGAATCCATGCGCGGGCCCGAGGCGCCGGTAGCGTGTATCTTCGTGCAAAGCGGAGGCAAGCACGAAATCGGAGAAGAAGTTCTCGCTGGAGTAGTCGCCCACGGTGGCAACGAAACGCTTGGCGAAGGCCGCGTGACGCCAGAAGTGCCGCCCATACAAAGGGGCCGAGCGGGTGAGCTGGGAAACGATGGAATCGATCGAAGCGGCGGTCAGGGTGAGCGGCGAAACCGTTTCGGTTACGAAGTTGCTCCACTTTTCGGAAACGGAGGGCGGCGGCTCGGGCGGACTCTGGGCCAAAGGGATTGAGTTCACCGGATCCTGCGCGTGCGCCGGCGGGATCGCCAGAAATAGCAGCGATCGGGCGAGCCACACGCGGGCAAACGTACTGGTTGTTTTCCGACCCACGCGGGACACCACCACAGTAACATTACCGGGCGGGCGCACGCAGTGAGCAGTACTTAGTTATGGGCGGGCGCCTCCGCGACCACCCCGTCCGCCCGGGCCGGTCTGGGGTTTCGGGGCGCCGGGCTTGCCGCCCTTCGAAATGAGCAGATCGGCGGTATCTTTGTGGACGTCTCTGCGCTGGCCGCCGCGGCTGTTGCCTTGGGCGACGCCCATGGCGTAATCGACGGCGGTGTAGCCGCGGGCATCGGGCTGATTGATGTCCGCGCCTTTGCTGAGCAGGTATTCGACGACTTTATTCCAGCCCCAGAAGGCGGCGCCTTGAAGCGGGGTTTGCTGTAAGCGGCCGGCGCGCTCGTTGACGCTGCCGCCGTGCGAGAGCAGCAGGTCGAGCGAGGCGATGGAGCGCTCCTGAATATCGGGGAGGTAGTAATTGCCGCGCGTATCGGCGTCGACCGAGCCCATGCCGGAAGCGGCGACGGTGGGCGTCATGCCGTCGTTATTCGGCAGATCGACCATGGCGCCGTGATCGAGCAGCAGCTTGATAGCGTCCACGTCCATGGCCTTGGCGGCGCGCAACAGCGGGGTGACTCCGGGCTGCATGAGCATGCGATCGACGCCGCGATCGGCGCCGGTGGAGCGATAGGGCTGGAGGAGCTTCAACTGGGGATTGGGATAGGCGCCTTTATCGAGGAGGAGGCGGACCAGATCGATGGGCTGGGTTTGATCGAGCGAAGGCTGATCGGGGCGGCCGCCGTGGGGCAGCGTGTTGTAATCGACCGCGAGGTAGAGAGGCGTGCGGCCCCACCAATCCCAGTGGTTGATGTTGGCGCCCTGTTCGACCAGGTATTTGGCCACATCGAAGTGGGTATTGAAGACGGCGGAGATGAGCGGGGTGACGCCCTCGGGATCGGGCAGATCGAGCTTGGCTCCGTGCTCGACCAGGGCCTTGACGCACTCCATGCAGCCTTCGCGCGCGGAAAAGAGCAGGGCGGTCATGCCGCCGGGAGGACGGGGCTGGGCGCGCGGCTCGGCGCTGACGAGCGGAGTCATCAGATCGGTATCGGATTTGGCATCGGGCTGCGCGCCGCGATCTAACAGCAGGCGCACCATCGCGCCCTGGCTGTTGGCGGCGGCCCACATCAGAGCGGTCTGGCCGCGCTGGGATTCCTTGGCGTTGGGATTGGCGCCTTTATCGAGGAGGGCTTTGGCCGCGGCGGTATCGGCGGTGCGGGCCACAACCATGAGCGGGGTCTGGCCATCGGCGCCGGGCTCGTTGGGATTGGCGCCGGCGGCGAGCAGCGCCTGAATCATTGCGGTGTTGGCGTTCTCGGCGGCCTCGGCCAGCGGCGTGGAGCCGAGCCGATTGCGCGCGTTCGGATTCGCGCCGGCTTTGAGAAGGCGGTTGACGAGATCGGCATCGTTGGCATGAGCGGCCCAGAGCAGCGGCGTGGAGCCATCGGCTTCGGCGGCATTCACATCGGCCTTTTTGGCGATCAGGCCGATGGCGGTATCGCGTTCGCCCGCCTTGATGGCGGCGGTAAGGGCGGCCTCGCCGGCGAAGAGGGGGGCTGCCAGCAGGGCGGTGAATGCAGTAAGCAACAAAAACTTCATGGCGGCTAAATCTCCGTGATTTCGCCGGTGCTGTCGCCGAGCTTGTCCTGATGGATGCCGGCCTTATCCAGCATGGTGACCAGGACGTTGGCAAGCGGGGTGTGCTCGGGCGGAACGATGTGCTGGCCGCCTTTCAGCGTTTTCCAGCCGCCCACGATCGAGGTGGGCAGCGGGTAATGGTTGTGCGCATTACTGTTGCTCATGTTGCTGCCGTACAGGAGCAGCGAGTGATCGAGCATGGTGCCATCGCCATCGGGCATTTGGGCGAGCTTATCGAGGAACTTGGCGAATATCTGGGTGTGATAGGTCTGGACCTTGGCGAGGCGCGCCATCTTGGCTTCTTCGTTGTTGTGATGGGAGAGCGGGTGGAAGGCATCGGGGACACCGATGAAATTGTAAGTCTGGCCGCTCACTTCGGCCGCCACCATGAACGTGAAGACGCGGGTCATGTTGGCCTGGAGGGCGAGAGCGACCAGATCGAACATCAGGGGGAGGCGCTCATTGAAGGGGTACAGGCCTTCTTTGGGGGCGTCCGGGATATCGACTTTCGAAAGATCGCGCGCTTCCATCTTCTGAATGCGGCGCTCGATTTCGCGCACGCTCTCCATGTAATCGGAGAGCATGGCCTTGTCGGAAGGGCCAACGACGCTCCGCAGTTGTTTGGCTTCCTCGCCGATCATGTCGAGCAGCGACGCGTATTGCTTGGAGAGGCGGGCGCGCTCGGCGGCGTTATCGCCGGCGCCGAACAAGCGGGTGAACAGCTTGCGGGGATCGACTTCCATGGGGAGAGGAGTGGTAGGCGAGCGGAAGGAAATGGTGGAGGAGTACGAGCAGCCGTAATCGCGATCGCAGAAGCCGCCGCCGCCGTGGTTTTCGGTGGCCACTTCGAGGGAAGGCAGAGGAGTGTCCTGGCCGATGTGCTGGGCGGCGATCTGGTCGGCGGTGGTGCCGCCGTGCGCCTCCTGGCTCATGGCGGGGTGAACGCAGGAGAGCCAGGTGCCGGGAGAGAGCGCGTGGACCGGGCCGAGGGGCGCCTGGTTATCCAGATTGCTGAAGACCGTGGTGATCGACTTGTACTTGTCGAGCGGCTGGAGGATTTCGGGGAATTCCTCGATCTTGCCCGGCGATTTGGGAATCCACTTGTCCCAGACGGCGCCATGCGGGAAGTAAATGAAGCCCATGTGGGGCTTGGGGCTAGCGGCAGTATCGGCGAGCGCGGTGCCGGCGGGGATCATGGCATCGAGCAGAGGGAGCGCGAGAGCAGCTCCGGCTCCACGCAATACGGCGCGACGGGTGATGTGTTTTTTCGTGATGAACATGGGTTACCTCGATGGACCGCTCCCTGACGGTCGCGGCTCGGAACTGGCGACTTCGGTTTGGGCAGGGCGCTCGACCCGGCTCGACTGAAATTCGGGGGAAGCGACGATTCCCATCACGAGCGATGAGAACCGGAAGTTATCGCGCCGGGCATCGCGCACGATTTTACGGATGCTGGGCATATCGTACCAGGCGACGGCGCGGCCGAGCGCATAGGCCATCAACTTCTCGGTCATGGTCTCGACGAACTGATCGGAGCGCTTGAGCAGCGCGGCGCGCAGATCGCTGGGGCCGTTGAGTACGGTGCCATCCACGAGTTTGCCATTCGTATCGATGGGGGTGCGGGTCAAGCGGTCCAGAGTGCGGTAGGCGCCAATCGTATCGAAGTTTTCGAGCGAGAAGCCAAGCGGGTCCAAGACGGCGTGGCAGGAGTTGCAGGTGGGATTGGCGCGGTGCAGTTCGAGGATTGCGCGCACCGTTTTCGGTTTTTCGCCTTCCTTGTTTTCCTTGAATGCCGGCACGTTCGGCGGGGGTGGCGCGGGGGGCGTCCCAAGAATGTTTTCCAGAATGTAGGCTCCACGCAAGACCGGGGAGGTGCGGTTGGGATAAGCAGTGACCATCAGCACCGCGCCCTTACCGAGCAGCCCGAAGCGGTTGGGATCGGTGAGGGTGACGCGGCGGAACTCATCGCCGCGGATATTGGGGATCTCGTAGTGGGCGGCCAGCCGCTCGTTGACGAAAGTGTAGTTGGCGTTGAGCAGATCGATCACGCAGTGATCTTCGCGGAAGATGCTGTTGAGGAACATCTCCATTTCGGTTTTGAGGGCGGCGCGGAGCGGGCGATCGAAGGAGGGATACGTAAAGGGATCGGGCTCCATGGCGTCCATGTCGCGGATTTTCAGCCACTCGAAGGCGAAGTTGGTGGAGAGCGATCCGGCGCGGGGATCGGCGAGCATGCGGCGCACCTGGTGATAGAGGACCTGGGGATCGGCCAGCTTGCCTTCCTGGGCTACCTTGAGCAGTTCCTCGTCCGGGATGGTGCTCCACAGGAAGAAGGAGAGGCGCGAGGCGAGCTCGGCGCCATTCAGGTGGAAGTTGGTGCCGGGCTGCGCATCGGCGGGGGGTGGTTCGACGCGGTAGAGGAACTTGGTGCTGGCGAGCATGGCGACCAGCGCGTTTTCGATGCCGGCTTCGAATCCGCCGGCTTTGCGGCCCTCATTATAGAACTGCATGAGCGGGGCGAGGTCCTTTTCGGTGACCGGGCGGCGAAAGGCTTCCGTGGCGAGGTTGGTGAGAATGCGGGAAGCGCAGGGGGCATCTTCTTGCGGATCGGGCGGACGGCAGACGAAGATGCGCGCGCGGCTGGGGGTTTCGACGGGATTGCCGGTGGGATTGAACGGGCCATCGACGTTGACCACCACGGCGGGCCCGCGTACGCGATTGCTTGCGCCGCCGTTGACGAGCAGGGCGCCTCCGGGGACAAGGCCCGTACTGGCGTAGCCGGTGCCGGCCGCGCCGGGGATGAAGCCGAACAGTTCGCCTTCGCTCTCGGCGAAGCTGTGGGGTTTGGCGGCCGCGACGATGGTATGCTCACCGGCGGTCAGATGGGTGCGGCCCTTGGAATCGACGGGGGCGCCATCGACGGTGAATACCACCGGATCGAAGGGAGCGCGGAATTCGTAATCGCCTTCATACTGGGCGAGGAACTTGCCGGTAACGCCGGCGCGCGCACCGGGCGGAAGCGGGACTGTGGGATCGACGCCATGCAGGCCGGTTTTAGTTTCTTTCGGCGCGGGCGGTTTGCCGATGGCCTGCTTAACCACGGCGCGGGCGGCCATGATGTATTGGTCGAGGAAGGACGGCGAAACCTTGAGAGCGTCGGCGATATTGTCAAAGCCGTCGCTGATGCCATCGGTGGGAAGCAGTTCGGCGGAGTTGACTTCGATGCCGAACAGGTCGCGCATGGCGTTGGAATATTCGGTGCGGTTGAGGCGGTGCATGCGCACGCTGCCGGGATTGAGATTGGCGGCCGCGGCTTTATCCAGCGCGTTTTCGAGGTAGCTGGCGAGGGTGTTGACGGCATCGGCGGGCGGGCGCGGCATACCGGGCGGGGGCATCATGCCGCCGCGCAGTTTGCGAATGGCGCGCTCCCAGATGAGCGGGTCTTTTTCGGGGTGGGAGAGGTCGAGCGTGTCGAGCGCCAAGTTAGCGGTTTTGAGCTTCTGATTGTGGCAGACGGCACAGTAGCGATTGATCAGCGCCTGGTTGGGATTGGGCGCCGGTTTGGCGGCGGGGCCGGGTTCGGTATCGGGGGCGGCGCTCAGCAAGCAGGCAGCGCTCCCGGCCAGGGCCGTGGCAAGCAGTAAGTTGCGCATTCTCAAGGTTCCGACCGGTTTATATTCTATATGGCGGCGCGGCCGTTGGGAATGGCTCCAAGGGGCAGGGAGTGTGGAAAAGCGGGGATCACCTGCGCGGAATGCGGCCTGTTCAGCGATGAAGGGCCTGAGCCAGGCGACCTGTTCGGGCAGAAGGCGATCGCGTATTTCACGGGCGAGCGGGACGTGTGGAGCGCGCGCGTGAACCAAGCGATGGCGCGGCCGCGGAAGCTCGTGCGGGATCCAATAGAGCAGGAAGGGCTGAGGCTGATGCGCGATTTTCATGGACGCACGAATGAGCTGGCGCAGTTTCTCGATGGGACGCACCCGGCGCTATTCGCCTTCGGGCTGGGTGTTGCCTTCGGCTTTGGCGTCCTTTGGGGGATCTTCCTTTGGAAAATCTTGGGGATCGGGGAAGAACGTGGCGCGGAGCTTCTGGTGATAGGTCCAGTGCGGATCGAAGACCATCTGGTAATCGCCCTTCACGCTATTCCACAGCAGGCCGGGCATGTCGATGACGGGGCGGCCACGGTGGTCTTTTTGCGAGGTGGTGAAGGCGGGCGGAATCGGCGGGTGAGGGTCTTTGGCCGGCGAAGCGGCCGCGGCTTCTTCGGCTTTGGCTCGTTCCTTTGCGGCGGTCTGGCAGTTTTTGCGGAGCCTCTGCAACTCGCGAAGGGCGCGCTGGAAGCCGCGTTCGAAGCGCATCTGGAAGAGGATGACTTTATCGAGGTCCTTAAGCGCGGGATGGTCCAGAGGGAGTTGCTGGAGCAAGGCTTCCTGCTTTTCGGCGCGGATTAATTTCCAGCGATTGACGGCCATATCTTCCAGGCAGATGCGCTCGGTGGGAGTCTGGGGCTGCCATTCGGATTCGAGGTCGTGGCAGAGTTGGTCGTAGTCCTCTTGGGTGTTCTAGACTTGATCTGACAAAGTCCATAATTCAGGCAGCGTTCACGCGCGCTCCGCCTGCGCCTCCGCTACGCTCAGCATGGCTTCGCTCCAGCTCCGGCTCCGCGCGCTGCCGACCGATGTCCGAGGCAGCGGCGGTTGTCAGACGGTCGAGCATTTTCTCCTGTGCAAGGTGCGCCGAATCGTGGAACGTCCGCCAGGGCGTCCGGAATTTGTCAATGACTTTGAGACACCTGCCCGCATAAATTAGTGTTGCTCCTGGTCGCTCGCCGCCGGGAAGGGCGGCGGGTTGATCCATACGGCGGTAGGCCGGGCCGGTGGTTTGG
>Ga0070737_10004230_pt1 | contig 14615 bp, 12 predicted proteins | sample Coa_R1_10_FD_66438 | JGI IMG/M metagenome (GOLD analysis project Ga0070737, IMG submission 66438) | Surface soil microbial communities from Centralia Pennsylvania, which are recovering from an underground coalmine fire - Coalmine... | ecosystem: Environmental > Terrestrial > Soil > Unclassified...
GGCATCGGCATCACCGGCGGCTTCGTGCTCTACCCGTTGTTCAAGGTGGTAACCGGCCGAGTCCGCGAAGTCCGCCCGGGCCTGTGGGTGTTGTCCGCCTTCTCGGTGCTGTTCTTCATCTTCTATCCATATCGGTGATGGGCGCGCGCGCTTAGGGCGCCGCATTGTCTGTCCCCTGGACCACCTTCGTTGCGGGAGAGGCGAGGGAGAGAGTTCTAAGTTCCCGCGGCTTACGCCGCTGCGCCCAGGCGCAGGACGCGCCCGGGCATCGCACCGGTATGCTGGCCGTGCTCGAACAGGACCTCGCCGTTGACGATCGTGTACTCCACACCTTGCGCCGCGATGACCAGGCGGCGCCCGCCGCCGGGCAGGTCGTTGAGCCATTGCGAGCGTCCGGTCGAGCCGATGGTGTTGTAGTCGAAGATGGCGAGGTCGGCGGGCAGGCCCGCGGCGATGCGCCCGCGCTCGGGAAAGCCGAACAGCGCGGCGGGCTCCGACGTGATGCGCCGCACCGCGTCTTCCAGGCTCAGCACTTGCTTGTCGCGCGACCATGTGCCGAGCAGGTAGGTGGTGTAGCCGGCGTCGCACAGCAGGTCGACGTGTGCGCCGCCGTCGGCCAGGCCAATCAGGGTGCGCGGGTCGTTGAGCAGCGGGGCCAGCAGGCTTTCGTCCATCATGCTGACCGAAAACCAGGTGGCCAGCTCGTCTTCCAGCGCCACGTCCAAAAACGCGTCGAACGGATCGCAGCCCCGGGCGCGAGCGATCTCCGCGATGGTCTTCTTCTCCAACGCCTTGAGCGCGGGATTTGCTGCCAGGTCCACGTCGACGCGGTTCCAGTCGCTGGTGAAAATCTGCGGCCGGCTCATCTCCTCGCGAAACGCGTTGCGGAAGGCGGGGTCGCGGTAGATTCGCTTCTGTTCCTCGGCCGGCTTGTTGAACAGCGGCTTCCACGAATTCAGGCTCGCCATCAGGAACGGATTGCGCAGGTTGAGCTGCAGACGCGAAGTATGCGCCGTGACCTGGGGGATACCGCCGCGTGCGATCAACGGCTCGATTCGATCCAGGGTGGCGATACAGGTCTCGACGTGGCCGTGCAGCGGCACGAGCGACAGCCAGGTAACCGGACGTCCGCTTTCCGCCAGCAGCGTGTCGAGCAATTGCGCCTCTTCCTCCGACAGCGTGTCGATCTCCTGGCTGAGCGAAATCTCGATTGTGCCGCGGCCCAACTCGCGCAGCGCGTTGGCGTAGGCCTTGAGTTCGTCGAGGCTGGCCTGGCGGCAGGCCAGCGGCCGCCCCTGGTAGCCGATATGCTGGCGCAGCCGCGTGTGCGACCATCCCACCGCGCCCGCCGCGACCGCTTCCTTGAGCATCGCCTTGATTTGCGCAATCTCCTCCGGGCGCGCCGCCCGTTCCATCGACTCCTCGCCCATCACGTAATGGCGAAACGGAGTGAGCGGGGCGAGAAAGGCGAGATTGAGCGCGCTGCGGCGGCGCTCGGCCGCGTGCAGGTATTCGGGAAAGCTCTCCCAATCCCACGTCGTGCCCCTGGAGAGCACATCGAAGGGAATGCCCTCGACATTGACCAGATCCCAGGCCGCGATTTCGCGCGCCTCGGGCCGGCAAGGCGCGATACCCACGCCGCAGTTGCCCATCACCACGCTGGTCACGCCATGCCACGAGGAGCAGGTCACCAGCGGGTCCCAGCAGATCTGGGCGTCGTAGTGAGTATGCGGATCGAAAAAGCCGGGGGCGACGATCAGATCGGAGGCGTCGATGACTTTTTTCGCGCCCTCCTTGACCTTGCCAATCTCCACGATTCGTCTGCCCGCGATACCGACGTCGGCCGTGTAGCGCTGGCGGCCGGTGCCGTCCACGATGGTTCCGTTCTTGATCACAAGATCCAGTGCCATAATCGGCGGCTCCAGTTGAATGATTGGCGCGGGGCAATGCGGCGATGTCCCGCGCGCCGATCATTGTTTAGCCCAATTCCCTTGCGCGAGGCCAGCCGGCGAAGTTTGCGCTAACATGGGTCGTCGATTTTGAGCTAGCTTCGATTGCGAGGAGAAACGGCGATGGCTCAGACGGACAAAAAGCGGTTGGCCGGCAAGGTCGCGATCGTCAGCGGCAGCGGGCGCGGGATCGGGCGCTGCGAGGCGCTGCTGCTGGCGGAGCAGGGCGCGCGGGTAATAATCAACGACATCGGCAAGGATCCCGACGGCGCGCGGCGCGCGGACAAGGTGGCGCAGGAGATTCGCGCGGCAGGCGGCGAGGCGGTGGCGTCCACCGACAGTATCTCGACCCTGGAAGGGGCGCATCGCACGGTGCAGACCGCGGTCAAGACCTTCGGCAGGCTGGACATCCTGGTCAACAACGCCGGCCTGCGCGCCGCCTATCCGATCGATGAAATCACCGAGGAGCAATGGAACCTCGTGCTCGACTCCCATCTCAAGGGCACCTACGCGCTGATCAAGTACGCGGTGCCGATTTTCCGCAGCCAGCGCTGCGGCGTGATTATCAACACCGGCTCCGAATCCGGCCTGGGGCATCCGTTCAACTCCGCCTACGCCGCGGCCAAGGAGGGCATCGCCGGGCTGACACGCAGCCTGGCGCGCGAACTGGGCCGCTTCGGCATCCGTTGCAACATGATCCGGCCACGCGCCGCCACACCCGGCGGTCCGGAGTTCATGGAGATGTATCAGAAGTGGATGCCGATCGCGCAGGCGCTCGGTCCCTACTGGCTGGGCGAGCGCGGTCACGTGCGCAGCGGCGAGATGAAGCCCGAGCGCGTCGCCGCGCTGGTGGTGTGGCTATGCACCGAAGCGGCCAACGACGTCAACGGGCAGAGCTTTTACGTGGCCGGCGACGAAGTCGGCCTGTGGTCCGAACCGCAGCTCGTCCGCTGCCTGACGCGGCCGGGTGGCTGGGACCTCGATGCGCTGGACGAATCGGGCCCGCAGAGCCTGATCTTCGATCTGACCAACCGCTTTCTAATCAAGGAAGCGGGCGACGAAGCTATAAAGGCCTGAGGCGGGCGCGCTTGTAACGCGCGCCCGATTGCGCGAATCATACCGCTATGGCCGTCACCCCGGACTTCGACGCCGTGCTGCGAACGCAGGGGCTGGAGCCGCTGCGGCGCCAGACCCCGCATACCCTTCAGATCAACGTCGGCAAACTGTGCAACCAGGCCTGCCATCATTGCCACGTCGATGCCGGTCCCGGACGCAAGGAGCGGATGGGCCGTCCGGTGGCCGAGCGCCTGATGGAGATCGTCGCGGCAAGCCCGGCAATTGCCACCGTCGATCTGACCGGCGGCGCGCCGGAACTAAATGACAATTTTCGCTACCTGGTGGAGAGCTCCCGCGCGGCGGGCCGCCACGTCATGGTGCGCTGCAACCTGACCGTGCTGTTCGTCGCCGGGATGGAATGGCTGCCGGAGTTTTATCGCGACATGCGGGCCGAACTGATCTGCTCGCTGCCCTGCTACACGGCTGCCAACGTCATCCAGCAGCGTGGCGCGGGCGTCTTCGAGCAAAGCATCGCGGCGTTGCGCCTGCTCAACCGCCTGGGCTACGGCCGTTCGAGTTTGCGCCTCAACCTCGTGTACAACCCGGTCGGCGCGTTTCTGCCGCCAACGCAAGCGGAATTGGAGGAGCGCTACCGCCAGGAACTGCGCGCCCTGGAGGTCGAGTTCGACCGCCTCTTGACCATCACCAACATGCCGATCAAACGCTTCGCGCGCCAACTGCGCAGTTGGGGCAAAGAAGCCGAGTACATGAGCCTGTTGGTCAACCACTTCAACCCCGCCGCGGTCGACGGCCTGATGTGCCGCACGCTGGTCAGTGCCGGCTACGACGGTGCGCTGTACGATTGCGACTTCAACCAGATGCTGGAGATGCCGCTGACCATTGCCGGCCGCGCCCTGACGGTGTGGGAAGTGGATGACCTGGCGACTCTGGCAGGTGCGCCGATCTCCACCGCCGCGCACTGTTTCGGGTGCACCGCCGGCGCCGGTTCAAGTTGCGGCGGCGCGCTCACCTGACAGGTTGCGGGCAAAAACGGCTCTTCAACCTGCTCCTCTCACTGCAGTCCCTCGCCAAGGAGAGGAGCAAAGGAAAGCAGCCATCCTTTGTGCAGGGGGCGGAAGGCCTTCATTCAAGATAAAGGCCCAGCTCGACTTTGTTCGCACCCTGCGAGGGGCCGCTTCCCAACGCTGCCCCACGGCTCAGTCGGGATACGGATAGCCGGCGGCCAGCGCTTTTTCCAACTCTGCGTCGTAGCCGTAGATATCGTCGAAGAAGCGCACCTCACCGTCGGGTTCCACTACCGCGGTGCTGTACAGGATGAGCACCGGAATGGGTTTGTCGAGGTTGACCTGTATGGTCTGATTGCCATCAATCACGGCGCGGATTTTGTCCAGCGTCCAGCCCGGTTTGTCGCGCAGCACCCACGCCGCCAACGCTGCCGGATCCTGCACCCGGATGCAGCCGTGGCTGAAGTCGCGCCGGGCGCGCGAAAACAGGCCTGTGGCGGGAGTGCCGTGCAAATACACGTTGTAGGAATTGGGGAAGACGAACTTGACCGGTCCCAGTGCATTTTCAGGCCCCGGCCTCTGGCGCACCTGGCCGTCGACCACTTCAAAACCGTGCTTGGCGAAATAGGAAGGGTCGCGCGCCTGTTTGGGAAACAGTTCGGCATCGGCGATCGACGGCGGCACGTTCCAGTAGGGATGAAAGATGACGTAGCGCATTTCGTCGGCAAACACCGGCGTCTTGTGCCGATAGGCCCGGCCGACCACCACGTTCATGGTCAGAAAGCCGCCCTCGGCGCGCCGCAGGGTGCGCAGCTTGAATTCCGGGATGTTGACCAGGATAGGCGGCTGCGGGAAATCCCGCGGCAGCCATCGATAGCGCTCCAGTGCCAGTTGGAGCTGCACGATGCGGGCACTTAGCGGCGTGTTGAGTTCGGCAATCGTGGCCTTGCCCAACACCCCGTCGGGCTCCAGGCCGTGACGCACCTGAAAGTGCTTGACCCCGTCCACCACCGTGCCCTGATAAACCATGCCCGGCGCGGCGGGATCAGCGAGCGCAGCCAGGTCGCCGAGCTGATGCAGACGCCGGACCAGTTGCGGCATCCCCGCAAAGCTGTCCCCGGGCCTGATGCTCTTGGGCGGCGTCGGCACCGGCCCAGTGTCGCCCTCGGCGGCGAGCTTCAGATAAACGGCCAGCGCAGCTTCGGCGCGCTGGTAGCCTTTGTAGGGGCGTTCAACGGAGGCGACCACGCCGGGCACGTCGCGCGCCGGCAGGAGTCGGGCACGGACGAAATCAGCAAGATCCAGCCGCCCCGGTCCCTGGCCGAGCCCGAACTTGAAATGCTGCGGATTGATCCGCCCGATGTGCAGAGCAGACAGGTAGCGCATCGTCTGGATGGTCATGGCCAGGTCGAAATGGAGCAGATCCGACTGCGCCGGATTGGGCGTTGCGGGCGCCAGCCTGGCCAGCCGCGCGTCCCAGCGGGAGGCGTCGTAATCCTCCGGGTTCAGTCCCTTTAGCTGCGCTTGCTTGAACTGTTCGATCACTGCCCGGGCCTGCGGGATTGGCCGATTGGCGGCGGTCCACACCAACATGTATCCGCCCGCTTCGTAGAACTTCCGAACGTCCTCGCGCACGTCCGAAAAGTTGGGCCAGCGCAGACCGGGCAGAATTGCGGCCTTGATAATCGCCTCAAATTCACCACGACCAGCAACTGCCGCTGTTGGCGCAGCGGCGGGTGAGGCCGCCGGAGTCATCGCCGGGTCGGCTGCGGCACCCGCCGGCCGCGCAGTGCCAACGAGCCAAAGCGCAAAGGCCAGCGCGGCCAGCCCCCGATGTGGGCGGAAAAGTCCGAGGGACGCAGAAGGAGGGAGGGAATTGAAGTTCTGCGATGGTGCTTTGCTTGACATCGAATTCGTCATAGTAGGCCGCAGTTTTATAAAGTTCCTGTCGGGTTTTTGACAATAGGCCGCGCAGGTCGCCCGCGCGACAGCGCGACGAAGCTCGCCGGGGACGGTGAAACAGCGGGTACACTTCTGTGTGATTTTAGTGTTATCCAGCTACTTGGAGCACGGAACGATATTTGCTCTGACCTGGTTATCCGTTGCAGCGCTCCGTGCCAGCCTCGATCACGGCGGGGCTGGATGGGAGCAATGGAAATCGGATGGCGAGGTGCAATGCCGTGGACGACGATACAACACTTGGCGCAGTTGACGCCGCGACCCTGGCGGCATTGAAAGAGGACGGTTCGCTGTTGCGTGAACTAAGGGATTTGTTCGCTGTTGAAGCGCCCGAGCAAGTGGCCAAGCTACTTGCCGCGCAACGCCAGCGCGATGGCAAGGCGATGGCGCAAGCGGCGCATCGGCTCAAGGGCACCGCTACCACCTTCGGCGCCCAGAGCATGCAACGCCTGTGTATCGAACTGGAGGCGTTGGCGCGAGACGGTGGACTGGAGGGCGCCGAAGGCAAGATCCAGGCGCTGCGCGCCGAGTGCGAGCGCGTCAAGGCGGCGCTGGATCAGGCGCTCGAGCCGGCGGATTGAGGGGGCGCGTTACGCGCACATGAAGGACTAAAATCCTCGCAAAGCGTGCCACAAAATCCACCCGCAAATGGGGGCCTTGGGGCAGTTCCGCAACCGCATCGGACCACTTGCGGGCGCTGACCAGCCAGGCCCCGCCGCCGCCGGCCAGGCGTGCCTCGATAAGCTTGCGGGCGAGCGCGGGGCAGCCGGCCGGAACCGCCGCGCGCGGATTGTCCAGATGGAAATAATAGTCAAAGGGGACGCGAAAGAAGCCTTGCGCAAAGGCACCGTCGGCGGCGCCAGCGGAAATGTCGTCGGGGGAGAAGAATCCCGCCTCAAAGAAGATGGGTTCGCCGGGATGAGCGTCAGCGGCGATGCGGGCCGCGATGGCCGGCCAGGGGTCGTGCGGTATCGCATAGCATAGGGGTAGCAGGGCAGCCCAGAAGGCGCCGACCCCGACCGCGCTCAGATTGCGCAGCCGCGCTCCAGCGCGCTCCAAAAGACCGGCTGCAACCACCGCCATAACGGCGCAGGACGGGCTGACGTAGCGCACCTCGAACATCGGTCGAATCAGCACCGAGCCCGTGCCCAACACCAGCATCGGCACCAACGCGTAGATCAGGCCCTGCTGCAGCCGCTCACGCCGCGCGTCGTCGCCCCCGCTGCCCATCGCCAACCACAGTAGTGCCGCGCCCGCTCCGCTGGCCGCCAGCGCCATCTGCAGCGGCGACCCTTTGCCCACCCCCAACCAGTCCATCCAATGGCCGAACAGCAAGGCGCGGAGTTGGCCAATGCCGATGGGGAGGAACGGAACGAACAGCAGGCCGGCGAGCGCGATCGCGGGCCAGGTGGAGCTGTTGCCGCTGCGCCGCACTTCGCGCACCATCACGATTACGTCGGCACCCAATATCAGCAGCGCGCCCAGATGCACGTAGAGCATCGCCGCGCCCAGCAGCGCGGCGGCCGCCAACGTGCCGCCTCCCGCTCCCCGCCGCCGCTTCGCCATCGCCAGCAAATGGCCGAGCGCGACGGCGACCAGCAGGCTGTACATCCGAGCCCAGCGCGCCAACACCACGGCCAGCGGATTGAGCCCCCACAGCAGCGCCGCCGCCATCCCGGCCTCGTCTCCGAACCACTCCCGGCCTAGCGCGAAGACCAGGTAGAGCGAAGCCACGGCGCACAGCACCGACAGGGCGCGCACGCCGGCTTCGCTGTGCCCGGCCCATCGGCAAAACCAATGCAACAGCAGTTGGTAAAGAATCGGTTTGCCGGGATCATAGCGCAGCGTGCTCCGCGCCACCTGGGCGACCGTGGGCTGGGCGGCGGCCAGCGCACTGTAAGCTTCGCTGGCGGCCAGCGGCGCGCTACCGAGCCGGTAGCAATAGGCCGCTGCCGCCGCGGCCAGCAGCAGCGCCAACGCACCGCGCCGCGCCCATTGGCTGCCTGGCGCCCAGAGCAAAGCCGGCCATTGCCTCGAGCCAAAGGCCTTGACAGCTTTCCGCTTTGCGCCCGTGCCAATCGCTCGCACGCCGCCTCAGCGTTGCTGCACCTCGGGAAAGACCCGTGCCAGGCGCATTCGCACCTGATCGAACGAGTACTTGGTAAAGGGCTTTATAATGTAGCCCAGCGCGCCTTCCGCCATGAAGGTCTCGCGGGTCTTTTCAAACGGGATGGCGCTGACTATCAGCACTGCGGCGCGCGGGTTTTCCTTGCGAATTGCGCGGAACGCTGCCAGGCTGTCGATCCCGTCCACTACCGGCATCATCACGTCCAAAGTCACCAGGTCGGGACGCAATTCCTTGAACATCTGTATGGCCTGCGCGCCATTTTCCGCTTCGCCTACAACCGTACAGCCGACGCCCTCGAGATGGTGGCGTATGATTTTGCGGGCGAAGGGCGAGTCATCGACGATTAGCAATCGAATAGCCACCCAGTTTGCTCCCTGAATAGTGTCGGCGCCCGTTATTGCCACCATTATTCATTTTTCACTTTAACGGGCGTTACACCCAGATATCCAAAAAACATAAAACCAGTATTGCTGACATCTACGGTCTTTCACGATGGCAAGTCTAGTACATATCATCATTCAGCTTATGCACGGCCGCAATGCGTACCCAGATCGTAAAACGGATTATTTCGGCAGAAAATGACACAAACCGGTCCGGCATTATTACGGCGGCCGAGTATGACGGAGCTTGAACCGCGAGCTCATCGGCGATTTCCTATCAGAGCTACTTTTTGCGACAGCCAAATCCTGAGGAGAGGTCCTGGTTGACGGCGATAGACCACTTAAGACCGAAGCACACATGAAATATGTATCCAGTGGGATCATATCGGCGCTCTTTGCTGTCCAGCCAGCCGGGGCAGCGTGCGCGCACCCATGGCCAACAGATCAAGGCGACGCTGATTACGTTGATCCGATGCGATGGCATAGGCCTTGCTCATCAAGGCAGGACCCGATGGAGTGAGTGTCAATGCTAAGTGTACCTGCAATTACAAATGGACCTCGGACGCCGGCGGCAATTACGCACGGCCAGACGATGACCGAGTATGCACTGATCATGGCTGCAATCGCAATTGTAGCGATCGTCGCTTACATGACGCTGGGTACCACCATAACCGCTCTGGTCAACCAGGTCATAGCATGTCTCTGAAAGGGGAGGAGCAAATGTTGCGTTTAATTAGTAAAGCCGTGGCGCGCCGCGATATGGCGGGTGCCGGTCAGACGATGACCGAGTATGCACTGATTCTGGCTGCTATCGCGATCGTGGCGATTGTCGCTTACATGACGCTGGGCACGACGATCGTGGCGCTGGTCAACAAAGTCATCGCCTGTCTGTAGCGGCGGCGACGACGGGTTGAAAATTGCCGGATAAGGGGGCGCCCCGCTGTGACTTCGGCAGCGGGGCCGGCAGTTTCTTGAGGCGGGTCAAGCACGCCCAGGGGGTGGAAGGTGCGGGCGATCGTGATGAGCAAAAACCCGTAAAATGCGGACGCTGCCCGATGGCCGAGCCGTCGATCGGATAAGGAAGGGGGAGTAACGGCGTGTCCTTAAAGAGTGTGAGGCAACCGGGTAAGGATCGCATGGACGGTCCAGGTTGAGTTGTCTCAAGGCAGTTGCCGAGGTGGGGCCGTCGGACAGTAGGCAACTGCACCGCGTGGTTTGTGTCCAACTCAAGTCGAGTTAACAGACGTGGGTCGCCGATTGATATTCCTTCTGATTACGGCGGGGTTGGCATTGACCGCCGCCTACCTAGTTCATACTGCGCTCCAAAGCAAGGAAGAGAGTATCCAGGCACTGCGCCGCAACACGGTGATGGTGGTGGGTGCCGCACGCAACCTGAGCCCCGGTGAGCGCATCGATGCGGCCGCAGTGCGGCTGATCACCTGGCCGCGCGACCAGGTGCCACCGGGCGCGTTCACCGGGATTCAGCCCGTGATCGGGAGGGTAGTGAAAAACCCGTTGACAACCAATCAACCGATCGTCGCCGCGGCCCTGCTGGAGACCGAACGGACCGGCGGGGTGCTTCCGCTGATGATTCCGCCGGGCATGCGCGCGATGTCAATCGCGGTGGACGACGTCAGCGACATGGCCGGTTTCGTGCTGCCCTACTCACGGGTTGACGTGCTGGTCTCGGTGGGGATCGGCGGCGGCCCGGGCGCGGTGCCTGGCGCGGCCGGGGAGGTCAGCAAAATCGTCCTGCAGAACATCAAGGTTGTGGCCGTGGCGCAGAGCCTGGAGGCCGGGCTGGATCAGCCGCGCCAGGTCAAAGTGGTGACGCTGCTGGTGACGCCGGTCCAAGCCGAGCGCCTGGCCGCAGCCAGCCGCCTGGGCACGCTGACGCTGGCGATGCGCAACTTCGCCGACCAGGACCTGATCGCCACCAGCGGTGTCACCGTGCCGGCGCTGCTCGGCATTCAGCCCTTGGAACAGGCGCCGGCGCTGCCCTTGCCGCCACCGCCACCGCTTGACCATCGCCGGACCGCTGAGCGCAGACGCGCCAAGAGCGTGGAAGTGATACGCGGCATCGAACATCAGATGGTCAATTTTTCGGGCGATGGGCGCTCACGTATGGGGGCCGCGCCCACTTCTACCGCGCCGTCGAGCGAGAGCACCAATCATGCTCCGCCAACCGAGTGAGAGCACCCGTTCACGCGTCATGGGGGGAACGCAGATGTGGCAGAGCATGGTTTGTCGCAATCGGCCGCGCGCAGCCCGCGGCCTGGTGCTGGCGGCGATGCTGGCCGGTGCGCTGTCGCTGACAGCAGCGCGCTCGGCCGCGCAACGCTCGATTGAGGTAACCCTCAAGGCCGGGGAGAATTATATCCTGCCCGGCCTGGCTAAGGACGGCACGCCCGAGGTTCGCTTCACCGACAATCCCAACAGCTTTTTACTGGAATGCGCCGGGCCGCAGCGATGCTCGGTGTTGGCGGCCGAGGCCGGCCACGGCAGCATCCGCGCCACGCTGGACACCGGTGAGACGGTCGTCTACCGGATCACCGTTTCGGCCGTGGCGCATCCGGGTAAGCCGCTGCAACCGGGCACCGCGCCCCATCCAGAGGGCGATATCTTTGGCAATCATCCGCCGAGGTCGGCGGGGGCACTGGTGTGGGCGCCGCCCGGCGCCAGCACTAATCCCCTGGCACCGGCACCGCCCGCGGCGGGCGCGGCTGCGCCGGGTGCGCGCGCTTATCCAAGTCGCGGGCCGGAGTTCGGCGGCCGGCAAAAGGGGGCCATCAACGCGCTGGAAGTGCCGCCCAGCGCGCAGGAGCCGGTCAAACACTACCTGCCGCCGGCGACCATCAAGCTGACGGTGGGCGCCTCGCGCATCTTCGACTTCCCGATGACGATTAACCGCGTGGCGATCGCCGACACCACTGTCGCGGACGTGACCGTAATCAATCCGCATCAACTGATGGTGGTGGCGCACAAGCCGGGCGCCACCACGCTTTCGGTCTGGCAGGAGGACGGGGAGTATTTCGAGCGCCCGGTGCGCATCGAACAGGGCGGTCCGCAGGAGGTGCAACTGCGCGTGGTGGTGGCGGAGCTGGATCGCAATCGCCTGGAGGAGGAGGGAGTGGATCTGTCGGTGGCGCTGTCCAATGCGGGCATTTCGGTGGTGGGCATGCAAGGCGCGGTGGCGACGCCGTACAATGCCCAGACCAATCTGACCGCCAGCGGCACTGCCGGCACGATCGTCGCGCTGCCGCCCAATGGCGTCTTTCCACCCGGCGGCCAGCTCATCCCGCTGCTGCTGTCTCCCACCATCACCTACGGCTTTGCCTCCACCAACGGCCAGTGGACCACCAATGCCATGTTTCAGATCCTCGAACAGCATGACTTGGCCAAGATATTGGCCGAGCCGGTGCTGATCGCGGCCTCGGGGGAGCAGGCCAAGTTCCTGTCGGGCGGCGAAATCCCGATCGTGATCGCGCAGGCGCTCAACACCTCGATCGTGTTCAAGCAGTTCGGCACCTCGGTGGTGTTCGTGCCCACGGTGATCGACAACGACGAGATCGAGCTGCGGGTGGAGCCCGAGTTCTCGCAGCCCGACTACACCCAGGGCGTGCAGATGTTCGGCTTCACGGTGCCGGCCTTCGTTACGCGGCGCGCGCAAACGCTGGTGCGGATGAAGGAGAATCAGACCCTGATCATTGCCGGCCTGGTGCTGGACAATCTGCAATCGGAACTTCGCAAGACGCCCTATCTGGGCGACCTGCCCTATGTGGGCTACTGGTTTAAACACACCTACTACCGGCGCACCAAGAGCGAATTGGTGATGACGGTGACGCCGCAGATCATCCGGCCGCTGTCCGCCGGCATCAGGGTCGCGCTGCCCACCGATCGGGGGCCGATGAGTCCCGAAGAGGTGCGCACCCAGCCCCTGGCGCAGCCCGACGCGACGCGGCAGCGATTTCCATGAACCAGGAACTTAAAGCGCCAGTCCAGGCGCCGGCGCGCAAAAGCGGCCGGCTGCATCCGATTCATGTGGTGGTGGCGGGCGGGGACGAGGCCCAGCGCAGTACGTTGCAGGAGGCGTTGAATCAGATTTCCGAACTAGAAATCGACTTCATCAGCGAGGAGGAGGCGGGCCGGCGCGGTGAGCGCGGCGCCATCCTGATGTTGATCCTGGACAGCGCGCATCCCGACTACTGGCGACAGGAAGTGCGCCGGCACAATTTCGATCGCCGCTTCGGTGCCGTGGTGGCGCTGCTCGAAGACGATTCGCCCAACGCGCTGCGCCGCGCGCTGCAGGCCGGCGCCGACGACGTACTGGGAATGCCGCCGGCGCCTGGCCAGGCTTATCACACCCTGTTCCGGATCAGCGAATTATCCCACAGCCGCGAAGGATTGCAGGAGAAAATGCTCTGCTCGCTGGTCAGCGTCAGCGGCGGCGTCGGTGTCAGTCACCTGACGGTCAACCTGGCACTGGCGATGCATCGGCTGTTCGAAAAGCGCACCGGCATCGTCGAGTTGGACCTGCAGGCTGCGCCGCTGACCGTGCTCTTGAACCAGGACTCCGAGCATACCATCGCCGAGCTGGCCGACCCGACCAGCGCGATCGATTCGATACGGCTGGAGTCGGTGCTGTGCAAGCACGATTCCGGATTGTACTGGCTGTCGGCGCCCAAACGGATTGAAGAGGCGGAGTTGATCTCCGCCGCCACCGTCGAAGCGACGCTCAGGGTAATGCGCGAGTTGTTCGACGTGGTGCTGGTGGACTGTGGGGCCCATCTGACCGAAAGCTCGATCGTGGTGTGGGAGCGATCCGACCACCTGCTCTACGTCGTCGATCAGACCGTCACCGCGATCCGGGCGGCGCAGCGGTTTTTGGATCTTTACCAGCGCCTGGGGCTGCGCGATGTCAGGCCCGCCTTCGTACTCAACCGCTATATGCCCGCCAGCCCCATCACGCGTGAGCGCATCGAAGCGGCGCTGGGCCAGGCGGTCTATGCCAGCATACCACGGGATGAAAAATCCTACAGCGAGCAGCAAGTAAGCGGCCAGGACCTGTGGAAGATCCGCAGCGCGGGGGCGCTATGCCACAGCATCGAGCAGTTGGCACGCCAGCTATACGGCGCCGATGCCAATCAACAAGGCGCGGCGCGGGCGGGTCTGTTGGCCAAGCTGCGCGCGGCCCTGACGCAGTGAGGAGTGCAATGGGACTGATTGACCGCGTGCAGTATCAGGTACCGCCGTCCACCGCCGAACCGTCGCTGATCGAGGCCGGCGTGGGGCAGCGCAAATCCGCTCCGGCCGGGCCCCGTTCGCTGTTGGAATCGCTCAAGGGCCGCGTTCAGGACCGCCTGTTCGAGCGCATCGGGCCGCGCAAGATCGACGAGGTCGGTCCCGGCTCGCTGCTGGCCGAAATCACCGACGTGATCCGGGAGATCATCAGCGAGGAAAAATTGCTGCTCACCGACAGCGACCAGGCCGCGCTGATCGAAATGACCACCAACGAGATGCTGGGTCTGGGTCCGCTGGAGCCGCTGCTGCAGGATAACGAAGTATCGGACATCCTGGTCAACGGCTACGCCGAAACCTACGTCGAACGGCGGGGCAAATTGGTCAAGACCAACGTGCGCTTTCACGACGACCAGCACCTGATGCAGGTCATCAACCGTATCGTCTCGCGGGTCGGACGCAGAATCGACGAGGCCTCGCCGATGGTGGACGCGCGGCTGCCCGACGGGTCGCGGGTCAACGCGGTAATTCCGCCGCTGGCGATCGACGGTCCGGCGCTGTGCATCAGGCGCTTTGGCGCCTTCGCCAGCGACATCTCATACCTGGTCCAGCGCGGCACGCTGGTGCCCGAAATGGTGACGTTTCTGCGCGCCGCGGTGGGCGCCAAGCTCAACATCCTGATCAGCGGCGGCACCGGCACCGGCAAAACCACATTCCTCAACTGCCTGTCCGCCTTCATCCCCGAGGACGAACGCATCATCACCATCGAAGACGCGGCTGAATTGCGCCTGCAGCAGCCCCACGTGCTGCGGCTGGAGACCCGGCCGCCCAACATCGAGGGCCAGGGCGAGGTGACGCAGCGCGACCTGTTCAAGAACAC
>Ga0070737_10004231_pt1 | contig 14615 bp, 17 predicted proteins | sample Coa_R1_10_FD_66438 | JGI IMG/M metagenome (GOLD analysis project Ga0070737, IMG submission 66438) | Surface soil microbial communities from Centralia Pennsylvania, which are recovering from an underground coalmine fire - Coalmine... | ecosystem: Environmental > Terrestrial > Soil > Unclassified...
CGGGGCAGCACGATTCCTGGCGCCGTTGCAGGCAATCGCGCACCATCCCCTCCAGCCACGGATTGCGGCTGAGCAGCGCCTCGACCAATCCACGGTTGAGCTGCGAACCCAACAGGGCCTCCGCAGCCGGGTTTTTCAGAATGATGTCGAGACGGGGCGACAGCACCATCACGGCGTCGTTCAAACTGTCCAGGACGTCACGCCAGAGCTTCAACTTAAGGCCGCCGATTCTGTGCCATAAGGATAGCGGGGCGAAACGGCGCATCCAAGGGCGCCGCTACCCAGCCCCCGGCCCGCGATGCGCCCACCGGGGGCCTGCGTTGCCGAGCACAGGTGCGCCGAAAAAGCGGCAGCGATGAGCCCGGATGCATTAGGATGCGCAGGATTCTTCCACAGCCGCGGATTTGTTTTCGGAGCGGACGGGGTTTTTGAGCGCCGGCGCGTTTCTCCTTGGCCCGTATCCAAAGGCTTTTGCTGCATCCAAGCGAGCCAGTTCCTTATCGCGGCCTAATATAAATGATGTTGATAATTAGAATTTCTAATCACCGCAGGGGTTGCACCGGCACTTTCGGACCATTAAGGTGCAACCCAACTCACCGACTGTGGAGGAGGCAGGATGCGGTGGCAGATTTTCATAATCCTGATTCTCCTGATAGTGGCGCCGGTTGGCGCTTGGGCGCAATCAAGTCTCGGCGATGGCTTGGCTGCGGATAAGTTTCAGTTCCAGCTACCCGAGCCCCATAAAGTCGCGCCTTTTCCCCTGGTTCTCAATAGTGCGGTCCAGGCCTACGTCGATTCCTATCTGGAGCATTCGGAGGGTTTGAAGCTGTCCTACGCGCGCAGCGCCCCCTACCTGGGCCAGATGATGGAGGTGTTGCGGCAGTACGGCGTGCCCGCCGATATGGTTTACCTGGCCTTTGCCGAAAGTTCGTTCACCAAGGCGGGGGCGGGGCCGTGGCAGTTGACCAAGGCCACCGCCCGCCAATTGGGGCTGCGGGTCAACCAGTTCCTCGATGAGCGGCGCGACCCGCTGAAATCGACCCGGGCCGCCGCCGAATACCTCGCCCAACTGCACGACCAGACCGGCGACTGGCGCCTGACCGTGATTGCCTGGAACACCGGTGCAGGCCTGCTTTCGCGTTTCGTACGCGATCGGGGCGAGGACTTCAATCGCTTGTTAGCCCGTCTGCCCGCGCGCACCCGCGCCCTGCTCAGCCGCTTTATGGCGGTGGCTTTCATCTCCAAGAACGCGCGCCAATTCGGGATCGAGGAAGTTACCTACTCGCAGCCCACGCACTATGTCCGGATCAGCGTGCCCGGCGGCACCCCGCTGAGCAAAGTCGCCCAGGCGACCCACTCCGAGGTCTACGAGATTCAGTATCTCAATCCGGCGATCCTTGGCGACCGGGTTCCGCCCGGCGGCTACGACGTGGTGATTCCGCTGTCGAGCCGGCTTGATGCCGCGACCGACTGGGAGGAGCTGGATTCGCACGGCGCCTTGTGGGCGCACGGCACCAGTCCCGGTCGTCGGCACCGCGAATAGCGGCGAAGGGCTCCGGGCAACCCGTCGTCACGTGCGGCGCGCTAATCCTCCAGCAGGTCGTGACGGATGATCCGGATTACCTGCGGGCTGACGCCGATTTCGTGCGTCAGGAAGGAATCGATATCGCCGCTTTCGTCGATCAGCGCGAAGAGCGGGTCAAGCTGGGTGGGACTGAGCGGGATGCGCGGGAAGGCGAGGTTGCTCTCCAGGAAATCCTCCCGAATTCGTGTGCGCTCCACGCCCAGCAGCTCCAACAACATCGCTGCTCCCACCCCGGTGCGATCGCGTCCGGCTGAGCAATGGAAGAGCGCGGGGTAAATGCCGTCTTCAGCCAGCAGCATGAAGAACGTCTGCCAAGCGTCGCGAAACTCGGTGACCAGCACCAGATGCTCGTGACCGGGCTTGACCGGTGCGGAGGGGACGTCTTTGCTGAACCACTTGTCGCCGATCGGGATGTGCTCCCATCGCACCGTCGTTGCCAGCGTGCTGTCCAGCCCGCCCAGAACCGATACTTCCAACCTGCTTTGCAGCGTGATAACGGTCCTGAGGTTGAGTCCGGCGACCGGGCTTTGTGCGGGGATGCTGGACAGATGAGCTGAACGGTAGATGTGCTGACGTTTGACCCGTCGGCCGTCTGCGGTCGGATGGCCGCCCAGGTCGCGCAGGTTGCGGCCGGCGATCTTCCGCACCAGCTCGAAATCGACCACCATCTGATCTTTCTGGATTTTGTTGGCTTCGCCGCTTGATGACGCCAAGACGACCTCCTGAGTGTGTGTATCGTGGATCAGCAATTATCGGTGGCGCAAGGATATCATCCCTACATGCAGCAGAAGGTTAAGATTTGACGAAACCTGCAAGGCGGGCGCCGCGACTCAGCGTTCCTCGGGTTCGGCCGCTCCGTCCAGCAGCAGGATTCCGTAACGCAGCATCGCGCCGAGCTTTTCCATCCGGCCCACCAATTCGGCGCGCTCGCAGCCGCTGGCGTCGCGCAGACGCTCGACCACTGCGGCGAGGTTGACGCGAATCCTCTCAACCGCCTCCTGCAGCGAGCGGCGTTCCTCGGCGGCGGCGCGCTGTGCGGCGCGCGCGCCGCGAATCTCGGCGAAGTCAATTATCTGGGCCACAACACTAGTTTAGCGGATTTTTTTGCCGCGGCGACGCTTGTCCGCGATTATTTCGCGGCCGCCCTCGGCGAACCATTCGATCTGATGCGCGATGCCGTTGAGGATGTCCAGTTCGCGCCGGTTGAGCCCGCTACGGCCGAAAATCGCCCGCAACGCGAACATGACGCGCTGCGGGTTGTCCGCGGCCAGAAAGCCAATCGCAATCAGCGCCTGTTCCATCCGCCCCAGCATCTGCTCGATTTCCCCGACCGGCGCCGGTGCGAACAGCGCTGCGCGATCATCGCCCGGGCGCGCCGCGGCACTCGCGTTGAGCGCCATGAACAACTCGTACGCCACCAGCATCACCGACTGCGCCAGGTTAATCGATGCGTACTGGGGCGCGGTAGGAATCGTGATCAGGCGCTGACAATAGCGCAGGTCATCGTTGGACAGCCCGTAATCCTCGGGCCCGAACACAAAGGCGACCCGGCCTTGCGGATTTGCTGCTGCCAGCCCGCTTATCGCGGCGCGCAGCGGCTGCGCCGCGCTGCGGTATAGTCCCCGACGGCAAGTGGTGCCGATCGACAACGTGCAGTCGTGCACCGCCGCGCCGAGGTCCGCATAGCGCGCCGCGCGCGCCAGCACCTCGCGTCCGTGTGCGGCCATCTCCGACGCCATCCGGTCGGCGCTGGCGTCGGGCGCCACCAGGCGCAGATCGCTCAGGCCCATGTTGGCCAGCGCGCGTGCCGCCGCCCCGATATTGCCTGCTGCCTTGGTCCGTACCAGCACGAAGGCGAAGCGCTCTTCCGCCGCCATGGCGGTATTATATATTGTCTGTCGCAGCAGAGGTCAGACGATGAAGCTGGTGTCCTTTGGCGATGTCCACATGGCGACGCGCAACCTGGCGCGGATGGATGCGGAGCTGCGCGACTGCGACCTGATCGTGATTTCCGGCGACCTGACCAACTTCGGCGGCGCGCAGGACGCGCGGAAGGTGCTGGAGGCTGCGCGCGGCGTATGCGGGCGGGTGCTGGCGCTGCCGGGCAACCTCGATCAAGGTGAGGTGATTCCCTTTCTGGAAGAGCAGGGCGTCGCGCTGCACGGGCGCGGCATAGTGGTGGACGGGATCGCGCTGTTCGGCTGCGGCGGCTCCAACATCACGCCCTTTCACACCCCAACTGAACTTACCGAGGACGAGATCTACGACACGCTGCGCCGCGGCTATCGCGAGGTCGAAGGGCGGCGGCCGCTGGTGATGGTCTGTCATACGCCGCCCCATCAGACCAAGTGCGACCGGCTGATGAACGGGACGGCGGTAGGCAGCACGGCGGCGCGCCGCTTTATCGAGGAGGTCAAGCCCGAGATCTGCATCTCGGGGCATATCCACGAATCCGCGGCGGTCGATAAAATCGGGCCCACCACAGTATTCAACGCCGGTCCGTTCAAGGGCGGCGGTTACATCGTGGTCAGGTTTGAAGATGGCAAGCTGGACGCGCGGCTGGAGTTTCTTTGATGTCCCAATGCTGTCGCTGGCCTGCCAATCGCTGGGCATTTATGGCGGCAAGATCCGGCACGGATGGCCGTTTATTTGGCGGAGCCTGGGGCCGCTGATGCGCCGCTTCATCGTCGTGAGGCGGCCGCTTAACTGAAACAGTCGCGCGATGGTCAAGACGGTCTTTTTCGACGCCGCCGGGACGCTGTTCGAAACGCGCCGTCCGGTCGGCGACTTCTATGCGGACGTGGCACGCGATTTTGGCGCCGACGTGAGCGGCCAGGCGGTCAGCGCTGCGTTCCGCCGTTCCTTCGGCGCCGCGCCGGGGCTTGCGTTTGGAGCGGGCCTTTCGATTGCGGAAATACGCCGGCTGGAGCGCGAATGGTGGCGGCAGCGGGTGGCGGAAACCTTTGCCGGCCTGCATCAGTTCGCCGATTTCGACGCGTATTTCAACGCGCTATTCCAGTTCTTCGGCGACCCCGCCAACTGGGTGGTATACGACGACGTCTTCCCGGCGCTGGAGCAATTGCGCGCCGCCGGGCTGAGGTTGGGCGTGATTTCCAACTTCGACGGCCGGCTTTACCGCCTGCTGGCTGGACTTGGCCTTCAACCCTACTTTGAGTCGGTAACGATCTCCTCCGAGGCGGGTTATGCCAAGCCCGCCGCCGAGCTGTTCAGGGCCGCGCTGGCCGCGATAGGAATCAATGCGGACGAAGCGCTGCACGTCGGCGACGCGCCCCATCTTGATGTTGTTGGCGCCAACGCCGCGGGCATCGAAGCCGTCCTGATCTGCCGCCCGCATCAAGGCGCCCCGGCCAAATCGCAGCCAGCGCCGGTCATTTCGTCGCTTGCAGAGTTGGTATCGATGGTCCGTCAACGGCGCTAACCCACGGTTAGCGCGTCGCGCATCTTACAACGCCATCGCCCCAAGCGCGATCAGCGCGCCCAGCGCGCCGGCGGCGATGCCCGCGTACCAAAAGCGCGGGCCCTTGGTCAGTACCGCCAGCGAGCACAGCACCAGCGCCATCTCGGCCGCGAGTTCCGCCACATCCAGCCGTTCGCCGCGCAAATGGGCCTGGTAGCTGCGGCGAATTGCATCTCCCGCCCTGGCTTCCAGCCCCAGCGCCTGATTGACCATCCGCTCTGCGGCGACCTTGAGTTGGGGCAACTCGGTACCCTCGTACCTGCGCACTTCGGCGCCCCATTGCTCCTGTAACTCCCGGCTCCTGTGCTCGCCCACCGCCGGGTCTTTGGACAGGGCGTCGAGCATGCCGAGAAAGCCCTGATACTCAGTGCTGCGAATGTTCTTGGCCTGGTAGTAGGCCCATTCGTCCGAAGCGCGGGTGTGGTAGATGTTGGCCTGGGTGCGCAAGCTGGCGGCCTCGACTTGCAGGCTGAGCGCCTCGCTGTCGGCGCGATGGCTCATCAGGGTGATTACTGCCAGGACCGCGGCGACCATCACCATCGTCATCGCCACGTGCCGATCGAACGGGGTCAGGCGGCCCTCTTCGTGATGTTCCTCGATAATCTTGCTCAGCTCTTGCGCTTCCATTGCCCTCCCCTGTGGGCGGCCCGATGCGTGGGAGACAATTACCACCGCCTGCCATCGTCAGTACATAACCGCGCAGCAGGACGCTTTACGATGCATCTGAACGTCTGTTACAGGTCTTGTCTGTGAGCGCGGCATGTCGTTTAATCGGCCGGTTCGAGGCGCGCCCCGCGCAAAGAGCGATTGAGGCCACAGGAGGCAGTTTTGACGACCGTTAGCGAGGAAACGATTCAGGCGGCGGGTGCCGAGCTGGTTATCGTCAAGGGCGGCAGCGGCAGGCCGTTGCTGATTTTCCACGACGAGATGGGCTATACGGGCTGGATGACCTGGAACGAGGAGTTGGCGCTGGATCGCACCCTGCTCATTCCGCTGCAGCCTGGGTTCGGCAAGACCCCGCGGCTTAATTGGGTGCGCACTTACCGCGACCTGGCGGGCTATTATTCGCAGGTCGTGCGTGAACTGAAGCTGGAGCCGCTAGAGGCGGTCGGCTTTTCCGCGGGCGGTTTTATTGCGGCGGAGATGCTGGCGGCGGATCCCAAAATCTTCCGCCGCCTGGTGCTGGTCGCGCCGATGGGAATCAAGCCCGCGCAGGGCGAGATTCTCGACTTCTTTCCGCTCTCGGTGCGGGCGCATCTGCGCGCCACCGTGGCTGATCCCGAAGGTACACCGGAGTTCGGCAAAATCTATGGCGGCGAGATGACCCCCGCGCAGTTCGAGGCCTTTGAGGACGCCCGCGCCGAAACCTCGCGGCTGGGATGGGAGCCGTACATGCACAATCCCAGCCTACCCCATCTGCTGCGCGGGATCGGCACGCCTACGTTGCTGGTGTGGGGCAGCAAAGACCAGGTGGTGCCGCGCGGATGTATCGAGGCGTACCAAAAGGCGCTGGGTGCCGCCCAGGTCGTGGAGATTCCGGGCGCCGGTCATCGCCCGGAGATTGAGCGGCCGCTTGAGTTCGTCAAGGCGGTGAGCAAGTTTCTGGCTGGCTGAACATCAACAGCTCGAGGGGATTGCCATGCTGATAGGTTATTTCACCGAACGCCCGTACCGCTCGGTTCCCGAAGAGGAAGTGTTCAAGAACCGTTCCTTCTTCGGGCTGTCCAACAGATTTTTCGACCCGGTCAAAGGGTCGGAGGACTACCGCTACTATATCGAGGAGTACAAGTACGCCGAGGAATTGGGATTCGACCTGGTCGCGCTTAACGAGCATCATGGCAACCCCTTCTGCCTGGGCAGCGTGATGAACGTGGAGGCGGCGGTGCTGGCCTATGCGACTAAAAAGGTGCGCATCGTTCTGATCGGCAATCCGCTGCCGGTGCTCAAGCATCCGTTGCGGATGGCGGAAGAGTTGGCGGAAATCGACCTTATTTCGCAGGGCCGGCTGGTGACCGGATGGGTGCGCGGCGCGGGCAGCGAGCAGTTCTTCAACAACGCCAACCCGGCCTACAACCGCGAACTGTTCAACGAGGCGCATGACTTTATCATCCAAGCCTGGACACGGCCGGGACCGTTTCGCTACGAGGGCGAGCATTTCCACTACCGGCACGTCAATCCGTGGGCGCTGCCCTACCAGAAGCCGCATCCGCCGATTTGGATCCCCGGCATCCTGAGCCCTGAAACGGTGCGCTGGTGCGCCGAGCATCGCTATCCTTACATCGGGCTGGGAACGGAACTCGGACCGACCTGCGATTTGTGGGACATCTATGCCGATGAGGCGGTCAAGTACGGCTATCAGGCGGGAACCGAGAATTTCGGCTACCTGCTGCCTACCGTGGTGGCCGAGACCGATGAGAAGGCGCACGCGCTGGCCCAAAACTTCATCTTCGGCGGCGGTCAGAACGCCTTCGCGCTGCCCGAATATGCGATGCCGGCTGGCTACAATAGCAAGACTGCGATCCGGATGCTGGCTAAGCAGCCGACCGGAAGCTGGCTGGGAGTGAGCGGCGACAACCTGCAGCGCCTAACCAAGGAGGAGCAGCGCGGCGGCGTCGATTACAGCGAGGTGAAGAAGAAGCTCGACGCCGGATTGCGGCGCATCGAGGGCCGGCTGCAGTTGGTCGCGGGCAGCCCCAAGACGGTGCTGGAAAAGGTTAAGGTTATCCTCAGCGTGCTGCGTCCGGGCGTCTTCATCATGTTCAACGTCCAGGGGCCGGCCAGCAATGAGCAGCGCATGGGCAACATGCGCATGTTCGCCCGGGAGGTGATGCCGGCGCTGCGCGAGTACGGCCGGGAAATCGGCCTGCTCGATGCCTTCCAGAAGGAACCGGGTTCGACCAGGCTGGCGGCGGGAGCCGCGCGGGGGGCGGTCAACGATCGCGAGCCACTGTACGAATTGGGCCTGTACAGACGGCCCGAGCAGCGCCCGCAGGCCTGAGCGGACAACGCGCTGCATCTGTGCTATGCTCGGCAAAATTGCCTGCAGGGAGGAGCCATTCCATGCTGGTCATCGATCCATACAAGACCTGGCAGACCTTGGCGGAGCGGCTTGAGACCGAGACCAATCCGCTGCATCGCCGCCAGCTCGAGCAGATCATCGAGCACATGAAGGGCGAGGCCGCCGGCGACATCGACCGCATCCTCACCACCGTCTCACCCAAGGCTACCTACATTTCGTACGACAATCCCATCGGGCCGCCGCGCGTGTTCAGGGGCCACGATGAAATTCGTCAGTTCTACGATCAGATGCTGGCGGCGATCTCGGTCAATCTGGAGTATTTCGTCGAGCGACTGGTGGTCGATGACTACTACGTGGTGACCGAGGGGGTCAGCAAAAGCGCCGTCAAGGGGGCGGCGCTGAGCGCGATGGGAGTCAAGGTCGACGACCCCAACGCGTACTATCTCGCCCAGGGGCGAAATGTGGTGATCTGGCCCTTCGATCGCGACGGGATGATCATGGGTGAATGCATCTATCCGGGTGCGGGCAGCGCGCCAGCCGATATCGCGGGGCGCAAACTGCGTCCAGAGGAAATCGGCACCTACGAAGAGGCAGCCTAGCCGACCGCGGAAACGATCCCGTCGGGGCGGGATATAACAATGAGCATCGAATCGATTCAGACAGACCGTATCGATCTGGACCTCGCTTACAGGTTCGACTTCTCCGAGCCAGCGGTATACTCGGATCCGTTTCCCTATTACCGGGCGCTGTTGGCGACCGGACCGATCATCGTGCAGCGCCAGATCCCATGGGCGATTGTGTCGCGCTACGACGACGTGGTAGCGGTGCTGCGCGACCATCAGCGCTACTCCAGCGTCAACCCGCATCTGCCGGGCACCGAGGCTTACGACGCCTTTCACGAAATCCCAGTGATGACATTTTCCGACGAGCCCGACCACGCCCGGCTGCGCCGCGTCGCAGCGCCCTCGCTGGCGCTGCGACGGATGGAACAGATGGCACCCACCTTCCTGGCCCTGGTCGACGAGATTCTCGACGAGTTCTGGCAGGGCAAGCCGGAAGTCGACGCGGTATGTTACCTGGCTCAGGAAGTGCCCATCCGCGCCTTCGCCCATCTGCTGGCCATTCCGAAATCGGAGTGCGAGACGCTGCGCGCGCTGGGGGTTGGCAAGCCCCGTACTGACGCGCCGGCGGCCTTCAGCTTTTACGATCCCCAATTCATGCAGTCGCGCGCCGAATTCATCCACAAGCTGGTTCAGATGCGCAAGGGCGAGAGCGGCGGGCAGGATCTGATCAGCCTGGCGATTGCGGCCCACGAAAAGGACGAGAAAATCAACGACCTCGAACTGTTCGGGATGGTGATGGTGCTGGTGACGGGCGGAATCGGTACCACCGCCGACCTAATCAGCGGCGCGCTCTACCAGATGCTGCGGCGCCCGGAATTGTACGAGGAGATCAGGCGTGACCATACGCTGGTGGCGCCCCTGCTCGAAGAAACCCTGCGCTACGACGGTCCTATCCATACGTTGTTCCGGGTGACAACGGGCGAAGTCGAGGTTGGAGGCTTGCGGATTCCCCCGCGCACCCCGGTATGCGTGGTCAACGGCGCCGCTGATCGCGACCCGCGCAAATTTCCCGAGCCCGAGCGCTTCGACATCCGGCGCGACAACGAAGATCACCTCGGCTTCGGCGAGGGCATTCACTTCTGCATCGGCGCCTGGGCGGCGCGCGTGGAGGCGCGCGTCGCGCTGCAAAGAGTGCTCGAACGCTTTCCGCGGCTTCGTATCGCCGCGGGCTGGACGCCCAGATACAACGGCAACGCCTTTGGCCGCGGCCTCAGCACGCTGCCGTTGGTGCTGGGTTAAGTCCGCCGCGCGCAACTCCCTTCCGGACCAACCCCGGGCGAACTACTTGCCCAGGGCGTGCCGGATGGTGTTGAGGATAAATACAAAATCGCGCGGAGAGCGCACCTCACCCATCAGGGCGACCTGGGACAGAGTGCGCATTTCCTGCTCGGTTATGTCGTGAAGTTTGTGCAGGCGCTCATCCGCCCTGAATTCATCCCACACCGAGCGTCCCTCGGCTCTTTGCTGCTCGGACATCAGCCGCTCGGTGCTCGGATTGGCGCAAAAAAACAGTTCGCGCTGATCCAGTCCCAGCACGTTTGCCAGCTTGGAGATCACCTTTTCCGAGGGATGGCGCCGTCCGCTTTCCAACAGCGTGATGTACCCGATAGACGCGCCGATTCTGCGCGCGACCTCGCCCTGAGTGAGATCCATCTGGCGGCGCCGTTTACGGATCAGCGTCGCGAAGTTTTGGCCGGCCGTCACTTGGCTTTGCTCCTCCTTAACCGACTATTTAAAGCAGGAATTTAAACAGTTTGTACGCCTCGATGCAATAGCTGCAAACCGCACGATTCCGGCCTAAATTGATGTAGTCAGGAAGAGGCTGAAAGCTGCTGCTACGGTCCGCTTTCAACCTTTAAAAAATGGCAAAACCTGCAAGATCGAGAGCAGCGCTCCGAATCGAAACTATTGGCGGCGGGCAGAAAGAGGAAAGGGCGCGGCGCGGATCGTCGTCGCAAGTCGCGCCTGGGCTGGCCGCCAGACTGAGGTACGGGCAGCACGCGCAGCGCGTCCTACTTGCTGTATTTCTCGGCGAGGTCGGCCGCCCGGCCCAGCGCGGCGGTCCAATTCGGGAAGCGGGCGGGAAATTCCGCAGCCAGCACCCGGGCGATGTCTTTCAAGGTCAGATGCCGCTGCATCAGCTGGAGGACCGTGTAATCGATGCGGGAATCTTCGTTGGGGTGGGGAATGAAGCCGGTCGCGCGTTTGCGCAACCGCTCGCGCGAGAGAGGAGCGCCGAAGAAGGTCGATTGGCGAAACTCCGCCCTGGGCCGACTGGCGCCGTGGCCGGCGATGCGGGTCTCCCATGACCAAACGTAGTCGGTTTCGACAAAATCGGCGCGCAGCCGGACCTCAACGCGATCGCCGCAACGCAGCTCGATCGCGTCGGGCCACGGCAGGAAGATCTGGCGGTAAATGTGCCGGTCGCCGGCGGCGGGAGAATTGGAAAAACCGATCCCCGGCGCGGTTTCGCAATCAAACCATGTGCCGAGGCCGTGGGCCGTGATGTCATGCTCGATGGTCCACGAAAGCGCACCGTCGACGCCAGGGGCGCTAAGTGTTTTGTATTCCAGAACCGCCCACGCCTGCGGCGGTGCGATCAGGGCGTCGGCTTTAAACCGGGTGGCACGTACGGTGTGGACGGTCTTTGCGCGCACGCAGGTGAAATCGAATTGACCTTGGCTATTCCAGCTGCCCGCAAAGTCGTCGTAGAGCCGGGGCGAGAACACCGGGGCCGCCCACAGGATTTCCCGCGATGGGATGATCCAGCCGTGCGGCTTTAGAAACCGATCCCGTGCATCGAGAATCGAGATGATGCACTTTTGAAAAAGCGGCGTGGCGCCGTGCAGGTCGGCGACGATCCCGTCAACCTTTTCGGGCAACTCGATCGCGGTAGTCATCGCCTGGATGAAGTCAATGCGGTCGGAAAATCCGTTATCGCGCGCCGCCTCTCGCCCGAGCTCGATGACGTCATTGGGCTCGACCGCATAAACCTTCGCCGCACCTGCGCGGCAGGCAATTAACGACAAGATTCCGAAACCGGCGCCGATATCGAGAATCACACTTCCCGGCGCAATTCTGGCCTCCAGGGCGCGTGCGTAGGAACTGGTTCGCCCGTCGGCAATCATACCGCCGTAGGCCACAAGGTCGTACATGTGTCTGCGTCAGATACCGGCCGAGCTCACCGGGTCAGTCGAACGATGATTCTCATTACTCTGTTTTCGGCATAATTCATGGGTTTTGCGGTGAAATTACCGGACGGCAAAGCGCCAGGAACCTGTTGTGCGGGATCACGGCGTGGACTTGTTGGTACTGGTCCCGCTATGATCTTCTTTGCCTCTCGTCAGGTGTGCCCCGGTGATTTCACTCAGGTCGCCATATATTTCCAGAGCGGGTTTGGTATAGGGTTTTTTTGACAGTTTGCCGCGATCAATTCCATCAGAATCCTTCGTCATGTGCCGGTCTCCTTATAGATTTGTAGAGCTTCGCCATTAAGGTTGTGCAGCCAACTGTTGAGAGCAACGGGACGCAGGTTGGTCCAGAAGTGCTCCGCTCCCTCGCCCGCGGCAGTATCAACTCGCGTGCAATCCACGTATTCGCCGACTTGTGTGGCGGGTATAGGGAGCGTAATCGGTTTGCGGCGCGCCGCTTCGAACAAGGCATCCGCGCGCAGCGGCGTCTTGCGCCGGCGCAGGACCTCCGAGGGCAGCGTGCCGCGCATCGCCGAGCGCAGCAAATGCTTTTTGCGGCACCAGGGTAGCACTGGAACCGCCAGCATGTACCTTAACAATCTCAGATCAAGGTAAGGATGACGCACTTCAACCGGAGAGTGGGTGAACTCCGGATCGAAGGTGTGGAACAAGCGCTGCCACAACGGGCTGTCGAATGACGCATGGGCGCGGGGGCGCACCGGATGGGCGACGGCCGTCGATTGCCTGGTATCCCGGGCGCATTGCGAACCGGTGCGCGACGCAAATCCCGGGTTGAGCCAGTGCGGGAACTGCGGCTTGTTCCGTTTGGCGGCTACATAGTCCCTGACCATGCGCGGCGCCGACGCAATCAGCGGCACGCGCCGATGCGCGGCCACATGGCGCGCGATGTCGGCGGCCATCCGGCGCCATCGCCCGCGGCGAGCCAGAAACGCAAGATACGCGCGCCATTCGTAAAGCAGCGCGTTGTCGGGACCCTCGCCGTGAAAAAACACCCGGCCATGATTGGATAGAGCAGCGAAATGAGCGCGTTCTGCAGGCAGCGGCAGACCGCAGCACATCGGCTCCGGACTCCATGCCCAGAAGTCATGCCACGGGCTGTCGAGCATCTCGCGGTCCAATACGCGGTAGTGGATGGGGATACCCAGATGGGATGCGACCAGGCCCGAGTAATAGCGCTCATCGTCGGGAATGAGGCTTTCGAATACATTGGTGAAAACGGTGACGGCATCCGCCGGTGCACGCTGCGACAATCGGCAGGCGGTGGCCGCGAGGGTGGGCGAGTCGATACCGCCGGACATGAAGATTCCCACCCACGAAGTGCGCATTCGATCACGCACCGCTACTGTCAGCAATTCCTTGAATCGGTCAACATAGTCGGCGCTGTCCTTGTAGTAGACTGGCTCGTCGACAGGCGTTGACCAGTATCTGCGCATATGCAGTCCGGCGCAGGATAAAGTAGCGGTATGCGCAGGCGGCAGCCGGTGGATATCCGCGAAGGTGGTGGTGGCGGGGTTTTGATTGAGATCGAAAAGCAGGAAATCCGCGATCGCCTGCTCATTGAGCCGGCTGCTAACGCCGGGATAAAGCCTCAGGCAGTTCAGGGTATTGCTAAATACGAATGTGGAACCGGAATGAAAATAGTAAAATGGTTTGATACCCAGATGGTCGCGCGCGCAGAACAGATGCTCATTGCGGGCGTCCCAGATTGCAAATGCGAAATCGCCCAGCAGATGTTCGGCGCAGCCTTCGCCCCACACATGGTAAGCGTGCAGTATCAACTCGGCGTCGGGTGCAGCGGCAGTTACCGGCCGGCCCTTGGCAACGAGTTCGTCCATCAAATTGAGGCGGTCGTCGATGCGGGCGTCGGCGGCGATCCACACCTCGCCATCGAGGGTGCAGGGCTGATGTTCATGCTCGGCCTCCCACGTGGTGCGCAGCATGGTGTGGCCGAAACCGGCGTTGCGGCCGATCCACATCGCCTGCGCGTCGGGGCCGCGAAAGGCCAGGGCCTCGGTCAGCCTGCGAAGCAGGGCGCGATCAACGGGCCCACCGCCAGGCCGGACTATGCCGACGATACCGCTCACGGCGTTTCCGACTCGATCGTGATCAACGCATTTTCAACCAGCCCTGCCAGCAACTCGCGCAGATCGCTTTCAAGTTGTGCCGGCGCGACTTCGTATTCAGTCAGCAGCCTCTCGTAGGCCGCCTGTATCGAGGCGGACTGCATCAGGACCTGCCACATGCGGGTGCCGACCGCGTTCAGACCCAGGTAGCGTTCGGTCTTAAGGTCCAGGATTACGGACTCGCCGCCCACTTCGCGGATCATTACGTCGGGCGCCATTCTGACACGGCTGGAAAATGAAACCTCCATCCGTACGCAATCACTCCTCCCAGGCGAATAACGGCGTGTAACGGTCCAATTGACCGCCGCCGGTTACAATCCGATCGCGATACTGAACCCAGGCATGGGCGCGCAATCTACCGCCGCCATCTTTGGCCACGCCAATGTGCAGTCGCGAGCGATGGCCGCTGCGCGCCAGCAGCGACTGTGCCGCCAGGGCCTGGGGGAGGCAGGTGGCCCGCGGAACGAAGCCGGCCGCGCGCTGGACCGCCCATCCAATCCGTTCGGCGCGCAACGGCCTGTGGAAGCTGCGCGCGCCGATGCGCCATCCACGTCGGAGAGTCCTAACCGGGAACA
>Ga0070737_10004233_pt1 | contig 14613 bp, 7 predicted proteins | sample Coa_R1_10_FD_66438 | JGI IMG/M metagenome (GOLD analysis project Ga0070737, IMG submission 66438) | Surface soil microbial communities from Centralia Pennsylvania, which are recovering from an underground coalmine fire - Coalmine... | ecosystem: Environmental > Terrestrial > Soil > Unclassified ...
GCCTCGCCGACGCCGACCGGGTCATGGCCAGCTACCCGCACGAGCTGTCGGGGGGCATGTGCCAGCGGGTCATCATCGCCATGGCCCTGAGCTGCGGATCGGCGGTCCTGTTCGCCGACGAGCCCACGACCGCGCTCGACGTGTCCGTCCAGGAGGAGATACTCGGCCTGATACGCGGGCTGGTCACGCGCCGCCGGCTCGCCGTCATGATGATCTCGCACGACCTCGCCGTCCTCGCCGACGTGTGCGACGACATCGCGGTCATGTACCGCGGCGAGATCGTGGAGTCCGGGCCGGCACCCGCGGTGCTCGGCAGTCCCGCCCACCCGTACACCCGGGGCCTCCTTGACTGCCTGCCGACGCTGCAGGGGCGCCGGGACACGCTGCCCGAGCTGCCTTCGGACCCGGCCGGCACGCCGACGGTGCCCGGGTGCCGGTTCCGCCCGCGCTGCGGCTGGGCCGTCGATGCCTGCCGGGAGCCACCGGACCTCGTCCCCGTGCTCGCCGGCCAGCCGCGCACGTCCCGCTGCTGGCGGAGCACCGCCGTGCTCGGGCACGGGGCGCGGGAAGCCGGCCGGGCACCGGGCATCCCGGCGGCGGCCGACCATGAAGGCCGCGGCTGATGGGCGCGATCATCCTCCGGCGCCTGGCGACGTCGGTCCCGACGATCCTCGTCAGCACGATCCTCGTGTTCGCCCTGCGGTACCTGATGCCCGGCGGCCCGGTGGAGGCGATGCTCGGCGGGGGCACCGGCCAGTACACCCCCGCGCAGATCGCCGCGATCAAGGCGCGCCTCGGGCTGAACGCGCCGGTCCCTGTCCAGTACTGGCGCTGGCTCACCGGCGTGCTGCACGGGAACCTGGGAATGTCGTACTACAGCCAGCAGCCCGTCACGACGGTGATCGCGCCGCGGGTCATCCCGTCGGTCGAGCTCATCATCGGGGCGCTGGTCGTGTCGACGGTCGCCGGCGGCGGGCTCGGCATCCTCGCCGCGGTTAAGCGCGGCCGCCCGCTGGGGCGGGCCGTCCAGCTCGGCACCGGGCTCGGTTTGTCGGTCCCGGACTTCTGGCTGGCGGCCATGGCGGCCGGCGTCTTCGGGCTCACGCTTGGCCTCTTCCCGGCGGTCGGGTTCACGCCGATCTCCCAGAGCCTCGGCGGCAACATCGACACCCTGACCCTGCCGGTTCTCATGCTGTCGGTCGTCACCGGCAGTTTCCTCGCCCGGCACGTCGCAAGCGCGATGACCGCCGCCCTGGACAGCCCGTACATCAGGACCGCGTGGGCGATGGGCCTGCCGCCGCGCACGATCTACCTGAACTGCGCGCTGCGCAACGCGGCCGCCCCGGTCATCACCTTCATCCCGCTCGCGGTCGCCGCCCTCGTCGGCGGCACCGTGCTCGTCGAGAACATCTTCGCCATCCCCGGGCTCGGCACCGAGATCGTGAGCTCGGTGAGCAATGAGGACTACCCGGTCGTGCAGGCGATCGTGCTGCTCGTCGGCGTCCTGGTCGCCGTGCTCAACCTGCTGGCCGACGTCGGCCTGGCTCTCTTCGACCCGAGGATCAGGAATGCCATTTCCGAATAGCGGCCGGGGCAACGCACCGCTGGCGTCCGCACCCGGAGGGGCCGTGCCGCAGACCGCGCTGGCGCCCGGCGGCGGGGCGGACGCCCCCGCCGCGCTCGCCGGGCGCGGCGGGCGCGGGCGCGGCGGGGGGCAACGCTTCGGGCTCGTCCCGCGGATCGGCCTCGTACTCTTCTGTCTCCTCCTGCTGTCGAGCCTGCTGGCGCCCCTCCTGCCGATCGACAACCCGCTTCAGCAGACGCTGTCGCTGCGCAACGCCGGCCCGTCGCTGCGTCATCTGCTCGGCACGGACATGGTCGGCAGGGACGTCCTGAGCCGGGCGATCTACGGCTGCCGCTCGGCGTTCGAGGGCGTGGGGGTCGGCGTCCTGGCGATGCTCGCGCTCGGGGTGCCGTGGGGCCTCGCCGCCGGCTTCTCGGGAGGCGCCGCCGACGAGGCGCTGATGCGCATCGCCGACGCGCTGTTGTCGTTCCCGCCGCTGGTCCTGGCGATCGGCGTCGTCTCCGCGCTCGGCGCGTCGATCACGCACGCGATGGTGACGGTCGGCTTCATCTCGGCGCCGGGCCTGGCCCGGCTGCTGCGGTCGGCGGTGCTGCCGCTGCGCGGCGCGGGGTTCGTCCTCATCGCGCGGTCGCTGGGGGTCAGCCGCCTGCGCATCGCCGTCCGCCACGTCCTGCCGAACGCGATGGCCCCTGCCGTGGTGCAGACCGTCGCCGCGGCCAGCTTCTTCCTCATCGTGGAGGCCGCGCTCAGTTTCCTCGGGCTCGGCGTGCCGCCCCCGGCTCCGTCGTGGGGTGCGGACATGGCCAGCGCCTACCTCAACTTCACCGGCGACCCCGCTGCCACGGTGGCCCCCGGCCTGGCGATCACGATCGGCGCGTGGAGCATCAGCGCGGTCGGCGACGGCCTGCGCGACGTGCTGATGCGGACGTGAGCGGGCAGCGGCGATGAGCGGGCAGCGGACGGCCGAGACCACGAGCGGCCCCGTCGCCGGCCGCGCCGGCCGCGACGGCGCCTGGGCCTTCCTCGGCATCCCGTATGCCGCGGCCCCGGTCGGGCCGCGCCGGTTCGAGCCGCCGGTGCCGCCGCGGCCCTGGACCGAGGTCCGGGACGCGCGGGCCTACGGCCCGACGGCGCCGCAGGCGCGCGCCGGGGGACCGGTGGCCCGGCTGCTCCCGCAGGTGTCCATCCCCGGCGATGACTACCTGAACCTGAACGTCTGGACGCCGGACCCGGAGGGCAGCAGGCCGGTCATGGTGTTCATCCACGGGGGCTCCTTCACCGGCGGGTCCGGCGCGATACCGGTGTACGACGGCTCCCGGTTCGCGCGCGACGGCGTCGTGCTCGTGACGATCAACTACCGCCTCGGCGCCGACGGATTCTTGTGGCTCGGCGAGGGGACGCCCAACCTCGGCCTGCTGGATCAGATCGCCGCGCTCGCGTGGGTGCGGGACAACATCCGGGCGTTCGGCGGAGATCCCGCCAACGTCACGGTCTTCGGCGAATCCGCCGGGGCGATGAGCGTGTGCACCCTGCTCGCGATGCCCGCGGCGGCCGGCCTGTTCCGGCGCGCGATCGCTCAGTCCGGTGCCGCGCGCTGCGTGATCGGCCCCGGCACGGCCATGCGGATCGGCGCCAGGCTGGCCGGGATCCTGGGCGTCGCCGCGACACGCGCGGCGATCGCGGCGGTACCCGTGCCGCGCCTGCTGGCCGCCCAGTCGCAGCTTGCCCAGGAGGTCGCCGCGGAACCCGATCCGCAGCGGTGGGGCGAGGTCGCACGCAACATCATGCCGTTCGAGCCGGTCGTTGACGGCCGGGTGCTGCCGGGCGCGCCGGCCGAGGCCCTGCGCCGGGGAGCGGCCGCGGACGCGGGCATTCTCGTCGGGACCAACGCCGAGGAGGCGAATCTGTTCTTCGTCCCGGCCGGCGCCGTCAGCGGGACGGACCGCGCGGCGTTGTCCCGGTTCGTGCGCGCCCGCCGTTATCCTCCCTCGGTCGTGGACGCCTATCGCGCCGCCCGCCCGGCGGCGTCGGACGGCGAGCTGATGTCCGCGATCATGACCGACGGGTTCTACCGGATCCCGGCGCTGGAGATCGCGCGCGCCCGCCCCGGAACCTACGTCTACGAGTTCGCCTGGCGATCGCCCGCGTTCGGCGGGGCGCTCGGCGCGTGCCACGCGCTTGAGCTGCCGTTCGTCTTCGACAACCTCGACGACCCCGGGTACGCCGCGCTGCTCGGGCCGGGGCCGCCGCAGCGCATCGCGGATTCGGTGCACCGCGCGTGGGTCTCGTTCGCCGCGACCGGTGACCCCGGGTGGCCGCCGTATGACGACCGTGACCGCCTGATCCGCCGGTTCGGCGCGTCCGGCGAGCTCGTCGCGGACGACCGGACGGACGAACGTGCCGCGTGGGACGGCGCGTGGTGAGGGTCCCGGTATAGCGGACGTCCCGGTATGGCGGACAGCGGCGCGCCCGGACCGGCGCCCCGGAAACTCAGCAAGGCCACGCTGCGGGCCGTCACCCGGGCCATGGACGATGAATGCCGCGCACGAGCCGGGCACGCGGCGCTGTCCGCCGGATTCCGGCGGGAACCGGATAGCGAGCTGCCTGGGCAGGCGAACGGCCGGAGGCGGCCCGGCGTCAGGGAGCCGCCACCGCCCGTTCAGCGGAACACTGACAGTCCGAACGGAAGGTGGCGGCTCATGCCGGCTACGCGGGCGTGAGCCGGGCGCGGCGCCGCGCGGTCAGCGCAGGCGGGACTCGATGGCCTCGATGATCCGCGGCCGGAGTTCGGCGGCGCGGATGACGGCGTCGACGGAGCCGACCTCGACCGCGCGCTGGATGCTGTGCACGCGGTCGAACTCGGCGGCCACCTCGCCGAGCTTCTCCGCGCGGACCGACGAGCGGAGCTCGTCGAGCTCCGCGGTCAGCGCGGCGCGGTCGGCGCCGGAGGCGGCCGCGACCCGGGCCTCGGCGTCCCGCACCCGCGGGTCGGCCGCGGTGCGGGCGTCGACCTCGCCGGAGAACACCACCGCGGCGGCGGGGGCGCCGCCGAGCACCGAGGCGAACGAGCCTTCCAGCGCGAGCACGGTCATGTTCGGGTTCAGCGCCTTGGAGAACACCACGAACGCGCCGCCGTGGTACCGCGAGATCACGCAGAACACGATGGGCCCGCGGAAGTTCACGATCGCGCGGCCGATCTCGGCGCCGTACTCCAGCTGGAGCTTGCGCATCGACTCCGGCGAGCCGTCGAAGCCCGACAGGTTCGCCAGCACCACCAGCGGCCGGTTGCCGCTGGCCGCGTTGATCGCCCGCGCGGCCTTCTTCGACGACTGCGGGAACAGCGTGCCCGCGGTGTAGGTGTCCGGGCCGTCGGCGGGCGGGAAGCCCCGCCGCGGCACCGCCCGTGACTCGATGCCGATCAGGCATACCGGTATCCCGCCGAGACGCACGTCCTGCACCACCGCGGTCTCCGCGTCGGCCATCCCCGCCCAGCGTTCGAGCACCGGGTGGTCCTGGTCGGACAGCGCCCGCATCACGGTCCGGATGTCGAACGGCTTCTTGCGGTCCGGGTTGGCCGTGGCGGAGAAGATCTCGCCGACGGTGGTGAACTCGCTGCCCGGCACGTTATGCGGGAAGCCGGAGATGTCGCGGTCGACGGGGTCTGCCGTCCTCGCCCGCCGCGGCGCCTTCTCGCCGGGCACGACGTACGTGTGGTCGTAGTACGACATCAGCAGGTCCCGCGCGGCGGCCAGGTTCGGCGCCCAGTACTGGGCCTGCCCGTTCGGGCCCATCACCCGGTCGTAGCCGCCGATGCCGAAGTTGTCCTCGGCCGACACGCCGCCGGAGAAGTCGAGCGACTGCTTGCCGGTGAGCACCATCGCCGAGTCCGGCGTCATCACCAGGATGCCCCTGGTGTGCATGAGCATCGTCGCCTCCGCGTTCCAGTACGGCTGCGCGCCCACGTTGATGCCCGCGACCACGATGTTGATCTCGCCGCCGTTCTGGGTGAACTCGACGATCCGCGCCAGGGCCGCGGCCACCCAGTCCATGTTCTCGGTGCCCGATTGCATGGAGATCCGGGCGCCGGCGGACAGCGCGTACCACTCCAGCGGCACTCCCATCCGCTCGGCCAGGTCCAGCGCGGCGATCACCCGGCGGCATTCCGGCTCGGCCAGCGCGCCGAGCGACTTCGTCGGGTCGCCGAGCAGCACGACCCTGGTGACGCCCTGCGGGTGCAGCCGGGTCGGCGTGGTGACCACGCCCGCGACGATGGCCGCGGTGTTGCGGCCCCTGGGCCGGCTGACCGGCACCAGCGCGTGGCTGTCGTCGAGGTCGTGCTCGGCGAAGTCGCCGAGCATGCCGGTCAGCTCGTACGGGTACACCGTGTTGCGGCTGCTCGCGCGCAGCACCTTCAGCCGGTAGTCGTCGAGCGGCTCGACCGGCTCGCCCGACGGCTCGCCGATGATCAGCTCGGTGCCGCCGGCGGCGCCGAAGCAGATGCGCACGGCGGTCTTGACCAGCTCGCCGGTCCTCCGGTCGCGCTGCCGCGCGATGAACAAGATCTCCTCCAGGCCGGCGCCCGCGGTCGTCGGCAGCACGCGCCCGGCGATCGTCTCCAGCTCCGCGCGGGTGAGGTCGCTCGGCGGCCAGACGTAGATCACGATCCGGTTGGTGTTGAAGCGCTTGTGCGAAGGCCGCTGCGACTGCGCACGGCGGATCGAGTCCAGGCAGGCGGCGAGGGTGTCCTCGGCCGTCGGCAGCGCGACCAGCCTGCCGTCGTGCTCGCGCAGCTCGGTCAGGTCGCGCACCTGCGCGAACGCGACGAGACGCTCGTCGAGGGGGTTCTCTCGCGCCACGCACTGGAAGAGGTAGACCTCCTCGTCCGCCGACGGCAGCCGGGTGAGGTCGAACTTGCTCAGCCGCTCCAGCTGCATCCGCTGGGCGATGTACGGGTGCAGGCCGCGGAACAGCCGCTGCTCGGTCATCCCGGCGGCCGACCGGCGGAACGTGAAGTGGTGGTGCATCACCGCGCCGCGGCTGCCCGCGACGGTGGCGGTGAGCCTGCGGACCTGCTCCGGCAGCGGGTGCGCGCTCACGACCTCGTGCAACGCGGCCGCCATCGCGTCGGAGTCCTGCGGCTGGTTCTCCCAGGAGAGATAGATGTCGGCGTCGATGGCGCCGGAGCCGCCCGCCAGTTCCGCGAGCCCGCGCAGCGCGCTGCCCAGCTCCTTGAAGCCCACCGCGGCGGAGACCACGGACGAGTCCGCACGCTCGGCGATCACGAACGCGCATCCCCCGGCCTGCCTGGTGCGGACGCCGGCCAGGCCCTTGTTGCCGTAGTAGCGCCGGGTCAGCACCTCCAGCATGACCGCGTTGTCCAGGCCGCCGCGGACGAGCCGCTGGCCGAGCAGCCGCACCAGCGGCTCGGTGCTGCGCACCATCTCGGCGATGCGCTCGGCGCGGTCCGGCGCGTCCGGGTGCGCGTCCAGGTAGCGCAGGTGCCTGCGGACGTCGGCGTAGACGCGGGCGCGGTTGCGGCGCAGCAGCGGCTGGCCGAACCAGGCGAACACCACGCCGCGCGCCAGGTCGGCGAGCACGGGGAAGCGGACCTGCGTCGCGGCCACCAGCCGCTCCAGCGCGAGGCCGGCGGGCTCGCGCAGCGTCTCGCCCGGCGGGGACTCCCGCAGCCACGCGCGCAGCAGCGCCGCGATGACCGTGGCGTCGGCGGACGCGCGCTGCTGGGCGAGGAAGATCCGGAACACCGCGGCCTCGAGCTCGGGTGAGCGCTCCAGGCTGGTGACACCGTAGTGTCCGAGCGCCTTGGCGAGCTTGGCCTGGAACGCCTCCGGCAGCCCGGCTCGCTCGACGTCGAGGCTTTGCAGGTAGGCGTGGAAGTACTCGCGGGCGCTGTGCACGTGGCCGTCGTCGCCGTCCGCGTCCCCCGCCGCCCGGTTGCGGCTCAGCTCGGCGAGGTCGGCGAACACGCCGACCAGTTCGAGTTCCCCGGCCAGCGGCTGGTGGCCGTCCTCGCCGGCCGCCCGGCGCACGGCGAGGTAGTCATCGAGCACCCGGCGTTCGTCGTGCGGGTCGACGTCGAACCCGAGCAGCAGGCTGCGCAGGTCCTCCTGGCCGCGCGCGGCGCGCTCCCGCGCCGGGATGTCGCCGGGCGCGGCGGGCAGCTCCAGGTCGGCGGCCGCGGCGGCGGGGGCGTTCCCGGCCCCGCCGCCCGCGCCGCCATCGCCGGCGCCGCCGCCGGCCGCATCGCCGGCGGCGGCGAGCGGCTCCAGCCGCAGCAGCGGCGCGCCGGCCTTCACCTGGCTGCCCACGGACACGGCGCACTCCTTCAGCCGCGCCCTGAACGGTGCCCTCAGCACCGTCTCCATCTTCATGCTCTCCAGCACCAGCACCGGCGCGCCCGCCTCGACCTCGGCGCCGACCTCCGCCGGCGTGGCGACGACCAGCGCGGGCGCGGGCGAGCGCACGACGCCGCCCTCGTCGCGGCTGACCCGGTGCGTCACGCCGTCCACCTCGATCAGGTGGATCGGCCCGTGCGCGCCGGTGAGCAGGCGGTACCGGGCGCCGTTGACGAGGATCTGCCCGGTGTGCCGGTCGAAGCGGTCGAGCTCGACGTCGGCGGTGCGGGCATCGCCGCCCGCCTCGATGCCGACGCGGAACCGGTGCGCGCCGACCCGCGCGACGCGCACGCGGTAGCTGGCGCCGCGCAGCTTGAGGTCAAGCGGCCGTCCGCTCTCGTGCTGCACCTGCGGGCGCCCGCCGAACGCCGTCGACAGCAGCCGCTGCCGCTCGGCGCGCTCGGTCTCCTCGTACGCCTCGATAGCGGCGGCCGCCAGCGCGACGGCCGAGTGCCGGCGGGCGACGAGCCTGCCCTCCCCGCGGACGCGGTCGATCCAGCCGGTGTCCGCGCTGGCGTCGATCACCTCGGGCTGGTCGAGCAGGTCAAGCACGAAGCTCTTGTTCGTCGTGCCGCCCTCGATGATCACCGAGGTTTCCGCCATCGCCCGGCGCAGCCTGCCCAGCGCCTCACCGCGGTCGCGGCCGTAGGCGATGATCTTCGCGATCATCGAGTCGAAGTCGGCGGGGATGGTGTCGCCCTCGCTGACGCCGGTGTCCACGCGGATGCCCGGCCCGGCGGGCAGGTCCAGCCGCACGATGCGGCCCGCCGACGGCGCGAAGTCGCGGTCGGGATCCTCGGCGTTCAGCCGGGCCTCGATGGCGTGCCCGCGCTCCGGCGGCGGCTCGCCTTCGAGCCGGCCGCCGGATGCCACCCATAGCTGCGCCTTGACCAGGTCGAACCCGGTCGTGGACTCGGTGACCGGGTGCTCGACCTGCAACCGGGTATTGACCTCGAGGAACGCGAACAGCCGGTCGCCGGGATGGTAGAGGAACTCGACGGTCGCCGCGCCGCGGTAGCCGACCGCGAGGGCCAGCCGCTCGGCCGCCCGCTTCAGCTCCGCGGCCTGCCCGGCGCTGAGCACCGGCGACGCCGACTCCTCGATGATCTTCTGGTTGCGCCGCTGCACCGAGCAGTCGCGGACGCCGAGCGCCCACGCGGTGCCCTGGCCGTCGGCGATCACCTGAACCTCGACGTGCCGGGCACCGGTGATCAGGCGCTCCAGGAACACGACGCCGCTGCCGAACGCCCGCGCGGCCTCCTGCCTGGTGCGCTCGTAGGCGTCGGCGAGCTCGGCCTCGCTCGCGATCTTGCGGATGCCGCGCCCGCCGCCGCCCGCGGTCGCCTTCAGCATCAGCGGGTAGCCGATCCGCGCCGCCGCCGCCAGGGCGTCGTCCAGGGTCCCGACCGCGCCGCGGCTCCACGGCGCGACCGGCACGCCGACCTCCTCGGCGATCAGCTTCGCGCCGATCTTGTCGCCGAGCTTGCGCATGGCCTCCGCGCTCGGCCCGACGAAGGCGACCCCGGCCTTCTCGCACAGCTCCGCGAACGCCGGGTCCTCGGCGACGAAGCCCCAGCCGACCCACGCGGCGTCGGCCCCGGTCTCCGCCAGCGCGCGCTCCAGCGCCTTCAGGTCGAGGTAGGGGCGCGCGGACGCGGGGCCGAGGTCGTAGGCGATGTCGGCCTCGCGCACGAACGTGGCGGTGCGGTCGACGTCGGTGTGCAGGGCGACGGTCTCGATCCGTGTCCCGGTCTCCGCGGCCAGATCCCGGACGGCGTGGATGAGCCGCATGGCGGCCTCCCCACGGTTGACGATGGCGACACGACTGAACACCCGGCCGAGCCCTCCTGTAGCTTAACGATGTGCGCCGCGGCGCGGCGGCCGCGGGCAGTGCTTGTGGCAGTGCTTACCCTTCCGTCTGCGGGCTGGCCGCGCCATGGCGCGGCCAGCCCAGGCTGCGCGGCCCGGGTTGTAGGAAACCGCCAAAAACCGGGGCCGCCGGCGCCCGGCGACCCATCATCCCACGAGCCCGGGGGAGGGCCCGAAGCGGGCGGCCGCCCGGGATGGCGCCGCTAAGATCGCCACGGTGCCGGCGCGTCGTGCCTGCGGCAAGGCGCGCAGGCAACGGGCCCGCGGCCGGGCGGCCGGCCCGGCCGGCCCGGCATGGACATGGACAGGGAGTTCGCCGATGTCGATCATGGACCGGTTCAGCCTCCGCGGCAGGGTGGCGGTGGTGACCGGCGCGTCCTCGGGCCTGGGCGTCGCCTTCGCGGCCGGGCTCGCCGAGGCCGGGGCCGACCTCGCCCTGGGAGCGCGCCGCGCCGGCAAGCTCGCCGCCACGGCCAGGCTCGTCTCCGACGCGGGGCGCAAGGCGATCGCCGTCGCCACCGACGTCGCGGACCCGGGGGACTGCCAGGCGCTCGCCGACGCCGCGATGGAGGCCTTCGGGCGGGTCGACATCCTGGTCAACAACGCCGGCGTGGGCACCGCGGTCCCCGCGACCAGGGAGACGCCCGAGCAGTTCAGGCAGGTCATCGACATCAACCTGAACGGCTGCTACTGGATGGCGCAGGCGTGCGGCCGGGTCATGCGGCCGGGCGGCAGCATCGTGAACATCTCCAGCCTGCTCGCGCTGACCACCGCGGGACTGCCGCAGGCCGCCTACAGCGCGAGCAAGGCCGGGCTTCTCGGCCTGACCAGGGACCTGGCCCAGCAGTGGGGGAGCCGCAAGGGCATCCGGGTCAACGCGGTCGCGCCCGGCTTCTTCCCGTCGGAGATGACCGATCAGTACCTCCCCGGCTACATGGAGGAGCAGGTGCGCCGCGTGCCGCTGGGCAGGATCGGCGAGGCGGCGGAGCTCACCGCGGCCGTGCTGTTCCTCGCCAGCGACGCCAGCTCGTACATCACCGGTCAGACGCTCGTCGTCGACGGCGGCCGCAGCATCGCCTGAACCATCCGGTGCGCAGTCGCCGCCGTCCGTTCGGGATAAACGCCGGCGATCACCGCCCGGGACGGCACCGAGATCTGCCACAGGGACCGGGGGCCGCGCAGCCGGTCGCCTCCGGCCGCGGCCGGCCGTCCCGGCCGCGGGACGGCAACGGCATGGACCACCACGCCGGCGACCTCGCCGGTCTCGTCCCGGCCGCCCGGTCAGCCGGCGCCGGCCCCGTCCGCCTTCTCCGCCGGCGCGTGCACCCCTTCGGCCTCGTAGACCGCGTGCGCGAAGTCGTGCAGCGTTCTCCGGCAGCGTTCCATCATCTCGGCCGACCGCGGCCAGCGCTGATCCGGGAAGAAGTCCCGGGACCGGATCTTCCTGTGCCATCGCGCCAGTTTCGCCAGGTCCTGCTCGCTCTCCTCGAGCTCGGCGAAGGTGAACTTGCCGGCCCCGGCCTCCTTGCCGACCTCGGCGAGGAAGGCGCCGCAGCGCTCCTCGAACTCGTCGTACTCCCGGCCGCGGTCGGCGCGGAAACGCTGGATGATCGCCTCGTCCGCCCCCGGCGAGGCGGACACGGTGAGCACGAACCCGGTGCCGCCCTGGCCGCGGGCCGTGTCCAGCAGCTGGGCGAACAGCTCCGCATGGGCCGCGGAACGCGGCAGCATCCACGCGCCGTTCAGCACCTTTGCCGCGCCGGCGGCGCGCAGCCTCCGCCACAGCCTGACGCGGAAACTGGACGGGGAGGCCGGCAGCTGGACCAGGAGCAGCAGCCAGCCAGACGGACCATTTATCACACTCATTAGATGCAACACCTGTTTCAGTCCATTGGCGTCAGCATAAACATTGCCGTCATCGAAACAGATATTACAGGCCTCGGGCGAGTGCGTATATCAAGGCCGCGAAGCGTCTTTCCGATTGGCGGGACGCGCTCGGAAAGGGTCGCTGGTTAAAATCCGGCAAGGGCTATTGACACCTCGTGCCCGGCGATTTAGCTTCCGTATGTATCGGCGGTAACCGTCCCGCCTGAGCAGCGAAGACGCGGAACTTGGCTGCCGGGGCGGCGCGCCGGAAGGGCGAGCATGATCGCACCCGGCCGACCTGCCTGCCTGATTATCGGCCTTTTAATGCGCGTGCCCGTATATCCGGCAAACGAGAAAGATGCGGTAAATCGCCCGCAAAGGGAAGATGCCGTAAACCGCGGAAAGGAGACAGATGGCCGTCAGCGACACGGATCCGGCTAAGCGGCGCCCGGCGGCCGGACCGCCCGCCCCCGCGGTTCTCGATCCCCAGCATGCCGGCGACATCGTCGCCGCGCTGGGGACGCTCGCGCAGGACGAGGAGAACAGGCCGCGGCCGTGGCGGCGGAAGCTGCGGCTGCTGCTGATCATCCTCGGCCCCGGCCTGATCGTCATGGGCGGCGGGAACGACGCGGGCGGGGTGCAGGTCTACCTGCAGCTGGGACAGGACTACGGCATGAGGCTGCTGTGGACGCTGATGCTGCTGTTCCCGATCCTGTACGTCTGCCAGGAGATGGTGCTGCGCCTCGGGGCGGTCTCCGGAGTGGGCCACGGCAGGCTGATCTTCGCCAGGTTCGGCGCGTTCTGGGGGTGCTTCGCCGTCGGCGATCTGTTCATCATCAACGCGGTCACGGTGACGGCGGAGTTCATCGGCGTCGAGCAGGGGCTGGCCTACTTCGGCCTGTCCAGCGCCGTCGCGGTGCCGGCATCCGCGGCCCTGCTGTTCCTGGTGATGGCCGGCGGGTCGTACCGCTCCTGGGAGCGGTTCCTGATCGGCCTGGTGATCGCGGACTTCGTGGTGTTCCCGATCGCCTACTTCGTGCACACCAGCGTCGCCGCGTCCGCCGCGGGCGCGGTCCCCAGCCTGCCCGGCGGCGTGAACGCCGGCATACTGCTGCTGGTCGTCGCGGTCGTGGGCACCACCGTCGAGCCGTGGCAGATGTTCTTCCAGCAGTCCAGCGTGGTCGACAAGCGCATCACCCCGCGCTGGATCAACTACGAGCGCATGGACACGCTCATCGGCGTGCTGATCGAGGTGGCCGGCGCGCTGGTGCTGATGGCCGCGGCCGCCTTCGGGCTGGCGCACACCGCCGCGTCCGGCAACTACACCGACCTGGGCGCCACGATGAGCGCCCTGCAGCGCCACGTCGGCCGCGGCGCCGGCGCCCTGCTCGCGCTGGTGACGGTCGACGGCTCGCTGATCGGCGCCAACCTGACCGCGCTGACCATCGGCTACACGCTGGGCGACGTCACCTCCGGGAGGATACGGCACTCGCTGCACTGGAAGCCGAGGCAGGCGCCCTTCTTCTACGCCCTGTACGCCGTCCTGGTGGCGCTGGGCGCGGTCGTCACGCTCGCCTGGGCGGACCAGCTCGGCGTGGTCATCAACGGGGTTGAGGCGCTCAACGGCGTCCTGCTGCCGTCCGCCCTGGTCTTCCTGGTGCTGCTCGCCAACGACAGGGCGGTGCTCGGCCCCTGGGTCAACGGCACCGCGCACAACTGGGCGTGCGGGATCATCGTCTGGGCCGTCACGACCTTCTCCCTCGCCCCGGTCGTGACGACGTTCTACCCCAACGTCACGCTGAGGCAGATCGTCATCGCCTTCCTCGCCTGCACGGCCCTCGGGCTGGCGGCCGCGGCGGTCATCTGGCGGCGGCCCTCCCGCGGCCGGCCGGCCGGTCCCGTAGCGGACACCGGCCGGCGCCCGCCGGGGATGGACCGCGCCGAGTGGCGCGCCGTCCTGCGGGAGCGCCGCCTGGCATGGCGCACCCCGCGCATCGACACGCTGGAGCGGCCCGCCGCCAGCGCCGCGCGCTGGGTCGGCCTGCTCACCCTCCGCGCGTATATCGTCTTCGCGATCGTCATCGTGGTCATCAAGCTGGTCCAGACCGCGACAGCCCGCTAGCGCCCCCGGGGCCGGCGGCGCCGCTCCTGGTTCCCGCGCGCGACGTTCCCGCGGGGATTTTTCCGCTACGTTATGCGATATTTATCGTTACTTTATGTGACGAATCGCGCGGAGCGGCCCGGCGGCGCGCTGGCGCGCGTCCTTTCCGGCCGCGTTTTCCCCCGGCATCCTGCGACGTTATGCCGCGGTAAGAACCCTTACCGGCCGGGCCGTGAAGGTAATGAGACGGCTGCATGGTGTAAATATTTCGAAACGGTCTCATCTGACCCGGCTCTGGGTCTACTGTCTCCTTCCGGGAGCGTCGACGACCAGCACTTTTCCGTCATATATGGAGGAGGATTGCATGCCGACCAGGCATCGGTCCGCATGGCGGCGTCGCCGACAGGGGGGACGGCTGGCGCGTGTCGCGGTTCCCGTCGCCATCCCAGTGGCGCTGGCCGCGGTAGTGGGTGTCATCGTCGCCGTTTCCGGCGGCGGCAACGCCACGCAGATCAACCAGTCGGCGCTGGCCAACTGCGCCTCGCCGTCGGCGGCCGCGTCCGGCGCGGCGGGGACGGCCAGCGCCCCGGCCTCGCCCGCGCCCTGCCCGAGCGCGGCATCGGCGGCCGCCAGCCCGGGCGCCGCGGCAGCCGCGCCGCCGGTTAACCCCGAGGCCGGCCGCCCCGACCTGGCGGAGGCGGACCCGGTCGACCCGATGGGCAACGCCATCAGCCTGACCCAGACGGCCGCGCAGGCGGCGAACAGCCTGAACTGCACGC
>Ga0070737_10004234_pt1 | contig 14611 bp, 13 predicted proteins | sample Coa_R1_10_FD_66438 | JGI IMG/M metagenome (GOLD analysis project Ga0070737, IMG submission 66438) | Surface soil microbial communities from Centralia Pennsylvania, which are recovering from an underground coalmine fire - Coalmine... | ecosystem: Environmental > Terrestrial > Soil > Unclassified...
CCGCAATGGTATCAGGAAATCTGGATAGCCCTTTTGGATGAATGTTTTGCTAGAAAAAGCCGAGATCATTGCCCAGTTCACCCAATTCCCCGAGGACACCCTCGCCTCTGGGATTCCCGTACTCATCATGGTGGCGCCTGTGTTCAACATCGCGCTCGATTCCATGTAGAAGCATCTCACCACCAATGACTGCCGCGGCACCGCCCAGAGCGCCAGCAGCCATACTTCCGCCGCTACCCTGGAATAGCCCACCGAGGCCACCCTGCTGTTGCTGCTGGCCCTGCATTGGAGCTGCGGCGGGAGTGGGCTGAACGCCAGCCAGGCTGGTGCGGCAGCTCAGGCAGTTAGGCGTTCCCATCGGTGCCATGGCCATGCAAACAGGGCAGCGCAGAACCATTGGCTGCTGGCCCATCATCGGAGGAACCTGCTGATACCCACCTTGCGCGTACTGCTGCTGTTGGGGTGAGTAACCGGGGTTATATGGCTGCTGCCCATACGGTTGCTGTGCGTACTGATAGGGTTGTTGGGGAACTGGCTGCAGATAGGGTCCGGTTTGTGGTGTATAAGTGGGCGCTCCGGTGGTAGCTCCCAGCGGCTGGCCACAATTATTGCAGAATCTGGCACCGGCGTGGTTCTGCGTCCCACAGCCGCTACAAAACGTCTGGCCGGTAGTTGCCTCAACCGGCGCCTGACTCGGCTGCATGCTCTGTCCACAATTCGTGCAAAACGCGCTGCCAGCCGGGACTTCGGCGTGACAGGCAATACACTGACGCGTGGCTGGTTGAGAGACAACGGTGACGGGCGGAGAGGCAGCTGCGAGCGCCTGCGCCCCAAGCGATGTCCCACAATGCATACAGAAAGCCGCGCTGGCTCTGACGGTTCCTCCGCAGCGCGGGCAGCTTGTAGTTGCCACTTCTCCCTGCGTCTCCTGGACAACGGGGGTGCCGCATTCTGGACAGAACTTCTTCCCACTAACATCATGGCCGCATTTTATACAGGTTTGCATGGCTTTTCCTCTCGATGACTAACTGGATCTTTCGGCGTACTTTTTCGATTCGCTTCTTTGTCTATATGTACGCAGTTTAGCATAAATCGTTCTGGGAGTCGAGATGGAATCAGAGACAGGGTGCGACGCACTTTTTTGCAAACTGGCTGGGGGCACAAGACGGACCACGCTTCTAGGGATGATGGGGAGAAGGGCGTGAAGTGCCAGCAATCCTGGCCGGGAGCTCTGGAGGCAAAAGAGGCGCAAGGGGAAGCACAGGGGAGGGAGGAGCAATGGGATCCGACTTGAGAGCCTCTCGCCGGGCTTGTTGCCGTTGGACAGCCGATCGTGTCGGTGTTGGGCTCGAACCATTCGACGCTGCTGGCAGGCAGCGTACCAGGTTTCCTGCCAGCGCTCATTCCAGACGCCATTGCGCAAGGCGAGCAGGGGCTTCACATTGGGGCGTTCCCATCGCATTCCGCAGCCTTTGAGGCGGGCCTCGACGACGAGCTTGTTGGCACTCTCCCCCATCCCAGAACCAATGGGCCAGCCAGCTCGTTGGAAGAGAGGATAGTTCATCAAGGCGAGCCGCTTGCGCAAATAGCCCAGATGTTCGCGAACGTCTTCCTGGCTGGTTTCCTGCTCGCTCAAGCGGGCTGCCATCCGCGTGAGGGCGGCTGGACCAGGATGTTTGAGGACAGGTACACCTCGTTCAAGCATCCCGGCAGGAAACGGGTGACCCCTGGCACTCAAGGCTTCGAGCAGTTTACTCAGGTGTTCAGCCGCATGCGGAAAATCCAGAATCCGAACGGCATCGCTGCGATGCATTTCCACAAATGGTTGCAGCCCATCCGCTCCATCCATCATCGCACAGACCTCTTTGGCGTGGACCAACTGGCGTCGGCGGGTCTCCACCTCAGCCAGATCGGTAAAGGAAGCCGCATCGGTCAGGCGTGAGAAATACGAGAGCTCTCCGACGTGGACCCGCTCCGGATAAACAGAGCCAGCCGGAACCTCCCCAATCGCCAAAGTGCGAACTTCTGCCCATTCGCCCCCGGTCAAAGGAACCATGGCCCCATCCGCGCTCATGGCCAGACGATGCTCGTTCTCTTGTGCAGGAGCGTCTTCTTTTCATGGCCCTTTCGCCTCGATCGTTTGCTTTTCCTCGACTCGACTGCCGACTTCTTCGCAAAGCCGACGGGCCGTCTCCGGGCTGACATACACGCCGAGAAGCTCTTCAAGGACTCGACTCGCATGGCGAAATGGTATCCCACTCCCCAACTGCACGAGATGGCTTTGTTGCCTGGGGCCAGCGTGCCGGGAAGCAAGGCGAACTCCTCATCGAGGGGGAGAAAAGCTCTCCCCACAGGTCGGGCAGGTTCCGTAGGTGCGCAGGAGCGTGACGCTCTCTCCTCCATTGCCTTGGAACGTTCGCAGATGCTGGCCTCGCGCTTGCAACGGCACCTGGCAAGTGGGGCATCTTGGGGCTTCTCCCCCCGTTTCTTTTCCCCAGGTTCGGCTAGAACTCTCTTGCGCGGCATCCTGGAGCAGTTGCGCTTCTAACTGCATCATCCTCCGATGCACCTCACCTTCGATTTCCACAAAAGTGGCTTTGGGGTGAGCTTTGCGTCACTCTTTCACATCGCTCAAGATCTTTGCGCTCGTATTGAGCCAAGCGTTCTGTTCCATGATCTTCTCTTCCCTATCTCTTTGGTTGATGGCCTGATCTTCTCAGCTTTTCTGGCTCTTGCACACCCCCATTGCAAAAAGGTGAGTCGCACCCCTCTGCGATAAACTACTTGACAGGATTATTTGCTGTTCTGTATACTTGGCTCTAGAGAGTTATATCTGACCTCATAACCAACGGAGGTAATTTTCGGACCATGTGAGTCCAATTCCGGAATGAACCATTTTCTGGATAAGAAGATTTTTAGCAGAGAATGAGGAAATTGGGCTACATGGATGTAAATCAACAAGATCTGAAAGCTCCAATAGAGCCTGTGCCTTCGCTAGAGCAGAATCATACTGAGCAGTCTTTCCGGGTCGTCGCCGATGAGGGAGTCGTACTGGTGGAGTTTGCGTATGGTCATCGCCACAATCCCTGGCCGATGGCTCGGATGCGCGAGCTTCAGCAGATTATTACCGCACTTGGGAATGATGATGCAGTTCATGCGGTTGTTCTCTATAGTGGCCCTGGCCGATCTTTTGGTGTCGGTGGAGACTTCCATGAGACGGCTAACTTTAGGGGTGGCGATGAGGTGGACGTGTGGATTGACCATATTACCGATCTTTATGTTGCTTGCCTCCGCTTGAATCGCCCTCTTATTGCAGCAATAGATGGTTATGCTATTGGGATAGCCTTGCAAATTGCTCTTACCGCTGATTATCGCATTGGGAGCGATAGCTGTGTGCTAAAAATGCCAGAATTTGAGCTTGGGATCGCTTGCACATTTGGGGGCTTTATGCTCGAGCGAGTGGTTGGAAATAGTGTCATGCAGAATATGCTCATGTCTTGCGATGACTGGCCCTCCGATAGAGCACTACGTGATGGATTACTGCATGAAGTAGTTCCTGCAGCAGAGCTTCTAGAGGCAGCTTTGAAACGTGCCCGGCGATGCGCAGCCTTTGCTGCTGTTGGGTTCCGTAGTACGAAGCCGCATCTTACCCGTGCTTACATTGAGGGTCTGGAACAAGTGCGGGTGTATGGCAAAATAGCCCATCGCGCCGCTTTTGCTGCTGGTGAAGCTCAGAAGAAGATGAGAAATGTCCTGAGTTAGTGATAAAATCCCTGAGGGGTGAGCTAGCTTGGCCCTAAAACGTGAGCAGTTTCCTTTGAATGAGCAGCACAGCCATTGGCCCTCCGAAAAATTGCTCTAATGCTCATGTTTTAGAGCAAAAGTGGGCGATGCCACGGGTCATTTACTGCTTACAGGAAGGCACTTATGCAACCATATCCCTGGATCATTGTTACAAATATGGTGTTGCCAATTTTTGAGCGGGTTGCGCAGCAAGTTCGATTCGGCAACTTCTACATTTATGCTGCCAATATTGCACTCCCCGCACTCAACGGCGACGGCTTGCTTATCGATGTAGATGACGGTTTCGTTACAACTATAACAACCAGTGCATTGGCAGGCAGGGGAGCACATAACATTGCTGATGTTACGCATATTTGTATATCAACAAGTCAAGTCTCGGTGCATACATCATTGCTGAATGCTACGCCAGTTTTTCTGGCTCTTGATCATCAGGGCGCATGGTTTGTCCTCGGTACCGACCTCGTCATTACTGCTGTTGCCCTACAAACACTATCGGGTCATCCTCTTCCTCTTTTACCAGGGGCCGGTGTCGTTCGGGGGTCTGCATCTTCTGTGGAAGGCATTCAGCGTTTCGAACATGCAACCTCATTATCTTTATATGTTGAACAAGAAAGATGGCGCACGAGCATTATTCGGCACCCTGATACACTTCTTGTACCCAAATTCCATCAAGAAGTACTGACTGATCCAACCGTTGCTGGCGAGGCACAACTTAACGCTCTCACCTGTGCAATTACGGAGAGTATAACAGGATTTTCCAGATCTGCAGTCTTTGTCTCCGGGGGAGTAGATTCTGGGCTCGTTGCCGCTATAGCATCCAACTCTAGTATTCCACTCACGGCGTACACCATTGGGACGCCGTGGGGTAATGAATTTGAGCATGCAACCGAATTAGCCGACGCGCTTAAAGTACCGCTTATCAAGATTACTTTGAGCGAAGAGGAATTGCTGGCTGCATTACCTGAGACGATACGTGCTCTTGGTCACGCAGAGCCAGAAGTGGTTGATATTGCTCTCACCTTCACAGCCTTTTTTCGAGGCAGGTATGCACAAGAGTCGCTTATTCTCACTGGCTATGGCTCTGATCTCATCAACTCAGGAATGTCCACTGGTGGGAAAGCCCCAGAGAATATCGATAAGCAGGTGATTGATGTTATTCATCAGACACGTTATAGCAGTGAATTTTCCACAGTTGTCGCTCGTGCCTATGGATACACATTGATACATCCCTTCTGGGATCTGCGCGTGATGGAAGTTGCATTAAGAACGAGTGGTAAAGCGAAGATCGCAGGTGGAAGAGAAAAGGGGCACCTGCGTACTATAGCCAGCACTTTGCTCCCCCAGGTAGTGGCATGGAGAAGCAAAACAGCCATCCACCATGGTAATGGACTCGCAATCGGTCTGGGAAACAAGATTGAAAATAGCACTGGGAGGAAAGTGAATAAGGCCAGCTTCTATCGATCTCTTCTTGCGGAACTTATAGACGCTGCATGCATTGATCCGTTCCTTTCTGTAGTCCCACTTGAAATGTATGAACGTGCGGTTTCCACTGCGTTGCGAGTAGATGTCTCTTCCAGTATAAAATAACTGGCAAAAAAGGCTCAACTTGATCAATAAGCAGGAGCATATAGCTCAAATATTAGCGGAGAGGAGCATTATCACTATGACATTACCATCGTCTGGTGAAGTAGCACCACTTACTCCATCGGGATTCGGGGGGTGTATCGCTACTCGTGATGGCATATCCGATGGCACAACTATTCGCGATGTAGCCGTGTCAATGGGTGTTGCACTAGTGAAAGGACTTAAATTAAATGAGAGCACTTTTCGTGAGTTAGTAGCCAGTTTAGGAGTAAAGGTCAGCTATGAAGATGATGATGCAGACGTAGGATATGGTTTTTCTGATGTACTGCATCTTGATGGTACTCGTGAAGAAGGTAAAGTTATCACTGGACGTGGTCCTCTTCCTCTGCATACTGATGGGATTCTGCTTGGTACTCAAGTAGATCTCATCATTCTTTATGCAGAGCGAGTAGCTAATCTTGATATGGATGGCGCGACTATTGTATGTGATCAAATGACAGCGTGGAGAGAGATGCCCAGTGACCTTCGTGACGTTTTGTTACGTGGGTATCTCGAATACAAGGCTTTTGAACGCGGTTACTTCACCAACGTCCCTGAAGGTTGGTATCCAATTCCAACGTTTCGCGATTATGGACGCGTCCGTTCTCTTAACCTGGCGCTGCCATTCGAGGAGGGGGCACCGGCGAGTTGGGCAGTACGCGTTCCGGGTGTCAGTGACGAGGAGTCGCGAGCCTTTTTCGAGGCTCTTCGCAAACACCTGTCCTCACCTCGTTATCTCTATGAGCATCACTGGAAGCAAGGTGATCTTATTGTTATTGATAATCAACGAACACTACATGGACGCCAGGGTCTTGCAAACAAGTCAAGTCGTGAGCTCTTGCGTGGACAGGTTACATTTGAAAAGGTGGAGGGTGCCCCAGGTGCGACGCCTGAGGCTAGTGGGAGTACTGATAGATGACTATATCACTGATTGGTATTGATGATCCACTGGGAGTCGGAGTCATTACTGGTGAGAACATGCCAACACCTCGTGGATTTCTGACGCACGTAGCGAATATTGGTATTAAGGACGAAACGGATGATTTCGTAATCATTGCGAGTTCGGGTAAATGTAGTGCAGATGCCGTCTTTACTCGCTCGCGATTTGCCGGGCCAAGTGTTCTCCTTTCTCGACGGCATATGGAAATGCAAACGCCACGTGCCATTGTTACAGTGTCCAAGAATGCTAATGTCGCAACCGGCAAAGAGGGAATGAGCAATGCTGAAGAACTAGCCAGGTCAGTAGCCGATCTTGTGGGATGCACCGCTGCTGAAGTGCTTGTTGCATCCACAGGGATTATTGGTCGACAATACCCTATGGATCGCATTCGCGCATATCTTGCTCTGAATCCTGTGCTGCAGCCAGCCGATTTTCCTGCTGCTAGCAAAGGTATTATGACAACTGACACAGTGCCCAAGATGGCTGGCGTCCGCCTTGGTCCTGCAGTTATTGCAGGTATAGCCAAGGGAGTTGGTATGATTGAGCCGAATATGGCAACCCTGCTCGTTTACATCTGTACAGATGCCCAGGTACCCCAGGAGCATCTACAACCTGTTTTTCGCAGGATAGTCAACTGTACGTTTAATTGTCTCTCTATTGACACTGATACGTCTACATCAGATACAGCTGTGATCCTGGCAAACGGTCTGGCCGGTCCAGTCGATCTCAAGGTGTTTGAGCATGCCTTGTATGCTGTTGCCCTCTCTCTTGTGAAACAACTTGCCCATGATGGTGAGGGAGCTACCAAATTGCTTGAAGTCACTACTATCAATGCACGAGATGAGGAGCAAGCTAAACGTGTGGCTAAAGCGGTCCTCAATTCACCCCTTGTCAAGGCTGCTGTACATGGGGCAGATCCGAATTGGGGACGAGTGGCTATGGCGATTGGCAAGTGTTTCGATGACGAGGATATCTTACCAGAACGGGTTTGTATATCATTTGGGGGATTAAACGTTTATCCTGACCAGATGACGAGTTTGAAGTTGGAGGAGCTTTCTGCTATTATGCGGGCAGGAGAAATCAATATTACTATTAGCCTCGGGACAGGCACAGCGTCTGCGGTAGTATGGGGATGCGATCTGTCCGAAGAATACGTCCGTTTCAATGCCCAATATGCAAGCTGAGTTTGCTCGAACAAATCAAGGGCAGTACTTCATGGTATGGGCCGGAGAACAGAAACCTTGAATATATTATAGCATTTCCGCATTTGTTCAGTTGCAGCCGCTTCAACCAGCTGCAACGAATGTGACGAGATTACGGCTTTTGCCCTGTTTACAGTACGCCTGCTGCAAGCACAAGGTTTGGTGTGTGAAGTGTATGGTGCTCGACGGCGCTGCCGTGGTCACATATGGTGCGAAGCGGTGCGGTCTGGTTGTGAATCCGAGCTCTGGAGACGTGTTGGAAGCAGGTTCGGAAAGATGTTGAAACTTTATCTGGTTATGCTATAACAAGGAGGGCTGTATGGGGGCCGCTGGTTCAAGCAAACGTTGCCTTGTTTTGGTAATGCGCAAAGGATTTCGCTCCCGCGTAGATCATATCCAGGCAATGCTAGATCTGGCTGTTGAAATTCATCTCGTCACACAGGAACCAGAGGAAGTTGCGAATGATCCGCGTTTTGCTTCATATGTGCGCCTTCCTCGCGGCGCAGCTCATAGCGAGATTGTTGATACCATTGTACAGGTTGTGCAAGCTAAAGGGGCGTCATCAGCTATTACATTTAATGAAACGGATATTACTCTTGCCTCGGCGGCAAATGAGAGAATGGGGGTCGACTGGGATTCGGAAAAAGCCGCCAGTATCAGTCGAGACAAGGCCCGCCAGCGTTTCTTCTTAGAAAAACATGGCATTCCGAGTGTGTGGTACTACCCGGTCGCGGATATTAACAGGGCGCTGGATAGTGCGGAAGCACATGGTTTCCCTTTAATTGTCAAACCGACGCGAGCAGCATCCAGCCTCCATGTCGAATTAGTTAACAATTCCGAACGTTTGCGCGTCGCGTTGGAAGCAATTCAAGAACTCGCAGGCAGCGGACGCGGCAATTATTACAGTGAAGTTCCCGAAGAGTGGGCCTTACTGGAAGAATATCTTCCCGGAGAAGAAGTGACACTAGACGCAATTGTCCTCGATCGTCAGTTCATACTCGGGGGAATCCATAACAAGCGTCTGGCAGCCGGTCCATTTTTTGAAGAGAATCTCTATACCCTTCCTTTCAAATGGCCAGAGCGAGAGGAAGAATTGGTGCAGATTGCACGTGATATAACGCGCCATCTTGGAGTCAAAACTGCCCTTTTTAATGTCGAACTGCGGGCAGATGCAAACGGGAATTTTCACGTTGTTGAATTCTCAACCCGCATCTCAGGTGGACATATCTATCGACATATAAAAGATGTGTACTCGATCGATCTCGTCAGACTGTTTGTACGAGCTGCGTGTGGAGAGTCGATAGAAAGCATTCTGGCTCAAGAGAGTAGGAGATTACCGCCGCGGATGACAACATGTTCGAGAGTTATCTACGCTACCGGACGCGTGATACGCAATAGCGTTGGCAACGCGATCCACTCACCACATTTCCGTGCATATTATCCATTCGCCTCACCCGGTACATTTGTGGCCTGCGCGCCGCATGGTTTTGACATTACGGGGGTACTTTCGGTATGGGCACCTTGGCGCCCTGGTCAAAACCCCTCGGAAATTCATGCGATAGCTTATGAGCTAGCAGATAAGTTAGATCTGGTAATTGAAGATGTTCCGACTGACAATTAGCATTCTTTCAAAAAGAAAACATTTGCTTTTTGAGGAACAAAACAGGTATTTGACTAAAAAGAGGCTGTTTCGTTAACTAGAACATTCAGGCCACCAAGCTGTCGTCCAACCTGTTGCTCAAGCCAGTGCCTGGAGCTCCAGGGAAGGATTGTTCAGGGGAGAAGAAAATAATGCGGATAGATCAGATCAAGGAGTTATACGACTACAACCACTGGGCAAATGAGAGGCTCTGGCAAGTAATAGCAGGCTTGAATCACGATCAACTGAACCGAGACATGCACAATGGAATTGGCAGTATTCTGACAACACTGCTTCATATGGTCAGCGCCGTATGGGTCTGGCGTACACGTTGGCAAGGCGGCATACCCACTATGCTTGCAGAAGAAGATTTTCCTACTCTCCAGTTGATTCGGACACGAGAGATCGAGGAGGAGGGACATCTGCAACGCTTTCTCGCCACACTTCATGACGAAGACCTCGACCGAGAGCTTCAATATATCCGCCCCGAGATCTCTGACCAAGTCTTTACCCTACCCCTCTGGAAAACCCTGCTTCATCTCGTCAATCATCAGACCCAACATCGCAGTGAAATTGCCATGCAGTTAACTGCCCTGAACCATTCACCGGGCGAATTGGGAATGAGCAATTTTTTCAATCGGTGACGATCTGGATGATACTACGTTGTGGTCCATCCTCAAGCGTTGACCTGCACATAGATCGCTTCTTGCCACACTGAAAATGCTCTTTAGGTTCTGAAAGGTTTCATTATGCTGCTTACAAGGAGAACGCAGTTCCCACAATCGTTCTGGGTCTTGTTCACCGGGACGTTCCTGAATCGGTTTGGAGGTTTCGTCAGCGTTTTTCTCGTCTTGTATCTGACCTCCAAGGGTTATACAGCGGCGCAGGCAGGTATGGCAGCAGGGGTCTATGGGATCGGCAGTCTGGGTGCTTCTTTCCTGGGGGGCCATCTCGCTGATCGGTTGGGGCGGCGATGGACTATTATCTTCTCCATGTTCTCTTCGGCAGCAATTATGCTGGCACTTTCACAGGCTCCTACCTTGCTACTAATTATTTTGCTAACAGGCCTGGCCGGTCTCACAACTGAACTTTACCGTCCTGCTTCTAGCGCGCTGGTAGCCGATCTGGTACTGCCGGAGCAGCGGGTGAGTGCTTTTGCCTGGTATCGGCTTGCCGTAAACCTTGGTTTCGCTATTGGCTCAACCGTTGCTGGCCTCTTAGCTAGCCGTTTCTTTCTCCTTTTTCTTGGTGATGCCTTGACTTCTTTCACCTTTGGTCTCCTTGCCCTCTTTGCTCTGCCCAGGGGTGAGCATGGCTCTACGGATCGGGAGATGGAGCAGACCGGACTTTGGGTGGCATTGCGCGGCGATCATCGCTACCTGCTCTTCTTGCTCGGATCTACCCTGATCACATTTATCTACTTTCAGAATCTCTCCACATTTGCCTTACAGGTCCATGCTGACGGATTGTCGAGTACGGTCTATGGTCTCCTCCTTTCCGTGAATGGAGGAGTCATTATCTGTCTCGAATTGCCTTTCAGCGTGATTACCCGCAAATTTCCAGCGCAGCCAGCAATTGCGGTTGGTTGGCTGTTGATTGCTCTCGGCTTTGGCTTAACAGCAGTTGCATCTACTTTTCCGCTCCTGGTAATCACGGTCGTCATCTGGACCATGGGCGAGATGGTGCATGCTCCGGTCTCGGCCGCCTATGTTGCCAACCTGGCCCCAAGGCACTTACGCGGCCGCTACCAGGGAATCCGGGGTCTGGTTCGGAGTGCAGGGATGATTCTCGGACCGATGCTCGGAACAGTGATCTTTTCCTGGAACGCAGCAGGACTCTGGTTGTTCTGCGGAGTTATAGGCTTGCTAGCAGCGCTCCTGGTCTTATTTAGTGGAAAGTTGCCAATGTCGCATAGCGGAAGATATGGCAGCTACGAAACTCTTCCTGATGTAGAGTTACACCACTCTCAAGGAGAAAACATAGAATAGGGGAGGATGTTTCAATGCCCAATATTATATTGCGAACAAATGCTCTTGATAAGCAGATCTCAAGTGTTGTTTTTGGCTAACCTCAAATGAAGTTATGTTACACATTTTTTAAGGAGGAACTTCTATGCTTGCTGTACTCGTTGGTGCCACACCACCTAACGGCCCCGCCGTGTTATCTAAATTGGGTATTCCCTATATTCTTCTTACCGATCCAGGCGACCGGGCACCACTCGTTATGACTGAGCCAGTCTCCCAGGTGACGAGTTGGACTCGGTTTCTGGGAGTAGCACAGCAACCAGAAAAAGTTGCTAAGCCCCTGCGAGTTGTGTCTGTCCCATTCAAAAGCGACCCATTGAGTGTCCTGCAGGTTTTATTTTCCGAAGAGATTACGCATGTCTTCTCTTTCACAGAAATGGGGCTGTTACCTGCTGCTCTGCTAGCAGATGCACTTGGCGTTTCCACTGTAGGTACATCTGCCGTTCTCAAAACTCGCAATAAGTTTTTTATGCGACGTGCTCTAGTTGGTAAAGTCATTCAACCAGCGTTTGGTTTGATCGATCAATGGACCGACCTGCCTATTCCGTATCCTATTGTTGCTAAACCTGTGGATGGTTCCGGTAGTGATAGAGTGGAATATATCGATGATCCAGTGGTACTACGGCGAAGAATTGAACAAGATGGACCTTGCCTCTGGGAACAATATATTGCTGGATCTGAGTATAGCGTTGAGACGGTTACCTTTCAGGGTGAGCACCATGTTTTGGGCATTACAGAGAAGATGACCACCGGCTTACCGCATTTTATAGAAGTAGGGCATTTCTCTCCGGCACGTTTGCCGGATGACATAGCCAGAAATATTATGCATACTGTTAAAACATGTCTGAGCGAGTTAGGAATATACAAAGGAGCAACACATACTGAGGTTAAGTATTTCAATAATCAGACATTTATTATTGAAACACATACACGTGCTGGTGGAGATCGCATTGCATTTTTGACGGAGATGGTGAGTGGATATAATCATTATGAACTCGCTGCTTATTCCATCCTTGATCTGCCAATGCCAGAAGCGGGTGAAAGAAAATGCGCCTATGCCGGTATCCGTTTCTTTCGGTGGGACGATGGGATTGTAGACTCTGTAGAGGGCGTAGGAGAATGTTTGAAGCAACCATGGGTCGCCGAGATCGAAATCAAAGTGAAACGAGGACAACGAATGCCCCAATGGAAGAATAGTGCTGATCGTCCGGGCTATGTTGTGGTTGAAGGAGCAAGCTTTACAGAAGTTCAAGAGCGCTTGTCGAGAATAGAGAAAGCATTAAAAGTGAGATATACTGTAGTTTGACATCGGCTTCGTTTTCAGGATCATCCTCGAACTTGGGGGACACTGCCTGCTTGCTGCTTTGATTGACGCACGGTGATATACTCCTGGAACAGATGCAAGCAAGGTGCTCTTGCTATTCAGGAGGAAGATGGTGATGGAAAGGTCCCCGTTTCTGCCCTTACCCGAAGGGATGCTGATTGGTCAGGTGGAGATCGCGCCAACTCAGCTTACCGTCGAAGTAATCTCCACACAAACTTGCGCTCCCTGCCCTGGGTGTGGCACACTCTCAGACGCAGTCCACTGTCAGTATCAGCGCACGGTGCATGATGTGCCCTGTGGAGGCCGCAAAGTAGTGCTGCGGCTCAAGGTGCGCGAGTTTGTGTGTCGCAGTGCTTCCTGCCCCCGCAAAGTGTTTGCTGAACGGCTTCCCGAGTTAGTCCAGCCCTGGGCGCGGGTCAGCAATCGCCTGCTGGAGGAACTTAAAGCGATTGGGCTGGCCGCTTCTGCTGAGGTGAGTGAGCGTCTGGCTCCCAGACTCGGCATGCAGGTGAAGGCGCCTACCTTGCTGCGCTATGTGCGCAGCATCGCTCCCGCTCCTGAGACGGCGGTGCGGGCAGTCGGGATTGATGATTTCGCCATCAAGCGTGGGGACAGCTATGGCACGATCCTCGTCAATCTCGAGACTGGCAAGCCACTCGACCTCTTGCCTGACCGCACGGCTGACGCGGTCTTGCCCTGGCTGAAGCATCATCAAGAAATTGAGGTGGTCAGTCGAGACCGAGCTAGTGCCTATGCGGATGCTGTCCAGCGGGCGCTGCCTCATGCCACCCAGGTGGCTGACCGCTATCACCTGGTGCAAAACCTGCGCGAACACCTGCAACGTTTCTTGGACCGCAAGCGCTCTTGGTTACCGGAGGTGGAGGATATTCCGCTCAATGGAGGCTCAACTGGCGCGAAGGCGCTGGAAGCCTCTCTGGAAGAGCAAGCGGGTCCCGGAACAAGTCCCGGCTCTACAGGCAGTGCGCCGGCCGAGAGCACTTCTCTGGTGCCGACGCAGGATCAGTCCGCATTGCCACCGGCGTTGATAGATCAAGAGATGGAACTGGCGGCCTTGACCTACGCGGAACGCAAGAAGAAGATTAGCCGAGACAAGCGCTATGAGCGCTACGAGCACGTCCTGGCGTTGCACCGTGCGGGCGTGGGACAACGAGCGGTTGCCCGGGAGTTGCACATGAGTCGGCGTACCGTGCAGCGGTTTCTCACTTCCGAAGGGTTTCCCGAACGGGCTGTCGGCACTGGCCTGCGTCCCAGGGGTAAGAGCAAGCTCGATCCCTATCTGGAGTATCTCCGCGCACGCTGGAGTGCTGGGGAGCATGGCGGTTCGCGCTTGTTTGGGGAGATCAAACTGCGTGGCTACACCGGCTCAGCATCCTTTAGAAGACTTGACAAGGAGACACATTGGTGCTCATCCCGTAGGGCTTTTGGATACGCGGCTCGTGCTGTTCGGGCGGTTTCCGCAGGCACTGGAAAGATCGCTTGTGGCTCCAGTGACATCGGGGTTCTCCTCTTGGCGTTTCCTGACCGGTTTGTCCTTCTTTTTCTCACTTCTTTCTTTCTTTATCGTCAGGTTCATCGGAGTTCGCCAGTGGTATCGAAAGTGTGCGTGAACCGTCCGGATAGGGGTGAGAGAGGGCAGTGTTTCAGCCAGAGTCCCTTGCCCTCTCCGAGACCTCTATCGAGCTTTTTGCTCGGTCTTCCTGCTTCTGACTCCGCCTACGCGGGTAACGGGCGATGCGCAGGCAGATCTTCTTGTCAGTTCACTGCCCGGAGTGTAGGGGGAAAAGATATCATGTTCCGGCACAAGTACTCTACATCTCCTTATCAACTTTCGGGGTGTTTTTGAGCGAAGAGAATGGCAGAGGTAAACAACATCTGTGATATTTCTTGCGCAAGAAAGCATGGCAGAAAGGGAAATGCCATGCTTTCTGTCAAGACATCTTCCGAATCTATGCTATACGCACTCTTTCAACCGGCTGTGCTCATTCATCCCGCGCAACTTCATCAGTGCAACCACTTCTAGTTGACGCACCCGCT
>Ga0070737_10004237_pt1 | contig 14596 bp, 7 predicted proteins | sample Coa_R1_10_FD_66438 | JGI IMG/M metagenome (GOLD analysis project Ga0070737, IMG submission 66438) | Surface soil microbial communities from Centralia Pennsylvania, which are recovering from an underground coalmine fire - Coalmine... | ecosystem: Environmental > Terrestrial > Soil > Unclassified ...
GGAGCCACGTCGTCCACCACGCCTGCGACGACGCTGAGTGAGATCGTCGTGACCGGCGCGCCGACCTTCAATGGCGTCAAGCGTGTCGACGCGAGCTTCTCGATCACCACGGCGACCCTGCAACAGATCAAGGAAGCGAACCCGGTCAGCATCGCCGATCTCCTCAAGATTTCGCCGGGCGTTTTTGCGGAGTCTTCGGGGGGCCAGACCGGGGCGAACATCGAGGTCGCCGGCTTCCCTTCGGACAGCGGCGCGCCATTCGCAACCTTCGAACTCGAGGGCATGCCGCTCTTTCCGAGATGGTCTTATTTCGAAGACGCGATGATGCGTCTCGATGACACGATCTACCGGGTCGAACTGTTGCAGGGTGGACCATCCGTCCTGTATGGCAACGGCCAGCCGGGACTCATCGCGAACTTCAGGTTGCGGCAGGGCACGCCGACGCCTTCGGGAGATGTAGGCCTCACCCTCCTCTCGGAAGGGGGCGAACGGATTGACGGCTTCTACGGGTTCCCAGTGGGCAGCAGCGGATGGCTGGCGAGCGTCGGTGGGTTCTGGCGGAAATCCGATGGCGTGCGTAACCCGCAGTTCCCTGCCGACAAAGGCGGCCAGGTCACGATGACTTTGTCGCGCGACCTGGACAATGGCTCCATCATGTTCTACGCCCGCTACTTGAACGACAAGAACCAGTTCGTCACGGACACACCGATCTTCAATCCGGCACCCGGTCAGTTCAGTCCGTGGCCCGGTTTCGACCCGCTGACCGGCACCTTTGGCAGCAAGGCCGATCAGTACCAGGTCTGGCAGACGGCACCCTGTTTCACGAATGGTTGCACGCCGCCCGGCCTCGACCTCAACCTTGCGAACGGCCGTGGCGGGGACCTGCGCATCGTCGGCGGAACCTTCTTCTACGATTTCGGCAATGGCTGGACCTTGTCCAACAATTTCCAGGCCATGACGGGCAACATCAACAACATCGCCTACTACAGCACCGGCGAAAACCCGATGCCGCTGTCGGCATTCATCTCGAGCCAGGAGAGCTACTACAACCTTCCGGCCGGGCTCACGCCGGAAGTGCGTTATACGACGGGTGGTACGCCGAGCATGGATGAGATGATCTCGGTCCAGAATCCCGAGTTCATCCGCAAGCACCCCAAATCGATCGGTGACGAACTGCACGTGAGCAAAGAACTGTTTGACGGCATACGCTCACCGTCGGCACGTATCTCGCGGCATTTTCCGATCGGCACTACGAATACGACGGCTGGAACCAGGTGCTGCAGGCGAAGTCCAATCCGACGCCCATCATGGTCGACCTGACCGGCGGTGGCCAGACGTATGCCGTGACCGATTCACAAGGCCTGTTCGCGAACTATCCCCAATCCTGGATGGCCTTTTTCGAGCGATGGCACGAAACGACGGAAGCCTTGTTCGCGACCGACACGTGGCACATCGGCAACTGGTGGCTCAGCGGCGGCGCCCGCGTCCAGCACGTGAACGTCGGCGGGGAATTCCAGGGACAGACATCGGGCGACCTCGATGCGAACCCGCTGACCTTGTACAACAACACGTCGGAATATCTCATCAACAGTTTCACGCATCCGTCCTACAACAAGTCGGCGCCGTCATGGACGGCCGGCGCGACTTACGCGTTCAACAACAACATGAGTGCCTACGCGCGCGTCAACGACGGCGTGTTCATGCCCGGGTTCGACGATGTAGTGGCGCTTCCGACGGTACCGGTCGAGAAGATCCACAACATGGAGGTCGGCTTCAAGTATCAGGCACCCTGGATCTTCCTCGATGTGAGTGCCTACCGAAGGCTGTTCTACGGCATTCCCTATGTGTTCGACCAGCCGAATGGCGGCCAGATCAATCTGGTCTACGGATCGTCCACGAAGGGCCTGGACCTCCAGACGATCATCAAGCCGTTCGAGAACTTTTCCGTTACGGTCGTTGCGGACTACATGGAAGGTCATTACGACCACCACGAAGGTTGCGTGCCCTATACGGCCCAGGATGGAAGCACGCAATGCGGCATCATTGACGGAAAGGTCCTGGACCGCCAGCCCAGGATCCAGTATCGGGTGACGCCGGCGTACGTCGTGCCGACCGGATGGGGGCACATGAAATTCTGGTTCACGTTCGAGCACATCGGCGGTCGTTTCGGTGACCAGCTCAACCAGCAACCGCTCGGCAGTTACCATGATTTCGCGATCGGCGCCTTGGCGGATATCGGCAAGAACTGGGAGTTGATGTTGCGGGGTACCAACGTGACCAACCAACTCGGGATCACCGAGGGCAATGCGCGCCTGTTCGGATTCGCGAGCGGCGGTGGCGTAATCCTGGCGCGGTCGATCCAGGGTCGTGAGGTCAATTTCCAGGTCAAGTACAAGTTCTGACCGCAAGAACGTGGGTCGCCCATGGAGGCAGTCGACAAGCGAGTGGGGCCTGCTTGCGTCCGTCGCTCGCGGGGGTGCCGCGGTCTGCCGATGCTCGCAATCCTGCTGGTGCTGCCGCTGTGCGCATTCGGACAGGCTGCACCACGGCGCGCCGGACCCGTCGAGGGCAAGCGCTATCTCGACCTGCTCGACATGCACGCTGCGCCGCGGTCGGCGACGGACCGAAGCTTCAACATACTTTTTGACGGGGGATCCTGGCAGGGCTACAGCCTTCCTCGTTCCGGAGACACCACGACCGGGTTCGTGGGTCCATTCGTCGGAACGCTGGGCCAAGGCCGTTGGGCGGGCGCGCGGTTCGCGCGGTTATCGCTGAGCGATGTTGAAGGCAAGCCGATCACCCTGCACGCATTCGTCGGCCACTCCGCACCGGGCTATCTGACGCGGCTTTTCGATGCATCCGGTTTGCGCGTTCGGGAGACACTGTTCTTTGCGGACACGTCGACGGCCGTAGTCAGGATCGATCTGGCCGCGAACAAGGCGACGGACGTGCGGTTGGCCATCTCGGCACAGACGATGCCGGATAGTGGGAGTGTGCTTGCGGAGCGGGACGGGAACATCGTCAGCAGGTTTCCGGGCACCAAGAGCTCCTTGATCACGCGCACCCATCCTTCAGGGAAGATCGCGATCTCGGGGCAGGGCTACACCATCACCCTGCAAAAGCCGCTGCACCTGGATGGCGGATCAACCGCGACGGTTTACGTCGTGCAAACCTTGATTGCGAATGCCCGCGAAACACCGCCGGTGCGCGTGGACTTCGCAGCGGCGTGGCAGCGCAATCGCGAACGCTGGAACGGATACCTGAAGGTCGCTGCGCGGGCCCATCTCGACGGATTGCCCGACGAGGTGGCGCGCCGTGTCGTCGTCAAATCCATGGAAACCCTGCTCGGCAATTGGCGTGCGCCTTACCGCGGGCTTCACCACGCCGGTGTCGTCCCCTCCTATTCCAATCCCGATTTCGAGAACGGCTTCTGGTCGTGGGACTCCTGGAAACAGGCGGCCGCGCTGGCGCTGTTCGCGCCGCGCCTGGCCGAGAACAACGTGCGCGCCTTGTTCGACTATCAGGCCGCCGACGGCATGGTTCCCGATGTGATTTACCCGAACAAGGCCGACGACAACTGGCGCGACACCAAGCCGCCGTTGGCGACCTGGGCGGTCCTCAAGATTTACGCGGCGACCGGCGACAAGGCGTTTCTCGCCGAGATGTACGACAAGCTTGCGCGCTATCACCGCTGGTGGTTCGCGGATCGCGATCATGAACATGACGGCTTGGCCGAGTACGGTTCGAGCGATGGAACGAAGATCGCCGCCAAGTGGGAAAGCGGCATGGACGACGCCGCGCGGTTCGACCACATCACGATGCTGAAGAATGGCCCGCATGCATGGTCGATGAACCAGGAAGCGGTCGATTTGAACGCGTACCTTTATCAGGACGCCATGGGGTTGGCGCAAATCGCAGGCGAACTCGGCAAGACTGATGCGCAGGCACACTGGTCGAGCCGCGCCGCAGCGATGAAGGCGAAGATCCAGCAGCGCTTCTTCGACAAGAAGCTCGGCTACTTCTTTGACGTCGAGCTGCCCGGTCACGGCTTCGTGAAGACTTTTGGCCCGGAGGGTTGGATCCCGTTGTGGACGGGCGCTGCGACCCAAGAGCAAGCGAATGCCGTGGCGCGGGTACTTCGCGACCCACGCAAGTTCGATACGTTCATGCCGTTCCCGACGTTGGCTGCGGATGACCCGCGGTTCGCGCCGGTCACGGGATACTGGCGTGGCCCCGTCTGGCTCGACCAGGCGTACTTTGGCGTGGCGGGACTTTGGCGGTACGGGTTCAATGCCGAGGCCGGCGACATGGCGTTGCGGCTGGTGAGGAACGCCAAAGGATTGACCGGGCAGGCGCCGATCTACGAGAACTATGATCCGCTGAACGGGAACGGACAGAATTCGCGAAACTTCAGTTGGTCGGCTGCGAGTTACATCCTGCTGTTGCTGCAACCGCACGGCCGCAGAGGATCCGGTGCAGGCCCGCGGGTCGCACACTGATCCAGGTCCCGAGGCTTGCATGATGCGTCGCCGGGAGAGTGATTCGATGCAAGAGTTGCAAACGGTGCCATCGATCTCGCTGGATGAAGCGGTTCGGCTGGTGCGCGATCTGTATGGTCTCGAAGTCAGCGCCGAACGCTGGCCCGCGGAGTACGACCAGAATTTTCGCGTCACCGACACGTCGGGTAACGCGTTCGTGTTGAAGGTCATGCATCCGTCACGGGAGGAATCCTTTCTTGATCTTCAATGCCACACGCTGAAGCACCTGGCGCGGCACGCCCCTACGCTGGCAGTTCCCCGGGTGCATCCGACCGCAAAAGGTGAACTGTTCACCCGCGCCCATCCGGGAAGCTGGGAGCATTGGGTTTGGCTGCTCGATTTCATCCCGGGCAAGGTGCTGGCCGACGCGCGCCCCCATTCCAGCGAATTGCTGGAGCGTCTCGGCGAGACGCTTGGCGCGATGGATCGTGCATTGCAGGACTTCAGCCACCCAGCGGCCACGCGTGACTTGAAATGGGACTTGACGCAGGCGATGTGGGTCGAGGAGCACCTCGCTGCCATTCCGGATCGAGCGCGCCGGGAGCGGGTAGGACGTGTGATCGAACGCTATCGGTCGGATGTCGCGCCGCGCCTGCCGAAACTTCGCAAGAGCGTCATCCACGGCGACGCCAACGACTACAACGTCCTCGTCTGCCGGCAGGAAGACGCCTGCGATCGCTCGATCGGCTTGATCGATTTTGGCGACATGCACGAGGGGCTGATCGCCGCCGAACCCGCGGTTGCGGCGACGTACGCGTTGCTCGGAACGGCCAATCCGCTGGCGGCCGCGGCGTCGGTCGTCGCGGGATTTCACCGCGCCCTGCCGCTTCGCGATGAGGAACTGGCCGTCCTGTTTCCGCTCATCACCATGCGGCTTGCGGTCAGCGTCGTCAATTCCGCGCTGCGGAAGCGGTTCAAGCCGGACGATCCGTATGTGACGATTTCCGAAGCGCCCGCGTGGGCTGCGCTGGAGCGCCTGGAATCGGTGCACCCCCGATTTGCGCATGCCGTGTTCCGTCACGCATGCGGATGGGAGCCGTTGCCTGCGGCGGCGCGTATCCGGCAGTGGCTGACGAACCATCGTGACCAGCTCGCGCAAGTTTTGGATCTCGACCTGCGGCGCGAGCCGTTGCAAATCCTCGACCTCGGTATTGGCAGCACTCTACTGGGTGCCGACCCGAAGCACTCGGAAGGCGCCGGCCGTCGCCGGAAAATTGCCGAAGCACTGGCAATGGCAGGTGCATCTGTCGGCATCGGGCGTCACGACGAGCCGCGATGGGTGTCTGATTCGACAAGGTCGGTCGGACGCGAGGGGCACGAGGTCGACCTCGCAACCGTTCACATTGGAATGGACATCTTCCTCGACGCAGGCGCAGCGGTGCATGCGCCGCTCGACGGACGCGTGCATGCCGTCGCTGCAGGGAATGCGAATGGCCTTGGCGCGCAAGTCGAAGTGCTCCATGCGCCCGAAGAAGGTGTCGAGTTCTACACGTTGTACAGGCACCTCGTGCCCGCTGAACTTTCGGTCGGACAGAAGGTTGAGAAAGGAACGGTCATCGGGCGCATTGCGTCCGCCGAAGAGAGGGGTGGCGATCATCCGCACGTGCATTTCCAATTGGCGGCGGATGTGCTGGACGACGCAACAACTTTTCCCGGCATGATCCCCGCCGCCGAGCGCGAGGTCTGGCGCGACCTGTCGCCGGATCCCAATTTGATCCTCGGCATTCCCGCCGATCGATTTCCGCAGGCGCCGTCGTTTGCCGAAACGTTGTCACGCAGGCGCGAACTCCTGGGTGGAAGCCTCAGCATTTCCTACCGAAAGCCGCTCAGGATCGTGCGCGGCTGGCGCCAATATCTCTACGACGATACGGGTCGTCCCTACCTCGACGTGTTCAACAACGTGCCGCTGGTCGGGCACAGTCATCCGCGCATCGTCGAGGTCGTGACACGTCAGCTTGCGCTGCTCAACACCAACACGCGCTATTTGCACGACACGGTGCTGGAGTATGCCGAGCGTCTGACGGCATTCATGCCGCCCGAGCTTGCCGTCTGCTTCTTCGTCAATTCGGGCAGCGAAGCGAACGAACTCGCCATCAGGATGGCGCGCACGCATACGCGCGCGGAAGACGTCGTGGTGCTCGAAAACGCGTACCACGGGAACACCGGAACGGTCACGGACATCAGCCCGTACAAGTTCCACGGTCCTGGAGGCACGGGCCGGAAGCCCTGGGTACACGTGGCGCCGGTCGCCGACGATTATCGCGGGCGCTTTCGCCGCGGCGAACCCGATCTGGGAAGCCGCTATGCGCAATGCGTCGCCGACATCCTGGACCACATGCAATCAGAGGGCCGGCGGGTCGCAGCATTCATCGCCGAAAGCATGCCGAGCGTGGGCGGCCAGATCGTATTTCCCGACGGCTACCTGGCAGAGGTGTACAAGCACGTGCGTGCCGCGGGCGGTGTGTGCATCGCGGACGAAGTCCAGGTCGGCTTCGGTCGGCTGGGCAGCGCCTTCTGGGGGTTCGAGACACAGCATGTCGTTCCGGACATCGTGGTGCTCGCGAAACCCATCGGCAATTGTTTTCCCTTGGCTGCGGTCGTCACCACCCGCGAGATCGCGGAATCGTTCAACAACGGCATGGAGTTCTTCAGCACCTACGGGGGGAACCCGGTCTCGTGCGCGGCGGGCCTCGCCGTGCTCGGCGTGCTCAGGGAAGAGGACTTGCAGGCGAACGCGCGCCGCGTTGGCGACTACCTGCGTGACCGGCTCCTGGATCTGCAGCGCACGCACACCCTCATCGGCGACGTGCGCGGGATGGGACTGTTCCTCGGGGTGGACCTCGTTCTTGATCGTGACACCCGCGCGCCCGCTACTTTGCAAGCAGGTTGGCTCGTCAACCGGCTGCGCGAACGCGGCGTGCTGGCGGGCACCGACGGTCCTTACGACAACGTCATCAAGCTTCGTCCGCCGCTGATCATGACCAATGAGGATGTCGATCTCTTCATTGGCGTGCTGGATTCTGTGCTCCAGGAGGATTGTTTTGTCGGCTGATCTGTCACTGGGGGCATCCGCCCGAAGGAAAGGCATCGTGCATCCGCACGTTGAGCGACGCCCAAATCCTGTCCATTGGGCACGCCGCGCGCGCACGTGTTCGCTCGTCGCTCTCATCGCATTCCTCATGGGCGTACTCCCGGCCGTTGCGCAGGCGCGCTCTGAGACTGCTCCCCGTATCGCTCACAAAGATCATGCACAGGCGCATTCGGTCACCTGGGATCGGTATTCCCTGAAGATCGACGGCAAGCGCGTCTTCATCTGGTCCGGTTCGTTCCAGTACTGGCGGCTTCCCAGCCCGAGCCTCTGGAAAGACGTGCTCCAGAAGATGAAGGCGGCCGGCTTCAACACGGTGACGATGTATTTCTATTGGGGCTACCACTCGCCACGAAACGTCGTCTACGATTTTTCCGGCGTGCGGAATGTCGATCGGCTGCTCGACATTGCCAAGGAGGTTGGGCTGTACGTCATCGCAAGGCCGGGACCCTACATCGAGGCGGAGTCGGATGCCGGCGGCCTTCCCGACTGGCTGACGACCATCAAGGGTGGGACGCGTTCGACCAATCCCGAATACACGAAGGCCTACATGCAATGGCTGTCGCACATCGATCGCATCCTTGCGCGGCATCAGCTGACCAACGGAACGGGCACCGTCATTCTTTATCAGATCGAGAACGAGCTCTACGACGCGTCGCCCATGGAACGGCAGTACATGCACGCCATCGAGGCCAAGGCGCGCACGGACGGCATCACCGTGCCGTTCACCGGCAACCACGATGGAACCTTCGCAAGCGGCACCGGTGCCGTCGATCTGCCCGGGTACGACGCCTATCCGCAGCGCTTCGATTGTTCGCATCCCGAAAAGTGGAATCCGCCCTATGACTTCACGCTCGAACGGCTGGAGCGGAAGGACACGCCCCTGTATTTCCCGGAGTTCCAGGGCGGGTCCTTCGATCCGTGGGGCGGGCCGGGCTACGCGGCCTGCTACCGCCTGACCGGGCCTGATTTCGAGCGCGTGTTCTACGAGTCGGCCATTGTGGATGGCGCGACGATGATGAACTTCTACATGACGTTCGGTGGCACGACGTGGGGCTGGATGGCCTATCCGGGCGTGTACACCTCATATGACTACGGCGCTGCGATCGATGAGAGCCGGCAGCTCACGCCCAAGTACTACCAGCAGAAGCTGCTGGGGTACTTCTTGCAGGCAGTCGAGCCGTTGCGAAAGACCGTACGGCTGGCGGTGAGACAGCCCACGAATCCATCGTTGCGGCTGGATGGAAGGGCGAATCCGGACGATGGAACGGCGGTGTACGTCCTGCGGCACGCCGACGCGACCTCGACGTCCGGCGATTCGACGCACGTGTGGCTGGATCTTGCCGGCGCCTGCGCCGGCGGAGGCACTGACGATCGCGACCATGATCCGGATGCACAGGCAGATGCGACACCGAAATCGGCGGGCTGCCCCGTGCTGGTTCCGCAACAAGCCGGCACCGGCATCCGTATCGATGGGCGTGATTCAAGGATGCTGTTGGCGAACTACCGGTTCGGCCACCAGACGCTCGTCTATTCCACCTCGGAATTGATGACCGAGCTCTCCTCCGGTCAGCGCGACATCGCGGTGCTGTACGGTCGCGACGGCGAAGACGGCGAGACGGTGCTCGCCTATGCCACGCAACCGGAAGTGAGGGTGCTCGCAGGTCATGTGCAGTACCGATGGGATGCGAAGAACGGACGGCTGCGCCTCGACTACAAGCACGACGGCCTGATACGGGTGGGCATCACCGGAAACGGCGACCGTCTCATGCTGCTGATCGGCACCCACGAGATCGTCAGGCATATCTGGAGGTTTGACACGAACCGTGGTCCGGTACTGGTGAACGGGCCCTATCTGGTGCGCACGGCCAGCATCGCGCCTGACACCCGCGCACACGACCAAATCCTCGACCTCACCGGTGACACGGATCGACCCACACAGCTCGAAGTCTTTGCGCCGGCCGGAATTGCGGGCGTTTCATGGAACGGACATGCGGTCGATGTCAGTCGCTCTCCGTCAGGCAGCCTTGCCGGGAACCTGCCCGGACCCGAGCCCGTTTCGCTCCCGCAGCTTGCCTGGAAGTTCCATGCCGGCGCGCCCGAAATCCAACCCGGCTTCGACGACAGCAGTTGGCAGGCGACTGACCACACAACCACGAACAATCCGGGTTGGGATGGAAAACTTCCGATCCTCGATGCCGACGATTACGGATTTCACCACGGCGATGTCTGGTACCGGGGCCACTTCATCGCGACGGGCGCGGAGACAGGGGTCAACCTCGTTGCCGGCACGGGCGACCACGGCGTTTTCACGGCATGGTTGAACGGGCACTACCTGGGCAGAAGCGTCCGCCAGATGGGCGGCGATGATGCCCAAAGGGCCTACTTCAACTTCGATCCAGCCTGGTTGAAGAAGGGCAAAGGCAATGTGCTCTCGGTACTCGTCGCCAACATGGGGCACGATGAAAACGATGATTCGAACAAGGCTTACCAGCGGCCGCGTGGTCTTGTTCGTGCAGCCCTGGTCGGTGCCGGTGACGCGATCGGCTGGAAGCTCCAAGGCAACCGCGGAGGCGAGGATCCCATCGATGCGGTGCGCGGCCCTATGAACAACGGCGGCCTTTACGGGGAGCGGTTCGGATGGTCGCTCCCGGGTTATCCAGATGCAGGCTGGCGCGGAGTGACGTTGCCCGATCACGTGACCGAACCCGGCGTCGATTGGTACCGCACTACCTTCGAGCTGCAGCTTCCGAAGGATCAGGACGTGCCCGTGGCGCTCAGGATCAGCGACGATCCCTCACGTCATTACCGCGCGCTGATCTTCATCAACGGCTGGCAATTCGGACGCTACATCAATGCGCTCGGGCCGCAGCACCTGTTCGTGCTGCCGGCAGGGATTCTGGATCCGGACGGCAGGAATACGATTGCGATCGCGGTCTGGTCGACCGAGCACGACGGGGGATTGGGCAAGGTGTCGCTCGAAGCACTGGGCAATTACCTGACTTCGCTGCGTGTCCATGTCGTGGATTCACCGAAGTACGACAAGAAGAAGTACGCAGCGCCGCCGCATCGACCGTGAGGATCGCGACCCTCGAAGACGTGCTGTCGGAGGGCAGGTGAAGGCGATGCGTCCGGCGCTTTCCCCCGTGGCCGTCCGGCTGTTGGCGCGCGCACGCGGGGAAATGCAGTCACAGCCAGCAACTGCACTACGCACGTTGCAGTCGGTGCTCGCGCTCGCGCCGGATTGCACTGATGCGCTTCGCCTTGCCGGGGCTGCGGCACAGATGCTGGGCAACCATGGGGCGGCTGCGGATTACTTTCGGCGCGCGTTCTCCGCCACGCCGAATGATCCGGCGCTCAACATGGCCTTGGGCGTGGCGCTGCAGGAACATGGAGAGACGGACGAAGGTCTTTTGTATCTGCGGCACGCGTGCGAGCTTGCGCCGTCGTCCGCGCCGGCATGGTTCAACCTGGGCGAAGCGCTGATGGCGCAGGCGTTCGTTGCTGAATCCGCTTCGGCGCTGCAGCGAGCCCTTGCGGTCGATCCGCGCTACACGCCGGCGCAGCTCGGGCTGGCGCGGCTGCAGGCCAGTCTGGGGCAGATCGATTCTGCGGTGAAGGCGTTTCGTGACGTATTGCAGCGCGATCCCGACAACGCTACCGCGTGGTTCGGCCTTTCCTACCTCAACACGATCAGGTTCGATGCGGGCGATGCTGCCCGGTTGCGGCACGCTTTCGCCCGCAAGGACCTGCCGGCGCGAGCGCACAACCTCCTGGGGTTTGCCCTCGCCAAGGCTTTGGAGGATCAGGGCGAATACGACCAGGCCTTCGAACTGTTTCGGCACGTCAACGCAGAGCAGCGAAAACAGGTCAAATGGGATCGCGTGGGTGAGCACGACAGGGTGGACGCGATCCTTCGGACGTTCCGCAACGACGTGGCGACATCGCCCGATCGTGCCAGCGGGCGGGAGCTGATCCAGATCGTCAGCCTGCCGCGTTCGGGGGCCTCGTTGGTCGAGCAGATCCTCGCATCGCATCCCGATGTCGAAGGTGCCAACGAGCTCAAGGCGATGCCCCAGGTGATGGACGGCGAAACGCGCAAGCGGGGCAAGCCTTTCCCATCGTGGGTAGCCGATGCCACGCCCGCCGACTGGCAACGACTCGGCACCGAATACCTTGCGCGCACGGCGCGTTGGCGTCGCACGAAGCCAAGATTCACCGACAAGAATCTCGTGAATGGGTATCTGGTCGGCACGACGTTGGCGATGCTGCCCGGTGCACGCGTCGTGATCGTCCGGCGCGATCCGGTGGAAACGTGTTTCGCCTGCTACCGCCAATGCTTCAGCGGCTACGCGGGATTCGCGTACGACCTCGACGAAATGGCGGACTACTGTATCGACTTCATCCGATTGACGCGCTTCTGGCGCGACAAGTACCCGGACCGAGTGTTCGAACTCGAGTACGAAAAGCTGATTGAAGAACCGGAGTCGACGATCCGGCGGTTGCTGGATTTTTGCGAGCTGCCGTTCGATCCGGCCTGCCTCGCATCGCACGAAACCTCCCGCCTCGTGCTGAGTGCGCCGAGCGCGGCGCAGGTTCGCCAACCACTGCATCGCAATACGGCGCGCACCAACCGTTATGGCGACAAGTTGAACCCCTTGCGCAAGCGCCTGCGCGATGGCGGCGTGCTTGCGCCTGCTCAGTAAAGATCGAAGTGGTTCATCGATCCGCCTTGCCGTACCGGCGTATGCTGCAAATCACGCCGAATCAATCGCGCGTTGGTAAGTCGATGCACTCTACGTAATGCCATCCGAGGACCCGCAAGCATGAACCATCAAATGATCCTTTCACGCGCTGGTGGCGTCTTGCTTCTTGTCCTGCTGGCGCTGCCCGGGCTCGCCGTTGCGGCTGCCGGTCAGGACACGCTCGCGCAGACGCCGCCGATGGGCTGGAATAGTTGGAACCATTTCGGCGACCATGTCACGGCAGCGGACGTGCGGCGGGCCGCCGACGCGCTGGTCGCATCGGGGATGGCTGCAGCGGGCTACCGCTACGTGATCATCGACGATGGTTGGCAGGGCAAGCGCGACGCAAACGGCGTGCTGCATCCGAACGCAAGCTTCCCCGATATGCGCGGGCTCATCGCGTACGTGCACAGCAAAGGCCTGAAATTCGGCATCTATTCGTCGCCCGGCAAGACAACCTGCGCGGGCCATACCGGCAGCGCCGGGCACGAAGCCGAAGATGCACGCGAGTTCGCGAATTGGGGCGTGGATTACCTGAAGTACGACCTGTGCAGCTTCACCCAGCGATTGGCCGGACACTCCCTGTCGGAGCAGGTGGCGTTGATGAAGGCCGCATATGAGCAGATGCATCGCGCATTGGTCGCAACCGGCCGGCCGATCGTGTTTTCGCTGTGTGAGTACGGCTGGGGCAAAGTCTGGGAGTGGGGTGCCGGCGTGGGCGGGAATCTCTGGCGAACGACCGACGACATCAGGCCGGATTACGAGAGCATGTGGTTCAACGCCGATTCCGAGCAGGGACTGGCGCGCTGGGCCGGCCCAGGGCACTGGAACGATCCGGACATGCTGGAGATCGGCAATCGCGGCATGGACGCGCCGGACATGGAGCGCAGCGAAATGAGCCTGTGGGCGCTGCTCGCCGCGCCGCTCATCGCGGGCAACGATTTGGCAAAAATGGATGCGATCACCCGCGATGTGCTCACCAACCGCGAAGTCATTGCGGTCGACCAGGACCCGCTGGGAACGCAGGGCCATCGGGTCGCGCAGCAGGGTCCGCTGCAGTTGTGGATGAAGCCGCTCGCCGATGGCACCGTGGCGGTCGGGTTGTTCAATACGCTTGGCCGTCCATTGGATGCGACGCTGGACTTCGAGGCGCTCGGCCTGCACGGTACCGTTGCGGGACGCGATCTGTGGCGACGCCAGGACATCGGGCCTGTCACGTCAAAGCGCGTCTTCGAGGTGCCGGCAACCGGTGTCGTGCTGCTCGAGCTTGGCACGTCGAAACACAGGTAGCGTTTGAACCATAAGGGTTCAATGAAAGGCCTCGGCGAATTCCAACTGTGGGATTTGTCGCCTAGCGGCCCGTTGCGGCCACCCGCAGGTTTCCGACGAGCGTCCGCTGCCAGTTCAGCTTCAGCTGAGGCGCCTCAATTCAAATTGGATTGCCGGCTTTTGCACTGATGAGTGGAAAGCTGCGGCTTAGCGTGATGCTAGAAACATGAGGGTCTGACGAGTAATCAGGTGGAAAGGTGGACGCCATGCCAAATGCCGGGCCTTGGATGGGCGCGATGAGCTTTTGCTTAACGGCGCGATCGATTGCAACGCGGCCCTCTCGGTTGCACACGCTCGGCCACGCGCGATTCAGTGCATCAGCTCTCGTGCGAGGCGAACACTTGATCGTGAACTCGCCATCTCGCTTCAAGGCGATGAAGTTCACGGTGACATTGCTCAGCGTGGCGTCGTGCGCCGCTGTAGTCACGGGTGAGATGATGGCCGCCACGAGTGCCGTAAACAAAATCGCTTGTGCTTTGGCCATCTTCCCTCCGATCTCCAATATGTACCGCCTACCACCGGAATTTAGCGGCCCGAGCCGTAGGCGAGCGCCCGGTTGGATGAATTATGCGCCGCATGAAGCGTCCTCGTTTTTCCGAGTCACTCAGAAGTAGAGGTTTGGGGTGATTGTGCCATCGCGTACGGGACAGGTGGGAGCCCGCCCAGTGCACGATGGGGACGTTCGTGGTTGTAGCGGTGTCGCCAGTCTTCGGTCATACGCCGCACCTCGTTGAGACTGGTGAAGACATAGCAGTCGAGCACCTCGGTGCGGTAGGTCTTGTTGAAGCGTTCGATGTAGGCGTTCTGGGTCGGCTTGCCAGGTTGGATGTGAACCAGTTCGATGCCGCGATCCTTCGCCCATTGCTTGAGCGCCGCACTGATGAACTCCGGGCCAT
>Ga0070737_10004238_pt1 | contig 14584 bp, 14 predicted proteins | sample Coa_R1_10_FD_66438 | JGI IMG/M metagenome (GOLD analysis project Ga0070737, IMG submission 66438) | Surface soil microbial communities from Centralia Pennsylvania, which are recovering from an underground coalmine fire - Coalmine... | ecosystem: Environmental > Terrestrial > Soil > Unclassified...
GCAGCACGACGAGCGCGGCCAGCCCGAGCCGCCAGTCGTTGATCAGCAGCGCGAGCACCGCGGCGGGCAGCAGTGCGCAGCTGGTCACCAGCGTGGGCAACCCCTCGGAGAGCACGTCGGAGATGGCGTCCATGTCGCTGGTCAGCCGGGCGATGATCCAACCGGCGCGCTGCTCGGAGAAGTACCGCAGCGAGAGCGTCGTCAGGTGGTCGAACAGCTCGCGGCGCAGCCCGACGACGATGTCCTGTCCGAGCACCGCCATGCCCCGGGTCATGATCCCGTAGAGCAGGAAGCCCGAAACGCTCACGGCGACGAACGCCGCGAGCGCGAGATCGAGGGTGGTGGTGTTGCGCTCGGCGATCCCGTTGTTGATCGCCACCCGTACGAGCAGCCAGCTGCCGGTCTGCGCGAGCGCCTCGCCGACCGCGCAGGCGAACACGGCGGCGACCCACAGCGGGCGCTGGACGATGAACCGCCGCAGGCTGAGCAACCCGGTGGCGACGGGCGCGGGCGCGGAGCGAGTCGCCGCGGCGGGCTCAGGCAGCGCCGACAACCGCATCCTCTCCGAACAGCCCGGCAAACGGACCGTCCTGATCGATCAGCCCCTCGGGCACGCCCTCCTCGACGACGCGGCCGTCCTCGAGCACCGCGACGCGGTCGGCCAGCGCCAGCGTCGACAGTCGCTGCGTGGCCAGCAGGACGGCGCGTCCACGCAGGCCGTCGCGCAGCCCGGCGACGATCTCGCGCTCGAGCTCGGTGTCGACCGCCGACAGCGGGTCGTCAAGGATCAGCACCGGGGCGTCGGTGAGCAGCGCCCGCGCGAGCGCGACCCGCTGGCGCTGCCCTCCCGACAGGTTCACGCCGCGCTCGCCGATGACCGTGTCCAGCCCGTTCGGCAGCGAGGCGACGAACTTGGCCACACCGGCCAGCTCCAGCGCATCGGCGATCGCGGCATCGTCGGCATCGGGCCGTCCCGCGAGCAGGTTGGCCCGCAGCGTCTCGGAGAACAGGACCGGGCGCTGGGTGACCAGCCCGACCGCGCCCCGCAGTTGCGAGAGCGGGAGGGCGCGCGCGTCGATCCCGGCGAGGCGCACCGTCCCCCCGGTCGGGTCGTAATAACGGGCGAGCAGCGAGAGCAGGGTCGACTTGCCGCTCCCGGTTCGACCGCACACCGCGACGATCTCATCGGGCTCCACCCGCAGGCCGACGCCGCGGAGAACCTCGGCTCCGCCGGGGTAGGCGAAGTGGACGTCGTCGAAGCTGACCGCCACCGGGGCGTCGGCGGGCAGCGACGCGGCGCGGTCCGGCGAGACCTCGGGCAGCAGCGGGATCTGCTCCAGCCACGCGAACGCCCGGCCCGCGGATGCGAGCGCGCGCTGACCGAGGTCGAGGATCAGCCCCATCGCCTCCAGCGGCCACACGATCTGCAACAGCAGCTGGATGAACAGCGCCAGCTGGCCGTAGGTGAGCGACCCGTTGATCACGGCGCGTCCACCGAGCAGCAGCACGACCGCGACCGACAGCGACGGAAGGTAGAAGACAGGCGGCAGGAAGGTCGCCTCGACCTTGGCCTGACGAACCATCTCGTCGCGGATCGCGGTTGCACGGTCGGTGAAGCGGTCCTGGATGATCTCCTCGCGCCCGAAGGCCTGCACCATCTCGATGCCGACCACGGCCTCGTTGGCGGCATCGGTGAGGTCGCCCTTGCGCGCCTGGACCGCGCGTGAGATCGGCGCCACCCGCCGTCCGAACCGCCACGCGAAGTACGCGACCGCCGGCATCGGCAGCGCGCTCCACAGTGCGAGGTCCGCATTGGTGATCACGAGCAGCACGCCGGTGCCGACGATCAGCATCGCGCTCTGGATCGCCTGCACCATCCCCCAGCCGATGAAGTAGCGGATCGGGTACAGGTCGTTCGTCGCGCGGGACAGGACCTGGCCCGTCGGTTGGCGGTCGTAGAAGGCTCGCGGGAAGCGCAGGTAGGCGGCGTAGAGCAGCTCGCGCACCCGCGCCTCGATCTCGATCCCGACGCGCGAGGTCGCGTATCGGCGCAGGAAGTTCACGCCCCCGCGCGCGAGCGCGAGCACGACGATCAGGATCAGCAGCGGCGCCAACGGCTCGCGATGGGTGACGATCGCGCGGTCGATGGCGCGGGCGACGAGCACCGGGATGATCAGCGACAGCGCGCTGTAGACGAACGCGTAGGCGAAGCCGACCAGGCTCAGCCGGCGCTGCTCGCGCCAGAGACGGAGCACGCGCCGTGCGGTCAGCCCCATCCCGTAGGGGGCGGGGTCGAACAGGTCGGGTGAGTCCGAGCGGCTGGGCTCGTCCGCGCACGCCCGGCCGCGACCGGCGCGGCGCTCGCGCCAGCGATCACGTACGGCAGGGCTCGTCACGGCAGTCGATCCTCCATCGTGCCCCGGGGGGTGGGGCGGTCGGCTGGGTTCCACGCCGTGGTCCGACCGCGTCGGGGCGGGATGCACCTGGAGCGCCCGTCCTGGGGGCGCAACCACTGAGACTAGACGATGGCTCGCGCCTGCCCGGCGGCGGCCGCACGACCGACCCGCGGGCCCCCCTGGCGCGCACAGTTCTCGATGACCTCCGCGAGCGTGCCGATCGCGCGAGGAGCGGCGGCCGGTGCCAGGTTGGCGTATCCGAGCGCGAGGGCGCGGCGGTCGTGGCCGGCGACCGGCGCGCCGAGAGCGAGGCCCTGCCGCGCCGCGCGTTGCGCGACATCCCGCTCGCTCACCCCGTTCGGGAGTTCGAGCAGCACGAACAGGCCCGCTGAGATCCCGGAGACCCCCAGGGCCGGCAGCCGGTCCGCCAGGGCCTGCAGCAGCGCGGCGCGTCGCTCGTGGTAGCGGCGACGCTGGCGGCGCAGGTGACGATCGAGATCGCCGCGCTCGAGGATCCGCGCCAGCGCGAGCTGCAGGATCGGCGACGGGGCGCCGCCGCGCCGGCGCGCGGTCTCCAGCACCGCCCGGGTGAGTCGCCGCGGCATGACCAGCCAGCCGATGCGCACCGCCGGGGAGAGCGTCTTGCTGGTCGATCCGGCATAGGCGACGTGCTCGGGGGCGAGACCCTGCAGGCATCCGATCGGCTGGCGGTCGTAGCGGTACTCGGCGTCGTAGTCGTCCTCGACGATCACTCGCCGGCGCGCGACGGCCCAGTCGATCAGCTCACGGCGCCGAGAGGAGCCCAGCACCGCTCCGGTGGGGTATTGATGGGCCGGCGCCACCGCCAGCGCACCGGCCGACGGAGCGAGCTGCGCGACCACGACACCGTCCCGGTCGACCGGGACGCGTCGGATGCGCAGCCCGGCCTCCTGGGCGGTCTCCCACGTGCCCGGCCAGCCGGGCTGCTCGACGGCCACCTCGGCCACCCCCTGCTTGGCGAGCGTCGCCCATACCAGTCCCATGCTGTGGCGCGTCCCGGCGGTGACCAGGATCCGATCGGGCTCGGCCAGCACCCCGCGCACGCGCGCCAGGTAGGCGGCGAGTGCGCCGCGCAACTCCTCCATCCCGGCGGGGTCGGGCAGCCCGAGCCGGTCAGCCGGGACCGAGCGCAGCACCTGACCCAGCGCGGCCGCCCACGCAGCCCGGGGAAACTCGGCGACGGCGGGGATGAACGGGTTGAGGTCGTAGCGCACAGGAGTCGTGCGCGGCTCGGGGGCGCGATGGTCCGCGCGCGGCGCACCCAGCGGGGCGACGGTGGTGCCGCCTCCGCGCCGGGTGTGCAGATATCCCTCGGCGGCCAGCTGCGCGTAGGCATCGACGACCACGCCCCGCGAGACCCCGAGCTGGGCGCACAGCGAGCGCGTCGCCGGCAGCTTCGTCCCCGGCGCCAGACGTCCGCTGCGGATGGCCTCGCGCAGCGCGCTCTCCAGCTGCGCGCGCCGGGAGCGCCCGCTCACGGGATCGAGGTCGAGGTGAAGGTCCATCTTGGCCCTTGATTATCTCACCGGATTGGATCTTCTACCCAAGCCAAGTGAGGCGTACCGTGGCCTCATGCCCACACAGCGAACCCGCGTCCGCCGCGCGCCCGCGCGCGGCGTGTACGAACGCGAGCAGATCGACGCGATCCTCGACGAGGGGCTGGTCGCCCACCTGGGGTTCGTCGACGGCGGTCAGCCGTTCGTCATCCCCACCCTCTACGCCCGCGTCGGCGACATCCTCTACGTGCACGGATCGTCGGCCAGCCGCGCGATCCGTCGTCTCAGCGACGGCATCCCGGCGTGCCTCACGGTGACGCTGCTCGACGGCGTGGTGCTCGCCCGCTCGGTGTTCCATCACTCGATGAACTACCGCTCGGTCGTGGTGCTCGGAACCTGCCGGCCGGTCGAGGGCCCGCGGGAGCGCGAGGCGGCGTTGCTCGCATTCACCGAGCGGCTCGTGCCCGGACGCTGGGACGTGGTGCGCCCGCCGTCCGCCCAGGAGCTGAAGGCGACCCGGGTGCTCTCGCTGGACCTCCAGGAGTGCTCGGCCAAGGCGCGGACCGGCCCGCCGGTCGACGATGAGGCCGACTACGCGCTCTCGGTCTGGGCGGGCGAGATCCCGCTGCACACCGCCGCCGGGCCGCTGCGCGCCGACCCCAGACTGACCCCCGGAACCGAGCCGACGGCGGAGCTCACGGAGTGGTCGCCGGCGGCCGGGCGCCGGTGCGCGAACATCGCATCGTGACCACGTCGGGTCGGTGACCGCGCGGGATCGTCGCTACGGTTGCCGGTCATGGTGCGAGACGTGCAGTCGGCCCGTTGAGCCTGATCGCTCGACTTGTCGCCGGCATCGTGGTGGTCGCGGTCGCGGGGTGGACCGTGGCGCACCACTCGCGTTCGGCCGGGCCTGCGCACCGTGTTCAGGCGGCGACCGCGCCGGGGGCACGCACGGCTCCGGGGGCGCCCGACGAGCTGCGTGCCGCGGCGGCGACCGCGCGCCGGCTGTCGATCGACCAGCTCGCCGGGCAGCGGGTGATCTACGCCTACCCGGGGCTGCAGCCGCCGAGCGCGCTGTTCACCGCGATCCGGCGAGGCGAGGCCGGCGGAGTGATCTTCTTCAGCTGGAACATCTCGAGCGTCGCGCAGATCCGCGGCGTCATCGACCGGCTGCAACGCGCCAGCCTGACCGGCCCACTGCATGACCGGCTGTTGATGATGACCGATCAGGAGGGCGGAGAGGTCCGGCGGCTGCCCGGCGCGCCGGCGCTGTCGGAGAAGCAGATCGGGGAGAGCCGCGACGGGACGGCGCTCGCGCGGTCCGCCGGACGCGGCGCCGCCTCGGTGCTGCGATCGGCGGGGATGAACGTCAACCTGGCGCCGGTGCTTGACGTCTATCGCCACGCGGGCAACTTCATCGACGAGTTCCAACGCTCCTACTCCAGTGATCCCGCGACCGTCGCCCGACTCGGCGCCGCGTTCACGAGTGCTCAACAGGCGACGGGCGTGGCGGCCACCGCCAAGCACTTTCCGGGGCTGGGCGCGGCGGGGCGCAGCCAGAACACCGACGAGCGGCCGGTCACGCTGAACGTCGGCCTCAACCAACTCAGAGACGTCGACGAGGCGCCCTACCGCGCCGCGATCGCCGCCGGGGTGAAGCTGGTGATGACGTCCTGGGCGCGGTACCCGGCGCTCGATCGGGTGCGGCCGGCGGGCCTCTCACCGGCGGTGATCCAGGGTGAGCTGCGCCACCGGCTGGGCTTTGAGGGGGTCACGATCACCGACGCGATCGGGGCCGGGGCGCTCCATCCGTTCGGCGCACCGGATCGGACCAGCGTTCTCGCTGCCCGCGCGGGGGCGGACCTCATCCTCTGCGCGGGCACCGGGCCGGGCGACAGCTCGCCGCTGCAGGGGCTCGGCGTCATGCACTCGATCGCCGCCGCGATCGAGGACGGCGCGCTCTCGCGCTCGTCCGCACTGGCCTCCGCGACGCGCATCCTCGCCCTCAGGGCGCATCCCTAGGAGCCGACGTGGACCGCTCGCCGTTCGACGAGGTGGTCGACCGCCGCCGCTCCAACTCGGTGAAGTGGGCGGGCGCCGCCGCGATGCTCACCGCGGTCGAGGCGGCCGCCGACCCGCTGCCGATGTGGGTCGCCGACACCGACTTCAGAGCGCCCCAGCCGGTGATCGACGCCCTGCGCGCGGTCGTCGACGACGGGGTGTTCGGGTACCCGGCCGGACCCACCGACAGCTACCTGGAGGCGGTGGTGGGCTGGCAGGCCAGACGGTTCGGGTGGGAGGTGCCGCGCGACTGGGTGGTGCCGGCCGCGGGCGTGATCGTGACGTTGAAGACCGCGATCCAGGCGTTCTCGGCCCCCGGTGACTCGGTGCTGATCCAGCCTCCGGTCTACGTGCACTTCCACAACGACGTGTTGATCAACGGGCGCCGGCTGGCACTGGCGCCGCTGGAGCGGATCGAGGATGGCTACCGGCTCGACCTGGACGCGTTCGAGGCGGCGATCCGCCCGGACACCAAGCTGTTCATCCTCAGCCACCCGCACAACCCGACCGGCAACGTCTGGACCGAGGAGGAGCTGCGGGCGATGGGGGAGATCTGCGCGCGCCACGGGGTGCTGGTGATCTCCGACGAGATTCACGAGGACCTGATCATCAACCCGGCGAGGCGACACATCCCGTTCGCCAGCCTCGGCGCCGAGTTCGCCGCCAACTGCATCACCTGCACGTCGCCGAGCAAGACGTTCAACCTGCCCGGGCTCCAGTGCGCCAACGTGATCGTCGCTGACCGGCGTCGCCGCGAGGAGTTCGCGCGCCGCTACGAGCGCAATCTGTTCCCGGTCGTCAACCTGCTGGGGATGGTCGCGGCGGAGGCCGCCTACGCTCACGGTGAGCCGTGGTTGGAACAGCTGCTGCCCTACCTGCGCGCCAACCACTCGCGGTTCGCCGAGGCGATCAATCGGGCCACGACACGGCTGCGCGTCCTTCCGGCCGATGCGCTGTACCTGGCGTGGATGGATTGCCGCGGGCTCGGCCTGGACCCTGACTCGCTCAACACGTTCATGCTCACCCAGGCGCGCGTCTGGCTTGACAAGGGACAGAAGTTCGGGCTCGCGGGCCACGGCTACATGCGCGTCAACCTCGGCTGCCCGCGCGCGACCGTCGACGAGGCGATCCGGCGGCTCACCGGCGCGCTCGCCTCCGTCGACCCATCGGTGGGCACCGAGATCACCGTTCCGGGAGAACATCGGCAGTCGGCCGCTCCAGGTCGGTGAGGGCGCGGGCGAGGTGCTCGGCGAGCAGATCGCGGGCGGGGACGCGTGGCTCGGTGGCGGCGAGCATGGCGATGCGGTAGGCGGGCAGCGCGAGTGGCAGCGCCGCCACGGGCGGGCCGTCGCCGTCCAGCCACCCGGCGGGGACGACGCCGAGCCCGAGGCCGGCGGCGACCAGCTGCCGCACCGTCTGCGGGTCGCTGGTCTCGAACAGCGGCAACGGGCTGAATCCGGCGTCGGTGAACGCGGCGACCAGGAGCTCGCGCAGCGCGGTGCCGCGCTCGGGCATGACGACCGGCCGCCCGCGCAGCTCGTCGAGCGCGAGCGGGCCGCCATGACGCGTGTCGCCGGCGCCGGCGAGCGGGCCGTCGACGGCGCTGAGCAGCCACAGTCGCTGCTCGGCGAGCGTCCGCACCGAGATGTGAGCGGGCAGCTTCGGTGGGGCGCAGACCGCGAGGACCGCCAGATCGGCGCTGCCCGCCGCGAGCTGCTCGGTCACCTGGGCGGCCGCGCCGTGATGAAGCGCGAGCTGTACCTGCGGATGCCGGCGATGGAACGCCACCAGCGCCTCGGGCAGTCCGGGCGAGTCATAGACGGTCGCCGCGACGCGGACCACCCCGCGGGCACCGTCGAGGTGCTCGGTGATCGCCGCCCGCGCCTGCGCGATCTCGCCCAGGATCGCGCGGGCGTGGGTGAGGAACTCCATCCCGGCGGGCGTCGGCTCGACGCCCCTGGGCCCGCGACGCAGCAGCGCCAGTCCGAGCTCGCCCTCCAGCCGCGAGATCTGCTGCGAGAGCGCCGACTGAGTGACGTAGACCTCCTGGGCAGCCCGCACGAAGCCGCCGTGGCGGACGACGGCGTCGAGGTACTCGAGCTGGCGCAGCTCCATCTGGCGGGGACGCTAGCTGGCCACGATCACCTCCGCGGCCAGCGCCGCCTCGAGCTCGGCGGCGAGCCGGTGCTTGGGCCGGGAGCCGACGAGCCGCAGGACCTCGACTCCATCGCGGAAGACGAGGAACGTCGGCATCGACAGGACCCGTTGCTCCACGAGCGTCTGCTGGTTGGCGTCGGCATCGATGGTGACGAACCGGACGTCGGGTCGCTCGGCGGCGAGCGCGTCGAGGATCGGCGCCATCGTGCGGCACGGCGGGCACCATGCGGCCCAGAAGTCGACGACCACGGGTCGGTCGGCCTCCAGCACGCGCGCGGCGAAGTCGGAGTCGGTGACGGTCTGCAGATGGGAATGCATGTGAGCCTCTCGGTCGATTGGTCCACGGATGGTCAGGGGGTGGCCGCGCCGGCGCCATTCCGTTCGCTAATCGCCCCGTTCAGTCCGGCACGTGGTGGCGATCGAAATCGGCGGGCCAGGGCAGCGGGAAGAGATGCCGGTGGGGCCGGGCGTTCGAGATCACGCGGGCGAACGACGGCCGGCGGGCCAGCGCGCGGTAGTAGGCGGTGAGCCTCGGGTGCGCGCCCTCGTCCCACGGGTGGATGGCGAGCGCGTAGAACAGGCCGGGCCCGGCGGCGCACTCGGCGATCGTGAACGCGTCGCCGGCGAGGAACTCCCGTCCGGCGAGCCGGGACTCGAGCATTCCGTAGGCCATCTCGAGCCGCCCGCGCGCCCGCGCGCCGGTGCGGGCGTCGAAGCGCTCATCGATCGTGTCGAGCACGATCGCCTGGACCTGGTCGGACACGTACTGATCGCAGATGCGGTCCCACCGGCGGGCGTCGAGCGAGCCGACCAGCCGGGCGCCGGCGACGTGCTCGATGATGATCGAGGATTCGCCGATCACCTCGTCGCCGTCGGCGAGCACCGGCATCGATGCGGGCGGCCATAGCTCGGCCAGCTCGGCTCGCTCGAAGTCGCGCTGCTCCTCCATGAGCCGGTAGGCGACGCCGAGCTCTGAGAGGGCGATCATGACCTTCTGGCAGTAGAGCGCGAAGGGGTGCGCGTAGAGCGTGAGCGTGTCGGCGGTGTGATGGGGCATCTGGAGGCTCCTGGTCGGCGGTCTGTGCACGGAGTCGGAGCCGTCCACCGGCGCTCGACATCGTCGTGCCGTTTCGTCCAGGGGGCTCAACCGCGAACCCCCTCACACCGATGACACGTGCACAGATGTCCGTCCTGCCCTCCACCGCGACGCCCAACCCCGCGACCACCCCCGCGGCCACCGATGCCGCGGTCGCCGCCTTCCGCCGGTTGCAGACCAAGGTGGGCACGATCATGCTCGCCCACGAACGGCCCGACGGCGGGCTGATCTGCGAACGCCGGCGACCTGGCGCGCCGCCGCTCTTCTACCGCGTCAGCGCCGGCGGCCGGGTCCAGGCCGACCGCCGCTACGAGTCCAGCGTGCAGCGCTTCGTCACGGTGCCGCTGCCCGCCGGCGTCGAGTGACCGGCTCGGTCTCGCCGAGCACGATCGTTCCCAGCGCGTCGCGGAATCGCTCCGCCTCCTGAGGCCCGAGCGATGACAGCAGCTCGGCCTCGGCGCGCTCGCTGGCCGCGCTCGCCCGCCGCACCACGTGGCGTCCCTCGGGGGTGAGCTCGACCACGTTGCGCCGCCGGTCGGCCGCGTGCGGGTGGCGTGAGACCAGCCCCTTCTGCTCCAGGCCGTCCAACCGCGCGACCATCGTGGTCCGGTCGATGCCCAGCCGTTGTGCGGCCTGTTGCTGGGACCCCGGCTCGTGTCCGGCGACCACCAGCAGGATCCCGAGCTCGCGCCCGTCGATGCCGAACGGCGCAAGCGCCTGCGACCCCAACTCCTCCATGCGCTGCTGTGCGTGCTTGAGCAGGTAGCCCAGGCGCCGGCTCACCAGCGGACCCGGTCCGGTCTCGATCGACATCGCCCGAGCGTACCGCCCGCTGATCGTCAGTATCACCGATCATCAGCCTGGCAAGAGCGGGATGATCTTGGCTCGCTCAGCCACCGAGCGCGCCCGCCAGCACGGCGAGCCAGGGTGAGACGGCTGAACGGACGGCCTTGGCGGAGGGCAGCGCGTGGGTTCCGGGGATCGCGACGACCGAGCGGTTCTCGCCCGGCGGCGGCATTCCGAACGGGTCCCGCTCGCCCTGGACGATGAGCACCGGGATCGACGCGGGGACCGCCTCCAGCTCCCCGAGCCGGGACCTGGACGCGTCACCCTGGCGCGCGGGTCCGGGTGGCAGCAGCGGGAAGGCCAGGCAGACGACCCCGGCCGCCCCCGCGATCTCCGCAGTACGACAGGCGACCCGGGCCCCCGAGGAGCGTCCCCCGACGACCACTCGCAACCCGGCGAGCGGCCCGCAGACAAGCGCCTCCATGACCGCCAGCCATGCGGTGTCGAGTTGCCGGGCCGGCGGCGGGGAGCGGCGGCCGGCGACCCGGTAGGGCTGCTCGACGAGCGCCACGGTGACCCCGAGCGCGACGGCGGCCTCGGTCGTCGCGCGTAGATCGGGTGAATTCACGCCCCCACCCGCGCCGTGGCCGAGGACGAGCGCCAGGCGGCCGCCGTCTGCGGCGCCCGTCTCCAAGCGCACCCGCGCGGACCCGTGAGGCGTCGGCACATCGATCATCCGGCGAACCTACTTCACCGCAGCCGAGTCCTGTGCGGATGAACGGGATGAGCATCTTGGTCGACGCTCGGCACGCCGGGTCGGCGGCCGGGAACTCCACCGCCGCCGCGTCAGTCGACGGCGATGATCCCGTCGCTGATCTGCTCGAGGATCTGTGACAGCTCGTCGGCGCGGCCGGCGCAATAGAAGGGCCCGAGCCCGTTGCGCGACAGGACGCGCAGACGCGCGACCTGGCCGGGGTCGACCGGCAGGTCGCTGCCCAGCACGGTGGAGAGGTCCTCCAGCAGCGGTGCACACTGCAGGACGGAACGTCGGCAGGGCGCGATGCAGACCAGCCGCCGACCGACGGCGACCGGATGGCGCGCCTCCTTCAGCACGCTGTCGAGGCCACCGGCAAGCGACTTGCGCTGGCCCCTGCTGGTGAGCTGCAGCGCGCGCGCCGCATGGCGTGGCGAGCGCCAGGACGGGGTGCCCTCCGCGAGCTCGGCATCGAGTCGCTCATGGTGCACGCGCGCATACAGGTGCGTCCAGAAGGTTGGGACGCGGTGTCCCGGGCCGAGGTCCGGGTGTGCTCTGAGGATGGGACCGCTCACGGCACTGCCACGCAACTGACAGTACGTGTATTCCCAGTCAAACTGTGACTAAACGCACAAGGCCACGGCCGGTCGCGAGTTCGTGATCCGCCCCGCTACGTCCCCTCGGCGAGCGCCGCGTCGGTGAGAGGATCGATGCCGGCCAGCGGCGCGGCGAGCGACTCCGAGAGGCCGTAGCGCTCGGCGAGCGCCGACGGCGTCAGATAGGAGACGCGGGTGATCCCCCCGTCGTCCCAGACCACCAACTTGAGCGGCAGGTCGAGCGCGGCGAGCGGGACGGCGTCCATCACCGGCGTGCCGCCCGCCGGATTGCCGAACAGCACCAGCACGGTCGACCGCAGGTGGAGGCCGACCGACTCGGCGGCGGCCCGCTGGTCGATCGTCGCGAACACGGTCATCCCCCGCGCGGCGATGAGATCGGTGATGCGCGTCACGGTCTCCGCGACCGGCCATGGGGACTGCTTGGTGGTGAACATGGACTGAATGTTGACCGACGGACAGCAAACCTCAACGTCGCTCACCCCGCGGTCGATAGCGGGGGCATGGGAGTCGTCGTGATTCGCCGCGCCCGTCTCCTGCGCGCCGCCGTGATCGTGCCCCTGATCGTCGCGCTGGGCGCGATGATCGCCGGCTACGCCGGGCTGAGTGCCGGCACCTGCTTCAACGTGGCCTGGACCGCGGCGGCGGTGAGCGCCACGATCGCCACCGTCGCCGCGCGCCGCCGCGCCCTCCCGGAGAACCGCGCGCGCTGGACGCTGTGGGCGCTGGCCACCGCCGCCTGGCTGCTCGGCCAGTTGATGTGGAACATCGACGGGATCGTCGGCTTTGCGCACGACCCGACCCTCGCCGACGTCTGTTGGTGGGGGTTCGCATTGCTGGTGGCGGTCAGCATGCTGCGCCCGCCGCGCACCGAACGCGCGGTCCAGGCGGTCGCGGCCGCGGAGTCCGCGCCCCTGATCTGTGCGGCGATCACCCTGTGCCTGGCGCTGCTGTGGGGCACCGCCAGCCATTCCTCGGCGTCGACGGCGACCAAGCTGTCCGACCTCACCTATCCGTGCCTGTATGCGTCGGCGACGATCCTCAGTCTCCAGGGCGTCCTGGGTGGCACGCTGCGCGGGCTGCGGCATCCGGCGCTCCAGCTCGTGCTCGGGGGGACGGCGACGATCTCGCTGGCGTTCATGCTGTGGAGCAGCCAGCTGCTGCGCGGCACCTACGTCCCGGGTACGTCGGTGCTCGACCCGCTGTGGGTGGTGGGCCTCGCCGCGATCGCGGCGGGCGGCCTGGCCGCCGCGCACCGTCCGGAGTGCCCGCCCGATCAGGGCGAGCCGAGTCACATGGGCGTCGTGCTGCCGGCCGGGATGTTCGGACTGCTCGTCGTGGTCCTCCTGGCGGAGGCGCTCACCGGGGCTTCGATCCATGTCGAGGCGACCCTGGTGGTCGGGATGCTGTGCTCCGGCATCGCCCTGGTCGTGCGCTCGACGCTGCTCTTCCGGCGCACGCGTGAGCTGCTGCGTCGCGAGCGAGCGGCCCGGGAGAGTCTCGTCCAGCGAGAGGCCGAGCTGGCCCGTCTCAACGAGCAGCTGGTGGAGGACTCACGCCACGATCCGCTGCTCGGGATCGGCAACCGCCGCGCCCTCTCGGACGACCTGCCGATGTACCGGACGCTGCAGCGGGAGGCTCGCGAGCAGATCGCGGTCCTGCTCTGCGACGTCGACCACTTCAAGTCCTACAACGACCGCTTCGGTCACCTGGCCGGCGATCAGGCGCTGTGCATGATCGCCGCGACCGCGCGGGGGGCGCTGCGCTCCCAGGACGCCGCCTATCGCTTCGGCGGTGAGGAGCTGCTGCTCATCCTGCGCGATGCCGGGCCCGAGGAGGCGCAGAAGGTCGCCGAACGGGTCCGCGGGGCGGTCCAGCACGCCGGCTTCAGCCATCCGCTCGCCGAGGCGGGCGTGCTCACCGTGTCGATCGGGTTCGCCTGCGGAGTCCAGGATCCCGAGGAGCTGCTCGCGCGGGCCGACAACGCGCTGTACCTGGCCAAGGAGGCGGGACGCAACCGGGTGCTCGCCGCGGACGGCACGGCGGCGGCCGGCTCGCCGGGCCGGCTGCGGGTCGATGACCAGGAGGGGCCGACCCCGCGGCATCTGCGCAGCATGCTCTCGGTCTCCCGAGCCGCCGCCTCCGGTCAGGGCGTGATGCCCGTCCTGCAGGCGCTCGCCGACGCGATCCACGGCGAGCTCTCCTTCAACGTCGTCGCGATCAGCCTGCGCGAGGCCGGCGATCAGTTCCGCACCGTGATCGTGCTCGGCGACCCGACCGCCCGGGAGCTGCTGCTCGGAACGACCAAGCGGCTGCAGGAGTGGCAGAACCTGATCGGCTGCGGACGCGACGTCCACGGAGCGGCGTGGCTGGCCGCGGGCACCTACGACCCCGACGCCCAGCCGCTCAGCTGGCGTCCGGCGGCGGTCGCGCCGCTCGGCGCCGGCGGTTGGGACCCCGACGACATGCTGCTGCTCCCGTTGCGCGGGGCCTCGCGCGAGCTGCTCGGCTTCGTCTCGGTCGACCAGCCCCTGCTCGGCCGGCGACCGACCGAGACCGAGATCGGCGTGCTCATGGGCGTCGTCGACCATGCCGGCCTGGCCATCGAGCAGGTTCAGCGCGGCGCCGCGCGCGGCGAGGAGTCAGATGAGCTGCGGCTGGCGGCGGTGATGCTGCTCGCCGAGGCGCTCGACCTGCGTGACGCGAGCACCGCACTGCACTCCCAGACGGTCGGACGGCTCGCGCGACGCACCGCTGTGCAGCTCGGTCTGCCCGGCGCGCACGTCGACCGGGTCCACGCGGCGGGCGTGCTGCACGACCTGGGCAAGCTCGGCATCGCCGACGCGATCCTGCACAAGCCGGCTGCCCTGGATGACGCGGAGTGGCGTGAGATGCGCCGCCATCCGGAGATCGGGGCGCGGATCCTGGAGCACGCGGGGATGAAGGACATCGCCGTCTGGGTCCGCGCCCATCACGAGCGCGTGGACGGGCGCGGCTACCCCGAGGGGCTCGCCGGCGACGAGATCCCGCTGGAGGCCCGCATCCTCGCGGTCGCCGATTCCTATGAGGCGATGATCGCCGATCGTCCCTACCGGGCGGGGATGGAGCCACAGGCCGCGCGGGAGGAGCTCAGGCGCTGTGCCGGCACGCAGTTCGACCCCGGCGTTCTCGCCGCCTTCCTGGAC
>Ga0070737_10004239_pt1 | contig 14582 bp, 8 predicted proteins | sample Coa_R1_10_FD_66438 | JGI IMG/M metagenome (GOLD analysis project Ga0070737, IMG submission 66438) | Surface soil microbial communities from Centralia Pennsylvania, which are recovering from an underground coalmine fire - Coalmine... | ecosystem: Environmental > Terrestrial > Soil > Unclassified ...
CTGACTGCCGGTGTGCCCGAACCGCACGTGATCCAGCGGCCCGGGCAGCGCCGCGGCCAGCGCGGCGGCGTACCGGACGGTCACCTCGGGTGGGCTCTCGTAGCGCAGGATCGTGCCCGCGGGCAGCAGGTCGAGCTGGTCGCGCAGGGCCTGCTTCACCGGCTCGCAGGAGTAGCCGAGCGTGACGTTCCACATGGACGACCGGGCGTCCAGGTAGCGGCGCCCGGCCCGGTCGACCGCGTAGTGACCGGTGCCGCTGACCAGGAAGCCGCCGGGCTCCAGGTCGCGCAGGGTCGTTTCCATGGGCAGGATTCCGTGCCACAGGTGGTAGGTGGCCGCGTCGATCATTCCGGCTCCCCTCAGTCCGCCGCGGCTGTGACGTTACTGACGGCTCCGGCGGCCGTCTTGAGCAATCCGCTACCCAACCGCCGGGCCCGCCGACCGGCGGTGGTGCTGACGAGGCACCGGAACGGCTGGGGCGCGAGGGCCTGGGAGGGTTCATGCCGCATCCAGTTGATCACGTTATGTTCCGGTTGGTTACCGAACGCTCCCAGTCGCTCGCGAGTGGTGATCGTGAACGCTTCCGGCGGGAGCGCTCCGGCTCACCCCGCGGCCCGCCTGCGGCCGCGGCCCCCGCGACGAGAGGACAGGCGATGGGAACGCCCGCTGCGACGGAAGACTGGCCGCTGACCGGCCGGGACAGGGTACTGGCCGACATCGGGGCCGCACTGGAAGGTGGCGGCGCCGTGCTGTCCGGCCGGTTCGGCGTGGGCCGGACCCGGCTGGCCCGCGAGGCGGTGGCCCTGGCCCGCGACCGGGGCTGGGCGGCCGAATGGGTCGCGGCCACCCGGGCGGCGGCGTCGGTGCCGTTCGGCGCGGTGTCGCATCTGGTCGCCGGCGTACCCGGCGGCGGCCCGGAGCCGCTGGCGTTCCTGCTGGCCGCGACCGGGACACTGGCCGCACGGGCCGCCGCGGCGCCGGGCGGCCGGCTCCTGCTGGCCGTGGACGACGCGCACCTGCTGGACGACGGCTCGGCCACGCTCGTGCACCAGCTGGCCGCCCGGAGCGTCGCGGTGGTGCTGGCCACCGTGCGGGACGGGTACCCCGCACCGGACGCGGTCACCGCGCTGTGGAAGGACGGCCCGGCCCGGCTGCTGCGGGTGCCGCCGTTATCTGATCCGGCGCTGGACCGGCTGATGCGACAGGCGCTCGGTGCGCCGGTGGACGAGGCCAGCCGGGCCGAGTTGCTGCGGGTGGCGGCAGGCAGCCCACTGGTGCTGCAGCTCCTGCTGGCCGACGCGCTGGCCGACCGCTCGCTGGCCCGCGAGAGGCACGCTTGGACCTGGCACCGCGAGCGCTACCAGGGGCAGGGTCTGGCCCGGTGGGCCGGCGACCTGCTGGCCCCGCTGCCCGGCCCGGTGCGCACCGTGGTCGAGGTCATCTGCTGCGGCGAGCCGCTCCCCCTCACGGCGCTGGACCGGCTGGTCGGCATGGCCGCCCTGGAACCGGACGCCGTCGACGCGGCCGAGCGGTCCGGCCTGATCGTGCACGAGCGGTCCGGGCCCGAGGCCACGCTGCGCCCCGGCCACCCCGGCTACGGCGAGGCCGTGCGGGCCCGGCTCCCGCTGGTGCGGGCCCGGCGGGTGCGCGAGTGGCTGGCCCGGGCGGGCCTGGGCGTGGGTGCCCCGGCGGGCGTGGTGGCCGGCCTCACCCACCGGGAGCGGGAGATCGCCCTGCTGGCCGCGAGCGGCCTGCCCAGCAAGCTCATCGCCGAGCGGCTCTGGCTGTCGGTGCGCACGGTCAACAACCACCTGGCCCACGTGTACACCAAGCTGCACGTGACCAGCCGGGGCCAGCTCGCCACCCTCGTCTTTCCCGCCGGGGCCTCCCCGGACGAGTCCTCTCCGGTGTCCTGACCACCTTCCGCCCAGGTAGCCGGCCCTTCTCCGGGGTCCGGCGCCGCGGCCACATTCCGGTTCACCCCCCATCACGTTCCGCGACGAATCCAGCCTTCTCAGCCACAAAACTGGCCCCTTACTGGCCTTTTACCACGTACCGGTCTTGACGGAAGGTTTTTCACGAGTTACGCTGAAGTGACTGTTAAGAAACTTTACTAATGGATCTGTTTCCGACGGCGCCGGGAAGCGCCCGGCCCGCAGGCCCGGGAGGACCTATGCGACACAGGCTCCCCGCGATCGCGGCACTGGCCGCCGCGATACTCACGGCTGGCATGACCGTGGTGTCGGCGCCCCCCGCGGGCGCCGCGGCCAACCTGCTGACCAACGGCGGCTTCGAGAGCGGCAACCTGTCCGGCTGGTCCTGCTCCTCGCTGGACAGCGTGACCGGCAGCACGGTGCACTCCGGTTCCTACGCCCTGGCCGGGGCGGCCTCCGGCTCCGACGACGCGCAGTGCACGCAGACCGTGAGCGTGCAGCCGTCCTCCAGCTACACCTTGTCCGGCTGGTTCGAGGGCGCCTACGTGTACATCGGCGAGAACGGCGGTGCCGACAACTGGACTCCGTCCGCCACGTCCTGGCAGCAGCTGTCCACCACGTTCGGCACCGATTCATCGACCACCTCGGTCACCGTGTACGTGCACGGCTGGTACGGCGAGGGCACGTTCTACGCCGACGACCTCTCACTGACCGGCCCGGCCGGGAGCGGGGGCGGCGGGGGCGGCACCACGGCGCCGGCCGCACCGGCCGGGCTGACCGTCACCGGCACCACGTCCAGCAGCGCGTCGCTGTCCTGGACCGCGCCGTCCGGCACCGTCAGCGGCTACTACGTCTACGAGAACGGCGGCCAGGTCAGCTCGCCGGGCGGTACCACCGCCACGATCAGCGGCCTGACCGCCTCGACCACCTACACCTTCACCGTCGCCGCCTGGAACCCGGCCGGCGTCAGCCCGCAGAGCGGCCCGGTCAGCGCCACCACGGCCAAGAGCAGCGGCGGCGGCAGTGGCGGCAACGGCGGGAACCTGCCTGCCCACGTGCTCATGGGTTACTGGCAGGACTTCACCAACGGCGCCACCCCGCTGACCCTGGCCGATGTGCCGGCCAGCTACAACCTGGTCGCGGTGGCCTTCGGCAACGCCACCACCACGCCCGGCCAGGTCACCTTCAGCCTCGACTCCACGCTGGCCGCCGACCTCGGCGGCTACACTCAGCAGCAGTTCATCAACGACATCCAGACCCTGAACTCGCGCGGGCAGGACGTCATCCTGTCCATCGGCGGCCAGAACGGCACGGTCAGCGTGGACGACTCGGCCAGCGCGAGCGAGTTCGCCAGCAGCGTCTACTCCCTCATCCAGCAGTACGGATTCAACGGGGTGGACATCGACCTGGAGAACGGGGTCAACCCGGCCTACCTGGCCCAGGCGCTGGACCAGCTGTCCGCCGACGACCCGGGCCTGATCATCACGCTGGCCCCACAGACCATCGACATGCAGTCCACCGGCGCCGACTACTTCCAGCTCGCCCTGGACATCAAGTCGATCCTGACCATGGTCAACATCCAGTTCTACAACTCCGGCACCATGAACGGCTGCGACGGCAACGTCTACGCCGAGGCCACCGAGAACTTCATGACCGCGCTGACCTGCACCGAACTCGAAGGCGGCCTGAGCGCCTCGCAGATCGGCCTGGGCCTGCCTTCCTCGTCCTCGGCGGCCGGCAGCGGCTACACCAGCCCGTCCGTGGTGGACAACGCACTGGACTGCCTGGCCACCGGCTCGTCCTGCGGGTCGTTCGTCCCGCCGTCCACCTACCCCTCCATCCGGGGCGTGATGACCTGGTCGATCAACTGGGACGCGTCCAACGGCTACAACTTCGCCGACACGGTCGCCCCCTACCTGTCCGCACTGCCTTAACCAGCCGGCCCGGCCGCCTTCCCGGCCGGGCCACCCTGACCCCGCCCCCGCCTGCCGCACCCCCGGTCCCCCTCCCCCGCCCGGAACGGGGTGCGGCAGGCCAGCGGGTTACCCCGCCCGGGGCCGCCCCGCCCGGGGCGGCCCCGGTGTGGACAAGGGCCCGCTCCAGCCTGGTCACGAGTCAGCCGGCGACGGATACTGGAGCCGGCGGCGCCGCTTTGCCCGTATTGAGCCGCCCGTACCGGGGGAGCGGCTATGCGGCGGGTCTGGCGCTCGGCTTCGTTCGTCTTCGCTGGCGCGGTTACGGCCGGGATCGGGGTGACTGTCCCGGCCGGGGCCGCTGTGATCCACTCCACCGTGATCCACCACGCCGGAGGCGGCCACACCACCGCGTCCGCCGGCTGGCACAGTGCCGGCTGGCACGGGGCGCGGGGACTCCCCGGGGCCGGTGCGCTCAACCAGGGCCGGAGCGCCCGCGTCTGGTCGGTGACCTGCCCCGCGGCGGGCGACTGCACCGTCACCGGCCAGTACACCGACGGCGCCGGCCACCACCAGGTGTTCGTGGCCAGCGAGACCAACGGCACCTGGGGTACGGCCGAGGAGCTGCCCGGCCTCGCCGCGCTCAACGCCGGCGGCGCGGCCACCCCAGGCCCACTGTCCTGCGCCTCGGCGGGCGACTGCACCACGGGCGGGAAGTACACCGACGGCGCGGGCCACCCGCAGGCCTTCATGGCCACCGAGACCAACGGCACCTGGGGCCAGGCCGAGGAGGTACCCGGCAGCGGCGCGCTCAACACCGGCGGGACCGCGACCCTCACCGCGCTGTCCTGCCCCGTGGCGGGCGGCTGCACCGCGGGCGGGACCTACACCGACGGCGCCGGCCACCAGCAGGTGTTCGTGATCGGCCAGGTCAACGGCGCCTGGGGGGCGGCCGAAGAGCTGCCCGGCAGCGGCGCGCTCAACCAGGGCGGCACGGCCAGCCTCAGCACGATCTCGTGTCCCACCGTGGGCAACTGCGTCACCGGCGGGGGTTACACCGACAACCTCGGCGGCATCCAGGCGTTCCTGGCCACCGAGACCGGCAGCGTCTGGGGTGACGCCGAGGGCATCCCCAGCGTGGCCGGCCGCAACGTCGGCTACGCGCAGACGAAGGTGGTGTCGTGCCGCTCGGTGGGCAACTGCACCGTCGTCGGCACGTACACCGACGGCTACCTCACCATCCAGTCCTTCGACGTCAGTGAGACCAACGGCACCTGGGGCACGGCCAGCAAGCTCCCCGGCACCGGCGGCCCCGACGCGGGCCCGGGCGCCACCGTCCAGGTGATGTCGTGCAGCGCGGTGGGCGACTGCAACGCGGGCGGCTACTACAACGCGCCGGACGACGCCGAGGCGTTCGTGGCCACCGAGACCGGTGGCACCTGGGGCAAGATCGCGGAGGTACCCGGCGTCGGCACCCTGGGCGACGCCCGCCGGACCAGCGTCACCGCACTGTCCTGCGCCTCGCCGGGCAACTGCAGCGCCGGCGGCTACTTCCACGTCACCGCCGACGGTACGGCCGCGTTCGTGACCGACGAGATCGACGGCGTCTGGCAGCAGGCCGAGCCGGTCCCGGGATTCGGCGGCGGCACCGCCTTCGCCGTCCACGCCGGGGCGCTGTCCTGCTCCCCCGCGGGCAGCTGCACCGCCGGCGGCGCCAACTACCGGGCCGGCGGCAGCCAGGCGTACATAGCCAGCACGGTGTCCCCCGCCCCGGCCGCCACAGTTCTGAATCACACCGCTACAGCTTCCACCGGCACCGCTTCCGCCAGTACGGCTGCCGGCGCGTGGGGCACCGCCCAGGAGGTCCCCGGCACCGACGTGCTCAACCAGGGCGACTACGCCATAGCCGACTCGGTATCGTGCCCGGCGGCGGGCGACTGCACCCTGATCGGCCAGTACGACGACAGCTCCGGCGCCCGCCAGCTGTTCGTGACCAGCGAGACGAAAGGCGTCTGGGGCCAGGCCGCGGAACTGCCCGGCATCGCCACCCTCAACGCGGGCGGACTCGCCTGGGTCGACGGGCTGTCCTGCGCCTCGGTGGGCAACTGCAGCGCCGCCGGAGTCTACGACTACGCCCGGCACTCCGACCACCGGCCCTTCGTGATCAGCGAGACCGACGGCGTCTGGGGCCAGGCCCAGGAGGCCCCCGGTATAGGCCGGCTCGACCAGGGCGGGCACGGTAGCATCGCCGCGTTGTCGTGCGCCTCGGCCGGCAACTGCGTCGCGGGTGGGGAGTACCCCTACGGCTCCGGTGACACCGAGGCGTTCCTGATCGACCAGATCCACGGCGTCTGGCACCGGGCCCACTTCATCCCGGGCATGTCCGAGCTCAACCAGGGCGGGGACGCCACCGTCAACACGGTGTCGTGCAGTTCACCCGGCAACTGCTCCGCGGGCGGCCGGTACAGTCAGCCGGGCCAGCAGGCGTTCGTGGTCACCGAGACCGGCGGCACCTGGGGCACCGCCGAGGAAGTCCCCGGCACCGCCGCGCTGAACGGGGGTGACGACGCGCAGGTCCTTTCGGTGTCGTGCACCTCGCCCGGCGACTGCGCGGCGGCGGGGTACTACTCCACCAACGGCACCCCCGACACCGTCGGTTACACCGTCACAGAGACCGGCGGTGTCTGGGGCACGGCCCAGCCCATCCCCGGCCTCGCCGCCCTCGGGCCGGACGGGAGCATGGCCAACACGGTGTCTTGCACCTCGGCGGGCAACTGCAACACCGGCGGCGAATACGGCTTCCCGACCTCCATCATCCCCGAGTACCAGGCGTTTGTAGCCACCGAGACCGGCGGCACCTGGAGCACCGCCGAGGCGGTTCCCGGCATCGCCCAGCTGACGGAAGGCGCCGACTCCAACCTCCTTTCGCTGTCGTGCACCTCGGCCAGCACCTGCAGCGCCGCCGGCGTCTACGGCAACGAGTACGTGTTCGTGGCCGATGAAGTCAACGGCACCTGGAAGCAGGCCGAAACGATCCCCGGCCCGGAGGGCAGCGACACCCTCATCGAAACCGGAGGGCTGTCGTGCGCCCCCGGCGGCAGTTGCGCCCTGGGCGGCCGGTACACCGACGACAGCGGCGCCCTGCAGGCGTTCGTGGCCGACCGGTCCTGACCCACACGCCCGGCGCATAATGGCATACAGCCGTTTCGCGTGAGGCAAGGTCGTGCCGGAACTTCTAGATTTCGATATCGCCGTCGAGCCGGCCGGTGACGGCTATCGCGCCCGTGTCCTGTCCTCGCCGGCTGGTGAGGCCCAGGCGGATTTCACCCTGCCGTTCACCGAGGAAAGCCTGACCATCCTCATCCTGCGGGTCGTCGGGTCGATCGGCCGGATCCGGCGGCGGACCCGGCGGATCCAGTCTGAGGAACGCGGGCTGGTCGAGGACTTCGGTGACCAGCTGTTCCGCGCGGTCTTCTCCGGTCCGGTCCGCGACTGCCTGGCCCGCAGCCGGATGGTGGCGGACAGCCGGGACACCAGACTGCGGATCCGGCTGCGGCTGCCCGGGGCGCTGGCCCACGTTCCGTGGGAGTACCTGCACGAGACGGGCTACGGTTTCCTCGGCCTGTCGCCGGAAACCGCGCTGGTCCGCTACGTGGAGATGCCCGCCCCGGTCCGGCCGTTCCCGATCCGCCCGCCGCTGCGGATCCTGGCGATGATCCCCGAGCCCACCGACGTCCCCGGCCTGTCCGGCGAGGAGGAATGGACCAAGCTCACCGAAGCACTCGGCGACCTCATCCACGACGGCCTGGTCGAGGTGGACCGGCTCGCGGCGGGCACGCTGGCGGCGCTGCAGCGCCCACTGCGCCTGCGGGAGTACCACGTTCTGCACTTCATCGGACACGGCCGCTACGACGAGGACGCCGAGGACGGGGCGCTGGCCCTGGAAGGAGCCGGCGGGCGGCCCCGGCTGGTCACCGGCTGCGATCTCGGCCTGATGATCCGGGGGCATCGATCGCTGCGGCTGGTCGTGCTGAACGCCTGCGAAGGCGCCCGCAGCGCCCGCGACGACCCCTTCGGCGGCGTGGCCCAGGCCCTGGTGCGCCAGGGCATCCCCGGTGTCATCGCCATGCAGTTCGAGATCTCCGACCCCGCCGCCCTGACGTTCAGCCAGTCCTTCTACCAGGCCGTCGCCGACGGCCTCCCGGTCGACCTGGCCACCCTCGAAGCCCGCCGCACGATGTTCGCCGAAGGCAACGAGCTCGAATGGGCCACCCCGGTCCTCTACCTCCGCTCGCCCGACGGCCGGATCTTCGCCCCGTCCCCCGAGGACCCCGGCCATCGCGCCCAGGAGGAGGCTGAGGGGCAGGCCCGCGAAGAGGTGGACCGCCGAGCCCGGGAAGAAGCCGAACGCCAGGCACAGGAAGAAGCCAACCGGAAAGCCCGGGAAGAGGCCAGCCGCCGGGCCCAGGAAGAGGCCGTCCGGAAAGCCCGCCATGACGCCGAGCGCCAGGCGCAGGAAGAAGCCGGCCAGAAGGCCCGGGAAGAAGCCGAACGCCAAACCCAGCTGATCGCAAATCTGCAGGCTCTGCTACGTGACCAGTTCAGCAGGAAGCGCTTCGAGACCGTTCTCGGTATCGCCGACCGGCTGGCCGACCTCGACCCAGCTGCCAGCGACCCCGACGGCCTGACGACCCGGGCGCGGCAGGAACTCGCCCGGGCCACGGCCCCCGCGGCCGAGACGGACCAGGCCACGCCCCCGGGCGCGGAACCTGAGGCAGAAGGGCCCCCAGGCCTGGTTTCCCTGCCCGCCACCCCCTCGGCCGCGCCGGTCTTCCGGTTCACCCGCGCCCTGACCGGCCATAAGGGCTGGCGCGACAAGAGCGTCAAGGATGTGGTCTTCAGCCCGGACGGACGGTGGCTCGCCACCGCCAGCTGGGACAAAACGGTACGGCTGTGGGATCCCCCCACTGGCAAGCTCCTGCGCACTCTGCACCACAGCGACTGGGCGCTGGCGGTGGCGTTCAGCCCCAACGGGCTGATGCTGGCCAGTGGTGACGCCGATGGCCGGGTAAACCTGTGGGCTCCCGACACCGGCCGGCATCTACTGGCCATGCACAGGACACCCCGGCACGTCAACGCGGTGGCGTTCAGCCCAGACGGAAACCTGCTGGCCAGCGGCAGCTCCGATTCAGCAGTACGGCTGTGGGAGCCCGTCACCGGCGACCTCAAGCAGACCCTGAACAGGGGCGGCCAGGTCAATACGGTGGCGTTCAGCCCAGACGGAAACCTGCTGGCCAGCGGCAGCTCCGATTCAGCAGTACGGCTGTGGGAGCCCGTCACCGGCGACCTCAAGCACACCCTGAACGGGCACAGCGGCAAGGTCGAAAGAGTGGCGTTCAGCCCGGACGGAAACCTGCTGGCCAGCTGCGGGCAGGATGGCGTACGGCTGTGGGATGTGGCCACCGGTGAGCTTTGGTGCAGCCTGGCCGGCTACTTGAACTGCGTAGCGTTCAGCCCCGACGGGCAACTGCTGGCCAGTTGCGGAATCGGCATGCAGCTGTGGGATGTCGCCACCGGCCAGCTTCGGCAGAAGCTGACCGGTCACGACGGCTTCCTCGATGCGGTGGCGTTCAGCCCGGACGGGCAACTACTGGCCGGCTGCGGTCACCAGAAGAAGGCTTGGCTCTGGGCCCGGGTGCCTGCCGGTGGTTAGCCGATCCCGGCGGAACGCCCGCCGGGATCGGACGCCAATCCGGCAAGCCCCAGATCCCTGGACCCGACTCCCCGGTCAGAAAATTCGCGATATAACTTGACCACGAAACGCGATAGTACTTACGGTCTCAGGTACGGGGCGGCGGGGACCAGGCCCACGGGAGGACAGACGCCATGACCGCGATCGAGATCCTGACCAAGCTCGGCACACCGGAAGGCCGCGCTGATCCCTACCCGCTGTACGCAGCCTTGCACGAGCTGGGCGAGGCGGTCGAGGCCGGCCCCACCGAAATCATCGTCGTCGGCTACGACGCCATCAACGGCGTGCTGCGCGACCCCGGCTTCCGGGTCACCGACGAGACCTACCTGGACCAGAACTTCCCGGGCTGGCCGGAGCACCCGGTGTTCGTGCAGGGCATGGACTGGATCCTGAACCTGAACCCGCCCCGGCACGCGCGCATCCGCAGCCTGATCACCAAGACGTTCACCGCACGGCGGATCGCCAGCCTCGAACCGGCCATCGCCAGCATCGCCGACGGCCTGCTCGACGGTATGGCCGACCGGGGCGCCGACGGTTCGGCGGTGGAGTTCATGCACGACTTCGCCTACCTGCTGCCAGTGACGGTCATCTGCGAACTCATCGGCATCCCGGAGAGCGACCGGGAGAGCTTCCGGCCGCTGGCCCGGGACGTGGCCGGGGTCTTCGAGGTGACCGACGCCGGCACCCTCCCGGTCATCAACGCCGCCGCGACCGAACTGCTCGCCTACTTCACCGGCCTGGCCGCGCAGCGCCGCAGCCACCCCCGGGACGACCTGCTCAGCGACCTGATCGCGGTCAGCGACTCCGGCAGCGGGCGGCTGACCAGCGCTGAGCTGCTACACAACCTCACGCTGCTGCTGGTGGCCGGCTTCGAGACCACGACCAACCTGCTCGGCAACGGCCTCAACGTGGTGCTGCACGACCCGCAGGCCGGCCAGGGCGTCAGGGACGGCTCGGTGCCGGCCGCCGCGTTCACCGGGGAAGTGCTCCGCTACGACTCCCCGGTCCAGCTCACCAGCCGCCTCGGCTACGACACCAAGGTCGGCGGGCTGCCCGTCTCCACCGGCACCGGCGTCACCACCCTGCTCGGCGCGGGCAACCACGACCCGCGCCGGTTCGCCCACCCGGACCGGTTCGACCCGCTGCGCCCGGACGGCGGCCCGCTCAGCTTCGGCGGCGGCGCGCACTTCTGCATCGGCGCGGCGCTGGCCCGGCTGGAGGGCTCGGTGGCGTTCGGCCGCCTGCTGACCCGCTTCCCGCGGATCGCCCCGGCCGGTGAGCCGGTCCGCCGCGACCGCCTCGTGCTGCGCGGCTTCGACGAACTACCGGTCACCGTCGCCTGACCGGGGCATCCTGCGCGGCCAGCGGGCAGTCCATCCGCTTCGCCATGACTCACTATTTAGCCTTCTCCTTGATCTGCTTGTAGAGTTCCGTACTCAGCTCCTGCAGAGCCTTCCGGTCCATGTCCTTCCAGACCTGCTCCACTGCGGCCAGGGCCGCCTGCATCTGCTCTTCCTCGGCGGCCTCACCCGGGGGTACCGGCGGCTTCTGGCGGTCCTTCCAGACTTCGGCCATCTTCGTGACGATGACATATCTGGTCTTGTCGGAGAGAAGCTGGCCCGCCAGGTAGGAAACCAGGGCTTCCTCGTTTTCCCAGTAGACGCTTTCCGCTTTGGACAGGAATTCGGCCAGACCTCCGGTGAAAGGCTGCTTCAGCCAATGGATCTGGCTGGCGAAGAATTCGTCGATCGTGGCTGCGGCGAAGCTGCCCACGACGCTCTTGACCGGCCCCAGGACCATGCTCATGAAGTAGCCGTAGCTGCCCTCCGGGCATTGCAGGAGGATCTGTTCGAGCCGGTCGCGCTGTTGCAGCGGCTGTTCCTCGTCTGTGACCAGAACGGACGACTGCCAGTCCCAGTCGCCGTAGATGGAGTTCCACTGGCCACCGATGTAGGTCAGGTACCTGGTGGTGAACCCTTCCCATTTCGGCAGGTGCTGCTGCACGTGTCCCATCAGCAGCGGGTTGTAGTACGGGAAGGTCGCCAGGCCGAAGCGCTCGGATATCCAGGTCACCTGCTGGTACTTCGCTGCGGCGGCAGCGTACTTCAAAATGCCCAGTGACGAGCGGGGGAAAAGATTTTTCTTGGTCAGCTTGTACCCGAAGTCGAAGTAGTTCTTGTGGAACTTTATCTTCTGGAAGACTTTTTTCATGGCCTGTCTCGTCTCAGCCGTGCCGGTTCCGGGTCATTCCTGGCTGAGCAGCGCCGCGTATCCGGCCAGGCCGGACTCGTTCGCCTGCTCACCCGCTGCGCAGAACCCCTCGGCGGCGGCGTACATCGCCTCCCAGGCCGCGTTGTAGATCGCCTCATTCAGTTCCGCCAGTGAGCCGGAAAGCCGTTGCTCCCTCAGTTCTTCGGTCAGGTTGGCCTTGACGACCTCCCACAGTTCGCGGGTGACGCTGGCGAACAGTTCCTCTTCCGTGGCCGTGATGACCTGCTTCGCGTCCTCGGCCAGCGCCGGCACCAGGACGCCGAGAACCTCCTCGTCGGTGGGCGGTACCTCCTGTGGCGTCTCACCAGTGGGGAGCTTTTCCTGCGGCTCTCCTCCGCTCAGGCCGTCCCCGCTGGCCCACTCACTGCTGCTGCCGTCTTCGCCGCTCAGCCCGATTCCGCTGTCGGTGGCAATCTCCTCCACCACTTCGATGATCTTCTCGGCGGGGGCATCCCTGAGGGTCTCGCTGTCGACCTTCTCGGTCATCACCTCGGCCAGCTTCTCCACCGAGTAGTCCTGGTCCAGCAGACCGGATATCGCCTTCCTGGTTTGCTGGGGCAGATCCAGGTCTGGATGGGTGTAGGCGTCAAGAAATTCGTTCATGGTCGCGTCGGACATGCCGCTGCGCTCCTTCCCGCGCCGCCGGTGCGCCGCCTGTCCAGGCTCCCCCCTGTGACGACCGGTGGTAATCGCGATGACCGCAGCGGTAGCGGCAGGTTCGGCTGCACGATCGGGCAGCCGGCACGCCGGCCAGCGCCATCTGGCCTGGGTGGAGGGTACGAGACTGCCCGGCCCGGTCGCGACGGCTGCCGTCGGCCGGGGATCGGCGGCGCCCAGCAGCAGGCGGCGCCGCCGGTCCCCGGCTCTGGACCTCAGGTGTTCTGGTCCAGGACGCGGGCGAGCGCGTCGCCCAGCACGCCGGCCGGGTCAGCGCTGCCGCCCGGGCTGCGCCAGGCCACGTGGGTGTCCGGGCGGACCAGGATGGCGCCCGCGTCGGTGATCTCCCGGACTCCTGCCCACCGGCCGTCGGCGTCGGCCCACTCCGCACCGTCGCCGATGCTGGCCACGGTGATCTGGATCGAGAACTTCTCCGCCACCTTCGTGGCCGCCTCCGCCCACGGCGCGCCGCCGGAGCCGGTGATCAGCGCGAAGCCGGCCGGGCCCGCCAGGTCGTGGGTGGACCGGCGCTCGCCGTTGCGTTCGATCCAGGCGTGCGGCAGCCGGTGCCCGGGCCGGGTCGTGGGGTGGTGCACGTCCCACAGCGGCGCGCGCGGCGGTGGCCCGCTGCCGTCCGGGACGACTGCGCCCGTCTCGTAAGCGAATCCGATCTCCACGTCGTGCGCCTGGCATTCGCCCCGGTGGGTGGCGAAGATCTCCGCGGACCTGGCCCGCTTGGCCACGCCGAACGGGCCGGGGTCGTAGAACGCGGAGAACATCTGCGAGCGGCGCTCCGGCGGGACGCGCGGGGAGAGGCCGATGGCGGTGTCCACGGCCAGCGCCAGGTGCGAGGACACCGACATCGCCCAGCCGACGTTGAACTGGCCGACCGGCCGCCGTTCCGCCTCGTAGGTGTCGAGCAGGCTGTCGTGGGCGCGGCCAGTGAGCACCGCGGCCAGCTTCCAGGCGAGGTTGTGCACGTCCTGGATGCCGGTGTTCAGGCCGAGCCCGACGGACGGCGGCTGACGGTGCGCGGCGTCGCCGGCCAGCAGCACCCGGCCGACCCGGTACCGGTCGGCGACCACCGCCTCCACCGTCCAGCGCGTCACCTTGTTCATGCTCACGTCCAGGTCCGGCACGCCGAGAACCTCGCGGATCCGGTCGGTGACCGCCTGCTCGTCCCGGGGGTCGGTCTGGTCCGCCGCGTTGAAGAACAGCGCCCAGTCCTCGCAGCCCTTCCCCCAGGTCGGTCCCATCTCGATCAGGGCACACGACAGGTCGGCCCGGTACGGATTGACGAACCAGGTCATGATCGTGCCGTCGTGCCAGTACGGCGACAGGTCGGCGGAGAAGTACGCGGTGGTGATGTCGAACAGGTTCTGCAGGCCCTGCATCTGCACGCCGAGGGCCGCCCCCACGGTGCGGCCACCGTCGGCCGCGATGAGGTACTGCGCCACGACCCGGCTGGTCTCCCCGGTCACGACGTCCCGGATCTCGGCGACGACACGGTCACCGTCGTCGGTGAAGCCGGTCAGTTCGTGCCCGAACCGGACACGCCCGGGATTGCGCTGCTCGGCGTACCGGCGCAGGATCGGCTCCAGCCGGATCTGCGGCAGCTTCGTGGGCATGATGGGCCCGGCGGCCGCGTAGGCCGCGCTCAGCGCACCGCCGCTGTAGCCGTCCATCTCGTGGATGATCTGCTGGTCCAGCGGGCCGTCGCCGGTGAGCGTGGTCTGCCAGCGCACCCGGCCGAACTTCTCCGTCGGCGCACCCCGCCCGGCCACCTCGTCCAGCCCGTGCTGGCGGAAGATCTCCATAGTGCGCTGGTTGACGTAGTGGGCCTTGGCCAGGTTCGACGTGCTCCGGCGCCGCTCCACCAGCAGGTGCCCGACACCGTGGCCGGACAGGAAGACGGAGGCGGACAGACCACACCCGCCGCCACCCACGATCAGAACCGGAACCTCGATGGTGTCCATCGGCCGTCCTTCCTGGTGACGCCGGCTCAGGCCGCGCTGAATTCTTTGAGCGCGTCGAACGCGGACAGCAGCTTCCGCG
>Ga0070737_10004240_pt1 | contig 14580 bp, 13 predicted proteins | sample Coa_R1_10_FD_66438 | JGI IMG/M metagenome (GOLD analysis project Ga0070737, IMG submission 66438) | Surface soil microbial communities from Centralia Pennsylvania, which are recovering from an underground coalmine fire - Coalmine... | ecosystem: Environmental > Terrestrial > Soil > Unclassified...
CGGCGCACAGCACCCGGGCGCCGTCCGGTCCGGTCACGTCCCACCCGCCGGGCAGCCGGACGACGCGGAAGCCCGGGAACTCCGCCGCGTCGCCGGGCCCCTGGCCGCCGGGCCCCTGGTCGCCGGGCCCCCGGTCGCCGGGCAGCGGGCCGTATGCGCTGGCGGCGTCCGCCCCGCCCCGGACCAGCGCCGGGGGGCCGTCGCCCAGCAGCAGGGCGCCGCCAACGATCACCCTGAACGGCCCGCGGCTGACCCGCTGGGCGCGGGCGCGCTGGCAGGAGGCGCAGCGGCAGCCCGCCTCGGGCCAGCCCAGGGTCCCGCCACTGCCCTGCACCCGGATCTCCACCGCAGAAGTATTACCAGTACCGGCCGGTGGCCGGTGAAAGCGTGCTACGCCTTTCAATATTTGCCTGATGGCAAATGTTGGGGGATGGGGGGCATAGAATGGGCAGGCGTTCCCCGTCCGCCCGCGAAGCTGCGCGGAGGCCTCTGGTGCTGATCGAAGACCTCGCCCGGGATGCGGCCGACCTGCTTTCGGTCGGCAATTCCGGCCAGATGAGGTCGCTGAACCGGCTGGCCGAGATGGCAGTGCGCGAGGTGCCGGGATGCTGCGGGGCCGCGGCCATGCTCTGGCGGGACGACGAGCTTGTGGGGCTGGCGGCGACGCACCCCGACCTGGCGGAGCTGGCCGACTTCCAGCTCCGGACCGGCCAGGGGCCGACGATGCAGGCCCTGCGTGACGGCGAGCCCGCCGGGGTCGCGGACACGCTCCGCGACACCCGGTGGCCCGGCTACGCGGACGAGGCGCTCTGCCGGGGGGTGCGCTCCTCGCTGGCTCTGCGGCACGAGTTCCCGCCGATGACCGTGGTCCTCATAGTGGCCAGCGTGCGCCCGAACGCGATAGACACCCAGCAGATCCCGCTGGCCGCGACGCTGGCGGCGTTCGGGGGGGCCATGCTCGCCAACGCGTCCGCCTACGGCGACGCGCAGCGGGAGGCCGTCCAGATGAGGAACGCCGTCGAGAGCCGGTCCGTGGTCGACCAGGCCAAGGGCATACTGATGCACGCCCACGGCTGTTCCGCGGCCGAGGCGCTGGAACGGATGCGGCGCGTCTCCCAGACCCGCCACGTCAAGGTCACCGACGTCGCGAAGCAGATCGTCGAGGCACACGCGGCATCTTCGCGCCGCTGAATCGCCGCCTTCCTCGCGGGCCCTGCGCCCGGCACCCGCCGCCCGGCCGGCGCGAATGGCGGTCGGGCCGGTAGATCCGCCGATTTCGGGGCAGCAGATCATCTGAGCAGGGCCGAACTGCCAGCGACGCGGAAGGGCTGTGATGAAGCGATCTGCTCCGGCGAGCGTGGATCTCGTGACCAGGTTCGAGGACGAGGCCGTCCCGTACCTGCATCAGCTCTACCCGGCGGCCATCCGGATGACCCACGGCCGGGAAGACGCCGAGGACCTCGTGCAGGAGACGATGGCCAAGGCGTGGGCGGCCTTCCACAGCTTCGAGCCCGGCTCGAACCTGCGGGCCTGGCTGTACCGGATCATGACCAACACGTTCATCAGCGGCTACCGGCGGCGCGACCGCACGCCCGTGCTCCTGCAGGAGGACATCGTCGACCGGGTGCAGATACGGACCTGGCCGTACGGCGTGAGCGAACCACGCTCGGCGGAGGCCGAGGCGCTGGACCGGATGCCGACCGAGGAGGTCCGCGAGGCCCTGCGCGACCTGCCCGAGCACTTCCGTACCGCCGTCTACCTGGCGGACGTCGAGGGCTACAGCTACCACGAGACCGCGGCGATCATGGGTACACCGGTGGGCACGGTGATGTCGCGGCTGCACCGGGCCCGCCGCGCCCTCCGGTCGCGGCTGGAACCGTCCCGGCAGGCCACACCGGCCCCGCGGGCCCAGCGAGGTTCTTCCCGCCGGGCATCGGCGGCATGACGAGGCGCCCGGCTCCGGGTGGAGCCGGGCGCCCCGGCGTCGCGGGGACGGGTCAGGCGGCGGAGAGTTCCTCGCCCGTGAGCTCGTCCTGGATGGCCTCGACCTCCGCCTCCAGGCCGGAGCCCGGCCGCCGGGCGTGGTCGTAGACCGAGACGGTCTCCCGGCCCACGCGATCCCAGGAGTAACGGGCGCGGGCCCGGTCCGCGGCGGCGATCCCGTAGCCCTCCAGCAGCATCGGGTTGGCCAGCAGGCGGCGGATGCGCCGGGCCAGCAGGGCCGGCTGACCGGGCGGGACGAGCATGCCGGTCGTGCCGTCCACCACGGTGTCGCGGTGACCGCCGATCGCCGAGGCCACCACGGGCGTGCCACAGGCCATGGCCTCCAGCGTGGCCATGCCGAACGGCTCGTACCAGGACATGTCCACCAGCAGGTCCGCGGAGCGGAGCAGGGCAGGCATGTCGCCGTGGCTGACCCGGCCGGTGAACATGACCCGGTCGGACACGCCGAGGCCGCCCGCGAGCCGGGCCAGTTCGCAGCAGGCGTCGTCCTTGCGAAGCATCTTCCGCTCCGGCCCGCCGACGATCAGAAGCTCGGTCTCGGGGATGTCGCTCATCGCGCGCACGGCCGTCTCCAGGCCGTCACGCTCAAGGTGCGTGGCCACGGCGACCAGTCGCGGCCGCTCGCTGCGCGGCGCCACGGGCCCGTCCGGGCTGAACTGCTCGGTGTCCACGCCGAACGGCACCACGCTGATGGCGCTGCGGGGCACGCCCAGCCGGGCCAGGTCGATCGTCTCGTCGGAATTGTTGGCCACCACGGCGTCCGCGCTGCGGGCGATCGCGCGCTCGAGCCTGCTGCGGGTGCTGTCATCGCCGTCGCTGGAACGGGCGGCGACGTGGTGCCGGCGTTCGGCCGCGCTCAGCGAATGGAACGTCTGGACCACCGGGATGTCCTGGTCACGAGCGCCGGCCAGCGCGGCGAGACCGCCGGTCCAGCACACGGCGTGCACGACGTCGGGCTGCTGGCCGCGCCAGAACTCGCCGAGCCGGGCCGCGAACGTGCGCATGTGCGGCAGAAGTTCCGCACCGGACAGGCCCTCGGCCGGGCCGGCGGTCACGTGCCGGACGGCCACGCCACCGGGAAGCTCCCCGTGGTCGGGAAGGTCGGCTGCGTCCTTACGGGCGAATACCGTCACGTCGTGGTCCTGATTGACCAGTTCGCGGGCGAGTGCGGTGACGCGGGTTTCCTGGCTGGCCGGCCTGGTGCCCGCCGAGTGCGTCAGAGGGGTGGCCTCCTCGGCTATTAGGGCGATCTTCATTCCTTCGCTCCTCGCGACAGAAGTGCTGTGGCTACGGCGGCCGGTCACGGCAACTCGCGAGAAAGGGAAACCACGATGCGCGGGGGAATCGAAGAGGAATCGGCGGTGCCGACGCCTGGCCCCAGCACGTCGCACGTGGTGCGAGTACGCCGGACGGCGCGTGCGTGCCTGCGTCGTAGGCACCGCTGTAAGACAGCATAGCCACTATTGCTGTCCGGCAAACATCGACCCCGGAACTTCGCCGATTCCTTTCCGCTGAGGAGTACGCGGCCGCCGAACGGCGGGATCTGCGCGCAGGCGGTGCCGCCCTCGCCGCGCGACCGCTGAACCAGGACGCGGCTAGCTGTTCTGCCCGGAGAGGGCTTCCCCGGCCGGCGGAGCCGGCCGGCGCATGTGCAGCCGGATCGTGGTGCCGTGCCGACCCGACCGGAGCTCGACCAGGTCACAGGCCTGATGCACGATCCACAGCCCGTGGCCGCCCAGCGTGCCGGGCAGTGGCTGGAGCCGGCCCACCAGCGGGTCCCTGATCTGGCCGCGGTCGTTGATCTGGCACACGATCTCGTCGGCGTCGTGCCAGACGCGCAGGGTGCCGGTCCCGCCGGCGTGCCGGATCGTGTTCGCGGCGATCTCGCTGACGCAGAGCACGAGGTCGGAGGCCCGGTGGCGCGGCAGCCCGGCGGCGCCGGCCTGGCGGGCCACCAGAGCGCGGACCGTAGTGAGCTCGTCGCGATAGGTGAGGGATTCGGTGTCATCCGGACACGGCGGCAGCGGCCCGCCGAGACCGGCCGGCAGCTCACCCGGGCCGCGGTAACCGGCGCTCGGCGTGACCGTGCCGGACGGGTCCAAGGCCTGGCCGCCATGCCGGACGGCGGGATGGGTGTGCTCGGCGTCCGCGAGGACGGCGGTGCTCAGCCGCCGGGAGTCGTACGGGCAGAGGATCGAGGCCGGGGCCTGACCGAAAGCCAGGTTGATCAGGGCTTCGTGCTTGGTGGCCTCGCGCAGTTCCGCGGCGGTCCGCTCCGCCCAGATCGGCTCGCCCACGTACCGGACGTGCCGTCCGCCGCTGGCGTCGATGAACGACTGCACGCGGGGGATGATCCAGGCCGGATTGCGGCCCATCTCGGTCATGTCGGCGAACGTGACGTCGGCGGCCCGTCCCCCCAGCGCGTCCCGCAACGGGCCGATCTTCGGCCCGGGAACGGCGATGAAGACGGGCTGGCCCGCGGCCACCCCGGCCGCGGCGAACGCGCCGAGAGCGGCCGCGTAGTCGCGGTCGTCGGAGTAGAAGAACGCGACGTGCCGAGCGGCGTCGGGCGCGGTAGCGGCCTCAGCCACTTCCCACCTCCGTGGCCCCGGGTGCCGGATACGGCGATGCCGACGCGGGCATGCCGGTAGCTCTGTCATTTACCGGTTCCACGATATGCGGCCCGTGGCAACGGCGGTCCTTCTCGCATCCTCTTTCTCGCGGACCACCGGCTGTCCGCGCGATGGGGGCTCAGTTCACCGGTCCACGCCGGCGGCCCGAGGCCCGTCCGGACGGCCACTGCTGGCGGGTGTACGGCTCGGTATCCCCGTAGCCGGGCGGATCCCGGTAGCCGGGCGGCGGATCCCGGTAGCCGGGCGGCGGCGGGACCACCCGCCTGATCCTGACCGCACGCGCCGCGACACCGTTGATCAGCGAACCGATCGCGATGCCGATCACCAGGTCAACCAGGGCCGTGGCGGCCTTCTGCGACCAGGGCGCGGTCGTGCTGAACGGGTACAGCACCATCACCAGCGTGGCCAGCGCGACGATCCAGGTGAAGAACGTCATCGGTCGTGGGGTGCTCACCAGCAGGAGGTGCGCGATGCCGGTGGCGATCAGCGCCGCCGCCGCGGCCACGAGCACCAGGTCGGTGGTGTGCGCGTCCCCGTACGCGCCCTCCTTCGAGGGGGCGAGCAGGGGGATGTTGAACAGCCAGCGGCAGATCACCACGCCCACCAGCGCGATGAGCGCCGCAACCACGGCGGTCGCGACCCCGCCCGCCCACAACTGGCGCGCGTCCACCACCGGACGTGACCGGGGCGTGCCCTCGTCGGGCATGATCGGCCTTGTCATTTCGACCCCTGCCTAGGTTGCCTGCCGCGTTGGGCGTATGCCTCGCTGCCCCAGCCGATACCCGGTCTTCTGGCCCGCAAACGGAGGGTCACCGCGGGCCCGGCCGGCCGCCGTGGTCCGCGGGGACGGGCAGCACCCGTCCCCGCGGGACCGCGTCACCATCGGTACCAGCGGCCTCCCTCACCCACCCGTACCACGAAGCCGATCAGCCAGATCAGCAGCACGATCGCGGCGATCCACCACAGGATGTGAAGGGCGAAACCCAGCCCGCCCAGGATGATCGCGAGAATCAGGACAAGCAGGATCAAAGTCACTTCCAGCCTCCGTGCCAGTCGTGCTCCCCGACCGGTCTGTACCCGCCGTGAGGCGCCCAAACGTCCCATTGATCCGGCGGGACCGCCGCCTCCGGCCGACGTTTTGGCTGGCCGGGGGAGAGGTAGAGAAGCCAGGAACGCGGGTGGCGGCAGTGCCGCAGTGAAAGCGGACGTGCAGACGAAGAAGACGTGCAGACGAAAAAGAGGCATGAGGAGACTGCGATGCAGAAAGTACGCGATGTGATGAGCGCCGAGCCGATCGTGCTCCAGCGACATCGGTCCATCGCGGACGCGGCCCGCGCCATGCGCGACAACGCGGTCGGCGTGGTCCTCGTGGTCGACGGGGAGGCGCTCTGCGGCCTGGTGACCGACCGGGACATCGTGGTCCGCGCGCTCGCCGAGTCGGCGGCGCCTGACACGCCGGTCGGCCAGGTGTGCACCGCGCACCTTGTCGCGGTCAACGCCGACGACGACGCCGGCGAGGCGATCAGGGTGATGCGGGAGCACGCGGTGCGCCGGCTGCCGGTCATGGACGACGGCCGTGTCGTGGGTATCGTTTCCATCGGGGATCTGGCCGTGGAACGCGACGAACGCTCGGCGCTCGCCGACATCAGCGCGGCCCGCCCGAGCCGGTAGCCGGCTTCCCGGTCACCGGGCGGGGAAGAATGGAGATGCCGGACCCCACCCGGGCGGCTCTAGCGGGCGGCCACGCGGGGACGCCCGGCCGGGCCACGCCGCCCGCGCACCCCACGCGGTCCGTGCGGGTTGCTGACCGAGATTGGACGGAACATGGCGCAGTCAGGAGGCATCGAACCGCCTGAGTCTGATCTCGCCGATCTGACCGCCCGGCGTGACGCCCTGCGGCAGGCCGCCGGGCTGCCCGGCACCGACCTCCGGCCGGTGCTGGAGGCGGCCTTCGCCGAGCTTGACGGGGCCATCGACGCGCTGACGACACAGCGGGCCCACACCGCCGCCCGGAAGGCGGAATCGTCGTCGGAGGCGATGCGTGCCGAGCGCAGGATGCTGCGGGCGGTCTTCGCCGACGCGCCCGTGCCGCTGTTCCTGCTGGAGCGGGACGGCACGGTCCGGCGGGTGAACAGGCGCGCGAGCGACATCATCGGGTCGCTGCCCGCCTATGCCGCGGGCAAGCCGTTCACCATCTTCGTCGACCTGCCGGCGCGTGCGGCGGTCCAGACCCAGCTGGTCGCGGCGGCCCGGACCCGCAAGCCCCGGCGGCTGGACTGTGTGCTGCTCGGCGCGGACGGAACCGTGCCGGTCAGCCTGTCCGTGGAGCCGGTCAGCCTGCCCGATGACGCCGACGTCCTGGTGGTGGCGGCCAGCCGCGGGGCCGTCGGCGGGGCCGGTGACGGCAGCGCCCAGGCCGTCGCGGCCGGAACGGGCGCGGGCGCGGCGCGGTCGGACGCGGCCACCGGAACCGCCGCGCCCAGGCCGCGGGCGCCGAAGCCGGGGCCCGGGCCGGGCCGGGCGCGAGGGGCCGGCCCGGAACGGCAAGACCCCGGCGCGGCCGCCCGGGCCGTGCGCTCCATGGCGCAGCGGATGGACCTGCTGACCTCCGTAACCCGGCTGCTGCTGGACAACAGCACGTTCAGCGAATCGCTCACCCTCCAGCGGTGCGCGCGCCTGCTGGCGGCCGAGTTCGCCTCCTGGGCGATCGTCGATGTCGTGCGCGGGACCAGGCTCCGGCGGCAGGCGGCGGCCGGCCCGCGCGGGGAGGAAACCGAATCGCTCGCCCGCGCCGCGCGTGGCGTCGACCCGGAGCCCGGCTCGGTGCCCTGGCAGGTGCACGAGACCGGCAAGTCGCTGCTCCAGGCGCGTACCGACGACACCAGCCTCCTCGGCGCCGGGCCGGACGGCGTGCCGCTGCTGATGAAGCTGGGCGCCGCCTCCATCCTGAGCGTGCCCATCGCGGACGCGGAGCGCGGTTACGGGGTGGTGACGCTGTGCCGCCGGGCCAGCGAGGGGCAGTTCCGCATCGCGGACCTCGGCCTGGCCGAGGAGCTGGGCACCCAGCTCGCCGTGGCCATCCGGGTGGACCGGCTGTTCCGCCGGCGTTCGGAGGTGGCCGAGGCCCTCCAGGCCAGCCTGCTGCCACGGTCCCTGCCCGACGTGCCAGGGGTCGAACTGGCCGCGGCGTACATGGGGGCGAGTGAGGGGCTGGACGTCGGCGGGGACTTCTACGACGTCTACCCGGTTCCCGGCGGCTGGGGGCTCGCGATCGGGGACGTGTGCGGTAAGGGCCAGGAGGCGGCCGCGGTGACCGCGGCGGCCAGGCACGCGATCCGCGTGCTCGCCCGCTCCGAGCCCGACCCGGTTGAGGTGCTGGTCAAGACCAACGAGATCATCGTGGCCGAGGAGGCGGGCGGCCGGTTCGTCACCGCCAAGACCGCCCATCTGGCCTGGCAGGGAAACACCCTGCACGTTTCTCTCGGCACGGCGGGTCACCCGGGGCCGGCGGTGGTGCGGTCGGACGGCCGGGTCGAGATGCTCGGCAGCGGTGGGCTGCCGCTCGGCCTGTTCCCCGACGCGCAGCCCGCCTCGGAGGCCGTGGACCTGGCCCGAGGCGACCTGCTGTTCTTCTACACCGACGGCCTCACCGAGACGCGCAGCCCCGACTCGCGCTACTTCGAGGAGCGGCTGACCGACGAGCTCGTCACGCTGGCCGGCCGCTCCGCCGCCGAGGTGGTGGCCGGCATCCAGGCCCGCGCCGAAGCCTTCTCAGCCGGCGAATCCCGCGACGACCTGACCGTCCTCGCCCTCCGGGTAACAGATCCCCCGGACGAAGGCTGACCCTCCTACGCCGGGGGCTCTTCGTAGACGTCTTCGGTTACTTCGGTGTCGGTCGGTCCGGCGGCGGGCGGCGGGGGCTCATCGGGCGGCGCCATGTCGTCGTAGCGGTCGGCGCCGTGGATGGTGGCGCGCTGGGTGGCCATCTCCTCCTCCGGCGTCTGCGCGGGCTCCTGCCACCGGGCCACCCCGGGGTCCGGCTCCAGGCTGGGCCGGTCGGGGATGTCCGCCTGCTGGTTGGCCGTGCCGGGGTTCCGCAGCACGTACGGCGGGTAGGCGGTCTCCTCGACCTGGGCCACGTTGCCGCGCCGGTAGCGCTTGACGTACACCCGCCGTCCCAGCCACTCGTAACCGCGCTTCGGTGTCACCAGCCCGATGATCCCGATGACCATGATCACGAAACCGGCCACGTGCAGGTTGAAGACCGACGTGTTGGCGGTCACCGCGAACGTGAGAATGGCGCCGACTGCGATCCAGAAGAGGCAGATGCCGCTCTTCATGGTTTCCCCTTCTTTCTGGAGAATGTCCTGGCCGCGCCCGCATGGTCACGGTGAGATGGTGGTAGCTCCGCCCGATCTGAGTGGAAGAGCGCCCGATTGCCGGTGTGGCGGACGTTTTGCACGCCAACGTTGTTTCCGGTGCCGCCTCTTTTATGCCGGCCAGCCCCGGTCATTTATGGCGGCCGGGCCGATCAGCGGAAACCCTCCATCTCCTCGTCCTTTTCTTCGTCCTCGCCGGTGAGCCGGTCCCGCAGGTAGCCCAGGGCCCGGGCCAGCAGCCGGGACACGTGCATCTGGGAGATGCCGAGCCGTTCGCCGATCTCGGCCTGGGTGAGGTTGCCGTAGAACCGCATGGTGAGAATGCGCTGCTCGCGCACTGGCAGCTCCTTCCAGTGCGCGCTCACGGCCTCCATGTCGAGCGTGTGCTCCACGTCGTGGTCGTCCTCGCCCAGCAGGTCGGCAAGCTGCACCGGGTCTTCCCGGTCGAAGATCGGCGCGTCGAGCGAGTAGGTGTGGAAGACCATGTCGGCGCGGCGTGCCTCAAGCAGTTCGTCCTCGGTCACGCCGAGGTGCTCGGCGAGTTCGCCGTCCTCCGGCGCGCGGCCGAGCTTGTGCGTGAGGTCCTCGGTGGCCTTCCGCACCTCAAGCAGGAGCTCCTGCGCCGACCTGCGTACATGCACCTGCCAGCGCTTGTCGCGGAAATGCCGCTTGATCTCGCCGCTCACGCACGGCTGGGCGTAGGCCGACAGGCTCCCGCCGATCTCGGGGTTGAAGTTGTTGATGGCCTTGAGCAACCCGACGTAACCCACCTGCATGAGCTCTTCAGCCGATTCCGGGCTGCCCCGGTACTGTCGGACACAGGATCGGACCAGCTTCTGGTACCGCTCGATCAGCGTCTCGCAGGCCGCACTCCGCAGTTCGTCCCCCCGCGGCAGCGCACGCACCATCCGGAGCAGTTCGTGGTCGTCGAGGTGGCTGAGTTCCTCGCGTTGCCCGCCGGGGGTACTGCCAGCGAGAGCATGTGCCATCGAGCCTCCACGGGACATCTGGAAAACATGCCGACCCACTCGTCGTGCCCGTCACACGGCCGATAAACATGCGAACCGGAATGTGGCCTGGCCGACTGTATGAGCTAGGTCACACAGCCGGCCAGGAGGGGGGGCATGAGAGGCGGAAGTACCGTCGCGAACGGTCAGGAACCCTTGCCCGGCAGGAATTCCTGGAGCTTCTGCCAGAAGCCGACCTTCATCACCTCGGACCAGTCGGAATCCCCCTTCATCAGCGAAGAGACCATGTTTTCCATCTGGTCCAGCGTGGCGTGCGGCGGGATCGGCGGCACGGCGGGATCGGTGACGAACTCCAGCACGTGCGGCCGGTCGCTGTTCAGCGCCCGCTCCCAGGCCGCGCCGACCCCGTCCGGCTTCTCCACCCGGTCCCCGCCGAGCCCGATGCTCTGCGCGAAGCCGGCGTAGGGGAAGTCCGGCAGGTGCTGCGACGGCAGGAACTGCGGCGCGCCCTCCATGGCCCGCATCTCCCAGGTCACCTGGTTGAGGTCCTGGTTGTTGAGGACCACGATGATCAGCCGCGGGTCGGTCCACTCCTGCCAGTACTTGCCGATCGTGACCAGCTCGTTGATCCCGTTCATCTGCATGGCGCCGTCGCCGACCAGCGCGATGACCGGCCGGTCCTGATGGCCGAACTTCGCCCCGATGGCATACGGCACGCCCGGGCCCATCGTGGCCAGGTTGCCGGAGAGCGAACCGCGCACGTCGCCGGTGAAGCGGATGTGCCGGGCGTACCAGTTCGCCGCGGAACCCGAGTCGGACGTGAGCAGCGCGTTACCGGGCAGGCGGCGGGACAGTTCGCCGAACACGAGCTGCGGGTTGATCGGATCGGCCGGGACCTGCTCCTGCCGCTCCATCACCTCCCACCAGCGCCCGACGTTCTTCTCGACCTTCTCCCGCCAGGACCGGTCCGTCTTGCGCTCCAGCCGCGGGATCAGCCGGGTGAGGGTGGCCCGGGCGTCGCCGACCAGGTTGACCTCGTACGGGTAGCGCATCCCGATCATCCGGGCGTCCCGCTCGATCTGGACCCCGCGCGCCTTGCCGAACTCCGGCATGAACTGGGTGTACGGGAAGCTGGAGCCGATCGTGAGGAGCGTGTCGCAGTCCATCATCAGCTCATATGACGGCCTGGTGCCGAGCAGCCCGATCGACCCGGTGACGAACGGCAGATCGTCCGGCAGCACGTCCTTGCCGAGCAGGGCCTTGGCCACCCCGGCGCCGAGCATGTCGGCGACCGCGATCACCTCGTCCCTGGCGTCCCGCGCGCCCTGCCCGACCAGGATCGCGACCTTCGAGCCGGCGTTCAGGACCTCGGCCGCCCGGCGGAGGTCCTCGGTGCCCGGTGTCGTCTCGGGCTGGGTCAGGCCCAGGCTGGACGGGACCATCTTGAACGCGTGGGTCGGCGCGCTGTAGTCCAGTTCCTGGACGTCGGACGGGATGATGATGGCCGTCGGCGCGTGCTGGCTGATGGCGGTGCGGATGGCCCGGTCGAGGACGTTCGGCAGCTGCTCGGGGACCGTGACCATCTCCAGGTACTCGGACGCCACGTCCTTGTACAGGCTGATCAGGTCGACTTCCTGCTGGTAGGAGCCGCCCATCGCGCTCCGGTTGGTCTGGCCCACGATCGCGACGACGGGCACGTGGTCCAGCTTGGCGTCGTAGAGCCCGTTCAGCAGGTGGATGGCGCCGGGCCCGGACGTGGCCGCGCAGATGCCGACCTTCCCGGTGAACTTGGCGTACCCGACCGCCTCGAACGCGGCCATTTCCTCGTGCCGGGCCTGCACGAAGACGGGTTTGTTGTCGGCCCGGCCCCACGCGGCGAGGATGCCGTTGATGCCGTCGCCCGGGTAGCCGAAGACACGCTCGACCCCCCATTCCCGCAGTCTGGTGAGCAGGTAATCCGCGACCTTCGTCGCCATGGTGCTTCCTCCAGTTCCTGGCGTTCTCCCGCGCCGGGCACCGGCGGGGGCGGATCGCCCGTGACAGGCCGTTCCCAAACGCGGTTCCGCCTTGCAGGCATAACTCCTGGTACCTGTGTGCGGCGGTCTCAAACGTCCGGCGCCGGGGCGCCGCCGGCGTCCGCCCGTCCCGGGGGGCACGTTGAGCACGCAGGAAACGGCATGTGAGGGTGGGAGACGAACTTTTGAATCGGGAGACGGGGGTAGGTGAGCGAACATGACAACCAAGGGACCGCACGGCGACGAGACCGAATCATGGGTGAACCAGCGGCGGGACGAGCCGATGCCCGCGAGCCATCACGACGATCCCGACCAGGCCGCGGTGGCGCGCAACGAGGAGCATGCCGCGGCACGGGCGAAGGGCAAGCCGACCGGCAAGGACGACCCGGCCGGCCCGGAACGGCGCCAGGGCCTGGCACCCGGCGAGGACGACGGCCCGGGCAAGGCGATACGCGACATGATGCCCGGCGGGCCGGACCCGCAGGGCGACGTGCAGGACGCGCCCGCGGTGCAGGTCGCGACGGCTGAAGACGCCGGGGACGACGGCGGCGACCGGCCGGGGCCGCCCCGGTTGATGAGCAACGCCGTGCCCGGTAAGCCTGACGGGGAGGTCGACACCCGGCCCTAGGCCGCGGCAGCCACGGGAGGGCGATCCTGATGACCAAGGCCGTTCGCGCGGAAGCCCGCCAGCGTTCGGGAAAATCTGAGAAAGCGGCGCGGCGGGAAGAGGGGGAACTGCCGGACTGGGTCGAGCCGGAGCTGGCCACGCTGACCCGGGACCGGTTCTCCGACCCGGCGTGGCTGTTCGAGCGCAAGCTCGACGGTGAGCGCTGCCTGGCCTTCCGCCAGGGCCCGCGGGTGCGGCTGGTGACCAGGAACAAGAAGGAGGTGGCCACCAACTATCCCGAGCTGGCCGACGCGCTCGGCGGCCAGGACGGCGACGGCTTCATCGTGGACGGCGAGATCGTCGCGTTCGAGGGCAGCCGGACCAGCTTCGAGCTGCTGCAGCAGCGCATCCACGTCGCCCGCCCCGGGCCCGAGCTGCGCCGCCGGGTGCCCGTCTACTTCTACCTCTTCGACATCCTGTACGCCGGGGGTGAGGACGTCCGCGGGCGGCCGCTGCGCGAGCGGAAGGACATGCTGGCCGGCCTGTTGTCCTTCCGCGACCCGCTGCGGTTCACCGAGCACCGCGACCGGGACGGCGAGGAGTTCTACGAGCAGGCCTGCCGCCTCGGCTGGGAAGGGCTCATCGCCAAGGTGGCCGACTCCCCGTACCGGGGCGGCCGGACCCGGGACTGGCTCAAGTTCAAGTGCCAGTCCGGCCAGGAGTTCGTCATCGGCGGGTACACCGACCCGCAGCGGTCGCGGGTCGGGTTCGGGGCCTTGCTGCTCGGCTACTACGACGCCGACGGTCACCTGGCCTACGCGGGCAAGGTCGGCACCGGGTTCGACACCAGGACCCTGCTCAGCCTGCACGACGAACTGGCGGGCCTGGAGCGCGACCAGCCGCCGTACGACCGGGGCGACCCGCCCCGGTCGGGCGTGCACTGGGTCGAGCCGCAACTGGTCGCGCAGATCGCGTTCTCGGAATGGACCCGCGACGGGCAACTCCGCCACCCGCGGTTCCAGGGCCTGCGGCGGGACAAGGCGGCCACCGACGTCGTGCGGGAGGTGCCGACGTGACCTCCTTCGAAATGCGCGAGCACGAGGCCGTGGCCGGCGGCATCGCGGTCAGGCTGACCAACACCGGGAAGGTCCTGTTCCCCGGCGACGGCATCACCAAGGGCGAGCTGATCGAGCACTACGGGAACCTGGCCGGCCGGATGCTGCCGTACCTGCGGGACCGGCCCATCGCCATGGCGCGGTACCCGGACGGCATCGACCACCAGCGCATCTTCCAGAAGAACCCGGCCGATTACTTTCCCGGCTGGATCACCAGCGTCGAGGTCGGGAAGCAGGACGGCACGCTCCGGCACGTCGTCTGCGACAAGGCCGCCACCCTGGTGTACCTGGCCAACCAGGCCTGCGTCGAACTGCACGCGTTCCTCAGCCGGGCGGACAGCCTGAACTGCCCGGACCAGATCGTGGTGGACTTCGACCCGCCGGACGACGCCGGTTTCGGCGACGCGAGACGCTGCTCGCTATGGCTGCGTGACCTGCTGGCCGGCGAACTCGGCCTCACCTGCTACGTGAAGACCACGGGCGGCAAGGGCCTGCACGTGCACGTGCTGCTGAACCGGCACGCGGACTTCGACGCCGCCCGCGAGTTCGCCCGCGATGCCGCGACCGTGCTCGCGGCCCGGCACCCCGATGTGGTCACCGTGGAGCAGCGCAAGGAGGCCCGCGGCGGCCGCGTCTACGCCGACGTCATGCGCAACGGCTACGCTCAGACGGCGGTCGCGCCGTACTCGGTGCGGGCCCGGCCCGGCGCCCCGGTGGCCACGCCGCTGCACTGGGAAGAGGTCGAGGACCCGGGGCTGACCGCGCACCGGTTCACCCTGCGGACCATCTCCGCCCGGCTGGACGAGACGGCCGACCCGTGGGCCGGGATGACCCGGCACCGCTACGACCTGGTCGCGGC
>Ga0070737_10004241_pt1 | contig 14575 bp, 17 predicted proteins | sample Coa_R1_10_FD_66438 | JGI IMG/M metagenome (GOLD analysis project Ga0070737, IMG submission 66438) | Surface soil microbial communities from Centralia Pennsylvania, which are recovering from an underground coalmine fire - Coalmine... | ecosystem: Environmental > Terrestrial > Soil > Unclassified...
TCAGGGAGGGGGGCTGGTGGGGGTCGATCCCGCCGAGGTCGACGAGGACCTGGTCCGAGACGTAAGCGAGCTCCTGAGCCGCCTCTGTGCCCGGCACGACGGCCGGCGTGCCGCCGCCCATCGGGCGGCCCGGGCGAGGGCCGCGCTCCCGCACGATGGCCCGGAGGGGTGCCCCACGAGGGTTCCCCATCGGAGCACGCTCCGATGGGGTCCCCCTGGGAGGGCTCGGAGCTGGTGGAGGCCGAGCGGTGCCTCCCCAGCTCCAAGAGGGGTCATCGCTGCGGTGGGATCCAGGCCATCGGCCGGGCTGAGCGCTGGGCGTGCGACGGCGGTGGGAGCGCCGCCAGCGCGATGGCCACGCGGCGGTCGACCTGGGCGAGGTCCTCGCCCGGGGCGCCCCGTGAGGGGTGCTGCTTGGGCGCTATCGCTCTCTCTGCGGCAGCGGTAGCCCAGCCCTGAGGTGGTCGTGGAGGACCTTCGCCATCCCGGCTGGTGGGCCCGCAACGACCGTGCCGGCCATCGGGGGCCATGGCCCTCTACCCTGGCCGGGGGTTGAAGGGCGTCTCACCCCTCCTCGCCTGGGGCGGGCGAGCCGTCGGCCCTGAGGTGGATCACCTCCCCGGCCGTGACCTTCGTGCCCCCCACGATCAGCGAGCCGTCCATGGCGATCGCCTCGGCTATCCCCTCCAGGGCGCCCCCTGGCAGCTCCACCCGGACGCGCCGGCCCAGCGTGTCCGAACGCTCCCGCCACGCGGCCAGCACCGCCTCGGCAGAGGCCTCGAACCAGTGCCGAAGCTCCTTCCACAGTCTCTCCAGCAGCACGTCCCGATCGGCGCCGAGAGCCGCGGCCCCGGGCGGGGCCCAGAGGAGGTTGATGCCGATGCCGACCACACAGGTGTCGCCATGGGCCTCGATCAGGATGCCTCCAAGCTTGCGTCCCCCCAGCAGGAGGTCGTTCGGCCACTTGAGCCGCACCTCTCCCCCACAGGCGTGGGCGGCAGCCACCCCGGCCGCCAGCGAGGCGAGCGGCCGGCGTGGCTGCACGAACGACGCCAGCAGGGCGCTCCCCGGGGGAGCCTCCCAGCGTCTGCCCAGCCTGCCCCGGCCGGCGGTCTGATGGTCGGCCACCACCACCGAGCCGGCGGGCAGGCCCCGGGCCACGTCCTGGGTCGAGGTCACCTCCGCAAGCCGGATCGGATCCACCGTGCAGGTATGGTAAGCGTCGATGGGCGGCGCCATGGCGTGCTGGACCGTACGACGCCCGCTTCGAGCGGGTGTGCCGTCGCCGCTCGAGCATGGGCCGGTGGGGGCGCAGACCCAGGCCGGCCGCTGGAGGATGTGGAGGCCATGCCAGACAAGGTGAGGCATCGACGACCGGATGAGAGGAACGGCCCCTTCGGGCGTGGACTGGTCTTGTCCCCGGAGAGAGCCCTGAGCCGATGAAGATCTACCGTGCCGTCACGTTGGTCCTCATGATCCTGCTTGGGGTCGGGCTGGTCGCGGTGATGACCGTCTATGGGGTGGCGACCCTGGATCAGGCGAGCCTTTTGTCCCTGGTGGCGGTGGTGGTGGTGGCCCTGGCCGCCGGGGTCGCCTTCAGCTGGCGGCGGTACTTCCCCCGTCGCCGATGAGCGTGCATCCCCTTCGGCTGGGCTGGAAGGCCTCGGCCGAGCAGTTCGGCCCGCGGGAGCTGGTGGAGCTGGCCGTGCTGGCCGAGGAGCTCGGCTTCGACAGCGTCTGGGTGAGCGACCACTTCCAGCCTTGGCGCCATACCGATGGTCACGCCTTCTTCTCCCCCGCATGGCTGGCCGCGGTCGGGGAGCGGACCCGACGTGTGACCCTGGGGACCAGCGTCCTCACCCCAACCTTCCGGTACCACCCGGCCGTCGTGGCCCAGGCGTTCGCCACCCTCGGGGTGCTCTATCCCGGCCGGGTCGTGCTCGGGGTCGGCACCGGGGAGTCGATGAACGAGGCGCCCGTGGTCGGGATCGAGTGGCCCGACTTTCGGGAGCGATTCCGACGCCTGAGCGAGGCCGTCCGGCTCATCCGCCGGCTCTGGACCGAGGAGTTCGTCGAGTTCGAAGGAGAGTACTACCGGGTCTCGGGGGCCACGGTGTACGACCGCCCAGAGCGGCCGCTTCCGATCTACGTCGCCGCCTCCGGCGAGGTCGCGGCTCGCTTCGCCGGTCGTCGCGGAGACGGCTTCATCTGCACCTCCGGCAAGGGCATGGACCTCTATCGGGACCGCCTGCTGCCGGCGGTTCGAGAGGGAGCTGAGGCAGCAGGTCGGGACGTCGAGGCTCTGGAGAAGACGATCGAGGTGAAGGTGTCCTTCGACACTGACCTGGCGCGTGCGCTGGCCGACACGCGCATCTGGGCCGCCCTCGCCCTGTCCCCGGAGGAGAAAGTCGGCGTGCACAACCCGCGGGATATGGAGGAACGGGCCAAGCGGGTGGCCCATCCAGAACGGCGCTGGCTGGTCTCCAACGATCCCGACCAGCACGTGGAGCAGATCGCCCCGTACCTGGAGCTGGGGTTCACCCACCTGGTCTTCCACCATCCCGGTAACGATCAGGCACGGTTCCTACGCCTCTACGCGAGAGAGATCCTGCCGAGGCTCAGGCAGCGCTGGGGATGACCCGCTCGGAGCGCACGACCTCCTCCCCCAAGGTTTGGGTGGTGGTGCTGATCAAGGGCTTCGATGAGGCCAAGCAACGCCTTCGCCCGGTCCTGGAGCCGGCCGAGCGCCGCGCCCTGGCCGAGCGCAACGCACGTCTGGCGCTGGCGGCTGCGCGGGCCGGTGACCACGTGCTGGCGGTATGCGGGAGCGAGGCGGCCGCGCGGATGGCCCACGATGCCGGCGCCGAGGTGCTCTTGGAGGATCGCCCGGGCGGCCAGAACCTGGCCGCCCAGCGCGGCATCGAGCACGCTCAGGCCCATGGGGCCGGGGCCGTCCTGTTGCTCTCCAGCGATCTCCCCCTGGTGCGCCGAGGTACCATCGCGTCCATGCTGGCGGCGGCCCGCGGGATGGGGGGAAAGGCAGCGATGGCGGCTCCAGCGGTTGGCCGTGGAGGGACCAACGCCCTCTATCTCTGCCCGCCCGATGCGCTCGGCCTGCACTTCGGTGACGACTCGTTGGAGAAGTTCGCCAGAGACGCGGCCGAGCGCCGGGTACGGTTCCAGGTCTACGAGTCCCCGGACCTGGCCCTGGACCTCGACGAGCCGGCCGACCTGGAGGAGTTGCGTCGGTTGGTGGGGTGAGTCGCGTGCCTCCCGCCCGTGGCGTCGAACTGAGGAGCGAGGGCGTCTCGATCGTGGGGATCCGGGGGCTGCCCGAGGTGCAGCCCGGGGATGACCTGGGGGCTCTGATCGCGCTCCATGCCTCCCGTCACGGCGGTTTGCGCGACGGTGACGTGGTGGTCGTGGCCCAGAAGGTGGTCTCCAAGGCGGAGGGGCGCCTGCGCGACCTGCGGCGGGTGGAGCCGAGCGAGGAGGCCCGGCGGTACGCCGAGCGGCTTGGCCACGATCCTCGGTTCGTGCAGGTGGTGCTCGACGAGAGCGTGAGGGTGGTGCGGGCGGAGCGAGTGCTGATCGCGGAGACCCAGCACGGGTTCGTGTGCGCCAACGCTGGGGTAGACCACTCCAACGTCCCTGGCCAGGAGATGGTGTGCTTGCTGCCCCAGGATTGCGATGGGAGCGCGGCCCGGCTACGCATGCGCTTGCGGGAGCTCACCGGCCGGGAGACCGCGGTGATCGTGGCTGACACCTTCGGCAGACCCTGGCGAGTCGGCATCGTCAACGTTGCCCTGGGAGTGGCAGGGCTGGCGCCGCTCATCGACTATCGGGGGAGGCCGGACGACCATGGGCGGGAGCTGAGGTCGACGGTGGTGGCGGTGGCCGACGAGTTGGCGGCGGCGGCCGAGCTGGTCATGCGCAAGACCGATCGGGTGCCGGTGGCGGTGATCCGGGGCTGGCACGCGGAGGCTCCGCCTGGCCGGGGCCGAGATCTCATCCGCCCCCCCGAGCTCGATCTTTTCCGTTAGCCCCCGAGGCGCTCGCCGCAGGCCGGGCTCGCAGAGCCTCCTGGCGATGGCTCTGGCCTGGCCGCGGTCGCGCGCCGGAGCGGCGAGGGCGACGCCTCACCGACGAGGTCAGAGGTAGTCAGCGAACGGTCGCCACCAGTCGCAGCCGGAGCGCGAGCAACGCACCAGCGGGCTCGTGCGCCCAGCCCTGACCTTGGGTGGGGCCCCACACCGCTCGCAGCTTGCCCGCACCGCGGCCAGGTGCTGGGCCGCCGTCTCCACCGTCCAGGCCTCCGGCTCCCCACAGCCCTCGGCCACGCACCGTGGTTCGAGGCCGTGGGGGCCCTCGATGGCCCAGAGGGCCCCACCACAGTGGATGCAGGGGGGACCGAGAGGGCCCCACTCTCGCTCCCGGGGCGTGGGGGTGGGGCAGCCCTCGTCCTCGGGGACCAGGCCCACCAATCGGCCCAGGTGGAGGGTTGGGGAGGGGAGGGCAACGTGGAGCGCCCAGCCCGGTTCCGGCAGCTCAAGCCATATCTCTTCCCGATCACGGATCAGCGTGTTGAAGGGTGGACGTGTCCCCAAGAAGAGGCTGCCGGGGATGGCGTGCCACTCCCGAGGAAGCCCTGTCCCGTGGACAAGGATGGAGGCTCCCCGCTCGCTGGCCTCGCGAAGCCAGCTTGGCGGGGGCAGGGGCACCGCCAGGCCGATCCTCAGCTCCCGGCCGGTCGCGGCCGGTGAGGCGACCTCGAGGACAGGGCCGCGCCGCACGTCCACGACCTCCAGCAGACCGACCTGCTCGAGCTGCTCGGCGATCGCCTCGTAGGTGAGGAAGCTGGGCCGTCCCTCCTGGCCCAGCTGGTAGAAGAAGTCGAGCAGGGCGTCGCCCGGCCTCGACATTTCCCGCAGCCAGGTCTGGTCCGCGACCACCATGAGCTTGCCCCGGGCCTGGCCGAGCGCCCGGTTGAGGACCTGACCGGCCCGTGACCAGGCGTCGCCGGCCAGCAGAGGTCCCAGGGGCCGTTGCGGCGGGGCGCAGACGAGATCCAGGATGACCACATCCGCGCCCGGATCCTGCTCGCCTCCCACCGTCGACACCCGGACGGCGCCGCTCCAGCCCAGGTCCTCCACCAGCAGCCGTAGGAGGTAGGCCTGGGCACGATAGGGGGTGAGGATGGCGATCGAGGCGTGGTGCGGCAAGGCTCCTGCAGCCAGGAGGACGTCCACGATGGCGTGGGTCGGGTTCAGCCGCGATTGCCCGGGACGAGGCCAGCTCCAGAGGCCGACTGGCGAGAGGGCGTGGGTGTCGACCACGACGATGGCGTCGCGAGGGCTCGGCGGCCGCTGGGCGATGGGGACGGTCGCCCCCTCGATCCCGATGCCATCGAGGAGACGGCCGCCGTAGAGGGCCCGGGAGGCCACCTGGGAGATCCGGGGGTGCATTCGGTACTGGCGCTGGAGCGTCACCAGGCGGCGCTCTGGGCGGCCGTAGCGAACCGCCCGACCGATGCCGGCGTGGTCGAAGAGGTGGCTCTCAAGCCACCGGCGGGCGGCGTCGGTGCGGGAGGTGGTCGATGGTGGCTGGCCGCGGAGGTCGCCGCAGGCGACGAAGTGCTGGTCCGCCATCGCGGCCATCAGCAGCGCGAATGGGGTCGGGACGAGGTCCGCATCCTCCAGGATCACGAGGTCGGCGCGGAGTCCGAGGAAGAAGCCATCCAGCAGGACCCTGGCCAGCGCTGCCCCCAGGACTTGGCGGCCAGTGGCCAGCTCTCGCTCCCAGGCCGCCACCTGATGGGCCACCGCCCTCAGCTCCTGCCGTGCCCGATCGAGTTCCAGCGTCCCGGCACGGTGGGTTGTGAGCGCCGACCGGCAGCGGTCGAGACGTTCCATCAGGTCGGGCTCGGCGCTGGGGAGGATGGTCTCGGCCGTGAGCCAGGGATGACGACGAAGCTCGGGGTTGCGGGCGGTGCCCAGCCGGAGCGCGCGGCCCTGGCCCCCGGCCGCCTCCAGCTCGCGGGCGATGGCCAGCATGGTCGAGTCCAGGGTCGTGTTGCGCTCGGCCACGACCAACACTCGTTGGCCACGCTCACTGGCCTCCCGCACCAGACGGGCGATGACGGTGGTCTTCCCCGTCCCGGGTCCTCCCCACAGGAAGGTGGCCGGGTTCTGCAGAGCCTGGTCGACGGCCAGCGACTGGTGCTCGTCGAGCCTGGGTCGGGGGCCGCCCGCGGACGGGGTAGCGGTCAGCACCCAAGAGACCCCAATCGCTCGCAGCGGGCGGCCACTCCCCGAGGGCCCCTCGGCCGCGGCCATCGCCTCCAGCCGGTGCTGGAGGGCGTCCAGGAGATGCCATCCTTCGACCCGAAGGACCGCCCGTCGGGGGGGCGCCTCCAGGCGTTCCTCAAGCTCAAGCAGGAGCTCGAAGCCGTCGGTGGTCACGATCGAGCCGGGGACGCTGGCCTCGGCGGCCTCCAGCCAGACGCGGCTGGCGTCCGGGGCCCGGATGTCATCCTGGACATGGAACTCGTAGAGCCAGCCTCGCAGCGACCGGTCGAGGAAGCGAGCCTGTCCGAGACGAACCCGGTCGCCGCCCCGCCGTCGTTGGATCTGGGTCTCTTCCCGAAGGACGGGCGCCAGCTGCGGGAGCAGCTCTTGGAGGATGGCTCGGGGCATAGCCGCCTTCAGGCTACCCGGTCATGGGAATCCATCGGTGGTCAGGCCGCGCGGGGCAGGTCGGGGCTAGGTCACCGGCTGTGGGTGGCTCGCTCGGACCGGAGGGCGCGCTCGAGCCTGGCCACATCCTCGGCGGTCAGGTGGAGCGGAGCGTCGAGCAGCCGCATGCCCCAGGCTGGAGGCCTGCCGGCGAAGCTCAGCTGCTTGAGGACCTCAAGGAGGGGAACGGCGCATCGCCGCTCCACGGTGATGGGCCGTGCGACCGTGAACCGCTGGTCCCCTCGTGGCTTCCAAGGGCTGCGGTCGAGGTGGCGTACCGGCCCGGTGACCCTGACCACGGCCCGGAGCTCCTGGACCCGCGGCAGCTGGTGATCGACATGCTTCCGGTTGACGTAGACCCATACGCGATCCCCCTCCGCCATCCGGTTCAGCCGCCGTTCGGCGTTCCGTCCCAGTCCCAGCAACCCCTCGCGGGCGCAGATCTCCCAGTTGTCCTCGCTGAGGACGACGAGCCAGTCGTTCATCGCCTCCCATGATGGGCGATCGTGCCGGCCTCGCCCCCTTGCTCGATGGCGGATGGCGTGCACGAGGACGGGATCCATCGGCCTCCGGGGAGTCCCCCTCGACCGCCCCTCCCGGGCCTCGCGGCATGATGACCAGCGACCTTGCCGCGGCTGTCTGCCCGGAGGTCGCTCGACCTCTCCCGCCCAGGTCCCGGCCCCCTCCCCCGTCGACGTGGGGGGCTCGCATCCGCACGATGCCCGACGGGGCCGCATCGAGATCCTCTACGATGAGGCATCACCCCCGCTGGTCTCCCGGCCGTTGCCATCGATTGAGCGACACATGAGGCGAGCGACGACCATCTCGTCACCAGATCGTGACATGCGCATCCCGAGGTCGGTCCGTGGTTGACGACGGCGCTTCCATCCGGGTGCGGACGCGCCACGCCGAGTTGACTCTGGAGGAGATCGCCTCCCTCCTCCCTGGCACGGGCGAGGTCATGGCCTCGGTGGCGCGGTCGTTTGGCTCTGCCTGGCACGCCGCCGGCGGGGGTAACTGGGGGTTGGCTGCCTACTTCGTCCGCCGTGTCCGGGGTCAGCTCCGCGCGCTTGCGGTCGTCCGCCCCAAGTACCGGGAGGCGATCGAGGCCTTTCAGGAACAGGCGCTGGCGCCGCTCCTCGACGCGATCGCCCGGCAGGACCGGGCCGCCTTCGAGCTGGCCTACGACGCCGCGGTCGAGCTTGCCGACCGCTACCATGCTGAGACCGGGCATCCCTACATCCGCTGGCGGCGACCGCCTCAGCCGCCCGAGACCTTCGTCTGAGCCCCCCGGGCCCCCTCGGGTCGCTGGCTGCCCTCGGCCTGCCCTGCTCCGAAACCGACCGCCGGTCGACGACACAGGCCGGCCACCTCATGGCCGGCCAGGTAGCGGCGCCGCATCGCCTCGGCCGGGCAGGAGCGAGATCGCAGTCGCGAGCGGAGACGGCATAGCCGCCGTCGGTCGTCGGGGTCGCTGAGCGCGTCCTCGGCGGCGCGCAGCAAGGCCTCCGCGGCCTCCCGGATCTCCCGATTGTGAAACCCCTCGAGCGCCGAGATCCGGTGCAGCTGCGCATCGGGGGTCAGGCGGCGGCCAGGGAGACGGTGATCCAGGATCAGCCCCTTGAGCAGCGTGAGCAGCTCGCCGTAGAGCGCGAAGTCGCCGGAGGCGTCGAAGGCCTTGAACTCGATTCGCCCCACCTCCGGCTCGATCCGGGCCAGCTGGGTGAGGGAAGGTTCGGTGACCAGCAGGTCGGTCGGGCTGGCGACGAACGCCAGGGCCGCTGGTCGGGGCCCTGTCCGCACGAAGGTGCGGACCGAGAGACCTTCCCAGAGATCTCCCTGGAGGAAGGGAGAGGCGAACGAGAAGGGAACCAGGTAGGGACTGTAGAAGGTCAGCTTGGCCGCTGCGTCGATCGTCTGGCGCGGGCTCAGCTCGGCCCAGGAGAGGTTGAGGTCGGGGCCGTAGGTCGTCATGTGGAGGTGGTCCGTGCGGTCCTCGGGGGTGAGCTGGCGGTGGCGGCGTTCCCACTGGTTGAGTTCGGGATCGATCCGATAGCTGCGGCGCACGGGGTTGAAGCCGAGGCCCAGGACGCGAAAGCCGTGCCGTGCCGCCTGGCGGACGAGGAGGGTGTGGTCGGCCCGAAGCTGGGCCACCGCGTCCGCGACGCTGGAGTGGATGGGGGTCCGGATCTCGATCCCCTTGGGGTCGCAGCGCAGGAACTCCCCTCGGGGACCGAAACGCTCGTATCCCTCGACGTACCACCGCTTGAGCTTGATGCCCTGGTCCCCGACGCGCAGGCCGGGGTAGTCGGTGGGGTAGATGGGGAGGGCATCGACGACGGCCTGCAGCTCCTCGAAGCGGGTGTTGGTGAAGTCGGCGAAGCTGCCGTCCCTCCGCAGAAGAGCGGCCTCGTGCTCGATCCCGTAGCGGAACCCCACCCCACGCTCTGCCATCCCTGCTGCGGCCCTGCCTCAAGAGCCGATCATGGGACAGAACCATCGCCCGGTCAACCCGAGGTCGCTGGCAGGTCGAGACGGCCAGCGCGATGCCCAGGCCACCCGAGCAGGCTGTAACAATGTAATGGTGATGACAGACGAGGAGGAGATCGCGGCCTGGGTGCTCGAGCGCGTGCCCTCGGGATGGTTCAGCGGGACCCCTATGGTGGAGATGGACCAGGAGGAGATCCTGGTGGTGGGGCGAATCCCCGAGCCCGATGGTGGGCAGCCTCCAGGGTCGCAGGCACGCCTCGACGCGGTGCGACGATTCCGTGAGGCCACCCGCGAGGCCCGGGTACGGATCGCGCAGGAGGTCGAGCGTCGCTTCCGTCGTCGTCTCTCCTGGGGGGTGGAGGTGGGTGACGAGCGTGTCCTCTTCACCACCCTGTCCGTTCCAGTCATGACCCGGCTCCGCCTCCCGGAGCGGCGTGTGCTCGACACCCTCGTCGAGGCCGGTGTGGCTCGGAGTCGAAGCGACGCGCTCGCCTGGTGCGTACGCTTGGTCGGCCGGCACCAGGAGGGCTGGATTCGCGAGCTCCGCGAGGCGCTGGTGCGGGTCGGGGAGCTTCGTCGCCGCGGCCCCCGGTAGCCCGTTGGCGGGGGCGGCGCGGATCGGTGCCACCTTCTCCCCTCACCGCGCGCTCGCCAGAGGGCTGGAGTGGCGGTCGGCATTCCAACATCTGCTCGACCTGCCGTTGCAGCCGCTCCGTCTCTCTGTCCCTGGGCTGCGAGCGCTGGGCTCCGGGTTCGATGACCTGGACTGGCAGCTCTCCCTGGCCGCGGAGCGAGGGAGGGAGGTGCTGCTCACGGTGGGCATGAAGGCCCCAGGCTGGCCAGAGTTCCACCTGCCCGATCGTCTGGAGGCCTACGCCCCGCCCGGCGTCGACGTGGCCGCCAGCAACCGTGGGCTGGCCACGCTCACCTTGAGCGTGCTCCGCGCCGCCGTCGAGCGCTACCGAGCGCATCGAGCCGTGGTGGCCTGGCAGGTGGAGAACGAGCCCCTCAACCCGTCTGGCCCCCTTCGCTGGTGGATCGGGCCCGAATTCCTCCGGCGAGAGATCGCCGTGGTGCGATCCCTCGACTCACGACCGCTGGTGGTGAACGTGTTCGCTCACTTCAACCGCCGGCTGGACGCGGTCTCACGGCGCCCGGGCGGGGACCAGCCGCCGGTGGCGGAGGCGCTCTCCATGCTGGCCGAAGGTGACGTGCTTGGGTTGGACGTCTATCGACGGATCGGGGTCCGCCGGTTGGGCCTCCCGGCCGTGACCTCGGCGGCTCGAGATTGGTGCCTGGACGCGCGTCGCTGGCGTGAGCGGGCCTCGGAGGTCGGTGTGCGAGCCTGGATCGTGGAGGCGCAGGCGGAGCCATGGGAACCGCCAGGTGGGAACCCGAGTCGTCCTCGCACCTGCCGGCCGCATGAGCTCGCGGCGACGGTGGCGGAGCTGGTGGGGGCCGGATTCGAGACCGTTCTGCTCTGGGGGGCGGAGCACTGGCTGGCCCGGGCGGCGGCCGGGGATCGCTCCTGGCTCGAGGCGGTGATGGGGCTTGTCGACCCCGGCCGTGCCTAGCTTCCCGCCCTCGGCCCCTCCAGGGCGTTACTGGCTTGGGCCAGCGTCGCTCGGGCCCGCTGGAAGTCGCGGTGCACCGCTGCGTCCTCAGCCTGGTCGAGCAGCTCGAGGAGTGGGTTCCAGCGAGGATCGTTGGCCTCCGCGAGCGCTGCCCTGACCTGGCCTATGGTCTGAGAGGCGAAGAGCACCCCGCCCCCCGGGTTGTCCACGATCTCGCTCGCGACCCGAAGCTGGTTGTGGGCCCACGTAAGCAGGTCGACGCCGCCGTGTCGCCGCGGCCCCTTGGGGCCCAGGACCTGTACTTGAGGCATCTCAGGGAAGAGGGTACTGAACTGCGGCGTGAGGCATGGCTCAGCGGACGTCCCGACCCGCGTCGCGGACGGCCGAGAAGACCAGCATGGCCAAGATCCAACCCGCATAGATGCCGGCCGCCCCGAACACGGTCTCGATCACGACCAGAGCTGGGACGGAGTCGCCCCACAGACGGAGGTACAGCATCCAGCCGGCGGCGATCAGGCCGACGAAGCCAACCGTCCCGGCCAACGACGCCAGCACGAAGGCCCCCGCCCGACGGGTCATGGCGCCCCCGTCGACCTCAGTCGAGGCGGGGGCTCCCCGGCTTCGGCTCCGGTGCCGCCAGCGTCAGCGTCCGCACCGCCTCTTCGAGCGCCCTGGGGTCGTGGCGATCCCACCGCGCCAGGAAGCCAGCGCTCAGGGCCTGGATCGCCTGTTCCCACCCTGTCGGACGCTTGGGCTCCACCTCGCCCACGATTGGTCACCTCCACCTCACGACAGCCTGCTCTTGGCCGGGCGCCTGACGGGATGCCGACGCCCGGGCGTGACGATCGCATTCTCGCCCCTCCTCTTGGCGAGGTCAAAACGCAAGCTCGGACCCGATCAGCGCCCCACGCGCTCGCGGGGCCGACCGACGCGCCCCTCAGATCGCCATGGGCCGAGGGGGGGCTGGTGCCGCTCGGTCGGCCGCGGGGCTGGCGGCGTCCGAACGGACCGCTCATACCTCGACGACCTCCAGATCCTGGGCGGCCCCGGGCAGGTGACCGAAGGCAAGGTGGTTGAAGATGAAGCGGGTGTTGGGGTGTCGGGAAGCCAAGGCTTGCGCCTCCTCCCAGCTGGTGTGCACCGCGGACGGCTGCGGGCTCGTCGCCTCGGTGATGGCCACGTCCGCGTCCGCCACCAGCTGCTCCAGCGCCGGGCTGACGATGGTGTCGCCAGCGTAGGCAAGCACCCGGTCGTTGAGGTGGAGTCGGTAGCCACGACACTCCATTGCCCCGTGGTCGAGGGCGACGGACTCGTAACGGACGCCTGCGACCTCCCCGCTGCGCGCAGCCTCGTGGTAGGTGATGCGCGCCCGATCCCGGAACTGCGGCCAATCCCGGTGCCAAGCGAGACGACAGAGCTGCTCCACCCATTGAGCGATGCCGGGCGGCCCCACCAGCGGCAGGGGGCCAGAGGGGTGGAAGGCACGGTAGAGCAGGAAGGTGGGAAGGCCCAGCCCGTGGTCGCCGTGGAAGTGGGTGAGGAAGACGGCGTCGATACGCCTGGGGTCGATGCCCAAGCGGTGCAGGTGGTGAAGGACGGGGGCGCCGGCGTCGAGCAGGAGACGATCGTCGACAACCACGGCCCCGTGGTAGCGCTCGAGAGAGAAGGCGGCCCCGGTCCCGAGGAAGGCGAGCTTCACCATGGCGAAGGGTACCGCTCTCGGCCGGGCTGCCTGCTCCCCGGCGGCCCTCGGCGGGGAGGGATCACCGCCCGGTGGCGTCCACGCCCAGGTCAGCTCCGCAAGGGGCTACGTCGTCGGGTGGCCAGTCCCACCTTCCCCTAGGGGCGCTGAAGGTCGCCCGGCTGGGCATGCCCGGGCGGGTCCGATCGGGCCTGGCGTCCACGGCGGGCGCCGCCAGCCTGGTCGGGCTGGCGGCGCAGGTCTCCTCAGGCCACGGTGATGTCGGAGCTCAGGTACACATCCTGGATGGCGTGGAGGAGTTGGACGCCCTCCTTCATCGGCCGCTGGAAGGCCTTCCGGCCGGAGATCAGCCCCATCCCGCCTGCGCGCTTGTTGATGACGGCGGTGCGTACTGCCTCCCGGAGGTCGCTCTCGCCAGCCGACGCCCCGCCGGAGTTGATCAGACCGGCGCGGCCCATGAAGCAGTTGACCACCTGGTAGCGGGTGAGGTCGATCGGATGGTCGGTGGTCAGCTTCTCATAGACCAGCTTGGACGTCCTCCCGAACTTCAGGGCGGTGTAGCCACCATTGGTCTCGGGCAGCTTCTGCTTGATGATGTCGGCCTCGATCGTGACCCCGAGGTGGTTGGCCTGGGCGGTCAGGTCAGCCGCGACCTCGTAGTTGACGCCATCCTTGGTGAAGCCGGGGTTGCGCAGGTAGCACCACAGCACGGTTGCCATCCCCAGCTGGTGGGCCTCGTGGAAGGCCTGGGCGATCTCGACGATCTGGCGGTTGGACTCCGGCGAGCCGAAGTACACGGTGGCGCCGACGGCCACCGCCCCTAGCTCCCAGGCCTGGCGCACGGTCCCGAAGAGGACCTGGTCGTAGGTGTTGGGATAACTGAGGAGCTGGTTGTGGTTGATCTTGCAGATGAACGGGATCCGGTGGGCGTACTTGCGCGCCACCGAGCCTAGGACGCCGAAGCTGGAGGCGACGGCGTTGCATCCTCCCTCGATGGCCAGCCGGACGATGTTCTCGCCGTCGAAGTACTCGGGGTTGGGGGCAAACGAGGCCCCGGCCGAGTGCTCGATGCCCTGGTCGACGGGCAGGATGGAGAGGTACCCGGTCCCGGCCAGGCGTCCATGGTCGAACAGGGCCTGGAGGCTGCGAAGGACGCGCGGGTTGCGGTCGCTGGGCGCCCAGACGCGGTCGACGAAGTCGGGGCCGGGCAGGTGCAGCTGCTCTTTGGGGATCGTCTGGCAACGATGCTCAAGGAGGTCGGTCGCCTCAGCGCCCAGGATCTCTTCGATCCGGTTCAGCGTGGTGGCGGTCGCCATGATTTCGTGCTCCTTTCCTGGTGCTCAGGTTTTCCTTTCGAGGCCCTCGGTCCCTTGCCGGGCCCGCGACGCTGCGAGCGCGTGCCAGGACACCTCCGGGATGGTGATGAGGCCTCTTTCCATATAGTGCAACCGTGCAGCCCAGTCGAGGCCGACCGTGCGGCGTGGTGCTCGGCCCGGACTTCTTCTCCCGGGAGACCCTGGAGGTGGCCCAAGACCTGCTCGGGAAGCTCCTGGTGCGGGAGGTGGGGGGACGCGTCCTCTGGGGCCGTCTGGTTGAGGTGGAGGCCTACTGCGGCCCCGAGGATCGGGCCGCTCACTCCTTCCGGGGGCTGACGCCGCGGACCCGGGTGATGTACGGCCCGCCAGGGCATGCCTATGTGTACGTCATCTACGGCATGCACCACTGTCTGAACCTGGTCACCCGACCGGAGGGCATCCCTCAGGCGGTCCTGGTCCGCGCCCTTGAGCCCGGGCCAGGGGTCGGGCGCTGCGCCGGGCCCGGGCTGGTCTGCCGGGCGCTGGAGATCGATCGCTCCCTGAACGGGGCGCCCCTGCGGCCCCCGTCCTTGTACGTCCTCGACGATGGGTTCCGCCCCGAGCCCGAGCTGGTGACACGTTCCCCGCGGATCGGGGTCGAGTACGCCGGCGAGTGGGCCGCTCTGCCCTGGCGGTTCTGCCTGGACGGTCCCTATCTCCCTTACCTCTCCCGCCCGGCGCGACCGGGGCCTGGATCTGCCTTGAGGTCGGGGGAGCGGG